>Ga0123357_10000239_pt1 | contig 52222 bp, 40 predicted proteins | sample TergutEmb28metaG_FD_89873 | JGI IMG/M metagenome (GOLD analysis project Ga0123357, IMG submission 89873) | Embiratermes neotenicus P4 segment gut microbial communities from Petit-Saut dam, French Guiana - Emb289 P4 | ecosystem: Host-associated > Arthropoda: Insects > Digestive system > Gut ...
AAACAATTAATAATAATGAGATAAATAAAAAAAGGATAGCAGTTTTTATTTTAGCGGAGAATGGAAAAATCATTCTCCGTTTTTTTCATACCTTGTGTCAGCAAGATTCTTTTGGCTTTTTTCCCTGCATTATTTTCAATAAGATTTGTTTTTTGTACTTTTGCAAAAATTTTAAGTATGAAACATACGGAAATTTCAACATTAGGAGAGTTTGGGCTGATAAAACGACTGACTGAAAATTTTCCTATCAAAAATAATTCTACCGAAAAAGGGATAGGCGACGACGCGGCTGTTTTAGATTATTCAAACAAAAAAACCTTAATAACCAGCGATTTGTTACTTGAAGGCATTCATTTTGATCTTACTTATGTGCCGTTGCGACATTTGGGCTATAAGGCAGTAATTGTCAATTTGTCGGATATTTATGCGATGAACGGACAGCCAAAACAAATCATTGTGTCCATTGGGGTTTCAAAACGTTTTTCTGTTGAAAATTTAGAAGAAATATACTCAGGCATTCGACTTGCATGCAATATATATGGCATAGATTTGATTGGCGGTGATACTTCGGCTTCGCTAACCGGATTGACAATCAGTATTACCTGTATCGGTGAAGGGCAGTATGGGCAAATTGTTTATCGAAACGGTGCAAAAGAAAATGATTTAATCTGTGTTTCAGGCGAATTGGGGTCTGCGTATATGGGCTTACAATTACTTGAACGTGAAAAAATTGTTTTCGAAACCAGCGGTGCTATACAACCAGATTTTCAAGGGAAAGATTATATTCTTCAACGACAACTCAAACCCGAAGCACGAGCCGATATCATTGATAATTTGAAGAAACACAATATTTTACCTACTGCGATGATGGATATTTCAGATGGGCTGTCAAGCGAATTGTTTCATATCTGTACTCAAAGTAATGTCGGTTGCCGTATTTTTGAAGATAAAATACCCATAGGCGAGCAAGCGGCAATTATGGCAGAAGAAATGAATTTTAACATTATTACTGCGGTTCTGAACGGTGGTGAGGACTACGAACTGCTTTTTACCACATCGCTTAGCGACTATGAAAAACTTATTCAAATTGATGATATTGGAATTATCGGACATATCACATCGCCCGAAAAAGGGCTTGCTTTGGTCGGACGGCAAGGCGAAGAAATTAAATTGAAAGCGCAGGGATGGAATTCGTTGCAATAAAAAGTTTGAAAATAAAACACAAATATGAATAATATGAATTATATAATTGGTCAAAGCGACCTTACTTTTGAGGTAATAGAAAAAATTTTCAGTGAAAATCTTACGCTCGAACTGTCGCAGGAGGCGGTTGCGCGTGTGCAAAAATGCCGTGATTATTTAGACAGGAAAATGCAAAATTCCAATGTGCCAATATACGGCATTACAACGGGCTTCGGCTCACTTTGCAATAAAAATATTTCCGCAAACGAACTGACAGAATTGCAGGAAAACCTTGTGAAATCGCATGCTTGCAGTATCGGCAACCCATTGCCGGAAGAAATTATTCGCCTGATGATGTTGCTGAAAATTCACGCTCTTTCGCTCGGACATAGCGGAGTACAAGTGGCTACAATAGAGCGAATTATTGATTTTTATAATAAAAACATAACGCCTGTTGTATATGAACAGGGGTCGCTTGGAGCAAGCGGCGACCTTGCTCCGCTGGCAAATCTTTTTTTGCCGCTCATCGGAGAAGGTGAAGTAATTTTTGAAAATAATAAATATAAAACCGCCGAAATTTTGCAGCGATTTAACCTTCAACCAATTCGTTTGCAAAGCAAAGAAGGGCTTGCCCTGCTTAACGGCACTCAATTTATGGCTGCAAACGGCGTTTATGCGCTGTTGCGAGCAAAAAAACTGACTAAAATTTCGGATACTGTTGCGGCGCTGTCGCTCGATGCGTTTGACGGAAGAATTGAACCATTTGATGCGAGTATCCATAAAGTTCGGCAGCATAAGGGACAGGCACAGACGGCAGAATTTTTTCGTTACATACTTTCGGGTAGCGAACTGACTTCACGTAAAAAACCACACGTTCAAGACCCTTATTCTTTTCGCTGCATTCCGCAAGTTAGCGGCGCAACAAAAGATGCGATTAGATATGTTGAGAGCGTACTTCTGACGGAAATTAACTCTGTTACCGACAATCCGACAATTTTTCCTGACGAGGATAAAATTATATCAGGAGGAAATTTTCATGGACAGCCGCTTGCGTTAGTATTTGATTATCTGGCTATTGCGCTGTCGGAACTTGGAAATATTTCCGAACGCCGTATTGCACAACTGATTCTTGGTCTTCGCGGGTTACCTGAATTTCTTGTTGCCAATCCCGGTCTTAATTCGGGATTTATGATTCCACAATATGCTGCTGCTGCGATGGTTAGTCAAAATAAGATGTATTGTTTTGCCGCCTCAAGCGACTCAATAGTATCATCAAACGGACAGGAAGACCACGTTAGTATGGGTGCAAATTCGGCAATAAAATTGCATAAAATTTTAGATAATTTAGTAAAAATCATTGCAATAGAACTGATGAATGCTGCTCAGGCGATGGAATTTCGCCGTCCAGCAAAAACTTCTCCTGCACTCGAAAATTTTTTAAAAGAATTTAGAAAATCGGTTGCAGCAGTTACAGAAGATGTTGTGATGTATAAAGAAATTGAAAAAGCGGTAGAATTTGTTAATTCGCAAGTATTTTTGCATTAATTTTTTGGGCATCTTCGCCCTCGTCTATGGCTTTTTTCCACATCTCAACGGCTTTTTCTCTGTTATCGTTTTTTAACAGAATATCTCCGTAATGGTCGTAAATTACGCCATTCTGGTCGTTTATATTAAGATTTGAAATTGCTTTTTCAATATAAAGTTTTGCTAACGAATAACTTTCACGTTCATATAAAATCCACGCATAAGTATCTAAAAATGTAGGATTATTTGGCTCAGCCTCAACTGTTTTTGAACTCATTGTCTCGGCTTTACGCAAATCGCGCTTTGCAAGTGCAAGATAATAAGCGTAATTATTCATAACATACAAATTTGTAGGATTGGCTAAAAGAGCATTGTCGTATGCGACAAAAGCGCTGTCGGGCAAATTTATTTTGTAAAATGCATCCGCCATAATAGAATAAAAATCACCGGAAAACGATTGTGTTTCATTATTTAACAGACTGATACCCTTTTTAGCAGTCGATATTGTTTGTTCAAAATTTTCTAATTGAAAATTTGCAATTGTTTTAAAATAATAAAATTGGGGCAAATCAGGCAACATTTCAATCGCCTCATCAGATGTTGTAATCGCTTTTTCATAATTTTTTTGTGATAAATAAAATTGAATGAACTCGCCCCACGCTTTTTCGTTTTTGGGATTAATATTAATCATTGCCTCAAGTTCGGCAATTGCCTCTTCCTGTCGATTTTGAGTTTGTAAAAAAAGATAGTAATAAGCGTGCGGCTGCTCTTCAAGCGGATAACGCTCAATAAGAAGTTTCAGCAAATTTTCCGTTTGAGCAACTGCCGACTCGTCTGAATATGTTTGCTTGATATATTCTCCCAAAATTTGAAGTTTAGTTTCAATATCCAAATTATCGTTTTTCAAGGCTTGAGTTACCATTTCCAATGCTTCTTCTGACTTATTTTCTTGCATATAATAATCCGCCAAACTTACATAAACCAGTGGACTTTGAGGGTCTGCCCTTCGCACCTGCTCAAAAACTTCCAGAGCGGCATCTTTTTGTCCGGACTGCATTAAAAGATTGGCTTTGAGCAATTTATAACGTACATCATAAGGATATTTATCTATCAAACGTTCAATTTCGGCAAAAGCAGAGCGCGTGTCGTTGTTTTGCAAATGAAGTTTAAATTTTTCAATGGAAATATCTTCGCTCATCCCTGTAAGTTTTTCCAAATCGTCATACGCTTTCAAAGCACGTTTTATATCTTTATTATAAATATAAATTGCAGCCAGAATAGGATAAATCTGTTTGTTTTGCGGGTGAAATTTCTGAGTTTGTTCTGCAAGTTCCAGCGCATTAATTTCGTCTCCGATGTCCATATATAGAGAAATAAGTTGATAACTGTACCACCAGTCATCAGGTGTAATTTCTACTGCCTTTTGCAAATGCCCAAGCGCCTTTGCTATGTTGTGATATTGCAAAAACATCATTCCAAGTTCCGAATGAATTTCGGCATTAACGCTGTCAATTTCATTGCAACGCAATAGTGTTTCCAAAGCAGAGTCGTAATCACCGTCAAATTTGAAACGAATTGCCTCATAAAAAAGCGAATCGCGCAACAAAAGTGCTGACTCACTAAGAGTTACAGCGGACTTTGGCTTTATTGATACCTGCTTTGTAACCGAACACGAATTTAATAAAATTGCTATTATTATAAAAAACGGGAAAAATATTTTGTTTTTCATTTTGCAAAAGTAAATGAAATTATTGAAAAACAGACAAACATAGAATTTATTTGTTAAAATGATTATCCGCGTAATGTACCTTTTAATTTTTTTTTTAATTTATTTTAATCTTTGCAGATAAAATAAAAAAACTTTATCTTTGCACAAAATATTTAAAAATATTTATTTAATTTATGAAAATATGCTTTGACAAATATATTAAGTGGATTTTCGCCCTTGTAACAGGACAAATATTTTTTTTATTTCTTACAGAAAAACACAAAAATTCTGCAAAAGTTCATTCTTTTGCTTTGTTTATTCCTTCTGTTATTAATTTTGGCACAAATTTTATTCCACATACTTACAATTACGGAATGATTTACCCACGCTCCGGCACTCATCTTGTGTTCCCGCCGCTCTTGCTGCTTGCTGCCCCTCGTTTGTAACGAGGAGGCTAATGGTAAAGCGTTTTTAACGTAAATATTTTATGTTAAAAACATAAAACCAAATTCCACTCGTTTATAAACGAATGGAAACAGGAGCGGTGATAAAATGCTGTTGTTTTTAAAATTATACTGCAAAAACGCCGGCACGGAACTAAAAACGGAAAAAAGCAGTATAAAAAAATAAATCTTTCCCTGTTTTATTTGTTTTAGTGCGGGGGATAAAAAATAAAAAAAATAAAATTCTTAATTTTAATAAACTTTTTCAAATATGACAAAATTTTACACAAAAAAAACGGTATCCGTTGTGTTGACTACAGCACTGTTTTTCCCAATTATGGTTTTTTTGAGCGGATGTAAGGAAACACATACTCCTGATAATATTGAAGGAGATATTGAAATCATAAATTTTCAACAGTCAGAGTGTATACCTGGTATAGATAATTTATTTAAAGACGAGATTACGTTTGTATCGCAAGATTCTTTGCTACACGTTGAGTTGGGTAAAATAATGATGAATTGTTGTTTGGAAGGAATTGATTATGAAATTTCCAAAGACAATGAAAACATTATTATCAATATCACTCAAATGATGATGTATAACGCTGGATGTAATTGTGTATGTCCTTACGATCTGAATTTTGATATTGCCAATCTTGCATTTGGCACATATATTGTGCAAATTCAAATTATTGGATTTCAAAAGTATAATAATGTTACTCTAAATTATGATTCAAATACGAATCAAACTAACCCATTAATAAGGAACTGATATGAGAAAGTTAAACATTTTAGTAACATTATTTATTTCCAGTGTAACTTTGATAAATGCACAAACAAATTTGATTGCCGACGAAGGCAATACGTGGAATGTTTTGTACTTCGGCTTTACATACGGGGTAGATGAGCATGGAATGCCTATAGAACAAATTTGGGAGGTAAATACTGAACAATATGTAATCATTGGAGATGTTGTTTATAATGGAATAACATACAAACATGTTTTTAAAACTGATATGTCAACAGGAGAGCTCACACCTACAGCATTAATTCGACAAGAAAGTCAAAAAGTTTATATTCTTGGTGAAACAGCAGAAAAAGTTCTGTATGATTTCACTTTGGAAAATGGGGATATGACCGATTTAGCGTGTGGTTATTGGAATAATTTATATGCTAATGTTGATTATGTAAACATAAATGGCACGGATAGAAAACGAATACAACTGACACCTGAGTACGGTGCCAACCCAAGTTATTATACTATTGATACTTGGCTTGAAGGAGTTGGTAGTTTATATGATTTTATTTATTGCGGTCCTATCTCTGGCGGAGAAAGATATTTGTTGTGTATGTCTTATAATGACTCAATAATTTATCAAAATCCGCTTTTCCAAAAATGTTATTACAGCGGTGGAATAGACAGTGAAGATGTTCAGGAAATAGCTGATCTTCTTGGTTATCAAGTATATTCTACAGGTTTGGAACAAACGCAAAACATCAATATTTCTGTCAAAATCAGTGATGATAAAATTACTGTGGATTTTCCGACAAATGAAACCTCATTGCAAGTTGATATTTTTAATCTTTCCGGACAAAAAGTTTATTCTGAAAAATTGAATATAAATAAAAATGAAATTGAAGTAGGATTTTTAAGTAACGGTCTGTATTTTATTAAGATTCAAGGGAGTAACGGACAGATTAATAATTTTAAAATTTTAAAAAAATGAAGAAGAAAATTTTTATTTTAGGATTTATATTCATGCAAGTCAATATGTTAATTGCACAAAACAGCATAATTGCTAATGCAAGGATCACAGACAATATGGAAATTGCAAAAGTTAAACCTACAGATTTGTATGCAAAAACCGTATATGCTTCAGGGGAAGCACAATTTGCTTCAAAATCCGGATATGTCAGAATTTTATTGTCCGACAATTATGGATACGATATGCTTGTGTACGAAAGTTCTCCGCTTGTGGCAACTAATGGCATAGATATTTTTTCACAAAAAGTTGTCGAAAGCGTAAAAATACCATCCAATGTTGATTTGACAAAAGTTAGAGTTGAAATAAAGAATGCTGTATTATCAAGTCTTGTTGTTTCATTTTCCGATTCACATCCTACCGATTTGCAGATTAAAAAAGAATTATCAGATAAAATTGATTTGATAAACAGTAATTTGCGAGCGCGTAATGCATTGTGGCGTGCAGGAGAGACAGGACTGTCACAAATGACATATCAAGAGCGGAAAGCATTTTTCGGGGGTAATGTTCCTGATTTGGATGGCGCTGAATATTATATTGGTGGAATTTTTGAACTAAATCCCGATGCACAGTACAATACGCCCACAAGTTCTAATTATGTCGAAGGATTTGACTGGCGCAACAGGCACGGAATTGACTGGACTACTCCTGTGAAATATCAAGGCACTTGTGGCGGATGTTGGGCTTTTTCTGCTGTTGGTTCAGTGGAAGGTTTGGTTAATCTGTATTACAATCAAAAATTAGATTTGGATTTATCGGAACAACAAATAATTTCATGTACGCCACCTGCTCCTTTTTTTATTAACCCAACAACTAATGATACATCTTTTTATTCAAATGATTGTCATGGAGGTTACCCAGAATATGGTTTAAGGTATATTGTAGGAAATGGGGTTGTTAATGAAAATTGTTTGCCGTATGAAGAGGTTGATGATAATTGTGATAATATTTGCGATAATTCATCGGAAAGTATTAAGATTGCAAATTATGAAGTATTTTATGGAGAAAATGGATTTAACACTAATGATGTACTTAAAAGTAAAATTATTCATAATGGTATGTTAGCAGGTGTTGTAGGGGGGTGGAGTCACGCCATGGTAATGGTTGGATATGGAACAGTACAATCAGGTGACATTGTCTTCTATCCAAATATGAGCCAAAATGCTACAATGGATGATGTTACAATTGTAGAGAATGACCCACGAATCGGACAAACGTATTTTATTTTTAAAAACAGTGGAACATGGGGACCTTGGTTTAATATTTTGGCAGACATGCCAAACAGTTTTTCTACAACTGCAATTCCTATAGGACCCATAACAAGTCTCAACTACTCTGATGCTGACATTGTATGCGAAGATCGTGACGGCGACGGATATTATAATTGGGGAATAGGACCAAAACCTGCAACTTGTCCATATTGTCCAGACATTCCCGATTGCGATGATTCTGACCCAACTATTGGTCCAATGGACGAATATGGTAATTGTATGCGTTTTGCAGATCTCCTTATCCGCGATGATTTGCAAGATGATGGGACAACTCCAAATCCGTGTCAAATTCTCTGGAATAGTCCTGATATTTCTTTGGTAGATGCAAACGGAATGATAATTAACAATTTGAGAAATTATAATGATGATAACATTTTTGTTAGAGTGAAAATAACGAACAGGGGAGATTTGGTAAGTACAGGGCAGGAAAAGTTGCATGCTTATTGGAGAACATCATCACTTAATACAGTATGGGATAATAGTTGGATAGTTAATTTTTCTTTACCGCAAGTTAGTTACTTATATGGTGAAATCACCCCTTCAGCAGGAATAGATATTCCAAATATCCAACCGCATAGTGAAATTACTATGTATGTTCCGTGGACTATTTCGGACTATTTACATTTGATACTTAACAATGAACTTGACTTGTCTTTTCAATCTCCAGGCACAATTAATTGGGGAGTTGCTTTTTTGGCACGGGTAGATGACGGCAACGAAACATTTGGGGTAAATGAACATTCATTACCAACTGAAACATTCGCTCAAAATTCTAATAATGTTGCAGTTAGTAATGGTACCAAATTATTGTTTAAGAGTGATTTTTCTACTGCTGTAAGTTTAGAAGGCAAAAATATACCTTTTGAAATCAGTTATACCCAGATTCCAAATTCCAATTATATTCTTAATGATTTTGCCGAACTTTATGCATTGTTAAGCAATGATTTAATGGAAAAGTTAGATGTTAATTCAAGCAAGGACATAAAGGTCATTGACCAAAACCGAGTGTTTTTAACTTCTGCCAATTCGGAACTTCATTTTGCACCTTTGGATAAGGAAGATGAAAAATATTTCATTGGCGCAGAGGCTCATTTTATATCCGACAAAATGCCTGAACTCAATGAATTTGATTTTGACCTTACTTATCAAGAGAACGGTGAAAATGCAGAGTCAATGCGTTTTACCGCTGTTCGCGATGAAAATATATATTTCAAAGCGCACGCAGAGGTTAACAATCCTAAAGTAGTGAAGGCAAAAGAGGAAGTTACTCTCACTGCAAATCAAATCATTGCTGACGCTGAATATATTTGGCATGATGAAACAGGTAATATTGTAGGCAAGGGTTACCAAATAACGCTAATGCCCGACCATTCACAAACCTATAAAATCGAGATTGAACAGAAAGATAATGGCTACAAATCGTATGATGAGGTTCAGGTTATAGTTGTAGATGGGGTAATAAAATCGCTTGCACCAAATCCTGCAAACGATTATGTTACAGTTTCTTATCTGCTTTCAGATAATGCAACGGATGCAGTCATTCAAATATCCAACATTTATGGCAATATTTCTGCTTCATACCCGCTTGCAATCAACCGAACCGAGCAGCAAATTTCTCTTTCGGGCTTAATGTCGGGAACTTATCTTGTAAAATTGCTAATCAGTGGCACTGCTGTTGATTCCAAGAACCTTTTAAAACAATAAATTACAAAAACAAATTCCCCCGCACAAAACTAATAACAGGGAAACACACAAGCCAAAGCCGCCGAATGGCGGCTTTGGCGATTGCGTAAGAAAAACAACTTATTGTATCCCTATAAAAAGACTTGCCGTACCTTATTTCCCAAATCGCATTGTACGTTTCAAATCCTTTGGCTCAATGGAAAGTTGTTTGCCTTCCAAAAGGGCTGCAACGCCTTCCGGCTCGTCAATTTCACAACAATTATTGTCCTGATAATCTGTTGGTTGGCTGTAAGTTGTGATAACGCCTTCGTAATTACGCAATACCACTTTTTCGGGACTTTGCGAAATCAGATATGTTGGCATAACGGGGATTTTTCCTCCTCCTCCCGGCGCATCAACCACAAAAGTAGGCACGCAGTAGCCCGAAGTGTGTCCTCTCAAATTTTCAATAATTTCAATTCCTTTGGAAACAGGCGTGCGAAAATGCTCCAAGCCCATAGATAAATCACATTGGTATATATAATAAGGACGCACACGTATTTTTACCAAATCGTGTACTAAATCTTTCATTATCTTTACATTATCGTTCACTCCACGCAATAGAACAGATTGATTGCCAAGTGGAATGCCGGCGTCAGCCATTCGCTCGCAGGCGGCGCGGCTTTCAGGGGTAATTTCCTGAGAATGATTAAAATGCGTATTTATCCAAATGGGATGATATTTTTTTAACATATTAACCAAATTGTCGGTTATTCTTTGAGGACAAACCACCGGTGTGCGCGTTCCTATACGAATTATTTCAACGTGCGGAATTTGCCGCAGCCGTTGAATAATATATTCAAGCCGCTCGTCGGCAATCATTAACGCATCTCCGCCCGACAGCAATACGTCCCGCACTTGCGGCGTGGCGGCGATATAATCAAGGCATTTTTCAATATTATCACTATGGTAGGCAGCATCTTGTTGTCCTGCAAAACGGCGCCGCGTGCAATGCCGACAATACATCGAACACATATCGGTAACTAAAAAAAGCACACGGTCGGGGTAGCGGTGTGTCAGTCCCGGAGCAGGAGAATCTTCGTCTTCGTGTAAAGGGTCCAGCATATCGGCTGCGGTATTATGTGTTTCGGCTGCGGTAGGAATTGCCTGACGCCGAACAGGACAGTTCGGATCTTCGGTATTTATCAACGACAAATAATAAGGTGTAATTGCCATACGAAGCGTTTTCAAACTTTCCGTAATACCATTTTCTTCCTGTTCGGTAAGTACAATATATTTTTTTAATTGTTCTAATGTCTCTATTCGGTTGCGCACTTGCCAATGCCAATCGTTCCAATCGGTATCCGACACATTTGGAAACATATTTTGTCTGTTATTTTTCATCTAATGTAAAAGATTTAAAAGTTTAGGTTTGCAAAAATACTGTTTTTTTTAGAAAAAAAATCAATGTCTGATTTAACCTGATTTTTTCCATGTTATTTAATTGGAATTCCTGCCTCGCTGAATTTTCAGAGATTGTGCAACAAATTTTGAAAAAAAATCTGTTTCCACCTGATTTAACAATATTCCGAGAGAATTTTTTTATTCTTTTGCTTGTATAAGTGCTTGAAGTTCCAAATCGGCAGAAGTATAAAAAATTGTTGCTTTTATTTTTTCCAAAACAGGTTTTATGTTGTTAATAATGCCTTTTTGTTTTGCCAAAATAATTATACCGATAGTTCCTGTATTGTTTTAGACATACATTTTTTCATTTTTGAGGTCGGAAGCAGGGTAATTAAAAATTGAAACTTTGTAATTACCCAAAAGTTCTGCAAATGTGCGTTTTGACATGTTGGCAACCTCTGCTGCCTGTCCAAGCGACAATTTCCCCTGTTCGTAAAGACCGCTTGCAAGTATCATATATAATTGGAAGTTGTCAAGTCCCGACATTTCCGGTATTTTTAAACTTATTGTTCTCATTTTCTTATTTAAACATTTCAAATGCAAAGGTATAAAAAATTTCTCAAAGGAGCATTTTTTTCCGTGTCGATGAAGAATCTGTTTAAATTTTCGTAGATAGCAATTTTAGATGATGTGAGTTTGATATATAAATACCGCTGCTCCTCGTTGCAAACGAGGAGCAGCAAGGAAGTTTTGAGCAGTTTTAGGGAGTTTTCTTAAACTGTTTGCGGTTTATAATGTTTTGCTGCCCACGAAACCATTGTTTTGGCTTCTTCCATTCCCGATTGCACTACTTTATAATTCAGAGTACCATCGTATCCCATTGCTTTGTGCAGTATATCGTATGAAGACATAAAACATTGATAATATTTTTTGTCCTTTTTTAAAACAGCATTTTGATAATCCTTTAAATCAAGACTTTGCCCTTTTTTAAGATTTGTTCGCACGTCCGTAACAGCGTCCAAAGCAACTAACACACCGCACCACGCTGTATTACCAGCCATTTTTACATATTTTCTATCATTATAATAATTGCCATCCTTTTCGGCTTTTTCGGAAAGAATTTGCTTTGCATTGTCCAAATAACGCTCTGCCTCTTTAATTGGATTTTTTAATTCTGCCATAATTATAAAATTATTTCACTGCAAAGGTAATATTTTCTTTGTATTCTACCAAATTATCAAACAAAAATTTTGATTTTACTTATTTTTTTCAAGGGCTTCTTTTAAGTCGTCATCTCTTTGTTCAAGTGCCTGATAGAGGGGTTTGATGACATGTCCTTCATTATTTTCCTTGATTACTATGGTATTTCCATATTTGATTTTTACTGTTTTTGTTGGATAATCAAACTCTCCTCCTGCCTTTTTCGTCATTCCTGATGAAATATCGGGATAACTTACAGTACTGTTGGAAACACCTCCCGTAGCATTTTTCCCAACATCGCAAAAACCCACAGGAGTTCCATTCAGTGGGTCATTTACCGATACATAATTTGTTATTTTTGAAGCATCTTTGATTTTTCCTTCTGCAATTTCTATTTTTGTGGTTTTTGATATATCCATTGAGTTGAATGTATATGCAGATAAATCGGAATGCAATGCTGCTTCGGCTGCAAGATGTCCGCCAAGAGAATGTCCTGTTGTAACTATTTTATCCTTGTCAATATTATAAGGTGGATTTGTTAATGTTTTCACAATATCGTTAGTTACACTTTTTGCAAGTTTTGTTTGCGGCATATCACTATCTAATAAACCCGTCCATCCGTTTATTTTGTCCGCATTGCCTTCTTTTGAAGATTTAAAAATATCATCTGTTCCACGAAAAGCGATAACATAATGATTATCATCCGTTTTCAATAAAACACACTCAAAACCAATTTTCTCCCCATCTGTGTTAGCCCTATTGATTATTTTTGATAAATTTTCATCTTGAACAGGATGATATCCATCAGGAAAATCATTTGTATGATATGCACAATCGGAAATTTTAGCCATGTCTGCGGCAAATCTCATTGTGTCCTCTTTCAATTTCAATTCTTCAGGCGACATATTTTTTACTTTATTTTTCCATTCTTCTCTACCTTCAATTCGCTGATTTATGGCTTCCATTTTATCCACTATTGGTTTAGTCAGATTCAGACAAGCATAATCTGATTTTGCATTTTTACACAAATCTAACATTTCCATGTATTCTACTTCCAATGCCTTTTTTTGCGATAATAAAGAATCAATATTAAAAAGCCGATTCCTTTCATTTTCATCCTGTTCTTTTTTTCGTTCTGCATAAGACGGAGAACTGTCCGCTAAAATTGGAACTTCGGATAATGTTACTCCGCTGGGGCGATAATCCACGTAGTTTTTTTCTATGATTATTCCGTCTTGTGTGGAAGGATTTTTCTTCATCAATGCCTGATTTATTGGTGTTCTTGTTACAGACACATTTGCTTTTTGGTCTTGCGCAAAATGTGTTCCGACATCAAAATTTTTCAGCCCTTCTCTTTGCGATACATTCTGGTCAATTGCAGACACAATAACTCCACCAAGCTGTCTCGCTTCTTCTTCTCTTTCGGCTGCCTCCTCTCTCGCTTTCCTCTCAGCCTCTTCCTTTGCTCGTCTTGCAGCTTCTGCTCTCATCTCTCTTTGTTCTCTTACTCGTCTGGCATTTTCTTCCATTATTTGTCTGTTATGTTCTTCAATTTGTCTATTACGTGCTTCCTGTTCTTGCCTTTGCCGCTCTTGCCGTTCCAGTTCCTGCCTTTGCCGTTCTCTTTCTATTTGCCTTTGCCGCTCTTTTTCAGCTTCACATCGTTGACAGCACTGACTATATGCACTACTATATTTGTCAAAAAAATTAGGTTTAAATGGTTGCAATCTTTTATTCGCATTTTCATTTTCCCATTGTTGTTGATCGGCAGCAGCCATTCTTTTATATTTTTCAAAACAGCCACAATCACCTTGTGCATTTACATACAATGGAATACTCCATACCAATATTATAACTGTAAATAATGTCTTTTTCATAATATTCTACTTTTTAGTTATAAATTCATTATTTTTCCATATTCCCTCAGCGCTTTGTCCGTCTGCATAAACCATTGTTCCTTTCCCTTTTGGTTCAAGTTTTTGCGTTCTTTTATTGAATGTACATTGTCCATTGAAACGGTCGCCATTTAGGTATGATATTGTACCTTGTACAGGGTTTCCGTTTTTCCATGTACCTGCATACATACTCCCGATTGCATCCGTTAAAGTTCCTTCTCCGTTGAATTGTCCGTTTTTGAAAGTTCCTGTATATTCGGTAGTTACGTCATTGGTTATTGTATCACGGTAAGTGAGCGTACCTTCTCCCCAAAACACATTGCGGTTAAAATTACCGATATAAACTTCCCCGTTATTGCGTGTGTACACCCCTTGTCCTTTTATATAACCGTTCTTATCAACCCAACCTTCCAAGATTGCACCTCTACGCGTAAATTGTCGATAAGAAAGCCCTTCCGCTCCTTTTTCCAAACGCAATGCACAATCTTCAGCCAACTGTTCAAATTCAGGATTTGTTGTTGCTCTTGTAAGTAAGTAATTATTAATAGTTTCAGATAGTTTTTTGTAGGATTGTTTATTAAAATTACTTCTATTTTTCAACGTTTTCAACTGTTTGTAATCTGCCATCTGACGGGTTTCCTTTTCAGTGAAAGTAACATTTCCGAAAAATTCATTTCCCTGTGCTGCAAACAAAATGTTATCTTCTGGATATAATTTATATAACCTTATTTGCATAAGGTCGGATTTCTTTATTTTAAATCCTTCTTTATTAGTTTTTGCTACATAAGATTTAATTGCCAAATTAACATCCATGCATCCCACAAACAACCTCTGCATATTCAAAGACATTGTTGTATTGGTACTGTTATCTTCGGTAGACAAAGCAAACAGACCTCCCAATACAGCACCTCCTAAATAACCCCAAGTACCCAAACTTGCTAACGGCACCGCTATGGAATTTATCAATAATTTTGCGAATTCGGGATTCATTCCTTCTTCTAATTTCGTGTTTCCAAAATAAAAAAATGCACGTTCAGAATTGTCTGAATACACAGAATCAACGGAAGATAACGCAAAATAACTTTTGAGATTCTCATTGTACTTCAATGAATATTTAAACGGTACACCTGTGTACATTCCGTATTCTTGTGCCAATGTACAGTAAGGCATTATTGTGGCTCTGTAGCGGTCACTAACATTTATGATGTTTATGACCAGATAAGGCGTACTTTGGTCGTATGCTAAATCGGAAACCCATACACCGCAAATGTCGTCTTCAAAAGGTGCTACATCTCTCTGTTGCGCCTGTAGCGACAACGTGAGCGATAGCGATAAAAACAAGATGAGATAAAAATTTTTCTTCATAAGAACTTAATTTTAAATTTAATTTATAATTATATTGCATTTATTTTTAATCTCAGACAATAAAAATAGCGTGAAACAACCTGTCTGTGTTCAGGTTACCACGCCTATCCCTCTGGCAAGTAGCTCCACGCCGAATACACGGCGTGGAGCTGACCTATTCTTGAGGGATAACCCAATCTGGGTTATTATTTGTGGTAAATGAACACAAGAATATAGCAAGTAATTCGCTATTTATATTTATTTTTTATTTTTTATTCCATTTTGTGAAAATTTATATTTAAATACGTTGCAAAGTTACAAAATATTTTTAATTAAAAAAGAAAAAGGGAAAAAACTGTAAATTTAATTCCGTAGGAATTAGAACCTGACAAAATACAATCATCTTTTAAATAAAAGATAATCAAAAATCAGTAACTTTGCAAAAATAATTTTTTCCGAATGAAAAACAAACAGTATTTTTTTGTGCAATTTTATTTAATATTTAAAAATTTTTCCATAAAAAAAATAATAAATTTATTAAAAATTAACATATCATATTTTTTTTCGATTTTTAAAATAAGTACAAAATATGATATGATGCCTGTATTTGCCTCTTTTGAGCCGTCAAATTTTTGCAATTTGCAATGCCCGCAATGTCCGGTATCAATGCGTACAAAACAGAATTTTAAAGGTGAATTGATGAGTTTTGATTTATTTAAAAACATTTTTAATGAATTGAAACACAATTTATTATATGCAATTTTCTATTTTCAGGGCGAGCCGCTGATAAACAAAAATTTAACAAAAATGATTGCTTTTGCTCACAAAAACAAAGTTTTTACAATGACTTCAACAAATGCACAACTACTTGATAATCAAACCTCTCGCGAATTAGTAGAATCCGGACTTGATAAAATTATTATTTCTATTGACGGAGCAACGCAGGAGAGTTATGAGCAATATCGCATTGGAGGCTCACTTGAAAGGGCGATTGAAGGTGTAAAATTTATTCAAAATTGGAAAAAGAAATTGCATAGCCGAACTCCGTTAGTTGAAATTCAGTGCCTGTTGTTGAGTACAACGGAACAGCAAATCTTTGAAATGCAACAACTTACAAAAACATTAAATGCCGACAAACTTATTTTTAAAACTGCTCAATTCTATGATTTTGAGAACGGAAATATTCTTATGCCCAAAAATGAGAAATTAAGCCGCTATTGTCTAAATACTGATGGTAAATATATGATTAAGAATAAATTACATAATCGTTGCTTGCGGCTGTGGGCAGGCACGGTAATTACTTCCGACGGAAAAATTTTACCATGTTGCTTTGATAAAAACGCCGATTTTATTTTTGGAGAAATCGGAGAAAACTCAAAAGTTGGTTTTAAAGAAATTTTTAACGGAAATATAGCACACACATTCCGCAAAAAAATCGCAGAAAACCGCAAACAATTCGCAATGTGCAGAAACTGCACAGAATAGAAAATTCAGATAATAGCGCAAATAAATTTATTGAAAAATAAGATCGCCGTCCTTATCAAAGTTTTTATATCCTTGTGATACAGCCGAATTTTCGCTATTTTGCCGTTTGTTTGCTTCGCCATGCCGTTGCCGATATTTGTGCCAATTTGTGTTATTATATTGTAAATGTGCGATTTAAATGTTTTTTTAGCGGATTTCATATACTTATTTTTTAGATTTGAAAGAACAACTGATTCATAATAGCACCTCTCAAAATATATTTTTGCTTCCTGTTGATTTTTACAGTCGTACATTGCTATAAGTTTTTTCTCATTCTCCACGCAGCAGCCGTCTTTGTCTTTATAATATTCTATCATAGTATATTAATAAAAAAAAATCTGTAAATTTGTACTCTCAAATTTTATGAAATTTAATAATAAAAATAAAATATATTGTTGTCTTTCTATATTTTACGGAAAGATAATGCAAATTCGCAATGTTATGTACGACAAAGAAATTTTAAAATCTGTTGGCTTTAAAGTTCCGATTATTAGTGTTGGCAATTTGACAGTTGGAGGAACAGGCAAAACTCCGCATGTCGAGTTTTTAATTTATATTTTATCGGAAAAATATAAAACAGCAGTTCTCAGCCGTGGTTATGGGCGCAAAACGAGTGGTTTTGTTCTTGCTGACCAAAAATCAAAAGCAGAAACGATTGGAGACGAGCCATATCAAATTTTCAAAAAACATCCCGAAGTGATTGTTGCGGTTTGCGAAGACCGCGTTGCAGGTGTGAATGAAATTATTGCTCAATTCCCTGATATTCAAGTAATTATACTTGACGATGCTTTTCAACATCGTGCAATAATACCGGGTTTGTCAATTTTGCTTACCGATTATTTTAATCTTTATACCGAAGATACTATAATGCCTGCAGGCAACTTACGTGAAGCAGCCGAAGGTGCGCAACGCGCTGATATTATTATAGTTACAAAATGTCCCCCTGACGAAGAAATGATGCCTGTTGAGTGGATACGCGAAAAACTCAACAATCCTGAGCAGCCGATATATATGACCCGATATAAATACGAAAATATTGTGCCTGTTTTTCCGGAATCGCAGGGCGAAATTCGTATTCTTTTGCAGCATTTGATAGAAAAAAATCCCATTAATGATATTCATCTTTTCCTTTTTGTTGGAATTGCCAATCCTGCGCCAATGTTTTCGTATCTTAATCAAATGTTTGATAATGTATCACTTATGCAATATTCCGACCATCACAATTTTTCTAAAAAAGATTATAAAACATTAAAAGAAAAATTTGATAATTCAGAATTTCCAATAAAATATATTATCACAACCGAAAAAGATGCCGCCCGAATTGTAGATGACCGTAATTTTCCCCAAGAATTAAAACCGTACATTTTTGCGCTGCCAATTAAAACAAAACCTGTGCGTCACAATTCACGTTTTATTAGTAAAATGCGAGATTATGTGCAAAAAACATTGGAAAATAAGCCATACACACCAAAGTAATTGTCAGAATAAAAATTTGTTTATCAATATTTTTGCTCGCTGTCGCGAAAATAATACACAATTCCAAATTCGCTGCAAAGTTTGTAGCGAATTTGTGGCGGCTCGTTTTTAAAATGCTTTTCTACGGTATTCCAAATTTGCAGAATAATTTGGTCGGCTTCTTTGAGCAAGGCAGTAAAATCATCACGGCTTCGGTTGGTTGTCGATTTGTGAAATTGTTGGGTGGTATATTTCTCCTTAAAAATGTCGTAATGCACACGTACTTTGTTAATTGGCGGATTATAAATCGGAATTCCTCCGTTTTGCGTACGCATTTCTTCGCCCTCAATAATCTTTTCTCCCCAAAAAAGCACGTTCTCTTCTGAACTTAAATTCGGCACATTATTTTCGTTTTTCTCCATCCCGTAAAGTGTCTTATTTTCCTTCTTAATATCTCCGCGAATGACAGCCAAATTAAATACCTGAATAAAATGTGAAATATACATACGCGCCTGATTTAGTGTTTGTTGATAATGTTTTGATGCGTCAATTCGCGTTGAAAGTTTATTTTGATACTGCAAAAGTTTTTGCTCAAAATTATTGGAAAAAACCCTCGTCCGACTAAAAAGTTCCAACGGCAGAACTTTTTGATTATACGGCAGTTTTCCTTCTTTTTCAACGGCTGTGCGCATCGCAAGCAGGCGTGCATTATTTGTTTTTGGTAATCGGCGATATGGCATTTGATTTTTTAATTTTTTTTACAAAAATAAGAATTTTATTTATTCCTTTGCAATAACTCTTTTGCTAAAAGTTGTAAATATTCTTTCTTTGAACTATCAACTTTCACATTATCAAGATGTTCTAATGATTTTTTATAATATAAATTAATTTTTTCTTCTGTTAATTCTTTGATTTTTAAACTATTAAAAATTTCAATAACACACCGAATTTTATCTTCAGGCAAAATATTATCAGTATTTAAAAGGAAATTCAATTCTTGCCCGATTTGTCCTTTTGCAAGTTGTAAAGCATTGATTAACAGATATGTTTTTTTATTACATAGAATATCTCCCCCAATTTTTTTCCCAAAAGTTTGCTCGTTGCCCCAAACGTCTAACCAGTCGTCTTTGAGTTGAAAAGCCAGACCGAGATTAATTCCAAAATCATACATCGCTTGACAATCAGCATTTTGTGCATTTCCAATAATTGCGCCAATTTTGATAGCACAGCCCAAAAGTACTGCTGTTTTCAATTTTATCATTTCCAAATATTCTTCGGTAGAAACATTTTGCCGGCTTTCAAAATCCATATCAAGTTGTTGCCCCCGACAAATTTCTTCTGCGGTTTTGGAAAAAATGTCAAGGACTTCCTTCAAATGCTCCGGTGGTGTTTGCGAAATATATTGATATGCAATTATTTGCATCACATCTCCTGAAAGGATTGCCGTATTTTCGTTCCACTTTTTATGCACGGTTGGTTTGCCGCGCCGTACCTCAGCCTTGTCCATAATGTCGTCGTGCAAAAGTGTAAAATTATGAAAAATTTCAACGCCGATAGCCGGATAAATTGCAGGTAAAATATTGTCGGCAAATAAATTATACGCCATCAAAGTCAATGCAGGACGTAAGCGCTTTCCACCCAGTGAGAGCACATAATCAATCGGCGCATAGAGTCCTTTCGGTTCACGCTGCCATTGAATTTTATTAATTTGAATATCAATAATTTTTAAAATTTCCTCAAAAGTTTTCATTTTTTTTTAATTTTATAAAAAAAATAATTTTGCACAAGAATGTCCCTGTGCTTTGTTTGAAAAATGATATTGCAAAGGTAGCATAATTCTACCTTTTTATAATTTTTGTTTTTACAAAAAAATACGAATTACGAGAATTTTCCGGCAATTCCTAATTAAATTTGTATTCCCCATGTTTCAATATATTTTTTCGCCGAGGGCAATTTTCAGTTTCAGCACGTTTAGGGTATAATCAATTTCGGCTTTATAGAGCGACAATTTACTGTCGGCAAGGTTGGTGTAACTGTCCAACAGGTCAAGGTTGGTTATAGCCCCTGCCTGATAACTTGTTTGGGCAAGTTTGTATGCCTGTTCTGCCTGCATAAGTTGCATATTCGATTGCTGGACTTTTTTCTGCGCCGCCTCAATAGACGATTTGCTTTCTATTACCGAATTTGCAATATCACGTTTAGCCAATTCAATATCCTGTTCATCTGCATCTATTTCGCTGTGGATTGCACTTTTGTTGAACATCGTTCGTCCGGAATCGAAAATCGGTATTTTCAGTCCGCCTCCTATTACATAATTTGCGGTGAACTTGTTTATATCGGGTACAAAGCCGTTTTTCCATCCTCCGGAAGCCATCAAATTTACAGAAGGGAAATATTGAGCATTTATCAGAGCGAGTTTCTGTTCGCCGGCGTGCTTTTTTTCTTCTGCCATTTTCAGTTCAATACGGTTATCAAATGCTGTTTGCGTTAAGTTTTCCACTGTTTGGAGAGGTTGCGAAAGCAGCAGTTCCGATTTTACGGTCAATGTAGCATTTGGCGCTCGTCCAAGGAAGGAATTTAATTGGCTGATTTGAGTTTTCAGCGAAGTTTCAATGTCAGTTTTTTGATTTTCTATTGAGGAAATTCTAACCTGCGTACTGAGAACCTCATATTGAGTTGATGTTCCTGCTGCAAGTTTTTTCTGAACAAAATCCAAATGTTGTTGCAATGTTGCAAGTTCATCGTCTTTGATTTGAATTGCCTGTTGAAGGAAAGCGATATTATAAAAAGTGGCGGCGGCAGCGAGCGAAATTTGCTGTTTGGTCTGTTCCAAAGCCAATTCGCTAATTATTTTATTGCTTTGTTGAATATTTTTATTTTTCGATGTCCTTCCAAAATCATAAATCAACTGGTTGAGATTCAATGCAACGCTGTAATTGTCGGCAGGATTCATCTGCATCAAACCTAATCCTAATGCCGACAAATCAAATTCCTGCACCGGCGCAATGCGTGTATATGAGCCGCTAATGTTGATGTCGGGATAATATGCAGATTTAGCAAGGTTAATGTTTGCATTGGCGGCATCAATATTTTTCTGTGCCTTAATAACTGACGGATAGTTATCTACAACCTGCGTTATTACCTGATAAAAGGCAAGCGAATCGTTAGTAAAGTCCGCTGTTTGTCCCAAACAAAGTCCTCGATACAAAAACATTATTCCAACTGTTATTATTCTTATTTTCATACGTTTATATTATTTATATTAAAAAATATTATTAAATAATTATTAATCTAATTTAATTTCCCCTGTTTCAATTTTTCTATTAATTTTCTTTTTACTCCACATAAAAAATATGGGAATGAACCCTATTGCGGCAATAATTGTTGCAACCATAAAATCGTCGTTAACCCCTGAAATAAACGCTTGATTCGAGACGTTGGATAGTAATTCGCTGTGCGCTTGCTGCGTTGCTATTGCTTGCGAACTGCCTCCAAAATGTTGAATATTATATACTAATCCGCGAATGGCATTTTTATATGAATCGCTGTTTGCGGACATTGCAGAACCGTAAATTTGCGAATGAAAAGTAGTACGCGAAGTAAGCAAAGTAGTCAAAATTGCTACGCCCAAACTGCCCGCAATCTGCCTGACAGTGTTTGAAATCCCTGATGCTTGCGCCATTTTCACACGCGGCATCATTGCTAACGATATTGAATTTAAAGGCGTAAAAATCATTCCCATTCCAAAACCGCGTATATATAACGAAGTCATTATATAATGATGTTCGGTCATAAACGAAAGGTTAGTGTTCATAGTAAAACTTATGGTGAATAACACCAAACCGAATAGCGCAATAATTTTCGGATTCGTTTTGTCGGACATTATTCCTGACAAAGGTGCAATCGCTCCCTGAATTATTCCCACCGGCAAGAAAACTGCTCCCGACTGTGTGGCGGTGTAGCCCAATGCCGTTTGCAGATATAGCGGCAGAAGAAAAGTGCTGCCGAACATTCCCATAGAAAAAACGAACATCAGAATATTTGCCATTGCAAAATTGTGATTTTTAAGCAGTCTCAAATCGAGCAAAGGGTCTTTTGTTGTTAATTCCTGTGTGATGAAAACCGTGAATGCAACCGCAGAAACAGCAAAGCAAGCAAGAATATACGGCGCATGCCAGCCCTCAGAATTTGTTGCGGCAGTGCCTTCCGAAAGGGCATACAATAATACGGGCAAAAATATTATTGCCGAGATAAATCCTACAAAATCAAATTTGCGGGTATTATTGTTCCGATATTCGCGCTGAATTACAAAAGTTAATGCCAGAGCAATAATTCCTATCGGTACATTTACGTCAAAAATCAGTTTCCACGTAAAATTATCAACTAAATATCCGCCGATAAGCGGTCCGAACGATACCGATGCCGCCGAGGCGATAGACCAAAAACCCAATGCCACTCCACGTTGACGAGGCGGAAATTCTCGCGTAATAATTGCCATACCAAGTGGTTGTACCGTTCCGCCGCCAATTCCCTGAATTATCCGCGAACAAACAAGCATGGTGATATTTGTTGACATTCCGCATAAGAGCGAACCAATGGTAAAAAGTAACAAACCGGTAAAATAAACCCGTTTGTAACCAAATTTGTCTGCTAACCAGCCCGAAGTGGGCAGCATTGAAGCCATTGCGAGCATATATGCCGTAATTACCCATTCAATACTGGAGAGTCCCACACCGAAAGACGACATAATTTTGGGCAAACTTACATTAACAATTGTAGAATCGAGCACTGCCATAAATGTACCGAGCATAATATTTGCCAATACAAACCATTTGTAGCGCGGATTGGTTTCAGAAGTGATACGCCGCCTGTTACCTACCTTGCGGCGAATTTTACTAATATTATTTACTTTACGCATTTAAAAACCTTTTAACCAAGTCCTTTGTATAAAAATTTCCGTCTTTTTGTGGCGAAAACATAAATGTTTCACATCGATGGTGTTGCTTAGAAATTAATTTTTTAGTATTTTTACTACTGCCGACATTCCTGTAAGCAACGGAAAATCAGACAGTTGCCTACCATCATTAGATTCTGCGCTATCAATAGAAATTTTTATCAGAATACGCTGGGTAACTTTTGTAAAGTTGCCTGATGCATTATTTGGCGGAATAAGTGAAAATTGCGCTGCTGTGGTTGAGCCGATGTCATAAATTTTGCCTTTGAAAGTAACATCCGGATATGAATCGATTGTAAAAATTGCTTCACGTCCGTTGGTGAGAGTACTCATTTTTGTTTCTTCCAAATAGACCTGAATCCAAAATATCTGATAATCATTGATTGTGAAAACGGACTGCCCCGGTTGTACAATGTCGCCCGGCAGCAGCCATCGTTTTGCAATAACGCCGTTGCATGGCGCATAGAGTTTGTAATTATGCAATTGTGAGTTTATTACGTCTATTTGTGCGCTGGCTACATTCACTCCTGCCGCCGCAGCGCCTATTTGCGTCTGCGATACCACAAGCGCTGCCTGCGAAGCGGCTAATTGTGCCTGTGCCGACTCGTATGTTCTTTTGAAATGGTCGTACTGTTCATGCGTGATTACTCCGCCGTCAAATTGCGTCTGGGCGCGGGTAAAATCATCTTTTGCTCTGGCAAGATTAACCTCTAATACTTTTTGATTTTCCTTGTCGTAATCTAATTTTGCAACCGATTGCGTTTCGTTTTTTTGCGATTGTGATTTTACCGCCTCCGTTTGCATTTTTTGTGCGTATAAATCTGTTGAATCCAATTCGGCGAGCAGTTCGCCGGCGCGAACAGTGTCGCCCTCGTCAACATACAATTTTACAATTCTACCCATCACTTTGGGCGAAACGGTTATTACATTGCTGCTTACGTAAGCATCGTCGGTGCGTACATATTTTGAATAGTCGAGATACCACCATATTGCCAAAGTAAGAACGACGAGAATCACTATTGTCAATGGAATGTAAATTTTTAATCTGCTTTTCGTTGCCATATCCTATTTTTTTATTATTATTTTTGATGTATATTTAATTATTTTTTTTGAATATATTTGGTCATTATTTCCGTTAGAATTTCTTGTACTTGTGTCGAAGCCGTTTGCAGGACTGAAATTTTATTGCTCGGCAGCAAGTCAATGCGCTGCCGTAAATCCTCGCTGATGTCTGTTTTGAAATTTTCCAAACAATTTTTTCCTTTTTTTGTCAGTCGGATGTAAATGATTCGGCGGTCTTTTTCTTCGGGCAAGCGCTCAACCATATCATCAGCGAACAAACTGTTTACGTATGCAGTAACATTTGGTTTGGACATTCCCAATCGGGCGCCTATTTCCGACATCGACAAAATATCGTGCCGTTCCAATGAAAACAACAGTAATAATATAGACGGCGTTAAGTTTGTTTTTTTGCGTATAGTCTGTTTCCAATGATTTCCCAGCATGGTGTATATGGAAAACATATTGTCTGTAGAAGATTTGCTTTGTTGATAGTCAATTTTATTCATAATATATAATAATTATAAAAAAAAAATAATTGCAAAATTATAACTATTCTGATAAACAAAGGAATTTTTTAATGTCATTTAACAAAAAAAAATATTGTTTAATCAAATAATTAAGACAAAAATATTTTGAAAAGAGATAACATAATTTTTGTAAGATGCAAAGTTTATGAAGAAGATAAGTTGTGAGCATATAAAATGGGAAAAATTTATCATTTTCAAGTCGACATTTTTATTTCTTCAAAATCTACATATTCACCTTCATATTTTTCAAAAATTTTCTTTTTAGGTGTATATTTTGCGCTCTGCTGTTTGGTAGAGCAGCCGCTAAACAATGCACGCAAATTACCTATAACTTTTGAAATAAAAAAAATTACTCTATTTAAAACAAAAATTATTATTATAATTCCCAAAAATAAAATAAACAGAAAGAAAAAATACATTTTTAAGAAAAAAAATCTAAATGAAAGTGAAATTCTTATTTTTTGCAAATTTACATGAAATTTTTGAATTGGCATATTTTGTCTTGCAGGCGGTAAAATTTCACTACCTTTGCTGCGAAAAAAAGATAAAACAACAAAAGTATATAGTAGATGAAAGCCTTTAGTATATCACAATTACAAACTCTTTTGAATGAAAAACAGGTGCAAACATTTGATAATTCTTTGCCGCCGCTTTTTGGAAATGAGGAAGATTATTTTATATGGAAAAACGAACGCAATATTAAGTCGCTGAGATTTAGAGAATTACAACGAGACGAAATATTGAATTGTTTTACCGGAATTGACAGCGGCTCAACTACTACAAAAATTTTGATTTTTGATGAAAATGAAAATATTATTTTTACTTATTACTCTGTTAATCAGGGCAATCCCTTGAAGAGAGTTATTGAAGGATTGAAACAATTTGAGCAACAATGTTCACAAAAAAATATTACGGCAAATTTCGTTGCCTCCTGTTCGACCGGCTACGGCGAAGATTTGGTTAAATCGGCTTTAAATATGGATTTCGGGATTGTAGAAACAATGGCTCATCTTTCAGGCGCTCAATGGGTTACACCCGATGTAAGTTTTGTATTAGATATTGGCGGGCAGGATATGAAGTCAATCTTTGTGCGTAACGGAGTGATTGCCAATATTGAACTCAACGAATCGTGTTCATCGGGTTGTGGTTCTTTTTTGCAGAATTTTGCAGCTACGATAAATCTCTCACTTGCCGATTTCACCAATCAAGCGTGCATGGCGACCCACCCTGCCGATTTGGGAACTCGATGTACGGTTTTTATGAACTCAAAAGTAAAACAATCGTTGCGTCAGAATGCAACAATAGGCGACATTGCAGCCGGATTGGCTTATTCGGTGGTAAAAAACTGCCTTTTCAAAGTATTAAAAATTAGCAATTTGAATACTTTGGGTGATAATATTGTAGTTCAGGGTGGCACTTTTCGCAACGATGCAGTTTATCGTGCTTTGGAACTCCTTTCAGGCAAGTCTGTCGGCACAACCGATATGCCCGAAATGATGGGTGCAGTTGGTGCTGCTTTGTATGCTAAAAAGATGATTAACAATAAATTAGGAAATAATATTAATAATAGACTGTCCTTTTTAAATCTTAATCCTGCTTTTGAAAGTAAGGAACTCCAATGTAAAGGCTGTTCAAATGTTTGTACGGTCATTCGTTTCGATTTTGAAAATGGGAATCGTTCGTATGCAGGCAATAAGTGTGAGAAAGTATTTTTCAGCCGTACATCCGCTCACAAAAAGGGTTTTAATGCTTTTGAAATGAAAAATAATGTAATTTTTAATTAAAATAAAACAGGTGTTTAATCAAATATGTTATGTAAAATAAATTGTTTTTTTGATATTAAAACCTGCAATAAAATTTTCGCGTATTTTTGTGTTCAATTTTTTTTATTTTTAATAATTATTTGGAAAATATAAAAAAATATAAAATTATTTTAGGTTCAGCCTCCCCACGTCGCAGAGAACTGTTAGCAAGTTTGGGAATAGATTTTAGGGTTAAAAGCATTGATATGGACGAGTCGTTTCCTGCAGATTTGAACGGCAGAGATATACCTGTTTTTATTGCACGGAAAAAATCGCAAGCATTTGATATTCAGCCAAATGAACTGCTTATTACAGCCGATACAATTGTTTTATTTAAAGATATGGTTATCGGTAAGCCTGCCGATTTTGCCGATGCAAAAAAGATTTTGCAAACACTTTCAGGGCAGGTGCATAAGGTTATTTCGGGTGTTTGTTTGCGTACTATTGATCAACAAAGGACTTTTGCGGTTACTTCCGAAGTAAAATTTGCAAAACTTACGGACGAAGAAATTGATTTTTATATAACAAATTATAGGCCGTACGACAAAGCAGGTGCATACGGAATTCAGGAGTGGATTGGTTATGTGGCTGTAGAATGGATTCGCGGGTCATTTTATAATATTATGGGGCTGCCCGTGCAGCAACTTTATTCAGAACTAAAAAAAAATTATTGAGATTATAAAAAATTCAAAAATTTACACAAAAATTTTGCGTAGTTAGTTTTTCTTTTGTAGTCTAATTATTACTTCTACAATTCTTTCTGCTGAATTTGGCTCAGCAAATTTAGCAATGTTATCAGACAAAGATTCTAAATTTTTATTATTTGAAATCAAATCCAAAGCAGTGGTAATCAGCATATTTTGCGCTTCTTTGTCAGGAACAAGCACGGCGGCATTTCCTTTGACGAGTGCTAACGCATTTTTTGTTTGGTGGTCTTCTGCTACATTGGGTGATGGAACAAGAATTACAGGCTTTTTTAACAAACAAAATTCAGAGATAGAACTTGCTCCTGCGCGCGAAATTACCAAATCTGCAACAGAATAGGCAAAATCCATTCGGCTAACAAAATCGGTAACAAGCAAGTTCGTGTTCTGACTAAATTCTTCTGTAGTTTTTTTTGCATTTTGGAAATATAATTTCCCAGTTTGCCAAATAATCTGTATGTTCGCTGACAGCAGAGTAGGCAAACTTTTTATCACACTATCATTTATTGTTTTTGCACCCAAAGAACCGCCAACGATAAGCAAAGTTTTTTTTTCAGTTGAAAATCCAAAAAATTCGTATGCTTCATTTGCCTTTGGTTCAACGTCAAACAAGTTTTGACGAACAGGACTGCCGGTTTTAACGATTTTTTCTATAGGGAAAAACTTTTCCATACCCTTGTATGCAACGCAAATAACACTCACATTTTTGGCTAACATTTTATTGGCAACTCCTGCATACGAATTTGGCTCTAAAATAACGGTAGGGATACCTACAGCTGCTGCCGCTCGCAGAGTCGGTGCACTTGCATAGCCTCCAACCCCAACCGCAACATCGGGCTGAAATCCTTTCACTATCTTTCGCGCCATTGAAATGCTCTTTTGCAAATTAAAAAGTACTTTTATGTTTTTAAGAATGTTTTTGCGGTCGAATCCGCTTACGGGCAGCCCTTGTATCTGATAGCCTGCCTGTGGAACGCGCTCCATTTCCATACGCCCTTGCGCACCTACAAAAAGAATTTCGGCATCGCTCTGACATTCTTTTAGGGCATTGGCAATACTGATGGCAGGGAAAATATGACCACCTGTGCCTCCTCCGCTTATGATATATTTCGGCATAATGATTTTATTTGTTAAAAAAACAATGTTATAAAAAATGTACTAATTTTTTGTAATTTTTTTGTATCTTATTGTGTGTATTAACTGTAAATTTGAACGTATTTCTAATTTTAATTACAATCATACCAATTTATTCTTTGTTATCTATTGTTTGAGTAGCGCTATGGCGCTATGAGCCGGCAGATAAATTTTTAACCAATGCTTATTATCTAATGAATTTGTATCATCGGGAGAAGTGAAATGCTCTATTGTGTCGTCGGTTAATCCAAAGCCACCAAAAGCAGGATTGTCGGTATTTAGAACAACTATATATTTACCCTGTTCTGTTAAGATGCCATAATCGGTAAACGATTTATTTCCATTAAAATTAAAAACAAAAATAAAATTTCCACGCCGGTATGCTATTACCTGATCGGCTTCGTTGTCCCATATTTTATAATTAGATAAAAGGTTAAAATGCTCAACGCTTTTGATTAACTCAATCATTGCCTTATCGAACAACCACAATGCACGGTAGAGGTAATTTTCATTATCGACCAAATCCCATTGTCGCCTCGCATATTTATAACTCCAATTATTTTCTTTGCGGGGGAAATCAATCCATTCGGGATGTCCATATTCATTTCCCATAAAATTCAGGTATCCTCCGTTCATTGTTGTAGCCGTAATCAGGCGAATCATTTTGTGCAATGCAATTCCCCTGTCAACAAGTAAAGTAGTATCACCGCGCTGCATGTGCCAATACATATCAGCATCAATAAGTCGGAAAATAATAGTTTTATCTCCCACAAGTGCCTGATCGTGGCTCTCGGCATACGAAATTGTTCGCTCGTCGAGCCTACGGTTATTCATTTCCCAATAAATATGCCCTGCTTTCCAATCTTCCTGTCGTACTTCTTTTAAATATTTTATCCAAAAATCGGGTTGCCCCATTGCTAAACGAAAATCAAAACCCATTCCTCCGTCTTCAATGTTACGGGTAAGCCCGGGCATTCCGCTCGTGTCTTCGGCAATGCTGATATGATCGCAGTCTAAATGGTGAATTAATTTGTTAGCCAAGGTAAGATAGCAAATTGCATCACCGTCCTGGTTTAGATTATAATAACTTTCATAATTTGAAAAGTCTTCTCCAAGCCCGTGTGAACGAAATAACATTGAGGTAACTCCATCAAAACGAAAACCATCAAACTGATATTCTTCAAGCCAAAACTTGCAATTTGACAAAAGAAAATGCAAGACAGCGGGTTTTCCATAATCAAAGCAAAGAGAATCCCATGCAGGATGTACCCTTCTGCTGCCTCCGTGAAAAAATTGATATGGTGTGCCGTCGAATCGCCCCAAACCTTCAATTTCGTTCTTAACTGCGTGTGAATGAACAATATCCATAATTACTGCTATTCCCATTTGGTGAGCAGCGTCAATCAACATTTTGAGTTCTTCCGGCGTTCCAAACCGAGATGACGCCGCAAAAAAACTCGAAACATGATATCCAAACGACCCATAATAAGGATGTTCTTGAATTGCCATCAATTGAATACAATTGTAGCCCAATTCGGCAATACGAGGCAACACTTTCAAACGAAACTTATCGTAAGTAGCAACTTTTTCATCTGCGCTGCACATGCCAATATGCGCTTCATAGATAAGTAAAGGTTTTTTTTGTGGAATAAATTTTTTGCTCTTAAAAATAAAATTCTTTTGAGGATTCCACACTTGTGCCGAGAATATTTTGGTATTTTCATCCTGAACTACCCGACGAGCCCATGCAGGAATACGCTCCCCGCTGCCACCCATCCATTCAACAAGCAATTTATAATATTGTTCGTGTACAATGGCATTTTTGGGCAAAATTATTTCCCAAATCCCATCGTGAAGAGGCTGTAATCTAAACTCTTCTCTTTTTTGCCAATTGTTAAAATCGCCTATTAGAAAAATTGCCGTAGCGTTTGGCGCCCATTCTCGAAAAATCCAACTTTCTTCTGTCAGATGTAAGCCAAAATATAAATAACCGGAGGCAAAATCGGACAGCGACCCAACTCCTTCGGTAAGGCGTTTTTCCATAAGTTTGTAATATTCGTGCCGTCCCCAAATTGCACCGGCATAGGGGGCAAGGTATGGATCTGACTTTATAACTGGTAGAATTTCCATAATTTATTCTCGCTGCGGCTTAAATATAAAGCGATAAGTGTTAATCAATCTAACAGGTCTTCCAAAATCTTTTCATCAACCAGATTCGGCATTGTAATTTGGTAATTATCTGCAAATTGGTGATTAAAATCTTCGCAGGTTTCTATTGCATGCGGATTTCTTGCCCAGGCACGGCGTGCAACGCCACCCATAACATCCCACAACATTGCCGAGCGTATAATTTCATCTATGCGCCGGCTGCCGTCGAGTACTAACCCAAAGCCGCCGTTAATTGCTTTGCCGATTCCCACTCCGCCGCCGTTGTGCAAAGCCACAAGCGACATCCCGCGTGCTGCATTGCCGACAAAACATTGTACCGCCATGTCAGCCATCACATTGCTGCCGTCTTTAATATTGGCTGTTTCACGAAAAGGGGAGTCGGTGCCGGAAACATCGTGGTGGTCGCGCCCGAGCATAATGGCTCCAACCTCTTTATTTCTAACCATTTCGTTAAATTTGAGCGCAATATTCATTCTGCCGACAGCATCTTGATATAAAATTCTTGCCTGTGTTCCAACCACAAGTTGATTTTTTTCGGCATCGCGCAGCCAGATATAATTATCCTTATCTTGCCCGCGCCTGTCAGGGTCAATACATTCCATTGCAGCATGGTCTGTTTTAATTAAATCCTCGTGTTTTCCACTCAAACATACCCAGCGAAACGGTCCGTAACCGTAATCAAACAATTCCGGTCCCATTATATCTTCCACATAGGAAGGAAAAATAAAACCGTCCTTTTCGTCCGTTCCGTTGCGTGAAATCGCTTTTTCGCCTGCATCATAAACGGCTTTCATAAACGAATTTCCATAATCGAAAAAATATACGCCGCGCTCGGTTAATTTTTTTATAATATTAAAATGACGAATTAACGATTTATTAACCAATGAATTAAAATTTTCCCTATCGTTTTTTAATAAAAAAGTCCGTTCTTCGAACGATATGTCAGCAGGGCAATAGCCTCCTTCATAGGCGGCGTGGCACGATGTTTGGTCGGAAAGCAGGTCAATTTTTATATTTTTTTCATAAATATATTCCAATAAATTAATGATATTGCCGTGATAAGCAATGCTGTACGGCTTTTTTTGTTCCAAATATTTATTTGCCAAAATAAAACATTCATCTAAACTATCGGAAATTGTTTGCACCCATCCCTGTTTTTTCCGTGTCTCAATTCGACTCAAATCTACTTCTGCAATTACCGAAACCGCGCCGGCAATATCAGCGGCTTTGGGCTGCGCACCGCTCATTCCTCCCAATCCTGAGGAAACGAACAATTTTCCACGCAAATCGCCGTCTTGTGAGATGCCTAATTTCAGTCGTCCTGCATTCAAAAGAGTATTAAAAGTGCCGTGAACAATGCCCTGCGGACCGATATACATCCAGCCGCCTGCTGTCATTTGTCCGTAATTGGCAACGCCCATTTGCGCTGCAACTTCCCAATCGTGCTGATTATCAAACATTCCGACCATCATCGAATTTGTGATAATCACACGCGGAGCGTCAGGACGTGATTTGAACAGCCCAAGCGGATGTCCGCTTTCAACAACGAGCGTCTGTTCGGAGGTTATCTGTTCCAAATATTGTTTTATTAAACGGTATTGAAGCCAGTTTTGACAAACTTGTCCTGTTTCGCCATAAGTAACTAATTCATAAGGATATAATGCAATGTCAAAACAAAGATTGTTATCTATCATCACTTGAAACGCCTTGCCTTCAATGCAATTTCCTTGATATTGAGCAATTGGTTTTGCATTCATATCACCTTCCGGGCGAAAGCGATAGGCGTAAATTTTTCCGCGTGTTTTCAGTTCGTCTAAAAATTCGGGCGCCAAAGTTGCGTGCAATTCTTTAGGAAGGTATCTCAAAGCATTTTGCAGCGCAATTTTTGTCTGATTTTTATTCAACCGAAAACCTCTATCGGGCGCACGGCGAATATTTTCTACAAACTTCGGATAATCAGGCAATTGATTTGATAATGTAATGTTTTTCATTTGTAAAAATTTGATATATTATTTAGTATGATTAATTTTTATATCTGAAAATAATTCCGCAAAGTTATCAATTTTTATGTATAAAAATAAAACAAATTGTATGAACGAACAGAACTCTTTTCTATGAGATTTTTTTGCACTTTATTTTTTATATCTTTTAATCAGATTGTATGCCTCAACTATACCAAGTTCGCCTGCTTTGCTCAAATCGTCGAGTCCTTGTTGTTCGTTTGCCAAATAGAGATTTGCAATTCCACGATTGAAATATGCCTCAGCAAAGTCAGGCTCTTTTTCTATTGCTCGAGAATAATAATCAACAGCGTCAGTAAAACTGCGCACCGAGCAGAGAGCATTTGCGCGGTTAAAATAGGCAAAGCCAAAATCAAGTGCAATCGAAATAACCTTGTCATAATCGCTCATCATCAGTTCATAATCGTATTGACGCTGTTTTTGGGCTATTTTTCGTTCATCTTCGTTTCCATAAGTTTGATTTGTGCTTATTTCCAATGATTTATAACGAACATTTGCGCGTTCAAAAAATGCCAGCATGAAATCGGGTTTCAATTCAAGGGTGCGGTTGAGGTCATCTATTGATGAGATAAAATCTTTTACAAGGGCAAAGTTAATAGCGCGGTCGAAATAAAGATTTGCCGTGGGGGCATCGGCGATTTGCTTTGTAAGTTGTTCTATTCGGTCAAAATGTGTTTTAATCAAATCTTCTGTTAGCGGTAGTTCACGGTTAGTCAGTTTGAGAGTGCCGTTTGTCTTGTTTCCTTTATTATACTGTTCCAAATAAAGGTAATAAAGAGGTGTTCTGCGAATCTCATCGTTTCTTGAATAGTAATTCAGTTCAAAATTCTTTTCAAGTTTAATATTAGCATATTTATCTTGAACATTACCTCGCAGCGAATCATTTGGGTAACGGATAATGACATTGTCTTTCTTATTATTCGTATTTTGAGTAGCAGACGATGAGAAAAAACTATCACGTTTTTTGCTAATGCTTGCTTGCGAAGCCGCAAGAATATTTTCTCCTGTGGGTTCCTTCTCGTCTGTTTGTTTATTGGAGGAGTTGAGTCGCTGTTTTATTTTATCTCGGTTTTTTTCAATATTATATGCTTTTTCGCGCGCCAAAAATGCGTTTCGTGTGTCAGAACGGGCATCATAAATTTGCGCTATTTGCTGATATGCAGGAGTAAAATAAGGATATTTTTTTAGAATAATATCAAAATCAGACAAGGCATTGTCGTATTGTTTTAGCGTTTGATAAACCAGCGCACGTCTCAGCCGTGCCTCGTAGTTCAACGAATCATCGTCAAGTACGATGTTCAAATCGACTATCGCATTGTTGTTATCTCCTAATGAGGCACGCAATAGTCCGCGATTATAATATGCTAGAACGTTACCGTCAATGTCTATTGCCTTGTCGTAATCGTCGAGTGCAAGTATATACTTATGTTGGCGAACATAAAGGATTCCTCGATTGATATAATCTCCGGCAAAATCGGAACCGAGAGCAATGGCGCGATTTATATATTTTAATGCTGTTGTGTCGTCTGTTTCGATTTTCAACATAGCCAGCATCGACCACACAGCAGTATTGATAGTGTCTTTTTGAGTATATTTTAATAAATTTTCTTCCGCTGCAATAGTATCTTTTTTAAAAAAACTTAACCTCCCGCGCTCAAAAAGCCAATCCTTATTTTTAGGGTCAAGTTTTTCGAGGGCATTTAAATCATCAAAAGCTCCATTGTAATTATTATTTTGTGCGCGTGCATACATTCTGTTTTGCAGTAGATTTACATTTTCAGGATTAAATTCCAGCGCTTTGGTAAAATCATCTTCTGCCTGAGTAAATTTTTCGAGGCGAAGACGAGCAAAGCCGCGCGCATAATATGCTTGCGGTACAAAAGGATTAATGCTAAGCGCTTGAGTACAGTCGATGTCAGCCCCTGCATAATCGCCCAATTGAATTTTAGCTATCCCGCGAAACATATACGGCTCATACATATACGGCTTGGCAGCGATGACCTGATTGAAATACTGAATTGAAAGCATATAATCTTCAAAATAAAGAGCATTCTGCCCGATTGACATAATGCGGTCAGTATTAGGTTGTGCCACAGCCGTTGCTCTCAAAACCAGAAAAAAATATAAAATAATTTTTTTTGACATAAATATATTCTCCATGCGAATTTACGTTTTCACAAGAGATTTTTCTTCGAATTTTTATAAATTCAATTTTTTTTAAACGACAAAGGTAGAAAAAAGTTGGGAAGTTGGAAAATTGTTAAGCAGAATTTTAATTTTATGCCGCTATTGGATTAACCCCTAACTCCGCATAAAATTACCCCCTCTAATCTCTAATCTTTAATCTCTAAAATATAAAAAATCGGCATTACATTTGGTAATATCCTGAAAAATCAATTACTTAGTATTATTAGTAGGACATTATGCGGATTATCATTTTAGTTTTTTTATCTAACTTTGTGGCAACTTAATTAAGTTGCTTGTTAACAATTTTGTTTGACATAAAATTATAATGTGAAGGCCATTCTAAAAATATTAATTAGAACTTAACAATCCTGCTTTTAACATATGGATACATTAATTTTTCTGCATGAAAAAAAAATACTAATTTTGCAGGCAATAATTTTGCAAGTTATATATTATTTCTCATTTATAATCTGTCATTTGCATAATAATTTATTTTTTTTAATATGATAAAAAAATGCTGTTGTTTTTCTTTTTGTAACAAAAAACAACGGCACGGAACGTAAAATACAAAGCAGTTAAAAAAAACAAACTTTCCCTTTTTTTGTTTTGCGCGGGGCACAAAGGTAATAAAATTTATTGTAATTCTAAAAAAAAATATTTAAAAAAATATGAAAGAAAAAATTGAACTTTACAAAATGCGTACATTTACCGAAATGTTAAGCGACACTTTTTTGTTTGTACGTCAGAATTTTAAACCGTTTTTCAAAGGGCTGTTTTTCATTACTTCTCCGGCTCTTCTGCTTACCGTCATTGCAGGATTTTTCTTTTGGAACGGCTACAGGTCGATGTTTCATAATTTAGAATATGGACAAGTCGGAACAGCACTGCCTATGGAAATGTTTATTTGGATGTTACCGATGATGCTGTCTGTATTAGTTGTATCTACATTAATAATGGATGTAACGTTTTCGTACATAAAACTTTACCGACAGGACAAAGACAGTGCAATTCCCGTTTCGATGCTTTGGCAGGAATGTAAAAAACATTTTTGGAAACTTATCGGAGCGCAGTTTACAATCGTAATGATTGTAGTGGTTTTAATGTTTTTGTTTGTTTTGCTCGGAAGGTTAATGACAGGTGGAAATGTTTTTATTATGGTAATGTTTTTATTATTTTTATTATTTTTATTATCAATTCTTGGCATGTTTTTCGGTGTGAAATTAATATTTTACCCGTTTTTCATTGTCGTTGGCGATAGCGATATAATAGATTCTTTTTCAGGTAGTTACAATTTTACGCGAGGAATTTTTTGGAAAACTTTCGGCTTTCTGTTAATTCTCGGGATGATAGTCGGTTTTGCATCTTATATTTTTTATATACCGGGCTATATAATGGTCGTTGTAAGTGCGATTATGGGAATCTCTCAACACACCGATAATAATTCGTTCTTTTCTTTGCTTAGCAGTGCAATAATGTCTATTGGGATGGCTTGTGCATATCTGCTTTATTCTGTGGTATTTATAGGAGAGTCAATTTTTTATTTTTCCGAAATAGAAAAAGAACAGGGAATTGTGGCAAACAGAGAAATAGATGAAATCGGAAGGCACGATGATTAATTTTTTTGTTATATTTTAATATTTTGAAAATAAAATTATTTTTAATATTAACATTTTGTTTATCAGTATTTTATTGCGAGGCAAAGCAGGTACAGTTGCGTTATGACACTGCATCTGTTACTCCGCGACACTTGCCGCAACCTCCTTCGGAGATTTACACCGGCAATGATTTTAATTACAACGAACAGCCGGAAGAACCGAATATTGTTGAGCGGTTTTTTTATTACATTTGGGAAAAAATTATACATTTTCTGAACAATTTGTTTGATTGGAATTTACGTTCCGATTCGTTTTCTGGGAGGCAAATATTGTGGATTACGCTTTCGGCATTGCTAATTGTGATAATTGCCGTTGGTGCTTATATTTTTTTCAAAAAATTCCGAAAAACATTAGGCAGAAACGATGACAGTACAATTCTCGTTGATGAAGTGGAGCGCAACCTGGCTGAAACCGACCTTGACAAACTGATTGAAAATGCTGTTGCTGCTGATAATTTCCGACTTGCCGTAAGGTTTGTTTATCTGAAAATATTAAAATTGCTCGCTCAAAGGCAAATTATTGAATATCAATATCAAAAAACTAATTATGAATATGCTTACCAAATTGAAAATCTCGATTTACGTACAGTTTTTCGTGAGGTTTCATTTGTCTTTGATTATTGCTGGTACGGCGAACACATTGCCATAGAAGATGATTATTTATTTGTAACACAAAAATTTAACAAAATTGCAGCATCAACCGATGAATAGTTTTTATTCAAAAGGAATTAATTTTCGGCTTGTAAACAAAAATTTGTGGTTAGACAATTTCCTAACATCCAACCTGCTCGTAAATACTTATTACATCATTTTTTGTGATTTTGTTGAAATGTGCTGCTATCGGAGTTATCAATATTCCGCTCATTTCTACGCTTCCTGGACTGATAAGTAAACGTTCTGATTCATTTTCGGCAAAAAACTGTTGTGGACGAAAAGCGCGGCGCGGAAAAATAAAAATTTGAAAGTTCCCGCTCTCAAATACCGCAACAATATTAATTTTATTTGTATCAAACATTTTTTTATTTTTCATAAAATCAAACGCTTGATTTGCACTTTCTTCTCTTGAAGTTTCAATACAATACACTTTTCGCAAATAATTATTGAGTAAAAATATTTCATAATTATTTGTCGAAAAAATTAATTTCGCATTTTTTTGTTTTAAATTTTTATAATCATTAATTACAGGTAAAAAATTTTTTGTTCCTGCCTGAAAATGCAAATGGTCGGGTGCAGAGGCACCACAACCTGCTGCATTAAAAAAAACGACAAAATCGGAAAGATTTTTTGTAAAATTTAAGAAATCAGAAAAATAACCGTCGATTTTTTGAGGTTCATGCTGTTTAGAGGCAATAGTAAAATGTTGTGGAAAAATCGGGTACGGATTTACTAACAGCTCAAAATGAGAACAATCAACACTTCGCTGCCCTATTGGGCGATTTTTGGCACAAAGAAAACATTGACATTCCCGAATACTTAATGTATCAAGTTTTGCTGCCGCCGAGCGTAGCCGCGACTGATTCAAATGAACTTCAACGCTAAATCCTTCAAAATTCAGCGATTTAATCTCTACATTTTTCAAATTTTCGAAATTTTCACGCGCAGTTGTCCAATCTTCAAATTCCGATTGTAAAAGTACTATTGCTTTGGTATTTAGTGAGTTCATTTATTATTAAGAAAAATAAAAAAATATTCCCCAACTTGATTTTATTAATAAATTGTGCATCAAAAACATATCATTCTTATTTGTAATTCTTAATATTCATCCCAACTTTTTATCAGTAAATCATCTATTGTTTTTGTGCAAAATGCTATAATAAAGGCACTTGCCAATCGCGCATTTGTCATCAAAGGAACGTTAAAGTCAATTGCAGCACGGCGAATTTTGTAACCATTTGTCAATTCGCGATGGCTGGTATTTTTAGGAATATTAATTATCAAATCAAATTGTTTATCACAAATCATCGTAACTACATTTTGTTTTACGTTTTCATCCGGAAAAAATACAAGCGTATTCTCTATTTCATTATCTTTCAAAAATTTATGTGTTCCTTTTGTAGCAAAAAGTCGATAATTATTTTTTTGTAAAAGTCGACAGGCATCAAGCAGGTCAACTTTTGATTTTGTTTCGCCGGATGAAATCATGATTTTGTTATTTGGAATACGATAACCCACAGATAATAAGGATTTTAAAATTGCTTCCGAAAAATCGTCTCCAATGCAACCTACCTCGCCTGTAGAAGCCATATCAACTCCCAGAACAGGGTCTGCCTGCTGCAAACGGGCAAACGAAAATTGTGATGCCTTAATCCCAACATAATCAAGGTCAAAAGCCGATTTTTCGGGCTTTTCGGCAGGTAAACCAAGCATTATTCTCATAGCAAGGTCTATAAAATTAATTTTCAATACTTTACTCACAAACGGGAAACTTCGGGAGGCACGCAAATTACATTCAATAACCTTAATATAATTGTCTTTTGCCAAAAATTGAATGTTAAAAGGACCTGAAATATTGAGCGTTTTTGCAATTTTTCTTGCAATATTTTTGATTCGACGAATTGTCTCTACATAAATTTTTTGAGGTGGAAACTGCGTCGTTGCATCGCCTGAATGCACTCCTGCATATTCCACGTGTTCTGAAATGGCATACAGCAAAATTTCTCCGTTTTGCGCCACAGCATCTATTTCAATTTCTTTGCAGCGTTCCAAAAATTCCGACACAACAACAGGATTTTTCTTTGAAACATCGGTTGCAAGGTTGAGAAACATTTCGAGTTGTTCATCATCATAACAAACATTCATTGCCGCACCGGAAAGTACATACGACGGGCGCACAAGCACAGGAAAACCGATTTTTTTTACAAAATTTTTCACCTCATCGAAAGTTGTAAGTTCTTTCCATCGCGGCTGGTCAATTCCCATCTCATCACACATCTGAGAAAATTTATGTCTATCTTCGGCGCGGTCAATATCAACTGCCTGAGTGCCAAGTATTTTCACATTTTCGTTTGCTAATTTGAGAGCAAGATTATTCGGAATTTGACCTCCTGTAGAAATAACAATACCTTCGGGCTGTTCAAATTCCAAAATATCCATCACTCTCTCAAACGATAATTCATCAAAATACAGACGGTCACAAGTATCGTAGTCGGTACTGACAGTTTCCGGATTGCAATTAATCATTATTGATTTGTAACCATTTTGGCGTATGGTTTTCAGTGCATTGACGCCACACCAGTCAAATTCTACCGATGAACCAATCCTGTAGGCGCCACTGCCAAGAACAACAATCGAAGATTTGTCAGAATTATTTGTTTCCATAATTAAAATTAATTCATTAAAAATTCATATTCATAAATTTTCGGTTCTATTTTTTGTGCAAGATTTTTCATTGCAAAATTCAAATCTTCATTCAATCTGTTAAACTCTTTATCGGCAGATTTTTGATTAACCGAACCTTTTTCATTTCGCCCCTTGAAATATTCTTTTATGTCATACAAACTTGCATTGACATTGATATTTTTTTGCTTATGGTAATATTTCCACAATTCGCGTCCTGCATCAAAAACTGCAGTGGCTTCGGGAGAAAATTCGCGTTTCAGGCAAAATTTTGCCTCTTCCTGCTCAAACAAATCGGAATAGCCGTTCTGTATTATCTTTCCGCTAATAAAACTTACCATAAAATGACTCTCAAACTTATCTTTCGCATTTACTTCCTTTTCCATAAACGGAATCCAGTGATTAACACCATGTTTTGCCGAAATTCGATTTTGACTATGAAATAAAGTGTAAGCAAGGCAATCATTTTGAAATTCTGTATCTTTTTCCCATTTTTTATTTGGAAAATAAAACTGGTCGCGGTCGTTAAGCCAAGTGGGTTTTGTACAGAGCCGAACCGCAAAATAGACACAACCTTCTACAATATTTTTAGCAGTAAAGGCAAAATGATTGGCGTGCCGCTTTCCTATATTGGTTTCAATGTACGGTGCGTGCAATCGCTGAAAATCAGGTGCCAGATTATCCATATATCCTATCGCTAAATTATGCCTTCTTTTGTCATCAAACAACTTAATCCATTGATTTATAGATTGTTTAAAACCATCATAGAATTTCTTTTTTATATTTTCTTCAGGCACATCAACCTCTATAAATTCGGGGAATTTTTTGCCTGCCAAATCCCAAATTGTAAATCCAATCGGAAAATTGCCCGTTACGTTATCAAAAGTATTGGCGTGAATAGCAAATCCTTTTTCAAAATCTGCCTTAAAAAAATGACGAAATTTTATAAAATTTTGAGTACAAACAAATTTAAACTTTGAAAATAACGCCAATTTACATTGCGAAATCTCATTATAAATTCTTGCCATAAAATGTGCTGAAATTTCATTTGTTGCAGCACCAATCAAGTGTTTATAATTGTCTTTTGTTTTGTGTTTCGTTGCCACTTTTGCCTTGTTTTCTCCCGTTCCGCTTGTGGTTCGTGCGGTTGTCGCCTCCGCATACGGCGGATTGATGTAAATTATCAACTTTTTACGCCGTTTTTCATCGTTGATAATGTCCTGCAAACCTTGCGGCAACTTTGAAAAATCATCATTGAGAAAATCAAACTGAAAAACGTGGCTGTCCAAAAGATTTGCTCCGTTTTCTATGCGGTCTCGCATCACATCGACATCGGCTTCGTCGAGCGTGGATGCCCAAATGTTGTATTTATTGGTCAAACCGACAAGCAAATTACCTGTTCCTGCACAACAATCCCACACATAATATTCCTCTTGCCAATTCTCTCCAAAAACGTCCGCCAAATATTTTTGCGAAAGTTCTACCCAAATTCGCGGAGTGAAAAAACTGCCCTTCCGCTCCCTAATATCCTGAGGGACAAGCAAATCGCGGCGATTGATAATATAATCCCAATACTCTTCCAACGGCGGACGCTCATATTTCGCCCAAAAATGATTATACGCTTTTTGATTGTCAGTAAAATATGCCTCACGAAAAATCTCGCCCAAATCATCCGTCTGTTTATTGTATTTGTAGAGATTGCTTTTAAGCAAAACAAAAAGTTTTTCCCTGATGGTCTCGTTGTTAAACGATAGTAAATCAGCAAGATAAAAATCAGCATCAATGATGTCAATTTTTTTTGCGGCATCCCAATTTACTCCGATTGTCGGCTTCACAGCATCATACCATTTGTTATAAATAGTGAGAAAATTATTTTTATCAATCTTAATTTTTGTTGCATCACTTTTGCCGATAACAAAATTTTCCTTGATAAATTGCCTTAAATCTTTCTCGTCTTTTTCAAAATAAAAAATATAAGTATTGAACGGAATATCGTTATTTATAACTCTATCTATTTGATTATAAACGAGTTGGAACTCTTTGGTTTTTGTGTTTGAAGGGGCAACATTCCAGTTAAAATCGTTTTGGTAAAAAATATCCTGAATTTCGGAATACGGAATGAAAGCAATTTTCTCGCTGTCGAAACAACCCAAAAAAGCGGGCGGCAAAATCTCGTTAAAAGTGCGCGCCTTGCCGATAGTGATTACGAGTTGGGCGAGCATTGAGATAATATTTTCGCTGTCTTTTTTCGCCTCCGCCCACAACAAATATTCGTCGGGAAAATCAATAGTATTCGCAGGACGTTTTATTTTTACCGCAAAATCGATTTTGCCCAAAATTTTTGTGCAGTCAAATTTCGAGAAAAAATCCTGTGAAATCCTGTTTTTTACCTCTTCCTCTTGAATATCGGAGTATTTCATTGTTGATTTTGGTGGAAATAAATGCACAAAAATAAAAAAAAATTGCAACAAAACTCTAATTTAAAAAAAAATAATATTTTTGTAAGTTTTTAAAATAAAAATATGACTCTTTTTGAAATTTCCAATATAATAAATAATAAAAAGACGGTTCGTAATAATCATAATATCAAGTGGTTACTTACAGATAGTCGCAATTTGTCATTTCCACAGGAAACGCTGTTTTTCGCTCTTAAAACCGAGCGAAACGATGGTCATCGTTACATAGTTGATTTGTATGAAAACGGCGTTAAATATTTTGTTATCAGTGAGTTATACGAAGAGTATAATAATCTGAAAGATGCAGAATTTTTTTTAGTAGAAAATACTTTATCTGCTTTGCAGCAAATATCAGAATATCAACGAAATAGATTCAATATTCCAATTATAGGAATTACCGGCAGCAATGGCAAAACTGTTGTCAAAGAATGGCTTTATCAACTGTTACACAGCGATTTACGTATTGTGCGTTCGCCGCGCTCGTATAATTCACAAATCGGCGTGGCGCTTTCGGTTTGGGGACTTAACGAAAATACGGAACTCGGAATTTTTGAAGCGGGAATTTCTAAAATGGCGGAAATGATTAATTTACAGAGAATTATCCGCCCAACTATTGGTATTTTTACAAATATTGGAACGGCTCATCAGGAAGGATTTGAAAGTTTGCAACAAAAATGCGAAGAAAAACTCAAATTGTTTACACAATCTGAAATATTAATTTATAATTCTGATTATCAAATAATTAGCGATTGCTTCAAGAAAAATAATATGCAGACAAAAATTTTTACTTTTGGGAAAAAAGAAAATGATGATTTGCAAATACTTTCACTTTGTACCGAAAATGAGTTTTCAAATATTAAATTGAAAAATGATAACAAAATTTTTGATATAAAAATTCCTTTTACCGATAATGCTTCAATAGAAAATACGCTACATTGCTGTTGTGTGATGTTGATTATGAATTATGATTTTGAAACAATTGTCAAACGCATGCTGGAATTGGAAACTATTGCTATGCGTTTGGAATTAAAACGCGGTATTAGTAATTGTTTGATTATCAATGATTCATATAATTCTGATTTTAATTCGCTGGAAATTGCACTCGATTTTCTTTCTCATCAGGCTGCATTGAAAAATCTTACACGTGTAGCAGTGCTGTCGGATATTTTACAAAGCGGACAAAACAATAACGAACTTTACGGCGAAGTTGCTAAATTATTGAAACTTAAGAATATACAACATTTTATCGGCATTGGTACTGAAATTTCAAAACACCGTCAATGTTTTAACCAAATTGACAGTGATTTTTTTGACAATACAAATCAATTTATTAATTCATTGATAATCAATAAGTTTAACAATTCAATAATACTTCTTAAAGGTTCGCGGATTTTTCATTTTGAAGATATTTCAGCCGCTTTGGAGGCAGTTGCTCACCAAACGGTGTTAGAAATTAATTTGAATGCTATTGTTGATAATTTCAATTATTTTCGTTCAAAATTGCATTCAAAAACGAAAACCGTATGTATGGTAAAGGCATTTGCGTATGGCAGCGGGCTTGTGGAAGTTGCAAGAATATTGCAGCATCATCGTGCTGATTATTTGGCTGTTGCTGTGGCTGACGAAGGCGCTGAACTTCGATACGAAGGAATTGCCCTTCCTGTCATTGTGATGAATCCCGAAAAGCATTCATTTTCAATAATTTTCGACAATTCGCTTGAACCTGAAATTTACAATTTTAACATTTTGGAAGATTTTATTTCTTCCGCAGAAAAACTTGGTATCATCGACTATCCTGTTCATATTAAGATAGATAGCGGAATGCACCGGCTTGGTTTTGAGCCAAAAGAAATTCCGTCATTGATTGAAAAACTTAAAAATCAAACGCAGGTTAAAGTACGCTCCGTTTTTTCGCACCTTGCCGCTGCTGACGATTCCCAGTTTGATAACTTTACGCACCTGCAAATCAATACTTTCGTTGCAGTTGCCGATGAAATTCAGGCATCTTTTGAACACAATATTTTGAGGCATATTCTCAATTCGGCAGGAACTGAGCGTTTCCCTGAATTTATGTTTGATATGGTGCGCTTGGGAATTGGTTTATACGGAGTTAGCGCATTGCAAAATGAAAAACTTAGTACCGTTTGTACACTCAAAACTATTGTGTTGCAAGTGCGTGATGTAAAAGCAGGTGAGACCGTTGGTTATGGTCGTAGTGGCTTGATTACAAACGATTCACGTATTGCTATCCTGCCAATTGGTTATGCTGATGGCTACGACCGCCGACTTGGAAACGGAATTGGAGAGGTTTTTATCAATGGAAAACGTGCTAAAACGGTTGGGAATATTTGCATGGATTTGACAATGGTTGATGTAACGTATATTAATGTAAATCAAGGAGATACAGTCGAAATTTTTGGTGAAAATATTACAATATCGGAAGTTGCTCAGAAAGCAGGTACAATTCCTTATGAAATTTTTACCGGCATTTCCAGACGCGTAAAAAGGGTTTATTTTCAAGAATGAGATAGTTTTTACTTCATTATTTCTGATTAAACCCCTAACACGAAAGTGTTATTAATATAATTTGTTAAGGTATTATTAATTTTATCTTTGCACAACATAATTGATAGCTCTTTAATAATCAAAGCATTAAACTTGAAAGTTCAAACTTAAGAAATAAATACATACAATTAACAAAATAATTTATGTTTAACAATAAATAATTATGATTCAAGCAATTAATAAAAATTTAATTATTCGCAATGCGGCACAAGTCGTGCGTTGCAGTGGACGGACGGCAAAGTGTGGTGTTCAAATGTCCGAATTGAATATTATTGAAAATGCTAACGTTGTAATTACCAATGGGATAATAACTTACGTTGGCAATAAAATTGAATTGCCGCATTACACAAATCCGTATGAATATAAAACCATTGATGCAACGGGCAAGGCAGTTCTGCCGGGTTTTGTTGATTCACACACGCATCTTATTTTTGGAGGTTACAGGCAGGATGAATTCTCGTGGAGAATGCGCGGCGATTCTTATATGTCGATAATGGAGCGCGGCGGCGGTATTCACAACACGATGGAGGCAACACGCAACGCAAGTTTTGAAGAACTTTACACGGAGGCAAAATCCCGACTGACACGTATGTTGAAACTTGGCGTTACCACCGTTGAGGCAAAAAGCGGATATGGAATGGATAAAGAAACCGAACTCAAACAACTTGCTGTGATTCAAGAACTTAATCGTACTCAACCTGTGAGCATTGTGCCGACTTTTATGGGTGCACACGCCACACCGAAAGAATTTAAAGGGCGTGAAGATGATTTTATTGATTACGTTACACAGGAAATTATGCCTGATGTAAAAGAAAAAAAATTAGCAACATTTTGTGATATTTTTTGTGAAAAAGATGTATTTTCAATAGAACAATCACGTAAATATTTGCAAAAAGCAAAAGAATTAGGATTTTTACTTAAAATACACGCAGACGAAATTGTACAGTTTGGCGGAGCGGAACTTGCCGCCGAAATGGGTTGCACTTCCGCTGACCATCTTTTGCAGGCATCAGACGAAGGAATACGCAAAATGGCTGAAAAAGGTGTCGTAGCAACATTATTACCCTGTACTGCTTTTTCTTTAAAAGAAAATTTTGCAAACGCACGAAAGATTATCGATAGCGGTTGTGCGGTCGCCTTAGCAACAGACTTAAACCCCGGCAGTAGTTTTACCTCATCAATTCCTCTTACTTTTGCCCTGGCATGTATTTATATGAAAATGTCGCCCGAAGAAGCTGTAACTGCGCTTACCATCAACGGTGCAGCGGCTGTTGCCCGTGCCGAAAGCATTGGTAGCATCGACGAAGGCAAACTCGCTGACATCGTAATACTTGATTTCCCGTCATACAAATTCCTACCCTATCATATCGGAATGAATATTGTAGGAACCGTAATAAAAAATGGAGAAATCGTTGCTCAAAATGGATAAAAGATTACTCCGCTGGATTAATATCCAATAATTCTACATCAAAAATCAGTGTAGCAAAAGGCGGAATAGGACCCTGTCCGCGCTCACCATAGGCGAGGTTGTATGGAATGTAAAATCTGTACTTTGAACCGACTGACATCAGTTGAAGACCTTCTGTCCAACCCGGAATAACTCCATTAAGCGGAAAGGTTATCGGCTCGCCGCGTTCAACAGAACTGTCGAACACCGTACCGTCAATCAAAGTACCTGTATAATGTACCTTTACTTTGTCGGTAGCCAATGGCTTTGCGCCTGTTGTCTGTTGCAAAACTTCGTATTGCAATCCGCTTTCGGTAACATTTACTTCGGGGCGTTGTTTGTTTTTGTCTAAAAATGCCTGACTCTCTGCCTTTTTCACGTCGGCTTCCTTTTGCTGCGCTGCCATTACGTATTGCTGAAAATACTGATTGGCAAATTCAACGTCCATCGGCTCGTTACTTCCATCAAATGCCTGACGCATTCCGTTAAGCATAATATCGGTATTAACCTGCATTCCCGGAAATGATTTTAGATTACGAGATAAATCATTGCCCAGATATACACCAAAGGCATAACTTACAGAATCTACCTTGTTTTGCAAAACTTGTGCTTGCGCATTAACGCCTATAAAACAAAGCGTTACAATAATTGTTATAAAACTAATTTTCATCATTTTATTTTTATTAATAAATTATAATTTCTTTGTTAAAATAAATAATTTCTAATTTGAGAAGTAGAAAAAATTTGAGGCGCAAAAATATTATTTTCTATCGAAAATAACAAAATTTTTCAAAAATTTTTTGCTGAAAAAACAAATATAAAAACCAAAAAAGTTATAATTTTTTGTTTGGAAATAAAAAAAACTTTTTTTTGAATTACGCAGTTATATATTTTACGTATAAAAAAAATATTTTTTTTATAAAATTGATTAACTTTGCATTTTAAAATTTATAATTATTATTTTTATGAAAAAATATATTTTAACATTTTTAATTTTGATAACAATGACAAATTTTGCTTGTAGTAAATCTCAAACAGGAGATGCAAAAACTCTATCAGACGATTCGGTAAGAGTTAAAACTTTTCAAAAAATCAATGTCAGCGAATTGAAGTGCAGCCCTGATTCGCTTTTTAGTCGTGGGTGGTTTGTTGTTGCAGCGGGCGACTCAAGCAATTTTAACGAAATGACAATCAGTTGGGGAGCACTCGGAACTGTTTGGGCATTACCTGCAGTAACTATTTACATTCGTAATACGCGATACACTTTTCAATTTCTCGAAAACAGCAAATATTTTACACTTTGCGCATTTGAGGAACAATATCGTGAAAAACTTGAATTTATAGGCTCAAATTCGGGTCGAGACATAGACAAAGTGGCTGCTACAGGACTAACACCGCGATTTACCGAACTTGGAACACCATATTTTGAAGAGGCATGGCTTGTGATAGAATGTGAAAAAGTTTATTGGAACGACATCGACCGAAAAAATCTTTTTGAAGACGCTCAAAAAATGTATTCAAACCCCAAAGAAACACACCGAATGTATATTGGTGGCATTGTAAATATGTGGGAGAAGCGATAAGCAACAAATTTATATTGAATGTTAAATGTTTAAAAAGCGGCAAGTCCCAGAACATTGGCTACAAGTGAGAACAAAAGTGCGAAAAGAAGTGTTTTACTTATATTTACGACAACAAAAGACAAAACTTGTGAATTTGTTAGAATTTTGGATAAAATAAATATTATAATACTATGAATAACTTAATAGAATTATTTCCTGCTGAACATAGAGAGACAATTACTCGATATAAAAACAATCTCTCTGATATTTTTGACAATTATGATGTAGCAATTTTTATGGCTCGCAAAGCAATATGTTTTTATAAAGCTCTTGTTTTAGAGAAACATTTACAAAAGCCAACTCATTGCAAAATTGTTTCAAGTCGTGTGCTTGATTATAACGTCTTTGATGATTTCAAAGGCAAAAAAATCATTGTTATTGATGATTTTGTAGTACGGGGTGAGTCTTTGACAAGAACCATACAAAAGTTGTCCGACAACAACATAGAAGCCGATGTGTATATTTTGGCATGCTCTGAAGATGCTTTTAATTTAAGCAAACCTGATAGTCAAAACATAATTGATTCATATTCAATATTGTCGAATAATGACACATTTCTCTTATCACAATATATAACAACTTTTATTGAAGCTGCAATGTGTCCATATAATATAGATCAACCTATATACAGCTTAGAGTACTCCACACTTGAGGAGTTTGATATGCTTGTAAAAAGTCTTAAACTGGTCGATATAACAAGTAATGTTCAAGGCGCACATGGAATTGAAAGTTATGTGTTCAATGTTCCGAAAGAGATATTACCGTGCGAAGATATTAAGTCAAAAATAGAATTGTGCAAAATCAGATTTTTGTGTAAAAAAACAGATAATAAAGTTTCTATTGTAATTATTCCATTTGTGTTATTAAAGACATTAACATACGAGGAATTAGATACTTTTTTTGCTGCACATATACAAACGAATAAGATTATTCAGTTTATTAATAATAAGAATGAGTGTATTGTTAGTGAAAACAAACTAAAAGTTTTACATTTCGTTCTTGCAATGAAGTTAATGCGGTTATTTTCTAATGTTGCTAAAATAAGCGGACTGACTCGACTTCGTGGAAATGATGACTTCGTTTTTGCCGCAAATATAGAGAAGTTTATTTCTGAGTCAGATGGTAAATCCACACTAAATTTTATTGATATAAAAGAGTCTTCATTTGACTCATTTTTGCAAAATGAGTATATTAGTATAGCATATGATTTTCTTTATTCAGATAATATAGATAAAACAAAGTATAATGACGCATTAGGTAGTAAAATAAAGGTACCACTGCTGATTTTATCGGAATTAAAAGATTTTATTGCATCAAAAATCACAATGAATAATATTGATACTTTATTGTTTTCAAATATTATTGATATCTTTATTGACAAAGGATTAATTATTCCTTCTATTGTGCATTTTGAAAAAACAATCGTTCGGGGATATAAATGTGGTGAAGTTTATCATTTAGGAGAGGAGCATTTTCGTCTTTTTGCTTTTGTCCTTAGCCAGTACTCCAGTTTTATTAATCGTGATTTGTATAAAACTGAACTGGAAAAGTTATGCGTACTGTTTTTTAGAGATGCTGCACAACAGCATTTTATTCCCTATGGGGAAGCGAGTGGGGGGCAAGATGAGTATAGTATTTGTTTTTCCAAATTTGGTCCACGTGTTTCAACAAGTAAACCAATTTATAGTGCATCTGAAGATTCAGTATTAGCTTCTAAATTGTTTGGTGACAGATATATAAAAAAATCATCAGGTAGAAATACTAGAATTTTAGGTGACAGGTCTGAACCCAGCTATCAAATTTGGAATGAAGGTTTTTTAAAACCACTTAATCCTGCTTGGCATAGAAGATCTACAGTATTTGCAAGCAAATATTCTGAATTACAGAAAGCTTACGAAAAGGTACGTAAGTACAGCGGATATCATCTGAACTCATACATTGAATTGCTTACAATGTTATCAATTGGTCTCAATCAAAGAGATCAATTACTGTCATTACTGGCAGAAATTTATCTGTTCAAGACGGTACGAGCCAAAGATGTCAATATAAGAAACATTTTGCGGGATTGCAATAGAATACTTGATGGTATTACAAGCGGAATGTGGAAATACATGTGCTATAGTTCAAAGACACATCCCTTGGAAAAATTGCTTAATGAACTTTTAAACAATGAAACTACACGTATGATAGGTGTAAGTGTTGGCGAAATCATTGATGCGAATCCTAATGCTGATGCAAACCCAAATATTGAAAAATTGATAAATGCTAGTGGAAATTTAATATTTGACATAGCCTATGTTGTTCATTTTCTTTGCGAAAAGTATAGCATTAAATGTGCGATTGATTACAGAAATTTTTATAAGCGTGAATTTTACGAACTGAGTATGCGACCAAAAAGGAAGGATATTGAAGAACGACTTAGTGCAAGCACACAAGACGATGACCTGATTTTGTTGTACGATTTGCATCAACGTGCTACGCAATTACTTGAAGATTACGAAAAAAATGTTCAAAATGGTGCACCAAAAAATGAGAATAACATAACAATTGGGATAGTTACTGCATTGCCAATAGAGTTTGCTGCAATGGAAACCATGTTGCACAATCCACTACTTCCCAAAGATATACCTTCTGATGACCCAAATGATTACAAAATTGGAACAATAGAGACTAAAACAGGAAAAAAGGTAAAAGTAATACTCGCTTGCTTGAAAGAAATGGGAACAAACAATGCATCAAGTGTTACAACACATATGCTGCGCACATTTACTGATATAGGTGAAGTAATTCTTGTTGGAATTGCAGGTGGCATTCCTTGTCCCGCTAATTCAGAAAATCATGTTAGATTAGGAGATATTGTTTGCTCTAATAGTATCCTTCAATATGATAATATTAAGGAAGAAGATAATGAAATAAAAATTAGAAGTAACACAGATAAACCATCAGCAGCAATGATAGGTAAACACAACATGTTAGTAGCTGATGCTTGTTTGGGCAAATATACATGGGAGGATTATATCAGTAAAACCATTTCTTTACATAACACTTTTAAAAGACCAAGTGAACAAACTGATATTTTGAAAATTAACGAAATAGATATAATTCATCCTACAGATGATAGAAGACGAAATGAAGTTCCAAGAGTTTTCTTGGGCAAAATAGGCTCTGCAAATATCTTATTAAAAAAGGAATCAAAAAGAGACTATTTAAGAGATAATTACGGATGTAGAGCAATAGAAATGGAGAGTGCAGGTGTTGCAGATGGCACTTGGAGTTGTCATAAATCTTATTTTGTTATTAGAGGGATTGTTGACTATTGTAATCCATCAAAAGGAGATATATGGCACCCCTATGCTGCATTATGTGCTGCTGCGTATGCAAAATCTTTGATAGAGTTATTTTAATGAAGGGTCAAGTCAATATATAAATAAACACATGGCAGATAGCTATCAGTTTGGCGTCAGGTGGTGGGCAGCGCTGTGACTGACAATGAAACTGAGATTTGAATGTTAAAGATTTTTCTGTATGAAACAAGTATTTTTTTCAATTTTAGCAATGCTTTTGCTGATGACAAGTTGCAAAGACGATACGACAGCGATTATACTATTACAACAGCAAAAGACCATATTGTGATTTCTGTTGCCGGCAGTTTCTTGGGTACATTCGGCATTGACTGGGGAGATGGTTCGCCAATTAAAAAACACAGGATTCGGTCGCCTTACTGGGCTTGGTCTGAAAATTATAAACCCAAAATGTCCATTAGAACAATTGTTAATAAATATTTAATTTTCTAATGGATGTCATTAGAAAATGTTATCTATAATGAATTGATAATCAGCGCATAATTTTGCATTAATTGTTCAAAAAACACGAGAAATAAATGTTAATAATGCCTAATTTAACATTTGAGGTTCTAATGGACATTTTGGGATAAATACACTCACATCTATTACAATGTTTCTTTACATACAGTAAAAATAATTGGCATAAAAGTGACGCATTTAGATTGCGGAAATAATCAATTAACAAGTTTAGATGTGAGCAAAAATACTAAATTGAGAGAATTGCATTGTGACGTTAACCAATTATATAATTTCTAATAATTAATTACACAAATATTTTTCAGTAAATTATTTGGTTTTAAAGAGAGTGAAAATAGTTTCCAAAAATTGGCAATTCTATCTTTTATAGATGATAAATAACGATT
>Ga0123357_10000240_pt1 | contig 52141 bp, 41 predicted proteins | sample TergutEmb28metaG_FD_89873 | JGI IMG/M metagenome (GOLD analysis project Ga0123357, IMG submission 89873) | Embiratermes neotenicus P4 segment gut microbial communities from Petit-Saut dam, French Guiana - Emb289 P4 | ecosystem: Host-associated > Arthropoda: Insects > Digestive system > Gut ...
AGAGCCCGTTGAGCAAGCCCACGAGAATCGGCTTGTGCTCTTCGGTGCCGAAGATGCGCTTGAACACAAAGTCCGTTTTGGGATCGGCGAATGCCGGCCGGGCCATGACTCAACACCTAGCACGCGAGCACGCGCCAAGCCGCCTCCTTGAAGAGATCGGCGATGCTTCAGTTAGAACATCTCGGGATCGTTGCATCTTGTCACACTCGGTCGTTGATTGACGACAAGAATGGCGATCCCATGCACTCGATCCGCCGGCACTTCGCGTCCGTTGTCGTTCTCTTCGCGCTTGGATTTGTGGGGTGTTCCCATACCATGCTCGTACGCTCGACCGGCGCGAACAACGCTGGCGTCGTCCCTCGGCAAGCACCCCCGCCTTCTGCCTCTGCCGGGCCCCCGTTGTCGGTGGACGAGATCTGCACGCGGACGCCAATTGCGCGTGCGGCGAGCCTGCCCAGGAAAAAGCCGTTCACCGATCTGTCGGGTCTCGACCCGCAATGCGGCGACGAGAACTACTTCTGCAACGCCGTTGCCAAGACGCCCGATCCGACGGCAACGTGTTTCGTCGCCAACGACAACATCGCCCGCGCCGAGCGAGAGAGCCGGGCGCAACGAGGTCTCGCGGCATCGACGTTGGCAGAATGGGACGGCACGACAACGCCGAAGTATCTCGACCGAATCGACGCGCACTTGCACCTCACGCCGGAGGAGCACGACAAGCTCTGGAAGAATCACTTCGTGGTGCTCGATCGACTCGCTTTCGTCGACTACGCGAGCGCTTTGCACGAAGTCTTCCAAGAAGAGCTTCCGCTTTTCGTCGGGGTCGATCCGATCCTCCACGCCGTCTATCGAGGCACCGAGCTCGCACTCGAGCGCGTCGAGCGAAAGCGCCTCGCTCCTGCACTTGCGTCGCTCCTGAAGAAGCTTCGTACGTCTCTTGGCACATCGGCGGCAACGATGGACGCCGAAACCCGGGCTGATCTCGACATCTATCTCGGCGTGGCGGCAACTCTCACCGATTCGAATTTCGACGACTCCAGCGAACCAAAACCATCGCTCTCGCTCCTGAAGAACCCAAAGAGCGACGCGACGATTCGGGCGCTCCGCGAGAAGGCAACCAACAATCGTGAACTGGAAAAGGTCGATCTCTTTGGCCGCGAGCGCATGATCGACTTCTCGCAGTTCGAGCCGCGCGGGCACTACGCGCCGGACGGCTCGACGACCGAGCCCTTGTCGAACTACTTCATGGCAATGATGTGGCTCTCGCGCCTGGAGCTGAATCTCGTCTCGCGCTCGTCACGAAGCAGTAGCGAGTTTCCCGATCCAAACGAGACGCCGCGCGAGGTCAAAGACGCACTCGCGCTCGCGGAGCTCATTGAACGTTCGGGCGCGTTGACGGAGCTTCGCGCGTTCGATGAGGTCTACTCGACCTTCTCCGGGCACCGTGAGGACGTGTCTCCGGCGAAGCTCCTCGCGCTGGCAAAAGCGAACAGCATACGATCCACCGACGCGTCGGCCGCGCCAAAGCTCAAAGCGGCGATCGGCACTGATTTCAAGCGCACCGCACGCACGCACTTCACACCCGAAGGCGCCCCCGATCTTCCGGTGATCTTCACGATGATGGGTCCGCGCATCGTGCCGGACGTGGCGCCGCTCACGCGCGTCGTCCACGACGAAGTCCCAGATCGCAAGTGGCTCACGGCGGCTGACGTCGGTTACATCCTTGGCCATAATCGCGCGCGCGCGTTCATCGACGACTTCGATGACTTCGATCATTTCCCAGGCTTGCCCGACAAATTCAAAGCGGCGCGCGAAGAGCTGCAGAAAAACACGTCGGCATCGAAAGACATCTATGGCCTATGGCTTCGATCGGTGTTGGCACTCGGGACCCGGCCACAAGGCGTCGTGCCGTCGTTCATGAAAACCGATGCCTACGCCGATCATCGGCTCAACTCCGCCCTCGTTGGGTACGGGCAGATCCGGCACACGTTCGTCCTGCAAGCAGCGCAGGGGTACGACGCCTATGGCTGCGAGATCCCCGATGCGTACGTCGAACCGCTGCCCGCGGTGTTCGATAGGCTCCTCGATCAGATCCGCGCGATGAAGGCGCAGTCGGGTGGTTGGAACGGCCTCGAGCGCGTGCTCGCAATGCTCGCCGACATCGCGCACGACGAGACGAGCGGACGCGTCCTCAGCGAACCCGAGCGACGCTGGCTCGCGATGGTCTCGGAGAGCGTTCCAACGGGCGGATACGGGAGAGACTCGGGAGCGCCGCCGTTGTGGACCGGCTGGTACTTCGACATGTTCGAGGATCGCCAGCACGGCGCGACCAAGGCAACGTCCTTCATCGCCGACTACTTCACACTCACGAATGCAAATCGAGTTCTTTACTTGGGTGCAGAAGGTCCGCGTCTCGCCGTCTTCATCGTCGATGCTGGCGGTGAGCCGCGAGCGATGGTCGGTCCGGTCGCGAAAGGATTCGAAGCAAACACCCCAATCGCGGGACGTCTTTCGGACGACAAAGTCTTTGGCGATGGAGTCACCAAGACCGCAGGCTGGCGTACGAGTTACGCTGTTGCGCCGCGCGTAGAGCCCGCGCTCGGACTCGAAGGTCAGATCGTCCGCTGCGGCTCGGGCGAGTCGGAACCGTGGATGATCCCAGCACCGAAGGTCCCCGACGGGCCGGCCGACAACAAAGAAACCGAGTGGCGAATCGCGATCCGAAGCACTCGGGCGTCCACCGGGCCAACCACGATCACGCTGCTCGATCATCACGGGGATCCGTTGACAGCAAAGCTGACGATCGATGTCGATCGCGAGTGGAAGATTGCGGTCTTCGACATGCCTCCGGAACTCGCGAAGTCGCGCTTCGGCGTCGAAGCGTTTCACCTCCGCGTCGAAGACTTGGCGCGGTCACGAACGGGAACCGGCTCCTACGATTACACGAGCACGCCGAGCGTCTTCGTGCGCCAGTACGACGGCGACGACAGCGTTGAACGGATGCCTACGTTGCCCAAGGGTGTCGGTGCGTTTGCGATTGGCGTGTTGCCAAGTACCGTCAAGGAGCAGCGTAGGTAGTCTAAATGCGACACTACTTGTGTGGAAGTAGCGCCGTAGGGAAGGCGTTCTCAGAAAGCTTTCATGGATAAGTGGATCGCCCTCGTCAACAACATAGGGTTCGGCGTCATCTGGCTCGTCTACTTCGGCCTTGGCGTCTTGTTCTTTCGATGGTTCCGCAAAAGCAGCCGGCGGGCTCGTACCCTGGCTGCCCTCGCCTGCGTCGTGCTCTTTCCCCTGTATGCCTTTTACGTCAATGCCACGCTGCTCACGGAGACAGATCCGAAGTACTGCACACATATAGACGACCTTTTCGGCGAGGAGATCCCCACCGCACAGCCTTTGGCGACTCCCTATGTGTATCTCTTCGTAGCCCTGTACGTTGCAGCGACCATGGCGTACTTCGCATGCCGCCATGCGCGTCAACGTGAGCCGTCGGTTGTGGCCTCACCCGCTGGCGTTGGTCTCCTGATGCTTGGCTTTCTGGCAGTTGTGCTCACGGTCCTTCAGCTCCTCCCTCAGTTCGTGCACGTTGGGATCATGACGGTATTGTTCGGCCCTTTGGTTCTTCTATTCGCCGGGGTCTGGGGTGCGATGTGGTGCCCGGTCATTGTCGCCGTGGTTTTCGGTCGCGAGCTCGTTCTCGCTCTGCGGACCGCGTTCAAGCGCCGTATGGGATGGCGATATGGTGTGCGGACGTTGATGGTTGCCCTCGGCGTTGCTTTCGTTTGGGCGGCGATCCCGGCGGTCGCCGCTGGGGATGCAACGGCGTCGTGGCGCGTGTTTTCGAGAACATATGGATGGTTCTTCAGCAAAAACCCGAAGCCGCCATTGTGTGGACACCACGGCGTGGACACCTCGGTTCACAAGGGGCCAACAAGGATCCACCATATCGTTATAGCCTTGGCTCGCAAGGGACCGACGTCGTACAAACCGGTCCCGGTTCAGGGAGGCTCGTCGTTTTGTCCTCATGCTCGCGAGCGCATTGCTCGCAGGTGCCGGTTTCCTATAAAATCATCCATCTAGCGAGAGAACGATGCCTTCAAATCCTGACTCACGATTTGGCGATATTCCATTGGTCGTGCAAGACACTCTCACCTATTTGATCGAGACGGCAAAGAGCAGTTTTCGGGACGACCTTTCAAGCATCGTGCTTTTTGGCAGTGGCGCCGAAGGCCGTCTACGGACGACGTCCGACCTCAATCTGATGATTGTACTCAAACAATTTCAGCAAGAGCGGGTCGATGGTTTCCGTGAGCCGATGCGGATGGCTCACGTTGCCATGAAAGCGGTAGCGATGTTCATCCTGGAAACGGAACTGACCATGGCAGCCAATCTCTTTCCCGTTAAATTTGGCGATATTGCCCGTCGGCATCGCGTACTGTTTGGCGAGATGCCTGCCGCGTTGTGCGCCATCTCGTCGGAAGCCCAAAAGCGGCAGTTGCGCGAAATGTTGATGAATCTCAACCTGCGTTTACGGCAAAACTATGTGTTGAACAGCTTGCGGGAAGAGCAACTGGCTATGGTCGTTGCCAACACCGCCGGCTCGCTGCGTACAGCGGCTTCTACTCTGCTCGAATTGGAAGGCAGGGAGGCCGGCTCTCCCAAAGCCTCGCTCAAGGCCGTTGCAAGTTCGCTTGATGGTGGGTCGTGGACCGAGACGCTGGCAAGTATCTCAGAAGCCAGAGAAACGATGAATTTGCCGGCAGGCACGGCAGGATCGACGCTTTTCCAGATCTTGAGGATGATCGAGGTCATGCAGCGGCGCGTCGAGGGGCTGGACTGATATCATGAATCCCTTCGATTGGTCCGGGCCGGAATTTTTGGTCTTTTACTTTTTTCTTTCATGCTTGATTCTTGCGCTGCTGGGGTGTCAGAAATACTATTTCCGCTGGAAGAATTCTGGTGTCATCAAGGCATTGACAACCGATGTCGAGACAGATCCTTATCTGATTGCCGGCCTGCAAGGACGTGCCGATACGCTGGTTCGGGTTGCCTTGGTTGCCCTGCTGGAACGCGGATTGCTCCAAGCCGAAGGAAGCAAGCTGAAGGCGGTTCCCGGTGCGGTCGACTACGCGCGACACCCGCTCGACAAAGCGATTTTGGGTTTGTATAGAAATTCTGGCGAGGGAAAGGCCGTGTTTGCGGACACCATCGTGTGGTCTGAAGTCCGCAAGGTTCGTGAGCAGCTGTTGAAGATGGGGCTTCATGACCAGGGAAAATGGCTTCGGATCTTCAGCGGCTTTGTCGCCGTTGGCTTTCTGTGGCTCGTCGCGCTCGCAAAAATCATTGTTGCGCTGGAGCGCGGTCATCACAACATATTTTTCCTGCTCATCATGGCTGTTGTCGTGGCGAGAGTGGTGCAGAAAGTGATGACCGATAATATCGAAGCTCGTGTTCTCCGTGGGGTGCGTGAGCGGTTTGTCCAATTGGGCGCTCGATCTCCCTTCCTGCAATGGAATGGGATGACGGGTGAATTCACGTTCTATGTAGCAGTCTTCGGCTTTACGAATTTGCCATTAGGCATTGCTTCCACGATCCAATCGCTCGACATTCTTCCTCCCGCACCACCGACTGTTGGCTCGTCCAGCAGTTCGTCTTGTGGCTCGTCCTCCTGTGGCTCGTCGTGTGGTGGCGGTGGGGGCTGTGGCGGCTGCGGCGGTGGCGGCTAGCGGCAACCGATGATTCGTGACGGTTGGTTCCGTGGCCGCAAAACTACGGGGTTTACGCTCCAGTGGCATCTGACCAATGCCTGCCCGTATCAGTGCCGGCACTGCTACGATCGGCTCGACCGCCGAGAACTCGATCTCGCGCAAGCCCTGGCCGTAGTGGAAGACTTCCGCCGTTTCTGCCGCAGGCACCGGGTGACGCCGCACGTTTGCCTGACCGGGGGGGATCCGCTCCAATACTCTCATTTCTGGGCGCTTTACGCCGCCATTACCAAAGCGGAGATGCGCATTTCAATCCTCGGAAATCCTATTTCGGCGGCGCGGATCGAACGGCTCATGGCAATAAGGCCACCCGATTACTATCAGGTAAGCCTTGAAGGGTTTGAAGAACACAATGATTCGATTCGCGGCAAGGGCCATTTCAGACGGGTCATGCGGTTTCTGGAAGACGCCCGACTGCTGCGACTGCAAACACACGTCATGCTGACGTTAACGCAGGCCAATGTATCCCACGTCGTTGCGTTGGGCGATTTCCTGCGTGGCCGCACCCCATGTTTTACTTTCAACCGCCTCTCTCGAGTCGGCAACGGCGCGGCGTTGGCATTACCAACGAAAGAGCACTACATGCGCTTTCTGCGGTCCTACCTGCAGAGCGCACGTCACAACCCCATCTTGCGGCTCAAGGACAATCTATTCTGCCTTGCGGTGTCGGACGACTCAAGGCACGGCAAACGCTCCGGGATGCGCGGTTGCACCGGACATGGTTGCGGCGCGGCGTTCAATTTCGTCGCGTTGCTCCCCGACGGTGAGATCCATGCCTGCCGTAAGTTTCCATCCTTGATCGGCAATCTACACACATCGAACATGGAAGCAATTTACCGAAGTGAGGCTGCACGTCGTTACCGCGTCGGCCCGGGCGGCTGCGCAAAGTGTAAACATCGGCAACACTGCAATGGATGCATGGCCGTTGTCTATGGATGCGGCCTTGATCCACTTCGGGCGCGAGATCCATTCTGCTTCGCCGAAATGTAGGGCAATCGTGGCGAAGCGAAATGGTTTGTTCATGGTTTGGCGATGAGTATCCGCTCGGACCGAACCATATGGCAGCGCGCTTTCGAAGCTACGAAGTTCGCAACGAGCAGCGAATGGTGGGCAATGCAGAGCGGAACAACACGCGACGTCGGAGATTGTCTCTGGGCGATGGAACGGCCAAGGCATAGTCTGGCTCTCAGCTTGCGTGTCACGCGTAAGGAATTGAACTGACCGCGGCCATCACATGCCCCACACCGTAATCGAGCGGCAATCGGCACGGCGCTCTTCTACGAAGACTTTCTCGTCCCAACTGCGCTCGCTCGGGTCGACAACGATCAAATGAGTTTCATCGGGGTGGCACTTGTCGGCGTAGCCAGCAGTCTGCTTCAACCCTTCTTCGATCGTCGTCTCCACCGAGCGGCGCTCACGCACTACTTTCATCTCCACCACGAATCGCTGCTCGGCTCGCTTCCCATTCACCTGCCGAAAGTACCGAACGAACAGATCTGCGCGCCCTCTTCCCAGCGCATACTCTCGCTCGATTCGTCCGCCGCCGTTGACCACGCGCTGCAGCCAGGCTTGCAAGAGAAGCTGCGGTGCTGCCTCCTCGTAGACCGCTCGCTTGTTCCAGACCTCGGAATTCTCTCGATAGAACTGTTGGAAACCCGCGAGCAGCCCGCGGAAGTCGAGCCGGCCGTCGGCAAGAACGAAGGCCGTGCTCGGCACCTTGGCGGCAAAGTCGTCCTGGAGCATGGACGTGAGTGCTCGGGGGATGATTTCCCGATAGATCTCGTTGGCGATGCGGACCCCATTGGCCCTTTCTACCGTGATGAGTCCTAGGTCAACGACATATTGACGATCTTCGGTCGATGCCGACTGGCTCCACTCGCCGCCTTCGAGAATGGGTGCAATGACGCGCCGGACGCGCGGCTCTTTGAGCTTGTCCACGAGTTGATCGAGGTGCGTGTCGCGTCGGAGAATGAGCCGCTCCTTGGCTTCATCCACGTCGTCGAGAGTGATCGGTCGCGAGCGGTCTTGGAGCGCCGACATCTTCTCGGTCAGCTCTCGCGCCAGCGCGTTGACGAGCCAAGGCTGCCCACCCGTCATCGCCATCACTTTCGGATAGATCGACTCCTCGAAAACCTGCCCCGTCTCGGCCGTGTGCTGCCCGTAGAGTTCACGAACTTCGGCCTCCGAGAAGTTTCCAAGCCGCAGCGACTCGGTTTTGATGTTGAAGGCGCTTCCCCCCGTGATGATCTCGCCCTTGGAGGTGTGGATGCGATAGTCGCGCACGTCGCGCACACCGCAGAGGATCACCGATTGGGGAAAAGGCGAGGGGCGACCAACATAGCCGTCTCGAAGCTGACGCAGCACGGAGATGAGCGTATCGCCCACCAGCGAATCGATCTCATCGATCAGCAGGACGATCGGCTTCGGAGCGTGGCGGGCCCACTGGGTTAGCAGACCTTGCAATAGGGCTCCCGGTTGGCGAGACGCGCAGAACGAAGTCCCTTCGCGGGCGATCCAGCTTTCGGGAAACCAGATGTCGGCCTGATCGATCAGCCGCGTGGCGATCAATCGATCACCCATCGCAACGTCGTTGCGCGCGGCCTGGGCCATCTCGACGTTCATCCGCAGCGTGTCGTAGCGCCCCTCTGCGTTGAGCCGGTCGACGATCGCCTGCAGCAGCGTCGTCTTGCCCGTCTGCCGGGGCGCGTGAAGGACGAAGTACTTTTTCGCGTCGATGAGCTCCTGGATCTCGGGCCAGTTGATCCGCGTGAAAGAATCGATGCTGTAGTGCTCTGCGGGTTGGTTGGGGCCTGCGGTGTTGAAGTGTCGGGTCATCGCGTCGCTCCGGAGGGACCTTCGGTGGGCTCAAGGCGGTTTCCCACGCAGTAGCCGCCCCGGCTTGCGCCCGCAAGCGCTCGTGGAATCGGGGTTCTTCGACCCATTCGAGGCCACCGACGATAGTGACATTGGCGACGCAGCCCGCCTCGATGGGTACCGCATGAGGCGTTCATCGGAGATCCTTCCGGTCCGATGTGCTCGCCTCGCCCAGCGGCTCGACGTGGATGGTCACGCGCCCAACTTGGGGTAGCTTCTCGCGCAGCTTCGTCTCCATCTCTTCGGAGAGCTGGTGCGCCTCGCCGACCGAGGCCCGAGCTTCCATGGCACAAGAGAACGAGACCGCCAGCTCCGCAGAGGACTCCCCGACTGGATGGATCTGAAGATCGTGAGCAAGGAGACGCACGCCCATCTGCCGGCAGGTTGCCTCGATGGTGCTGCGAACGATTTGCTCGCTCTCGGGAGCCGAAGGGCAGCCGTCCAACGAAACCCTCCTCTCTGCCGGCTCGATGTGGCTGGTGATGCGCTCAACGACGGGCAGAGCCACTCGCAGCTCTTGTTCGAACTTCGAGACCAGATCATGCGCCGCGTCCAGGTCCATCCGCTCGTCGACCTCGAGATGCAGCGCGAGCGAGAGCTTGCCGCCCTTCTCGAAAGAGTCGATGGCGTGAGCGCCCAAACCGAATCGGCTCGCCACCAGACGGACGGTCGCGGGCAGTTCCTCCTCCAAGGCGATCGGCTCGACGTGCACGACGACGTCCGTGCCCGGTATGGCCTGCTTGATCGATTCCTCCGCGGCGCTTGCGACGGCGTGGGCGCTCTCGAGAACCACGCTGCGCGGCACCGCCACGGTCACGTCGGCGAAGGTTTCGGGGCCGCTGCGACGCACTCGCACTTGGAGCACGTCGAGTACTCCATTCACGCGCGCTGCGGCGTCCACCTTCTCACGAATGCCTGGAGGAACGGCGTCGAGCAGATCGTCTACGCTCTTCTTTCCGAGCTTCAGGCTCACCCAGACGACGATACCGGCCACGGCCGACGCGGCGATCGCGTCAGCTTTGGCGAGCCACGGCGTCCCGAGCTTGTCGCCCAAGAGAACCAGGGTCAGGCCAAGGATGACCACGCACGACGACCAGATGTCGGTCGAGAAGTGGAGCGCATCGGCTTCGAGCGCCTGGCTGTCGTACTTCTTGGCGACGCGCGACAGCGCCCGCGAGCGCGAATAGTCGACCGCGATGGATACGAACATGACCCCGAACGCCCAGGGGCTCGGATCGACCGCGTGCGCCTTGCCCAGGAAGAGGCGGCTGACGACTTCGTAAAGGATCCAGACGCAGGTCGCGAGCAGGAGCAGCGTCTCGAAGAGCGCGGAGAGGTTCTCGAACTTGCCGTGCCCATAGGTGTGCTCGCGATCCGCAGGTTTGCCGGACTTATGCACCGCCCAAAGCGTGACGACCCCAGCGACCAGGTCCAGACCCGAGTGGAGCGCCTCGGAGATGATGCCCAGCGACCCGGTGGCCACGCCGACCACGATCTTCCCGCCGGTGAGCGCGACAGCGGCCACGACTGAGATCGCGGCGACGAACCTCTTCTCCCGATCGGCTTGGTCGCGATCACTCGCGAGCGAGGGAGAAAGGGGCGGTGTCGACATCGTACGTCCGGGCCTCCGTCAAAATTGTTCCGACGTCGGAACAGTTGGTGTCCTGGAGGTTCGCCTCAAGGAGATATTGCAGCGTGGCTCCGAATAGCTCCGTATCATCCTAACCGAGGGACTCCCGACCGGCCAGGCTGCAAGCGAGACTGAAATCGCCATCATCTCGGTTCGCATCACGGTGATTCGACCGAAGTCTGAAATGGAAAAGGCAATGGAAGCTCCGATTCGGGAATGCATCCAGCAAGAGGCGGATGAAGCAGCATTTGCACGCCGGGCACTTGCAGTCGAGAAGGAACGGGCGATCAAGGAGAACGAGCTTAAGAATCAAATCGAACTTGCAAAGCGAGATGAATAGCTCATTGCGCAGAAGGGCCAGAACGAACGCCGTCAAGAGGCTATTGCTTGTGCGGCCATTCTGGACGTGCACGCCCCAAATCGGGTGAGGTTCAGGTTCCCGTCGTCCCTGCATCGTTGGCGGCGCGCGTTCGGCCGCGCCCTCTTGCTTTTGGAGCTCGCTCCCCTTCGTCGAGGAGCGCGGCGAGCGCGTCGAAGTCGAGCGTGCCTGCTCCGTCAGCGCCGGCGACGAGATCTTCGTACAGCGCGCGCTTCTTCGCGTGGAGCGTCAGCACTTTGTCCTCGATCGTTCCCTCGGTGACCAGCCGCGCAACGGTGACCGGACGCGACTGGCCGATGCGGTGCGCGCGATCGGCGGCCTGATCCTCGACCGCCGGGTTCCACCAAGGGTCGAGCAGGATGACGAAATCGGCGGCGGTGAGGTTCATCCCGACGCCACCCGCTTTCAGGCTGAGCAGGAACACATCGGCACGGCCATGCTGGAAGGCGGAGACCTCGGCGGCGCGCGCCTCCGCGCTCATCGTGCCGTCGAGGCGGCGGCACTCGATCGCGTGCTCCTTCAGGCGCGCGCCGGCGAAATCGAGGACCTCGAGAAACTGACTGAAGACGAGCGCGCGGCGCCCCTCGGCGCGCAGCTCGAGCACCAGCTCGGCGAGCGCGTCGAGCTTCGATCCGGACGGCGCCTCCTCGCCCCCGACCAGCCGCGGATCGACGGCCGCTCGGCGGAGGCGCGTGATCTCCGCGAGCATCTCGATGTGCGCCTGCCCCGCGCGTTTGCCTGCGCGCAGAGAGGTCATGCGCTCCACCGCGCGACGACGCACGGCCTCGTAGAACGCGCGGTGCTCGGGCGTCGGTACGACGACGCGGAGCAGCTCCGTCTTCGGCGGTAGCTCGGCGAGGACCTGGCTCTTTGTACGGCGAAGGACGAACGGTCGCACGAGCTGGCGCAGGAGCCCCACGGCAGAGCGATCGCCGCGCGCGATCGCGGAAGCGAAGATCCGGTCGAACGCCGCCCGCGAGCCGAGCATGCCGGGCGCGAGCACATCGAAGAGCGCATGGACCTCGCCAATGTGGTTCTCCACCGGAGTGCCCGTCAGCGCGATCGAGGACTCGGCGTCGAGGGCGCTCGCCGCCGACCACCGGTGGGTCGCCGCGTTCTTGAGGGCGTGCGCCTCGTCGAAGACGACCGTGGCCCACCTCCGGCTCGCGAAGAGCTCGCTCTCGGACGTCAGAAGTGCGTACGACGCGACGACGATCTGTCCGGCGCGCGCGGTCGACACGATGGCAGCGCGATCCCCCGAAGCGAAGCGCACCGTCTCGAGCGAGGGCGCGAACCTCTGCACCTCGTCTTCCCAGTTCCGGCACACGCTCGTCGGCGCCACTACGAGCGCGGGCCCGCGCGCGGCGCGGTAGAGGAGAGTCGCGATCGCCTGGATCGTCTTGCCGAGCCCCATGTCGTCGGCGAGGCACGCGCCGAGTCCGGCCTCTGTCCGGCGGACGAGGAATCGGAAGCCCTCGAGCTGGTAGTCTCGGAGCTCGGCGTGCAAATCCCGCGGCAGCATCGGATCGAGCGAGTTGGCTTGCCCGATCGCCGCGCGGCGTCGCTCGATCTCCTCGGTGAACGTAACGCCGAGCCCGTCGAAGACATTCTCCATCGCGGGCAAGAGCGCGCCCGGGACGCGCCCGTCCTTGGAGAGATCGCTCGCACGCGAGAGCGCCGCGAGCTTCGACCGGATCTCCTCGGTGAGCGCTATGTACTCGTCCTCGCCGATGGGGACGAATCGACCGACTGCCTTCGACGCGGAGGCGAGCAGATCGCGCATCGCGATCACGCGCTGCTCGTCGACCTGCACCTCGCCGTCGATCTGGAGCCAAGTGGAGTCGCCGCGTATGCGTACGCGCACATCCGACGCGCTGCGCTCGGTCGGCGGCCGCAGCGCCTGGCCCTCCGGCCACAACAGGGCGACCGCGTCGCCTACCGCGCTGAGCTCGACGAGCAGCTCGAGGCACGTTTCGAGCTCGGATGCGACGCGATCGTCGCCGTCCTGAGGGAGGCTCGCGAAGATCGGACAGCGCTCGAACAGTTCCCCGACTCGAACGCGCTCGGCGGCGAGATCGCGCCTTACCCGCGCGAGCCCAGCGTCCGAGCGGATGACGATCTCCGCGGGCGGAGTCCCTGGACGGAGCGATGCTCCTGCCGGACCGCCGGGGACGACGCGGAGGCGCGCGCGGAGCCCCGCGCCGGCGCGAAAGAGTTGGACGTGAACGCGCTCGTCCACGATGGCGACGTCGTTCGTGAGCGAGGCACTCGCGTCCACGGGCACGTGCGCGGCGAGCTCACCCAACACCGGAGGCAGCGCGCCGAGCCCTCGATGAGGGATCGCGATCCCTTCCTGCCCGAGCACGGCCGCGATGCGCGCGATAGCGGGGCTCTGTCGGATCAGGGTGATGCGTCCGTCCGACTCACGCTTCACCGAGAAGCCCGACGCATCAAACGACGGCGGGCTCAATCGGACAACAGCCCCCGACTTCGTGGATTCGACAAAAATCTTCGCTTGCCCGAGGCTCACCTCCACGGGCCGTCGGTTCTCGTCACGCACGCGCGGGTGCCCAACGAGCGCCTCGATGACGGACAGCGGGTAGGAGTCGTAGCTCGTGTAGAACTGAGACCTGCTCATCGCAAGCACCTCGACGACCTTGCGATCGCGATCGTCGAGCGGCAGCGACGCGTCGATCCGCGAGAGCGCGATCCTTTTGCCCTTCTGCCCACTCCTCGAGACGAGATTGGCCTCGATATCTACAGAGGAGCGGTGGTTGAGCGTAATCGTCCACCACACCTCGCCGGCGCGTTCCGGCGAGGGCGCGATCGCCCGATCGGTGTCGCTCACAACGGCCTTCGCGAGCGCGTCGAGGGCGAGTTCCCATCCCTCGCGCTGACCGAACATGGAGAATAGCGCGCTCGTCTTCGGCTCGTGCAGGATGGCTTCGAGCTCGGTCGCCAGCCAGAGGTAACCCGCCTGCTTTGCTTGTGCGAGACATCGCGCGCTGCTTATGTCGAGGGCTCCTCCCCGAAGGTCTCTCTCGACGGGGCTCGTTGTCGGGATCCACGCCCGCGCAAGCTGACAGATGAGCACATCGATCCAGGTCAACGATTTGTAGCTGAGAAATAGCGACTCACCTCGACCCGTCGAACGAAACGACACGAGCGATTCGAGCACCTCCTTCGCGATCGCATGCGATTTGAGCTGCCGCGACGCCTTTGCCAAACGCGCGGACAGCTCCGTCACCTCCGCCGCGCTGTCCGAGGTCACGGCGAGCAGGAGGTCGAACACGGCGAGGTAGCTCGGGGGCATGACGAGTTGCTTGCGAGCACCGACGCGCGCGGCCGCGAAGAGCTCGCGAGTCTTGATGAAATCGCCCTCGGTGAACGAGGCAAACGCGAGCGCCCCACGCTCCCACGCACACGACGCGGGACGAGCGAGCTCGCGCGCCCAGTCGGCGTGCCCTGCGAGAGCGAGGATGGTCGACAGCCGCGCGCGGAGCTCCGGACTCGACGACGCCTCGATGACTTCTCGCAACCCCGGCCCGAGCGGCAATGCAGAGACGAACGCTCCTTCGCACGCCTCCGTGAGGTACTCGTCGCGCATGCGTTCGCTGAGCTGCGTGACCCACTCCGCGGGAACGTCGAAGCCGAGCACGTCGGTGAGCCTGATCACGTACCCGTAGCGTCGGTGCTGCGTGACCAACTCTTCTGCGTGCTTGACGGCGTCAGCATCCCTCGACGCGAGCGCGAAGCGGAGCTCGCCCGTGACCCCGAGCGTCCTGGACGTCTGCCAGAAAGCGCGCGCGTGACCGCTCGTGCGCATGCATGACACCATCGACCCGAGGCTTCCGCGCTGCTGTGCATCCTCCAGCACCGGCGCGAGCCACGAGAGCTTCACGCCGTACCGATCGCTCTGCTCCGATACGACCTCCTTCGCGATAAGCGTCGCGACCAGCGTCTTGAACCCTTCGCTCGTGAGCTGTCGTCCACGCTCGTCGACGACACGCGCGGCGTTGGTCTTGTCTCGCCATGCGGAGCGGCTCATCCAGAGCTCGTCACAAAGGTAGAGGACGACGAGGACGTCGCGCTCGAGGGCAGAGAGCGTCGACAAGACAGCAACTCGATGAGGCATTGGGCGACGGCTATCGCATCCCTTTCGTAGAGTCGAGATTCGGCTATGGAAGACCTCAGAACCTGAAACACGCCGGCATTTGTCGAGCGGTGTACGAACCCCTATTACGACTCGAGAAGAACCCCCAGGCTACATCTCTCTTCACCTCCATCCGCGAGCTTCGCCCACGAATTGCTTCGTCGTCGACACCCTCCGTTACCGTCATCCATGGCGAGGGTAGCGTGCTCGACATCCGTCGTCGCGCTTTTTGAGCTTCGTCAGGAGCACGAGGTTCGTGCTCCAAGACAATTGGCTTACAGGCTGTTGACCAATTCGGTTGCCATCGGGCCATGCCTCGGCGAACCGGCGCATGTATTTGAGGTTGGACCGGGAGAGAACCCATCCATGGTTGGGAACTCCGCGCGCGGGCCAGCGGACGCTCGATCGATCACGCCGTCGCCCCACTTGGCCTTCGCGCGTCGTTCGAGCAGATCAGCGCATCTCCATCTTGCGGATCGGGTCAGTCGAACGTCAGGTTCGTTGGCGCGGTGGCCACGGAGCCTGCTGTGGCTCGGCCTCCTCGCCGCTGTCGTCCGTTGCGCAGCACGTGAAGAAACGACTTCTCGAGCCGATCGAGCAGCCCCCTTCACGTGCTGTTGCGGCTGGTTGGTGTTGCGGCGGCGATAGGTCGGTGCGGTCATGGCTCCCCCGCTTCTTAGGCGCGAACTCCGCTTCGATTTGCTCGATGGTGGGCAGACTGCTCTCCAGCTCCTTTGGCAGCTTGTCGCCGAGCTGAAGGCCGTGCGCGCGCAGGCGGTTGCGCAGCTTGCGCTGCGTCGCCTCCGGCGGCCACCGAATCTCGATCAACATTGAAGTTTCATGACTCGTCGAGTCTACCCATGTTTTGTGGTTCCGAGAAGCGTATGCCGAGTTGCGACGCATCCTGGATTAACGGCTCAGGCCTCGGAATTATAGTGGCTTCGTCCAGCTGTTCCGACGTCGGAACAGTCGGTGTCCTTAGAGCGCCGCTCGTCTCATGAGGCGTTCATTGGCCCCTTCCGGTCCGAGGTTCGAAGCGTATCTCTCAGGCGTATCCCTTTTCCAACGCGAACCTATCCACGCGTTTGTAAATCTCATCGCGTGCCTCTCGGAACCGATTCAGCAACGTCACTCGAGACAACGATGGATCCGTACTGGCAGGGTCTGGAATGGGCCAATGAAGCCTCTCGGCGTTCCCTAAAAAGAGCGGGCAGACCTCTTCGGCACATAGCGTGATGACAGTATCGACGGAAGCCGGATCGATTTCTTGAACCGACTTCGAGCGATGAGCACGAAGGTCAACTCCGACCTCGCGCATTACCTCGATAGCGTAAGGGTTGACCGTTGACGGGGCGCTTCCAGCACTCATGATCGGAATTCTGTCACCAAAGACTTTCCGAGCCCACCCCTCGGCCATTTGGCTCCGAGCTGAATTCGCGACGCATAGAAATAAAATGCTTCGAGGACTTCCGATCATGACGCCATTGCTTCCTTGGGAAAAAAGTGCCGCTGCGCCCACAAAGCTACATTCACGAGCCCAATGAGGGCTGGCACTTCAACCAACGGCCCGATCACCGCTGCAAACGCAGCTCCGCTATTGATACCGAAACTGGCAATGGCCACGGCAATAGCAAGCTCGAAGTTGTTGGACGCTGCCGTGAACGAGAGCGTTGCCGATTGCTTGTAGTTCGCCCCCACACGCATGCTCATAAAGAACGAGACCGCAAACATCACCACGAAGTAGATGAGCAACGGCACGGCGATGCGCAACACATCGAGCGGGAGCTGTACGATGGCTTCGCCCTTGAGCGAGAACATCACGACGATGGTGAACAGTAGCGAGACGAGCGTGATGGGACCGATGCGCGGCACGAAGCGTTGTTCGTACCAGTCCCGCCCCTTGGCGCTGACGAGCACGCGGCGCGTCACGAAGCCTGCGGCGAACGGGATGCCGAGATAGATCGCCACGCTCTTGGCGATTTCACCAATGCTGATGTTCACAATGGCTCCTTCGAGCCCGAGCCACGCGGGAAGCAGTGTTGCGAAGAAGTACGCGTAAACGGAGAAGAACAGCACCTGGAAGATCGAATTGAATGCGACGAGTCCGGCGCAATATTCGCGATCGCCCTTCGCAAGATCGTTCCAAACAATGACCATCGCGATGCAGCGCGCGAGGCCAATCAAGATGAGACCAAGCATGTATTCCGGCTTGTCGCGCAGAAATACGACAGCGAGCCCGAACATCAACAGTGGACCGACAATCCAGTTCTGCACCAACGAAAGCATCAGCACGCGGCGGTTTTTGAAGACCTTTCCGAGTTCCTCGTGACGGACCTTGGCCAGCGGCGGATACATCATGAGAATGAGGCCGACAGCGATGGGAATGGATGTCGTGCCGACGCGAAAGCGGTTCAGCGCTTCGGTGAATCCAGGCGCCAAGAACCCCAGGCCGATTCCAACTCCCATCGCGGCGAAGATCCAAAGCGTCAGATAGCGATCAAGAAAGGAAAGCCCGCTGGCGACGCCACGGCTCGCGACGGTTACCCCGTGAGCGCGCTTATCCATTGGGTTTGCGAGCGACAAACTTCACGCTGGCGACTTTCCCCGCGAGCAGAGGGGCCCATTTTTTCGCGAGGCTGCCCTGCCCCCCGCAGCATCCGATCTGCAATTCAGAGCCGATGAAAGCTTCGATTTGCTCGACGTCGTAGACCAATCGATCTCTCGCTTCGACATCGGTGAGTCCAGCCTGACGGAGCCCTTCGAGATAGGCAGCTTCCGCGATTGCGCCAGCAAGGCATGAAGAATAGAGCTGCCGATTGCCGGCAATCTCCTCGGGCAGCGCTTCGGCGACGATGTCCGATACCAACATTCGGCCGCCCGGGTTGAGCACGCGAGCGATTTCAGCAAAAACCTTCGATTTCTCCGGCGAGAGATTGATGACGCAATTGGATATGACCCAATCCACACTTGCCGATTCGACAGGGAGATTCTCAATAATCCCTTTGCGCACTTCGACGTTCTCGAGACCAGCAGCCGCAATGTTCTCGCGCGCCTTGTCGAGCATGGCATCGGTCATGTCCACCCCGATTACCCTACCGGTTCGGCCGACCTTCTTGGCGGCAAGCAGCAGATCGATGCCGGCGCCCGAGCCAAGATCCAGCACGACATCTCCAGGCTTGACGGCGGAGAACGCCAAGGGATTACCGCAGCCGAACGAGTTGACCACGGCCTCCGCGGGAAGCGCCATAACCTCTTCATCCGAGTACCCAGCGAGCTTGGCAACTACCCCCTTTGGAGTGGTTTTTGATGAGCAGCAGCAGCCGGCCGAAGGCTCTTTCACGGCTCGCGCATAGTCTTCGGAGACGTTCTTGCGCTTGTCATCATGAGTCGACTGGGACATTGAGATCTCCTTTTTTGTGGTAGACTCTCGTTTACTCGTCTAGGCGAGTATATGCAAGAGTGAGGTGTATGAGTGCGCACGATGGCTGCTGTTTTCAAGGCGCTTTCCGATGAAACCCGCCTTTCAATGCTTGGGCTTCTGTTCCGGGAAGGCGAGCTCTGTGTCTGCGACTTCGTTGAAGTCCTTGGGATCACCCAGTCGAAGGCTTCCCGTCACCTGCGCTATCTCGTCAACGCCGGCTTGCTGCAAGATCGGCGGGAGGCTGTCTGGGTCTATTTCCGAATCACGGAAACACCTGGGGTGATCCAAAAGCACGTCCTCGACAGCCTTCGACAGTTCCTTCCTGGCCAAGTTCCTCACGCATGTCTGTCCGCCCTCGACGCCTGGCGAAAGGCGAAAGCGCAAGGTGCCACGCCTTGTTGTGAAAGCGATGCACCACGGGTACGTGCACAGAAATAGTCGGACGCGCTGATTCGCAAAGGACGCGCGGAGTCATCAAGCCAACCTCGGCTCAGCGCCTATGTTGCGGGCAACACATTCCAGTTCATACTCGTCCGAAGTGCCGTCGCCTGCTGCGGTCGCCGAGCTTCTCTACCGGCGTTGGGATGCGGTCAAGATGTTTGGCTCCGGAAATACGTGACAGCCCGCACGAGGAAGAGCAGACCAAAAACCGCGGCAAACAGGAATGGGCGGGAAGTGTCGGCCTTCTCTCTCCAGAAGAAATGAATGGTCCCCAAGACTGCAACGACATATGCAAGCCGATGGAGTCTTTTCCATCTCAAATACCCAAGCCTGCGGACCCAACCATCCGTGGAGGTGACCGCAAGTGGAACCAGAAACAGCCATGCGATGAATCCAACGGCCATGAACTTCCGCTTCGTTGCATCCTCCGCAAGCAGATGGAGATCAAACAATTGATCGACGCCCGCGTACCAGAGCATGTGAAGCGTCGCATATGCAAAAGCAAAGAGTCCAAGCATTCTGCGGACCTTTATGGGCCATGCCACATGCAACCAATCGTGAACAGGAGTCGGGATCAATGAGAGTGCAAGGAAGGTCAGCGTCCAGAATCCGAGCCGGTTGAGGACCATTTCGATTGGATTCGCACCTAAATTACCCGTGAGCGCATCCACGGCCATCTTGGCTAGCGGAACGCAGGCGAGGAGAAATGTTGCCGCCTTGATAATCCGAATCTTGTTCCTTGCGAACATACGCGCTCAGAAGTTCTTGCGAAGATCCATCCCCGAGTAGAGTGATACGACTTCATCGGCATATCCATTGAACGGTAGCGTTTTTCGCCGGAGGAATTCGCCGATGCGTCGCTCGCGTGCCTGGCTCCAGCGCGGATGATCGACCTCTGGATTGACGTTCGCATAAAAACCATACTCGCTGGGTTGAGAGGCCGCCCAAGCGGTCTTTGGCTGCGTCTCCTGGAATGTGATCCTGACAATGGACTTGATCCCTTTGAAGCCATATTTCCACGGCACCACCAGGCGGAGAGGAGCACCGTTTTGCCCCGGAAGTACTCGTCCGTAGAGACCAACCGAGAGGAATGCGAGCGGATGGGTTGCCTCGTCTATCCTCAGTCCTTCGATGTAGGGCCACGATAGTAAAGGACGTTTCTGTCCGGGGAGTTGCTCGGGGTCGAAGAGCGTCTCGAATGCGATGAAACGGGCGCGGGAGGTGGGTTCAAGCCGCTTCACCAGATCGGCCAACGGAAATCCTGTCCATGGAATCACCATCGACCACGCCTCGACACATCGCATCCGATAAATCCGCTCCTCCAGCGGAAACCAGCGCAGCAGTGTCTCTATGTCAATCTTCTGTGGCTGCTTCACCTCGCCCTCGACACTGACGGTCCATGGACGGACTTTAAGTGAACCAGCGCTTCGTGCCGGGGACTCCTTGTCGGAGGCCAGCTCATAAAAATTGTTGTATCCGGTGACAGAATCCCAGGAAGTGAGCCCCTCTCCGCCCGCCTTCTCAATCTTCCTGGCAACGGTCAACTGCTGACCTTGCGGCTCTCCGGCCTTGGCAAGGCTGGGCACGAGAAGAGTCGTTGCCCCGGCAGCCCCCATCTGGAGAATCTCTCTCCTGCGCAGATAGGTCTCCTTTGGGGTGACATCCTTTTCGGTGAGATCGGGCCGCCAACTTCGCATGCTCGCCTCCTATTTGGAACGTACCCTGCCATTGCTGCGTCAGAGAAACAACAACGGAGCCGATCGTAAGCGCAACAACGGTGAGCGCGAACTGGCGACCGTTCGTAGAGCACCCTCTTACTCTCCGTGCTCGAACTCGAAGGAGGGACGGAGGCAGTAGAGGTTGCTGGGTGTTGTCCGCACGAACTGCCGTCCGAACAAGCGATCAAGAAAGCTCCCGCCAGAGATCTGGCCTCGTGTCTCATGTCCCCACCATACGGGGAAATCGGGACATCGTCGCACGAACGTGAATCATCAAAAAATGGTGGGCCCACCGGGACTTGAACCCGGGACCTACGGATTAAAAGTCCGCAGCTCTACCAACTGAGCTATAGGCCCGCGAAAACGAGTCCTCCTCCTACCCGCCTACGCGCCCGTCGTCCACCCTCATGTGCGGTTGCTCAACGCTTCAACGCAACGAAGCACCAAGCTAGCCCCAAAAAAGCGGTGACATCTTCTCGACGCATGGAAGATTACCGTTCAGAAGCCGTTCGCAAAGCTCAATGACCCCCTCGCCTCGCGGCGCCGCGGTGACTAAGTCAGCGCGGTTCTTGAGCGACGACACGGCGTTGGCAACGGCAACGCCGAAAGCGCACGCGCCAAGGAGCGAATGGTCGTTTTCGGCATCGCCAACCCCGACGACGCTGCCAGCGCCAACATGCAGTTCGGCGAGCGCCGCGCAAAGACCCGTGCCCTTGTTGATACCTGACGGCAAAATCATGATGGCGCCTTTGTTGAAGATCATTTCAAGCTCGAGGCCTTCTTCGCGAATCACCTCGAGCACCGTTTGTTCGTGGGGCTGCCACGTGGCAACCACGATGCGCCCGCACGACAGCGGCGCAACGCCACGCGCGCGGAGCTTGGCAACGAACGACGCCGGCGGTGGCAACGCAAGCGGGAACTCGGTTGGAGGGCGCGGCGAGTACAATAGCGCGCCATTTTCCGCCACGATGAGATCGAAAACGTCGAGGTAGCAGCACGCCCTCATGAGGTCGTCGAGCTCGCGACCGGTGACGAGGACAAGCTTTCGCTCCATTCGTCGCAGACGCAAAAATGCATCGATGACATTGGCAGAAACGCGCCCGTCATGGGCGATCGTGCCGTCGTAGTCCGTTGCAAGCACTTCGAATCGCATGGGATGGCATAGTAGAGACTCATTCGCGGCGTGCCATTTGCGAGGAATCCCTATTTGTCCCGTTGCAAGGAGCGGACAAGATGATCGTTTGGCCTAAAGAAGCCCACGTAAACGAAGACGGCCGTGAGGGACTTCGGCGCTTTCGCCAGACGGGAGCGTGCGCGGAGTTCGAGTATTCCACCGAGCCATGGCACATCGTCGCATGGCCGTGGAGTTCCGAAATGCCGCTGCGTATCGAGCTCGCGAGCGATCGACTCGGCGCCGTTGACGTCCTCATCGATGACGACGGACTTTGGCGGTTCGAAGACACATCACGCGAGATTCATGAGCGGTCGATTCAAGCCCTAGAACAGGATGCCGAGGCTGCCTTTGCCGACGATGCGCACGAGAGCGAAGAGCTCGCGGCTACGGACGAGGACGAAAGTTTGCCTATGGCGCGTCCATCGCGTTCACGGCGCACTCGCAGCGCTCAAATTTAAAAAGGCAGCCTACTGCGCAAAAGTTTTGTCCAAATGCTTTCGCGTTTCCGTACACAGAAACGCATGGAACGCGGCAGCAGCGGGAGCAAGCTTCTTGGCGCTCATGCGGATGATGTGCCAGTTGCGGAGGACTGGTGTGCCGGCTACGTCCAAAAGGGCGATTTCGCGCACGCGCAGTTCCAGTTCTAGCGAGTGCAGCGACAGCAGGCTGATACCCAAGCCAGCCATCACGGCCTGCTTGACGGTTTCGTTGCTGCCAAGCATCACCGTTTTCTTCGGCGAGAACTTGTGCTGCTTAAACATGGCCTCCATGACCAGCCGCGTGCCCGAGCCCGGCTCGCGCATGAGGAAAGCGTCGCCCTGCAATTGTTGAAAGTCGACTTTGCGCGCCTTGGCAAGCGGGTGCGATTTGTGCGCTACCAGCACGTGGGGGTTGTCGGCGAGTTCTTGCGCCACTGCCTCCAGCTTGTCGGGCGAGCGGCCCATGACGGCAAAGTCGATTTCGTTGTCGCGCAGCGCGTTGATGAGGATCTCGCGGTTGCCGACGAAAAACCGGATGTCCACCCGCGGATGACGCCGAACGAATTGGGCGAGCAGCTTGGGTGCGAAATAGGTCGCCGTGCTGACGATGCCGACCGTGACTCGGCCGCCGCGCAAGCCCTTGAGGGAGTTCATCGTTTGCTCCGCATCTTGCAGTTCGCCGAGAGCGCGCGCGGCATGGTGGCGGAACAATTCGCCGGCCTGCGTGAGACTCAACTTCTTGCCCGTGCGCTCGAACAGGCGTAGGCCCACCACATCTTCGAGCTGGCGGATCTGCATGGAGATGGCCGGCTGCGTGAGGTGCATCGCTTCGGCGGTGCGGGCAAAGCTCATTTGCCGCGCGGCTTCCAGGAACACGGTGAGCTGACGCATACTCAGATGGGGCAAAATCGGCTGCATGGCTGCATGGCGGAGCGTGCCGCTGGGACCCTTGCATCATAAGCTTTTGCTTAAGTCTTTCACAAAAATATTTGAATTTTCTTTTTCTTCCCGGGCTGCTCTAACTCGCTCACTCGCCATCAGTCATCAATCAGGAGTCAGACCCCCCATGACCGCAGTCACCAAGAAAGCCGCGGGCGACGCGGCAAGCGAAATCAAGAGTTCGCACCAACGCTACAAAGCGGGCGTGCTCAAGTACCGGCAAATGGGCTACTGGCAGCCCGATTACGTTCCCAAGGCCACCGACATTCTGGCGCTGTTCCGCATCACGCCTCAGGACGGCGTCGATCCGGTCGAGGCGGCTGCAGCGGTGGCCGGAGAGTCTTCCACCGCCACGTGGACGGTGGTCTGGACCGATCGGCTGACCGCCTGCGAAATGTACCGCGCCAAGGCGTATCGCATCGATCCGGTGCCGAACAATCCGGGCCAATACTTCGCCTATATCGCGTACGACCTGTCGCTGTTCGAGGACGGTTCGATTACCAATGTGGCCGCCTCGATCATTGGCAATGTGTTTAGCTTCAAGCCGATCAAAGCCGCGCGGCTGGAAGACATGCAGTTTCCCGTGGCTTACGTCAAAACGTTCCACGGCCCGCCAACCGGGATCATCGTCGAGCGCGAGCGCCTCGACAAATTCGGCCGTCCCCTATTGGGAGCGACTGTCAAACCCAAGTTGGGCCTTTCTGGTCGCAACTACGGTCGCGTAGTCTACGAAGCGCTGAAAGGCGGCCTGGACTTCACCAAAGACGACGAGAACATCAACAGCCAGCCGTTCATGCACTGGCGCGATCGCTTCCTGTTCGTGATGGACGCGGTCAACAAAGCCAGCGCCGCCACAGGCGAAGTGAAAGGCAGTTATCTGAACGTTACCGCTGGCACGATGGAAGAGATGTACCGCCGCGCCGACTTTGCCAAAGAACTGGGAAGCGTCATCGTCATGGTCGATCTGGTGGTCGGCTACACGGGCATCCAATCGCTGTCGAACTGGTGCCGCGAACACGACATGATCCTGCACCTGCACCGCGCGGGACACGGCACCTATACCCGGCAAAAGAGCCACGGCGTAAGCTTTCGGGTGATCGCCAAGTGGATGCGTATGGCCGGAGTCGATCACATTCACGCGGGCACGGCAGTCGGCAAGCTCGAAGGCGATCCGATGACGGTGCAGGGATACTACAATCTTTGCCGCGATACCCACACCCAAGTCGATCTGCCGCGAGGCATCTTCTTCGAGCAAGACTGGGGCGCGCTGCGCAAAGTCATGCCCGTGGCATCGGGTGGCATCCACGCCGGGCAGATGCACCAGCTCTTGGACCTGTTCGGCGACGATGTGGTGATGCAGTTCGGTGGCGGCACGATCGGCCACCCCATGGGCGTGCAAGCCGGGGCAACCGCCAACCGCGTTGCGCTGGAAGCGATGGTGCTGGCGCGCAACGAAGGCCGCGACATCAAGAGCGAAGGGCCAGAGATCCTCAAGCAAGCCGCGCAATGGTGCCAGCCGCTCAAGGCTGCTCTCGATACCTGGGGCGAGGTGACGTTCAACTACACTTCGACCGATACCAGCGACTTCGTTCCCACTGCCACGCCGGTGTGATCCAGCGTGATTTTTCAAAGGACTTTCAAAGGATCAATCATGCGAATCACTCAAGGCACGTTTTCGTTTTTGCCGGATCTGACCGATCAGCAGATCGCGGCGCAGATCAAGTACGCGCTCGGCAAAGGCTGGGCCGTTTCGGTGGAGTACACCGACGATCCGCACCCGCGTAACACCTATTGGGAAATGTTCGGTAACCCGATGTTCGACCTGCGCGATCCGGCCGGCATCCTGAAAGAGATTATCGACTGCCGAAGAACATTTCCGAACCACTACGTGCGGGTCATGGCGTTCGACTCCACACACCAAGTCGAATCCATCGCCCTCTGCTTCATCGTGCAGCGGCCCAAAGACGAGCCTGGCTTTCGCCTGGTGCGCGAGGAAACACGCGGCCGCAAGCTTCGCTACACAACGCAAAGCTACGCGGTGGTGGCGAACCCCGAAGGAAAGCGATACGGATGACCAACGCCGCTGTCACGCCTAACGCGCCTAACGTGACGGATGCGACGAGCGCAGCGAGCGACTTGGCTTTGCTGTATCGGGAAAGCGGCATCGCCGAAGTGCTCGACCAGCTCGATCGCGACCTCATCGGGCTTCTGCCGGTCAAGTCGCGTATCCGCGAAATCGCCGCGCTTCTGCTGGTGGACAAGACGCGCGCAGCGGTGGGCCTTTCGGCGGGCGCACCGAGCCTGCATATGAGCTTTACCGGCAATCCCGGTACGGGCAAAACGACAGTGGCGCTGCGCATGGCCGATATCCTTCATCGGCTCGGCTATACGCGCAGCAATCATCTCGTCGCGGTCACACGCGACGACTTGGTCGGTCAGTACATCGGTCACACCGCGCCCAAAACCAAAGAAGTCCTGAAAAAGGCGATGGGCGGCGTGCTCTTCATCGACGAAGCCTATTACCTGCATCGCCCCGAGAACGAGCGTGACTACGGCCAGGAATCGATTGAGATCCTGCTGCAGATCATGGAAAACCAGCGCGAAGACTTGGTCGTGATCCTGGCCGGCTACAAGAATCGCATGGACACCTTTTTCCGTAGCAACCCCGGCATGGCCTCGCGCATCGCGCACCATGTCGAATTTCCCGACTACACGCCCGACGAACTGCTGCAAATCGCGGAACTGATGGTGCAGCAGATGGACTATCGCTTCGACGCCCAAAGCCTGCAGGCAATGCGTGAGTACATCGCGCTGCGCACCGAGCAACCGCATTTCGCGAACGCGCGCTCGATTCGCAACGCGCTCGATCGCGCCCGCTTGCGCCAGGCCGCGCGCATTTTCGCCGCGGCCACGCGCGACCCTGCTGCCCTACCGTCCAAGGACGAGTTGATGTGCATCACCGCCGAGGACATTCGCGCCAGCCGTGTATTCCGCGGTGGCTTCCTTGGCAATACCGAATCCTGATTCCCTGCTTTCCTGATCGCGTAAGGACACGCCATGTCCCTATCTACCCACCGCACGACCCTATCGAAATTCGTCATCGAACAACTCAAAAATTCACCGGACGGCCAGGAGCTCGCCGCGTTGCTCATCGATGTCACGGCAGCCATCAAGGCGATCAGCGCGATTGTCGCCAAGGGAGCGCTCGAAGGCAACGCCACTAACGCCGTTGGCGCGGATTCGCCCAAAACGACCAACGTGCATGGCGAAGTGCAAGGGCCTCTGGATTTGCTGACCAACGAGATCATGCTGCATCAATGCGACTGGGGCGGCCTGGTCGCTGGCATGGTTTCCGAGGAAATGGAAAAACCGTACGACATCCCAACCGAATATGCGCGCGGGCGCTACCTGCTGCTGTTCGATCCGCTCGATGGTTCATCGAATATCGACTTCAACGTATCGGTCGGCACGATTTTCTCGGTGCTCGACCACGGCAAGAACTCGAACCCTACGCAAGCCGACTACCTGCAACCCGGCAGCCGCCAAGTTGCCGCCGGTTATGCGATTTACGGACCGGCCACCATCATGGTGCTCACGGTCGGCCAGGGCACCTACGGCTTCACGCTCGACCACGAAATCGGCAATTTCATATTGACCCATTCAAACCTGCGCGTGCCCGAGGAAACCGACCAATTCGCGATCAATGCCTCGAACGAGCGTTTCTGGGAGCCGCCGATGCAGCGCTACGTCCAAGAGTGCAATGCTGGCAAAACCGGTCCGCGCGAGCGCGACTTCAACATGCGCTGGATCGCCTCGATGGTCGCCGACGTGCATCGCATTATGATCCGCGGTGGAGTGTTCTCTTACCCACGCGACAACAAGTCGAATCAAAACGGACGCCTGCGCCTGATGTACGAAGCCAACCCGATGGCGCTGCTGATCGAGCAAGCCGGCGGCGCGGCATCCACCGGACGCGGCCGCATTCTTGACGAACAGCCGCAAGGGCTGCACCAGCGCATCCCGGTCGTGCTCGGCTCAAGGCGCGAAGTGGAACGCATCGAACGATATCATCGCGAATTCGACGCCGGCACGGACAAACCGTTCGTCTCGCCGCTGTTCAACGAACGTTCGCTGTTCCGCCCAGAAGCGCGGAAGTAAAGGCCAACATGTCCACCAAACATCCGGTCATCGCCATCACGGGTTCCTCCGGCGCCGGCACGACAACCGTCATGACGAGCTTCGTGAATATCTTCCGCCGCGAGAACATCGACGCCTTCGTTGTCGAGGGCGACGCTTTCCACCGATACGATCGCGTGGAAATGCGTGAAAAAATGAAGGAAAACGAGGCAAAGGGAAACCGGAACTTCAGCCACTTCGGCCCTGAAGCGAACCTGTTTCGCGAACTCGAAGACTTGTTCCGCACCTACGGCAAAAACGGCACCGGCCGCGTGCGCAAATATCTGCATGATGCAGGCGAAGCCGCGCCGTACGAGCAGCAGCCGGGAACGTTCACGCCGTGGGAAGAGGTGCCGCTTGGCTCCGACTTGCTGTTCTACGAAGGCCTGCACGGCTGCGTTGCCGACGGCGACATCGACGTATCGCGCTACGCCGACCTGCGCGTTGGTGTGGTGCCGATCGTCAACCTCGAATGGATCCAGAAATTGCACCGCGATCAGAACATGCGCGGCTACACACCCGAAGCGGTGACCGACACCATTCTGCGCCGCATGCCGGACTACATCAGCCACATCTGTCCGCAGTTTTCGCGCACGCAGGTCAATTTCCAGCGCGTGCCAACAGTGGATACCTCGAACCCGTTCGTTGCGCGCGACATCCCCAAGGCCGACGAGAGCTTTCTCGTGATCCGCTTCGCTGATCCCAAGAACATCGACTTTCCGTATCTGCTGAGCATGCTGCACGATTCGTTCATGAGCAGGCCGAACAACATTGTCGTGCCCGGCGGAAAAATGGGCCTGGCAATGGAACTTATTTTCACGCCAATGATCCTACAACTCATGGATCGCAAACGCCGCGCCGGTTGAGACGCAAGCCATGAAAAACGCCGAAACGCAAACGAAGCAAGCGACGCAAACGACGAACGCGAACGAAGTCACGCCACGGGATTTGACCAACGCGATCCGGTTCCTGGCGGCCGATGCCATACAAGCGGCCAATTCCGGCCATCCCGGTGCGCCGATGGGCATGGCCGAAATTGCGCTGGTGCTCTGGCGCAGTCATCTCAGGCACAACCCAGCGAATCCGCACTGGCCCGATCGAGATCGTTTCGTGCTGTCCAACGGCCACGGCTCGATGCTGCTGTACGCGCTCTTGCACCTGACGGGCTACGATCTGCCGATCAACGAACTCCGGCACTTCCGGCAATTGCACAGCAAAACGCCGGGCCACCCGGAATACGGCATGACCCCCGGCGTCGAAACGACCACCGGCCCGCTCGGACAGGGCTTGGCCAACGGCGTCGGCATGGCACTCGCCGAAGCCTTGCTGGCGCGCGAATTCAACCGCGACGGACTCGCGATCGTCGATCACCATACCTACGTGTTTGCGGGCGACGGCTGCCTGATGGAAGGCATCAGCCACGAGGCGGCGTCGCTGGCAGGCACGCTCAAACTCGGCAAGCTGATTTGCTTTTACGACGACAACGGCATCTCGATCGACGGGCACGTCGAGCACTGGTTTGCCGACGACACGCCGCGCCGCTTCGAAGCCTACGGCTGGCATGTGGTGCGCGGCGTCGACGGACACGATCCCGCTGCAATCGAGCGCGCGTTGCTCGAAGCCAAGGCAGTTGCGAACCAGCCAAGTCTTATCTGCTGTAAAACCATCATCGGCAAAGGCGCGCCGACCAAAGCCGGCACGCACGACGTGCATGGCGCGCCGCTGGGCGCTCAGGAGATCGCCGCGGCACGCGTAAAACTCGAGTGGCCGCACCCGCCCTTCATCATACCGGAGGCGATCTACGCGGCCTGGAATGCGCGCCGCGAAGGCGCCGAACGCGAGGCGCAGTGGCAACGCACCTTCGATGCGTATGCCCTCGCCTATCCCGACTTGGCCGCCGAATTCCGGCGCCGCATTGCCGGAGAATTGCCGAGCGGATGGAAGGAATTCGCGGAGGATCACCTCTTTGCGGTCGAGCAGGCTGCCGCAACCGTCGCCACCCGCAAGGCGTCGCAAAACGCGCTCAACCTGCTTCAGCCCAAGCTGCCGGAGCTGCTCGGCGGATCGGCCGACTTGACAGGTTCGAACCTGACCGCTTTTCAGGGCGCAATCCCTGTGCGCGCCAGCGATTCTGGCCCCGGCTACGGCAATCATATCAATTATGGCGTACGCGAATTCGGAATGAGCGCCATCATGAATGGCATTGCGCTGCATGGCGGCCACATTCCCTATGGCGGCACCTTTCTCATGTTCTCGGACTATTGCCGCAACGCAATTCGCATGGCCGCACTCATGCGCCTGCGGGTGATCTTCGTGTTCACCCACGATTCGATCGGATTGGGCGAAGACGGCCCCACGCACCAACCCATCGAGCAGGTTGCCAGCCTGCGCCTGATCCCGAACGTGCACGTGCAGCGGCCGTGTGATGCCACCGAAACGCTGGCAGCGTGGATCGCCGCGCTCGACCGGCGTGGCGGCCCCACTTGCTTGATTCTATCGCGCCAGAATTTGCCCACGCTGCCGCGCACACCGGAACAAATCGCGCAAATCGCGCGCGGCGGCTATGTGCTGGCCGATGCCGAAGGCGGGAAGCCCGACGCGGCCGTCATCGCCACCGGCTCGGAAGTGGAGATCGCCATGCAGGCGCGCTCGCTTTTGGCGCGCGAAGGCATTGGCCTGCGAGTCGTGTCAATGCCATCGCTCGAAGTCTTTGACGCGCAGGCCGCCGACTATCGCGCCAGCGTGCTGCCCGAAGGCTTGCCGCGCATTGCCATCGAAGCCGGAGTCACCGCGTCCTGGCAGCGGCTGGTCGGTGTGGGCAGCGCGGACGGCACGCATGGCCGCGTCATTGGCATAGAACGCTTTGGCGAATCCGCACCAGCAGACAAGCTGTTCGATCTATTCGGCATTACCGCGGCGAACATTGCCGCGCATGTGCGGGAATTGGTGGCGCAAGCCAAACCGCTTTCGATTTGAGGTGGGATGCTCACTAGGTAAATGCAGATCAATCGTTCTTTTTTGGTCCAAAGCCAACGGAAGAAAGGCACTCCGGTTTTCGATCCTTGAATCCGAAAGACAACGTCCCCCACGGCATCTCTTGGGCGTAGACGCTTTCCTCATCGAGTGAATCGCCGCGTGGAAGGCCAGCGATTCTAAGACGCCCATATCTGGCTATGAGCTGACTCTCCGTGATGCAAGTTCCGTCAATGTCCAAACCCAAGAGCCCTGGGTGGTTGCCACTGCGTTTGATACGCAGATCAATGGTTGAAATGATGACGCCGTCGGCTAGCTTAACAGGTTGGCTTTTGTAGAAGCGATACAGATCGTTGAACTGGCTCTCCCATTCAACCGCTTGCGTTGAAAGCACAGCCTCGACCTTCTGTTTGGAAAACGGAATTTGTTGCGCTAGCGCATCGATGATTTGCCACAAGGTCATGTTGCGGGGGATCATGGGGTCTGTCCTTGCAGTGTCTGTCTTGGGTTGCTCCGACCTCGGGGCATCTTGAACCGGACTGCGGCTGCATGAGACGAGGCAGTCAACAGCAACGAGCAATCCAGCGATAAATAAAATTTTCATTAGTGCGTGGTTGTGGGCTTGTTCTGTAATATCTGGCACAGCCATATTTCATCTTGCATTTTCGGGGAGGGATTGTCGTATCGATCTCCTAAATCTTTGTTGTACGTTTTTCCACCAGTGCCCGACGCTTTCTCCCCGCCCCACTTGGATCCAATGGCGTTTCGAGCTGCTTCGGCGTTTCCGTCGCGCAGGTACTTGTCGTAGGCTGCGTTGTACGCCTTGTGGTTTGCTCGCTTTCCGTTAATGCCGATATCTGGGCCACCATTTTTTTTGATTTCGCGTTGTACCTTGATGTTATTCATGACTGCGGCGCCTTCGTCGGCGAGCCTGCTCTTGACGTATGCCTGCTTTGAGCAGTAGTCGAATGGTTTGTTGTAGGTTGCATGACCTACTTCATGGGCCAAGATTTGTGTGACAGTCGTTGGGTCATTCTTGAGAGAGCCGTCGATAACGATACCTGCTCCTTTTTTCGTTGAACTGGCGTCGGGGGCTCCTCCTTGAATTTGGTTAATGGGGTCATGAACACGACGGGTTGAAATACCTTCTGTAGCCATAAAGGCCCATTCGACCTTTTTGCCTTCCAGTTGCGTCGATGCGCGAAAAAAATAAAAAAGTGGGGACCGCGGCGAGGCTCGCAAACCTCCAGGTTCAGGCCTTGCTCAGAGCTCAAGCAGACTCAGCCTTGCCGCCCGCGTGCTCATCGTTAGCGGTGAAATTCGACACTCGACCCAAGATGCCCGAGGCCGCGCGCTTCCAAACAAGCCGGTGAACCCACGTCCACGATGCGGCAGTCATCGGGGCGATGCTCGTAAATCGCACAAGGGTAGTTGCCAGGTACCGAAACGTCGAGGCACGCGCAATGCTCGCCGCCATTTTTGATGAATCGAAAAAACGGCGGAGAATCGTCAATATACGTGTAAAATGCAAGCATACGTTCGCCCATGCGCGCTTCGTCATGTTCGAGCAGGTGAACGGTGCGCGGGCCGTGGTGACAGCAGCGGCCGCACGCAACGCAATCGGCGCCAGAGAGATCGGGTGGGGCAAGGAGTGGGTCGAGTGGCATCGCGCGATCTCTCATCGTACCACGCACGGGCGCCCAGCAACGCAGGGGCGCAGCATGCTGCGCCCCTGCGCCATTCCGTGGTAAGAGCGCGCGCGTGATCGTTCTCGATAAAGTTACCAAGCGATTCGGCCCGAAGATTCTCTTCGAAAACGTGTCGATGCAGTTCGACCCTGCCAAGCGCTACGGCCTAACCGGGGCCAATGGCGCGGGCAAGTCGACCTTGCTCAAAATGCTCGAAGGGTATGAAGACACCGATACCGGTTCCATCACCATTCCGGGCAACCTTCGCCTCGGCGTTTTGAAGCAAAACCATTTCGAATACGACCAGGAGCGCATTCTCGACACCGTCATCATGGGCAACAAAGCCCTATGGCAAGCAATGCAAGAAAAAGAGACATTGCTCGCAGGAGAGATGACCGACGAGATTGGCATTCGCTTGGGTGAGCTCGAAGGCATCATTGGCGAAGAAGACGGCTACATGGCAGACAGCATTGCCGCCGAGCTGCTCACCGGCCTTGGCATTGTGGCCGCCAAGCACGAGTCGAAGATGAACAGCCTTGCCGGCGGCTACAAGTTGCGCGTGCTCATCGCGCAAGTGCTTTTTGGCAAGCCCGATGTTCTTCTTCTCGACGAGCCGACCAACCACCTCGATCTCGAGTCGATTCGCTGGCTCGAGCACTTTCTCACCGAAGAGTACAAAGGCACGCTCGTCGTCGTCAGCCACGACCGCCACTTTTTGAACGCCGTTGCCACGCACATCGCGGACGTCGACTACGGCACAATCACGACTTATACGGGCAATTATGCCGATTTCGTCGACGCAAAATACGAGAACAACCAGCGCGCCGCGGCGCAGGCTGCCACCGCGAAAAAGAAGGTCGCCGAGCTGCAAGAGTTCGTGCAGCGCTTTGGCTCGCACGCCAGCAAAAGCAGGCAGGCGCAGTCGCGCGTGAAACAAATCGACAAGCTGAAAGAACAAATCGAAAATAAGGGCCCAAAGAGATCGAGCCTCGTTCGCCCGTTCATTCGCTTCGAGTTCGACAAGCCTTCGGGACGCGATGTGATTCGCCTCGAGAACGTGTCAAAAGCGTTCACCGATGACCAAGGCAACCCCATCGTTGTGTACGACAAAGCGTCGTTCAACGTGAACCGCGGCGACAAAGTCGCCATCACAGGCCCCAACGGGATTGGCAAATCCACGCTGCTCAAGCTGATGATCGGCGGCTTTGCGGGTCTCGACGAAGACACCAAGCACGATGGCCTATTGGCCGACGCCGGCGAGGTTCGCTGGGGTCACGAGTGCTCGGTCGGCTACTTCGCGCAAGACACGCACGAGGCGTTGAACCGCACTGCAGCAGGCATGAACGCGTTTCAGTGGCTTTATCAATGGGACAAGCTTCGTCCGCAAGAAGACGTGCGCGCCACGCTCGGCAGACTTCTTTTCAGCGGTGAAGCGGGTCTCAAGCAAGCCTCCACGATGTCCGGCGGCGAGTGCGCCCGCTTGCTTTTGGCAAAGCTCGTTTTGCTCAAGCACAATGTGCTTATCCTCGACGAGCCAACCAACCACCTCGACATCGAGTCCATCGAGGGGCTGCTCGAAGCGCTCATGCTTTTCAAAGGCACCATCGTCTTTGTCAGCCACGACCGCCACGTGGTCAGCGAACTTGCCACGCGCATCGTCGAGCTGCGTCCGAAGCCAAACGGGGCTAGCGGGCACGGCGCGGAAATCGTTGACTTCGGCGGCACCTACGACGAGTTTCTCGAGCGCGAGGGCCGCGACTTCACGAGAAAGTGACGCAAAGGGAACAGCAATGAACCAAAAGGCAATAGACCAGAAGGAATATTGGAATGGGCCAATGGCCCATCGTTGGCTGGAACTTCACGAAGCAAAAGAGGATATTCTCGCATCGCCAAAAGAAGCCGCACTCGCGCTCGCTGCTCCTCGTCCTGGCGAGCGCGTGCTCGAAGTCGGCTGCGGTGCTGGCGCGATGATCATCGAGCTTGCCAAGCGCGTGGCGCCGGGCGGAAGCGTCGTCGGCATCGACATCTCCGAACCCATACTCGCGTTCGCACGCGAACGCATCGCGAAGGCTGGTGTCAGCGCAGAGATCATCGTTGCCGACGCAACGACGCATACGTTTCGGGCTGACTTCGATCTCGTTTTTTCGACCTTCGGCGTGATGTTTTTCCCCGAGCCAGAGCGCGCATTCGCAAACCTTCGTAGCGCGCTTCGCCCAGGCGGGCGCATGGTCTTCGTATGCTGGCGTACGCTTGCGGAAGCTACGGTGTGGCGTGTTCCATTCGAGGCCGCGCGCGAGGTGCTGCCTCAATTGCCGTCGCCCGATCCGCGCGCACCAGGACCGTTCTCACTTGGTGATCCCACGCGCCTTCGCACCATTCTCGAAGGTGCTGGCTTGCGTGACGTCAAGCATGCGCCGCTCGATCCTTTGCTTCGAGTCGGCGCGACACCCGACGATGCCGCCCCGTTTGCGGTGCAATCGGGCCCTCTGGCACGTGCGCTCATGGGCGTTTCCGAGGATTCTATGAGTGCTGTGCGCGCCCAGGTTCGTCGTGCGCTCGCAGCTTACGAAACCGACGCGGGCGTTGTCCTACCGGGAACGATGTGGCTCGTATCGGCGCATGTCTAGAATTCACGCACTGGACGGGTTAGGCTCGAACGGTCTCCATGCTTAAGCGATCGGCTCTCGCCAAGTTCCTCCCCGTTTTCACGCTACTTGCCGCCACAACCATTGGACTCCCCGCGCAGGCCCAAAGCCCGCAAACTGGCGGTCACTCGCACTCGGCTCAAAACACAGGCCGTGCTTTGTTCGACGAAGGCATGGCCCTTTACTCCCAAGGCAAATTCGCGGAGGCGTGCCCCAAGTTTGAAGCGAGCTTGAAAGCGTACCCGGGCCTCGGCACGCGCGGAAAACTCGCCGAGTGCTACGAAAAGCTAGGGCGCTACGCAAGCGCGTGGACAACCTACCGAAAGGTTGCCGATCTTGCGGCGCACAACGGAGAATTGGCGAGGGAAAAGGTTGCGCGCGATCGCGCGAAGGCGCTCGAGCCAAAGCTAAGTCACCTTACCGTTGTCCTCCCGCCGGAAAACGATTTGCACGGTCTGGTTGTCAAAGAAAACGGCAACGTGCTCGAGCGCGCCACGTTGGGCCATGACCAACCCAAAGATCCCGGCATTTACGCGCTCGAAGTCGTGGCCCCAGATCACAAGCTTTACACGACGCATATCGTCCTCGGCGAAGGTCAATCGGCGCGCTTCCAAGTACCACCGCTCGAAGCCACGCGCATTGCCGAGGCGCCGCCCCCTTCGTTACCCACACCTGCCGCGCCGCCAACGAGTAGCCCGCCATGGAGCGGCCCAACCGAATCAAGTCAGCACGCGTGGCAGAGGCCTGCTGGCTTCACCACCGTCGGCGTTGGAGCCGTTGCAATCGTGGTTGGCGCAGCACTTGGCCTGTCCGCGAAGTCGAAATACAATAATGCCTTTAACGGCGGGGACTGTTCCCACGACACGAATCTATGCAATGCCGATGGCCAAAGCGCTGTCACGAGCGCTCGGCATACAGCAACTGCGTCAACCATCTTCGTCGCAGCCGGTGGCGTTCTCGCAGCCACTGGCCTTGTCCTTGTGCTAACCGCGCCATCGGCACAATCAACAGGCATGCAGGTTGTGCCGAATGCCTACGCAGGCGGCGGAGGACTTACGCTCGCAGGCTCGCTGTAGCAGAGACTCGTCGCCGGTTAGCCTTGGCTGGGAGGCTGGACTCTGGTCATAATAGTCCTATGAAGCGTACATCGCTGGCCCACGCCAAGGCTCATCTCTCGGAGCTGGTCAATGATGCCGAGCACCGAGGAAAGAGGATCGTGATTCTCCGCCACGGCAAGCCGGCAGCCGCCATCGTCCCCGTAGAGGTCGTGCAGCCTCCACGCGTGAAGCGACGAATGTCGCTCGAGGAGGCAAGGGCGTTCCTTCACGAGTTGGCCCGGCACGCCGATTCGGAGCTGTCCCCGGTCGAGGATCTCTTCGCGGGTCGCCGTTGAAGTACGTGCTGGATGCATCGGTCGCCGTGGCTAGCGAATCGAGGCTAGGGCGGAGCGCGAGCACCGCGCGGAACAGCCTGTTGCGGCTTTGAGCACGGCGCGCAGCGCCCAACCGACGCATCGATTTCGCGCAGCAGGCTGTCGAACACGCTCTCAGCTGCGTGCCGTCCGGCGACGGCGTAATGCACCGACCGTCATGGCAAGCATGCCCGCAAGCGTGGCAAAGTCCGCGTTCGATGCTCCGCCGCTCATCTGGCAGCCGCCACCGCTCGACGAATTGCTGCCGTTGCCACTGGGTTGTGCCAGACTGCCGTTGCCAGGATTTTCAGGGTTTTGCGGCGTGCCTTCGGTCGGAGCGCTGATCGCGGTCGCGGCGTCGCCCGAAGCATCCGACGCGTCGCGGCTCGCATCGGCGCCCGCGTCGTTGCCTGGTCCGGCGTCTTCGCAGATGATGCACTTATCACCCATGTTGGCGCCATAGGTGTTGCCGCAGCATGGCAGAGGAGGTTCGCAGAATCCCGTTTCCAGGTTGCAGTTGTCAGAGCGGCATTCCGGGTTCGCGGTGCATGGATGGCCAAGCTCGTACCCGCAAAGGTTGTCGCCTATATCGCAGACGCCGCTCATACAAACCACCGCTCCTACTTCGGGCGTGCATGTTCCATCGAGAGGGGGGATATGTCCAATGATGGAGGGAATTGCCTCGCCGTCGGCGAGCTTTGGTATACATATATGCGACGCGTTATTGCAAAAGTTACCGGCTTCGCAGTCGCTATCTACGGTGCAGCCAGGGACGCACAGATTCGTTGTCGGATCACACTCGTTGGAGCGGCATTGCGAATTTGCGGTGCACGCATGGCCAATGTAGAATCCACACAAGTCGTCGGCAGTGTCGCAGACGCCGCTCGCACAGACCACCTCACCGACTTCAGGTGTGCATGTTCCGTCGAGAGGCGGCGTATGCCCAGGAATCGTGGGGATCGCCGCGCCGTTGCCAATTTGTGGTACGCACATCTGCAAGTCGGTATTGCAGAAGTTGCCGTCGGCACAATCGCTATCGAGCGCGCAGGCAGGAACGCACGCATGCGTGGTTGGATTGCACTCGTTGGAGCGGCATTGCGGATTTGCTGTGCACGCGTGGCCAATATCGAATCCGCACAAGTTGTCGCCTACATCGCAGCCGCCGCTCGCGCAGACGATCGTGCCCACCTCGGGTGTGCACGTTCCATCGAGATCAGGGGTATGTCCCGGGATGGTAGGGACAGGCACACCGTTGTCGAGTTGTGGCACGCACGCCTGTGATTGAGTGTTGCAGAAGGTGCCCGTACCGCAATCGCTGTCGGCCGTGCAACCAGCGGTTACACTCATCGCTAAAATTTGAAGTCCTTCGTTGCTGGACACATTGGTGGCGACGAATTGGACCGTGTTGATCCCCGCCCGAAAAACCTCCGTGTTTGCGGAAACCACGAAGTCGGAGGGGGCTCCGAAGTTTGGAGTCTGGCTTACGACTCCGGTCGGCCGTCCGTTCACGACGATGGAACAGTAATTGTCGCACGCCCACCTACCGCTCAAGGTCACGGTGGATGGCGGCACGCCGAAAGGCAGTGTGAACGACGTCGTGTACGTGAAGTTCGTATGCGCCGCACCCACGCCGGCCGTCGAGCAACTGATCCACTTCGACGTTGCCGTATCCGCGGTCCAGGCGGCGGCGACCAGGCTCAAATTGGCCACGATGGCATTCGGACCTGGGCATGCGGGATCCGTGCTCGACAACGTGTAGTGAGGGTCGATGGCTCCGTCCGCAAGAGGCGCTCCCAGATCATCCACTCCGGTTGGGAACACCCCCGTGATGGTGAGCGCATCGGACGTCGTTGCCGTCTTTTCATTCGATGCAGGGGGCGACGACGACGAACATGCGACTACACCGCTAGCGACCAGAGTGGCAGCGAGGGACCCGCTAGCTAGGAATGTTCGAGTGAGAAACGACGCATTCATGCTTTGATCCCTTCTGCGGCAATGATTGGCCGCATGTTTATGGAGTTTTGAATGTGACAACCTAAGTAAGGCGATTGGATAATGGCGGTGACGCCATCGCTTACGCGCGCGCCACCGCCCCGCGATCTTTTCAATAATCTGTCAGAGCGTGTTCTACAGCCGTCGCGAGCGAATCGAGGCTAGGGCGGAGCGCGAGCACCGCGCGGAACAGCCTGTTGCGGCTTTGAGCACGGCGCGCAGCGCTCAACCGACGCATCGATTTCGCGCAGCAGGCTGTCGAACACGCTCTCAGCTGCGTGCCGTCCGGCGACGGCGTACTGCACCGACCGTCATGGCAAGCATGCCCGCAAGCGTGGCAAAGTCCGCGTTCGCAGCTCCGCCACCCATCTGGCAGCCGCCACCGCTCGACGAATTGCCGTTGCCACTGGGTTGCGCCGGACTGCCGTTGCCAGCGTTACCAGGGGTCTCGGGCGTGCCGCCGGCCGGGGTGTTGACAGGGGTGGTGGCGTCGGCCGAAGCATCCGACGCGTCGCTGCTCGCATCTGCGCCGGCGTCGTTGCCTGGTCCAGCGTCTTCGCAGATGACGCACTTGCCATCCATGTTGGCGCCATACGTGTTGCCGCAGCATGGCAGATCACACAGTCCTGTATCCATGTTGCAGTTGTTGGAGCGGCATTCAGGACTTGCCGTGCATGGATGGCCGAAGCCGAACCCGCACAAGTCGTCGCTCGTGTCGCACACACCGCTCACGCAAACGATGGCCCCCACGTCCGGCGTGCATATCCCGTCGAGCTCAGGATCATGTCCCGGGATGGTGGGAATCGGCTTACCGTTAGCGAGTTGTGGCACGCACATTTCCAATTCGGTATTGCAGAAATTGCCCGTATCGCAATCGCTATCTACGATGCAGCCAGGAATGCACACATTCGTGGTTGGATCGCACTGGTTGGAGCGGCATTCCTGGTTCGCGGTGCATGCGTGACCAATATCGTATCCGCACAAGTCGTCGGCGGTGTCGCAGACGCCGCTCGTACAGACGATCGCGCCCACTTCCTCTGTGCATGTTCCATCGAGCTCAGGGTCATGCCCTTGGATGGTGGGAATAGGCTCACCATTGTCGAGTTGCGCCACACACAACTCAGTCTCCGTATTGCAGAAGGTGCTTGTTTCGCAATCGGTATCGACCGCGCAGCCTCCCGTTGCGTTGATCGACACAATTTGGAGTCCTTGGACGCCCGTCACATTGTGGACGACAAAATCAATCGTGTTGATCCCAGCTTGGAAGAACGTTGAGCCTGCCAGAACCACGAAGGGGGTAGGGGCTGGGACTATTCCCGGTTGGGGAGGGTTGGGATTGAAGTTTGGATTCTGGCTCACAACCCCCGTATCGTGACCGTTTACGAAGATGGAACAGTAATCGTCGCACGCCCACGAACCGCTGATCGTCACGGTTGATGGCGGCATGCCGTCAGGCACCGTGAACGAAGTCGTGTACGTGTAGTCCGTGGTGTTGTTGCCGGCGCCGTTGAGCTGACAACTGATCCAGGTTGCGGGCGAGATGTTGGCAATCCAGGCGGTAGGCGGAGCGAGTTGGGGCCGAGCGGTAGCAATCGCGGCTGTGCTTGCACACCGTACGTCAGTACTCGACACTTTGTAATGGGGGTCCACGGCCCCGAGTGCAAGCTGCGCTCCCAGATCATCCACACCGGTCCGGAACAACCCCGTGATGGTGATCGCATCGGACGTTGCCGTTCGTTCGTTGGATGTGGATGGCGACGACGAGCACGCGGCAATGACACCGCTTGCGACCAATATGGTTGCAAGAGATCGTCTAGAAAAGAATGTTTGACTGCAGAACAACGAATTCATGATTTTGATTCCTTCTGCGGCAACGATTGGCCGCACTGTCCATTGAGTTTTGAAGTGGCAACTTAAGGAATGAGATTGGCAATGCGATCGGGTTACGAGCGCACAGTCTTCTGACGGCGGCGGACGGCGCCTGCCACAGTCATGGCCAGCAGACTAGCCGCCATGGTGAAGCCTGCATTCGACGCGCCACCGCTCATCTGGCATCCGCCACCGCTCGACGAATTGCCGTTGCCACTGGGTTGTGCCGGACTGCCGTTACCAGCGTTGCCAGGTTCTTGCGGCGTGCCTTCGATCGGAGTGTTGCCGGGCGTGGCGTCGCCCGAAGCATCGGACGCGTCGGCATTCGCGTCTGCGCCGGCGTCGTTGCCTGGTCCAGCGTCTTCGCAGATAACGCAATCGCCGCCCCCGTAAGTATTGCCGCAGCATGGCAGGTCACACAGTCCCGTATCCATGTTGCAGTTGTTGGAGCGGCATTCCGGACTTGCGGTGCATGCGTGGCCGAACGCGAACCCGCACAAGTCATCGCTCGTGTCACACACACCGCTCACGCACACGATGGCACCCACTTCCTCTGTGCATGTTCCATCAAGAGGAGGCGTATGTCCCGGGATGGTGGGAATTGGCTTCCCGTTACTGAGTTGCGGTGTGCACATGAACGACGAGGTATCGCAGAAATTGCCCGCTGCGCAGTCGCTATCGACAACACAACTAAGCTGTTGGCACTGCGCGTCGGGTTCCGGACCGAGGAGCCATGGTTTGAAGTCCGATAGGTCGAAGTCACCGCCTAGAACGTCTCCCGTGCCGCTGGGATTCGCCGGGTTGGTGGGACCGCTGGGATCACCCCACCAGTTGCAGGTAAGGTCGCGAGGCGAGTCGAGAGGCGGGTCGTCGATCTGCACGCCTGCAAGGGCAAAGCCCACAATGTTGTTGTCGTGCATTTGGATGCTCGAATTCGGTGCAAGGAAATCGCCGATGCGGATCCCGAATCCAATTCCCGTTTCGATAATGTTGTTGTCGACGGTGATGTTGCTGTTTGCGCCAAAGAGACCGATGGCCGTGGCGATTCCTCCGGTCACGGGTTCCACAACGGTGTTGGTGATTGTGTTGCCCGTTACCGTCGCATTTTGCGTGCTGTAGAAGTAGACGCCACGCGCATTGTTGTCCATCAAGTTGTTCGAGACGGTGATATTTGAATCAAAAAGAATTGGGTCCTGACTCGCGAAAGCAATGGCCGCAGCCTCATGGCCAAGGAAGCTGTTCTCGTTGATGAGTACGTTGGAAACAGGAACAGGACCGCCTCGGTCGGTGTAGATACCCTTACCCTGTGCGGAACCCGGCTCGTTGTTATTCAGAAAAAGATTGTGCTGAATGACCGCCTGCGTCGTGCCAAGATTGTTGAGGCTGATACCTGCCGTGTTGTTTTGGAAGATGTTATTGACGATCTGCGTGCCATCAATGCCGTTCACCATCCAAATGCCAAAGCCCGTCCAGAACGGGATTGTGCTGTCTTGAATGGTAAAGCCGTCGAATACGACGTTGTCGGTAACGACGGCCGTGCCTCCTGGAGCCGCGAGGATGGATTCGGCGCCTATGCGATTGCGCGCATCCACACCGGCTTGTGCGCCGAGAAACGTTAGTGCCTTGTCGACGATGACAACCCCGAAAGCGTCTCCGGCCGTGTACATACCCGCCGCGACATGCACGGTATCGCCGGCAACGGATTGATCGACAACGTATAGGATGGTCTCGCACGGAGCTGCGCCATTCGAGCAGTCGGTGGTATCCGATCCTGTTTCTGCCACGTAGCGATCGGCAGCCTGCGCGGCAGATACCCCCATTGCCGCCGTGGCCAAAACCGCACCCATAGGAATTCGGAGAGCCTTAGAACGGAACATGATAGAGACGAATTGCCCTTCTGCGGTCATCCAACAGCCGCACCCATCGTGAAGTGCAATGGCTCTGCCAGTACGCGGCCAGTAGGCGGATAAGACATCGCCACTCGAACGGTCGCATGCGCGTGTGCCGTCAAGTCCCGTGTGCGCGCTCGCCCTCTAACGAAACCCCCAATGCACGCACTCTCGACGTCGGCAAGCGACCGGGCGAGCGCAGAGGCGCAATCGTCGACGGACACCCTAGCTGGCTGTGGCGAGATCGATTCTCGACACAGGCCCCTGCCTGAACTTCACCCGATTCGGTAGACCCCCGAGTTGCACGAAAATGCCCACTGAAAAAATGCGGACGGGCGGCGACGCATGCATGCATGCGCCACCGCCCGCGATATTTTCAATAATCTGTCAGAGCGTGTTCTACAGCCGTCGCGAGCGAATCGAGGCTAGGGCGGAGCGCGAGCACCGCGCGGAACAGCCTGTTGCGGCTTTGAGCGCCGACGCATCGTGGCGCGCAGCAGGCTGTCGAACACGCTCTCAGCTGCGTGCCGTCCGGCGACGGCGTACTGCACCGACCGTCATGGCAAGCATGCCCGCAAGCGTGGCAAAGTCCGCGTTCGATGCTCCGCCGCCCATCTGGCAGCCGCCACCGCTCGACGAATTGCCGTTGCCACTGGGTTGTGCCGGACTGCCGTTGCCAGCGTTACCAGGGATCTGCGGCGTGCCGTCAGCCGGAGTGTTGCCGGGCGTGGCGTCGCCCGAAGCATCGGACGCGTCGGCATTCGCGTCTGTGCCGGCGTCGTTGCCCGGTCCAGCGTCTTCGCAGATGACGCAATCGCCACCCCCGTAAGTATTGCCGCAGCATGGCAGATCACACAGTCCCGTATCCATGTTGCAGTTGTTGGAGCGGCATTCAGGACTTGCCGTGCATGGATGGCCGAAGGCGAACCCGCACAAGTCGTCGCTCGTGTCGCACACACCGCTCACGCACACGATGGCTCCCACTTCCTCTGTGCATGTTCCATCGAGAGGAGGCTCATGCCCAGGAATCGTGGGAATTGGTTTCCCGCTACTGAGTTGCGGTGTGCACATGAACGACGAGGTATCGCAAAAATTGCCCGCCGCGCAGTCGCTATCGACGACACAACTAAGCTGTTGGCACTGCGCGTCTGGTTCCGGACCGAGGAGCCATGGTTTGAAGTCCGATAGGGCGAAGTCACCGGCTAGCACGTCTCCCGTACCGCCGGGATTCGCCGGGTTGGTGGGACCGCTGGGATCTCCCCACCAGTTGCAGGTAAGGTCGCGAGGCGAATCGAGAGGCAGATCATCGATCTGCACGCCTGCGAGCACAAAGCCTACGATGTTGTTATCATGAACCTGGATCCTCGAATTCGGCGCAAGGAAATCGCCGATGCGAATTCCGAATCCAATTCCCGCCTCGAGATCGTTGTTATCGATTGTAATATTGCTGTTTCCGCCGAAGATACCGATGGTCGTGGCGGTGCCGCCGTCTATCGGGGCCACGTTCGTGTTCGTGATCGTGTTGCCCGTCACCGTCGCATTTTGCGTGTTGTAGAAGGAAACGCCGCGGGCGCACTCATCGATCGTGTTGTTCGAAATGGTAATATTCAAGGTGGGCAGGGCTGGGTCCTGGCTATTGAAGCCGATGGCGGCACTGCTCTGATCGGTGAATGTATTCGAGTCGATGAGCACGTTGTCGACCGAACCGCCCACGTACTCATCGGTATAAATGCCGGTGCCTGATGCGGGTCCAGGTGGAAGATTGTTGTTCTGGAAAAGATTGTGCTGGATGACCGTCTGCGTTGCGCCGGCGTTCGAAAGCCCAATGCCCGCAATATTGTCTTGGAAGATGTTGTTGACGATTCGAGTGCCATCCACCGGAGGAATGGTTATATCTCCATGATTGTACAGCAATATGCCATACCCCATGAAGGGTTGAACCGCGCTGTCCTGAATCGTAAAACCATCGAAGACGACATTGCTCGCTGTGACGTGAATCCCATTGGGGACACTGAGGATGGTTTCGGCGCCGACGCGATTGCGTGCGTCAACGCCCGCCTGAGCGCCAAGAAGTGTCAGCGTTTTCCTGACGTATAGAACCGGGGCTTGCCCTGGCCCTGGCTCCAGAGGGACGTAGGTACCTGCAGCGAAATGCACAGTATCCCCCGCTGCAGCCTGATCCAGGGTGTATTGGAGAGTCAAACACGGAGCGGCGCTGCTCGAGCAGTCATTGGCGGTGTCGGATCCATTTGTTGCAATGTAGCGATCGGCAGCGAGCGCGGTGGATGCGCCCATTGCCGCCGTCGCCATAACCACACCCAGCGGGATTCGGAGAGCTTTAGAACGGAACATGACGAGACGAATTGCCCTTCTGCGGTCATGAAATGGCCGCACCCACCATGAAAGTGCAACGGCTCTGCCAGTACGCGGCCAGTACGCGAATAGGACATCGCCACTCGAACGGTCGCATGCGCGTGTGCCGTCAAGTCCCGCGACTTCATTAGCACTACTGCCGGGCAATTCCCGGCAGTAGTGCTAATGAAGCACCAATGACATGCACTCTCGACATCGGCAAGCGACCGGGCGAGCGCAGAGGCACAATCGTCGACGGACATTCCAGCGGGCTGTGACGAGATCGATTCTCGACACAGGCCCCTGGCGGACGGAACAGCCTGCCGCTGCTGTCTTCTACGGGAAGATTTCGCGTTCTTTATACACCGCCTCGATGCGCGAGAGCGCGAGGGCGTAGGCCGCGATGCGGCGATCGACCTTGTGTTGGCGCGCAAAATCACCGATCTCACGGTACGCGCGGATCATCGCCTTTTCGAGCTTGCTGTCGACTTCTTCCTCCGTCCAGCTTTCCGAGCGCTTGTTCTGCACCCACTCGTAGTAGCTCACGGTCACGCCACCAGCGTTCGCAAGAACGTCGGGAATGATATCGATGCCCTTGTCGAGGACGATTTTCTCGCCCGAAGGGTTGATTGGCCCATTGGCACCTTCCACGACGACTTTGCAGTCGAGCAAGCGCGCTTCGCTCTCGCCGACTTGGTTTTCAAGTGCACAAGGCGCGAAGATATCGGCCTTTTGCTTGAAAAAATCTTCGCGCGTGACAGCTTTGCCACCGGGATAACCTGCGATCGATCCATTGGCAATCACCCAGTCTTGGAGCTTGTGCGCATTAAAGCCTTCGGGATTGACCATGTAGCCCGAGTGATCGCCCACCGCGACGGTGGATACACCGAGGCGAGAAAGAATCACCGCGAAATGCGAGCCAACGTTGCCAAAACCTTGAACCATCATCGTGGAGCCTTCGAGGTTGAAGTTTTTCTCGGCGGCCCACTCGATCGCGCAATAAACGGCGCCTTGCCCCGTGGCCTTGGCACGGCCAAGCGTTCCGCCGGACGCAACGGGCTTGCCTGTGACAACGCCTCGGACGCTTTGCTTGTTCGCCGAACCAACCATGTTCGAATACGTGTCCATCATCCACGCCATGGTTTGGCTATTCGTGCCAACGTCGGGCGCAGGGATGTCGTACTCCGGCCCAATGTTGTCACTGAGAGCATGCGTGAAACGACGGGTAATGCGCTGGAGTTCTGCCTTGCTCACGGCATGCGGATCGAACTTGATACCCCCCTTGGCACCACCGAACGGAATGCGCATAAGCGCACTTTTCCACGTCATCATGGACGCAAGAGCCTTGACGTCGTCGAGCGTGAGCGACGGATGGAAGCGCATGCCACCCTTGAAGGGTCCAAGAAGGTTATTGTGTTGGACACGATAGCCTTTGAAAAGGCGCACTTCCTCGTTATCCATTTTCACAGGAAAGTTTACGATGATTTCATTTTTCGGTTGGCTCAAGATCGTGCGGACAAAGTCTTGAAGGTTAATGACTTTGGCCGCACAATCGAGATAATCTTGGATGACTTTGAAAAAGTCGTACTCTTTCACCATGATGGATCGCGACGAACAAGGGGTCGGGGGAACCGCGCTGAACGGCGCCGCTGCCTGCAGAGTTTCGAGCGAAGGGCTGGTCGGTTTCATCGAGGTTTCTATTTAGTCTATTTCATCGTACAAGCACAAAAACCTGGCAGTTCAGACCGCTTTCAAGTTGGCGTGAGGTCGAGGCGGGGCCGAGGAGCGGACCGGAACAGCCTGCTTCGGCTTTGGTGCGTGTGCTTGTATAGCACACGCACACGGCCTCGCACGGCTCGGCCAGAGGCCGCACCGCAAGGCCCCAACGAAGAGATCGCGCCAAATCGAAAGCGGTCAGTGTACAAACCAAAGCGAATAGACATAGGTAACGGCGCTCGTGACGAGCAGCGCATCGACGCGATCGAGAATGCCTCCGTGCCCGGGAACGATGGCGCCAGAGTCTTTCACGCCGGTCGATCGCTTCAGGAGCGACTCACCAAGATCACCCGCTTGACCAAGTGCGCCCGCGACGAGAGCGAGTGGAATGCCATGCGCAAGAGTTAGCGACGGCAGAAACCACACGTACGCAAGCACCGCGGCCACGACGCTTCCAACAAGACCACCGATCGATCCCTCGATTGTTTTTTTTGGCGAAACGGCCTCATAAAGTTTATGTTTGCCAAAGAAACGCCCAGCGAAATATCCACCTGAATCACCGAACCAAGCAAACAAAATGGCAACAACCACGTAGCCGGCGCCGTTCGGCAAGCCTTTGCGCAGCAGGGCGAGCGACGTCAAAGGGAGACCAACGAACAGTGGGCCAAACCCCATCGCGCACGCTCGCAGTGCCGCGGTTTTCATATCACCGAGCCAAATGAGCGTGAGCATTGGGCCAAGCAGCGGAGCGAGCACGACGACGGTGACAAAAATCCGGGCGTCGCCGTCTGAAAACCACATCGCGAGCGACGCCGCCGCTGTCATGGCAACGCCCGCCATCTGCGCCGGGCGGCTGCCGGCGTGCGTCATGTTGAAAAGCTCCCACGCGCCAACGAGTGCGGCAGGCAGCACAAGGAGATAGAACCCCCATGGTGGCCCCTTGTAAAGCAGAAGGACAATGAGCGGCCCCGCGACGAGCGCGGTGGCAACACGGACAGCGAGATTGCTATTTGCCTTGCTTACCATTCTCAATCAGCCAACGAGCCGAAGGTGCCTATTGTCTATGGCCAATGGCTCGCGCGACGCATTGGACGTATGGGCGAGCTTTTCGTCGGGCGGCGCTGGCTTGCCAACGAGCCCAAAACGGCGCTCGCGACGCTGGTAATTCTCGATGGCTTCATAAAGATCGACGGCATCGAAATCCGGCCAAAGCGTGTCGGAAAAGTGAAGCTCCGCGTAGGCAAGGCCATAAAGGAGAAAATTCGAGATGCGCCGCTCGCCGCCCGTACGAATGACGAGATCAGGATCCCCCACGCACAAGCTTGGCATGCGCCGACGAAGGGCGTCGGTGGTTATGTCTTCGGGGCGAAGGCGGCCGTCTTTGACATCGCAAGCGAGCTCGCGTGCCGCCATGGCAATCTCTTCGCGGCCGCCATAGCTAAGGGCAAGCGTGAGCGTCATTTCGGTGGCCGTCTCACTGTCTTTGCGCAGCGGATCGAGCACGGCGCGCACGATGGCAGGGAGCTTGCCAATGTTGCCAACCGCGTTGAGACGAATGCCATTGTTGAGGATTTCGCCTCGCTCCGACAGAAGAAAGTCGCGCAAAAGAAGCATGAGCGCGTCCACTTCGTCCTCGGGCCGCGACCAGTTCTGCTCGCTGAATGCGTAAAGCGTAAGCGCGCGCAGCCCAAGGCGGCGCGCCGCGCGGACGACGCGACGCACGGCGCGTGAGCCCTCGCGATGCCCCTCAACGCGCGCAGCCCCGCGGAGCTGCGCCCAGCGGCCGTTGCCATCCATGATGATTCCGACGTGACTCGGGAGGTTGCGCGCTTCAACGAGGAGCATGTTGGACAAGTGGTTGAGGAGCTACCATGGGGAGCTTTCGCCGGCAAAGGAAGGCATATCTCAATCTGCCACCGTGGGCGTGATCGCTCGATCTCGAGTGGGAGCGTGGTCGACGGGGAGCCACATGCGAAAGACCATGCCTCCGCCTTCCGTGTTGTCCATTTCGATGCTTCCGCCGTGGATTTCGACGATGGACCGCGCAAGCTGCAACCCAAGGCCAAGAGCTCCGTGGCGGCGGGCGCTCTGGGCACTTTTGAACGCGTCAAAGATTTTTTCGCGCTCGGAGTGAGGCAGCCCCTCACCGCTCGTCTCGACTTCGATGCGTAACCTGTCGCCTTTGTCGGGCAACGTGGCGCGTACCACGACAACGCTCTTTTTGCCAAAGCGCACAGCGGTCATGACGACCGCTGTAAGGGCTTGCACGATGCGCGTTGCATCGACAAAAAGCATTGGAATTCCGGGCTGGACTTCGCCTTTGATCTGCACATCGGTACCAACGACGAGATCGCGCGCTTCAAGGACAGCGGACATGACGATGTCGTACACGCGCGTCGTAACCGGAATGATTTCGAGCTCACGAGCTTCGGCGCGCGCGCTGTCGAGAATCGTGTCGATGAGCATGAGCAGCTCGCGCCCGCGTTGCTCGATAATCGCGAGGCTTTCGCGCTGGTTGGCGGTGAGCTGATGTCGACCGGCAAGTTCGGCGAAACCGAGAACGGCGTTGAGAGGCGCCTTGAGATCGTGGCTCATCGACGCGAGCAGAAAGCCGCGCATCTGCTCGGTGCGCTCGCTCGCTTCAATGGCGCGCTTCTGCGCACCGGCAAACTCGCGAAAAACGGCACCAAGCGCGTCGATCGCCTGCAAAAGCGAGTGAATGACCGAGAAGCGCGCTTGGTGGACGATGATCGTTCCGCGCATGACCTCGTCGACACCGGCCTTTTGCACTTCGCGACGCGCCAAAGCGACGTCGGCCTCGAACGCGATCGCAATGCGCGACCCGAGAATGGCCGCGAGCAGGACAGCGGCGAGCGCAAGAACGACGTAAATGACGACGACCGGCGCTGGACGCGAGGTGCCGAAGCGAACGATCGCCACGCCCGGCGAGGTGGGAACGACAAGCTGCGTTTCGCCCTCGTCACGGGCGTCACGATCGCGTGCGCCGGGCTCACTTGCAACCGACGGAGCGAGCGTAATGGCGAAGCCGAAGGCCGCCGCTGCCTCGATCGCCTCGGCGCGCCCCTGCCGTTGCTGGACGTTGTCACAATCGCTCGTGCTCTGGCTCGTGCTCTGGCAAGCTTGCTCGCTACGCCCAGGCTCGAACACGGCGCGCGCCATGCTCGTGGCGTCGGCGATGCGTGCTTCGCGGTCGTACGCACGCGCGTGGGCAGCAACGAGAAGCGAGGCGCCGAGCGCAACGAAGGCAACGGGCGCTGCAACGGCAAACATGAAGCGCGTGCGGATGCTTCCGAGGTTCGTGCGACCAAGGTGGCTGAGCGCAACGCGCATGACTTCGGGAGGTGCACGTTCAAGGACTTTCGTGACCGATGCGCGAAGCATGATGTAGGCAGCCAATGCCGCCGTGCTGACCATGGTGAGAACGAGAAGGACGACAGCCAAATCGTTATACAGATCGAGCGACTTTGGGCGCAGAGCGGGCGCGAGCGTGGCAACCGACAGAGTAAGAACGAAGCCTACGTTCGCTAGCGACAGGCGAGCAGGCGCTGCATCGAGCAAGCGCACCTCGACCTCGCCGATGGCCGATGACCGGGCCGCAAGGGCACCGAGCGCAGGGCAGAGCGGGTGGACAAGTGTGAACGTTGTTGCCGTGGAGAAGAGTACGGCGAGCACGAGGAACGCGATGGCCAGCTGGTTTGCGCCTGATGCTGAATCTTGCTCGAGCAAAAGCACACGTGGCGCAAAAAGCACCACGAGCATGTAGGTCACGCTGTGCGTCGCTGTCTGCAGCACGAGAAGCTTCAGGGCAAAACCGACTGCCGGCTTCATGGGCGCCTCGAACCATGCGAGGGGACAACGGCAGCGCCGGAGCCATCATTGAGCGAACTGGGCGAGTTGGGCGTCTCGTCGAGGCTCCCTTTTGGCACGAAGACGGTGAAAATCGAGCCGCGACCGAGCTCGCTGTCAACCCGAATCGAGCCGTGGTGCAGAAGCACGAGGCGCTTGGCAATGGCGAGTCCAAGGCCGGTGCCGCGGCGTTTCTGCACTTCTCCGGCCGCTTGCTTGTATTCGCGGAAAATGAGCTCGCGTTCTTGAGCCGAAATGCCGGGCCCCGTGTCGGTAACACGGAGCATCACGATGCCACGCTCTTCCGCAACGCGCACAACGACCTCGCCATGCTGCATAAACTTGATGGCATTGTTGACAAGGTTGCCAAGGATCTGGCGCATGCGGCGACCGTCAATGCTCGCGAACACCACCCCGCCGGACTCGAGACGCACGGCAATGGGCTTGTTGCCAACGAGACCGCGCGATTCGCTCACGACTTCGCTCGCAAGGGCGTTCAGGTCCAACCGGCGGCGGGTTAGTCGAAGCTGGCCGCTTTCAAGCGCCGAGAACTCGAGGATGTCGTTGATGAGTCCGAGCAGGTGCACGCCCGATCCTCGGATTTGCTCGACATCCTCACGCGCCGACGCGTCGAGTGGCCCGTCGACCTCCCCCATGAGAATGTCGGCAAAACCGAGGATTGCATTGAGAGGGCTGCGTAGTTCGTGGCTAACAGCCGCAAGGAAAGCCGCGCGTTCGCGATCGGCTGTGTGGGCCCGGTCGAGATCTTCACGATACTGGCTTTGCGCCTTCTCGAAGCGTCCAACGAGCTCGTTGAATGCAACCGTGAGACGACCGACCTTGTCCATGGTTCGCGCTGGGATAGGCTCGCCCGTGGGCTCGGTACGTGCACGCGCCATCTGCTGGACTCGATGGGTGACGAAATCAACGTCGCGTGTGACGTTGCGCGAGACGGCATAGGCCACGATGGCTGCCGTGCCGAGCAGAAGGACCGCGAGCGCGCCAAGAGCGCTTACGAGCGCGGACGTGCCAATGGGCGAGGCGGGCTCGGCGACGAAAACAACGAGACGAGCGGCCGATGGACCGTCGCCGATGGGCCTAACCGAGAAGCGCGCGCGGCCAAGGCGCATGACCACGACGCCTTTCGTTGTGCGAAGGATCTCCTCGAGTATCGCGTGAACTGGGGCGCCGAGCGTCACGTCGTAAACGACTTGCGCATCCGGCGTAACTACGAGGATCTCGGCGGCGCTGCGGCGGCGCGCGAGCTCGACGGCCTCGAGCCTCTGGCTCTCGGGCAGCGGTGAGATCCGCGCGGCAAGAGTCGCAGCGAGCAAGTCGGCACGCGCCGAGGCGCGCTCGCCGCCTGCTCGCGCAAGGTGATCGAGTCCAACGACACCGATCGACAGCGCCACGGCCAGACCAACCACGACAACCACAAGGGGGGCGAGAGGGACGAACACCCACGCGATAGCTGATCCGGACACACCATGCAAAAGTGCTGCGTCGTTGCCTGAGAGCGCACGCGGCGGCGACGAAGACACTCCGTGAGGAGGCTCGAACCTTGCGTTCGTGGACTCAGGACGGAGTCCCGCCCGGCGGTCGTCGATCACGCAGAGATGCTACTCCTGCTCATCAGCTGAGCCACTTCGAACCCTCACCGACTTGGCCCGATTTTGGCTGAATTGCACCAACTTGCCACCAACTTGCCACTCGAGCATTCTAGGGTTCCTCCGATGCATTGCAGCGTGCGATTTTTTTGATGTTCAGCCCTTGTCGAGGAATCAATGGGGGTCAATCATTGTATGGCGACCATGGGACTTTTCCAGCGCACACGAGGCACGGCAAGCCGAAATTCGATCGCCACGCCGACCGTGGGAACGACTCCCGTCGTGGCGCCCATCATGATGCCCCTCATGATGATCGGCGAGGCTATCGAGTCTGCCGCAACCAAGCCTCCTTGCCTTGCGCTGTGCGCCCCTACCAGCAAACTGCCCAGCGACGCGCGTACCACCGACCCCTCTTCTGACGTGTTCGTTTGCTGCCAAAGCGCTCTCGAACCCGAGAGCCTCGAGCCCGAGATAGCATCCATTGCACCTGCTGCGCCTCTTGCACTTATTGCACCTGCGATCCCCACCGCAGCCGCCGCGCCAGCGCCAACAGCAGCAGCAGCAGGCGGAGTAACCCTCTTCGTTTATGGCTGGCACAACGTGCAGCCCGGACCGCTCTGGTGGGTCTTTCCAAGCCTGCGCGCAGCTCTCGACGCCGTGCGCGCCATGCGCAACGCCGTCAAGTGGTGCGTGGTCGCCGGCGAAGAATTCATCGGCCTCGAAGCAGCTCGCGCCAAGGGGGCTGTCCTCGTCGAGCAGTTCGGATAGACCGCTTTCGATTTGACGCGATCTCATCGTTGGCGGCTGCGGTGCGGTCCTCAAAGCCGCAGCAGGCTGTTCCGGTCCGCTCCTCGCCGCCGCCGCGAGCCCCGAGCAGGTTGCGGACCGAGTATTTTTGCCGAGTTCCGAGCAGAGCGAGGCGCTTCGACGAGAGCTGCTTGTGCAGCTTGAGGAGAAGCAACGAAGCGATGCGACGGAAA
>Ga0123357_10000241_pt1 | contig 52117 bp, 46 predicted proteins | sample TergutEmb28metaG_FD_89873 | JGI IMG/M metagenome (GOLD analysis project Ga0123357, IMG submission 89873) | Embiratermes neotenicus P4 segment gut microbial communities from Petit-Saut dam, French Guiana - Emb289 P4 | ecosystem: Host-associated > Arthropoda: Insects > Digestive system > Gut ...
CGCAGCGCCGCGAGGCTGCCCGGATTACCAATGAGATCTACCGAGAGGTAATCTCGCAGGTGCTCACCTCCATCATCGAGAAAAATAGAGAGCCGAGCAGCGATTCGTGGTGGAGATGAAGGTAAGGCGCGGCTCGCTGGAGGCGACGATCGCGCAAGGGTTGAAGCAGACTGCCGGCTACGCCGACAAGTGCCACCCAGAAGAGGCCCATCTGATCATCGTCGACCCGAGCGAAACACGAAGTTGGGACGAGAAAGTCTTCGTGCAGGAGCGCAGCGCCGATGGCCGCTCGGTCACGGTGTGGGGCATGTGATGAGGTGAATTTCACCCGGTTATCGAGGGCGGACTCCGTGTCCAGAAGATTCAATTCGACGTCGTAAGCCAGCTCGCGAGGGAGCTCGAAGCGCGCCGGCAACGTCGTAGCTCTCGATCGGGCGCGACTCGCGAAGTGATCCGGCGTCGCGGGCGCGGCCTCTCGGGAGACCTCGCACGCGGCGTCGGAGCTGCGCGTGGCGTTCGCACGCGCGGCGCGCAGAATGATGATCTTCACGCGGACTTTCGACCTGTAGCCAGGATCTCGATCACTTCCGCGCGGACTTCTTCCCACGATGTGCCCTCGTCGTCCCGTGCCCTCGACAAGGATCCCGGCGTCGACGAGCTTCTGCAGGTTCGACGATGCCGATGCTCCCATGTTTGCTCATCTCTTCCATCAATCGCCTCACTTCGGCGTTGGTGACCGACCGCTCTCTGCCTGCCTCTCCATCCCCTGGAGAGTCGGGCATCCGGCCGACCCGTCGCGCCCCCTATGGATGGGGCGATGCGCAGTGATGGGGCGCTGTCAGGCGGATGGTACGGACGAAAGCAGCCGGCCCCGAGTGCTACGACGAGACTCTGGTCAGCGGCGTTTTGGATGCCACCTGCCATCCCACGTATCTGTAAGTCGCCACCTGCCACTCTGGATGTCAACCCGAGCCTCTTCACCCAGTCCGTCTTGTCCTTGTCCTGGGGCGTCAAGCCGTTGGGCCACGACCGCTGTAGCGCCCAGAGGACGAAATCGCAGACCTGAATTCCCGGTGTTTCACCGTTTGCCGGGCGTGCATCGATCTTGGGGAAGCGAACCGGAATCCATGGCGTCGAAACCATCGAGTGAAGAGCGTCCTCCTCGACATACTTGGCGAGGGCGTTGCAAAACAAGCAACTCCGCGCGGTGCGGGCACGCATACCCCGAACCGAGTCGGGTGCATTCATGATCGAAACACGAGGCGGAGATCGCGGCATAGTCAACCAGTCCATCAAAAGCGGGTGAGTTTCGTCGATTGACACGTGCGTCCAATGGACGTACGTTCAACTCAATGGCACGGGTGACCGCAGCAAGAACCGAGGAGCACCGCAGTCGGGGCGCCAGATTGGGGTTTCGTGTCGACGCGAAGACCAAGAGTCTCGTCGAGCGCGCCGCCCGATTGGAGCGCCGCAATCTTACCGATTTCTGTCTGACCGCTCTCATTGAGGCCGCGCAAAAGGCGCTTGAGCGCCACGAGTCTCTCTCGCTGTCAGAAGCCGATCGTGTCGCGTTCTTCGATGCGCTCTTGCGCCCGCCAAAGCCGAATGCAAGGCTCCGTAGCGCCCTTCGGCGAGAGAGCGCGCGCATCGAGCCGTAAGCCATGAAGGACCTACGCGTCGAACCGCTCGATGCCAAGCGGCACAATCGCGCGGGTTTCTCGTGCGGTGTTGAAAGCCTCGATAGCTATCTCAAGACGCAGGCCTCTCAAGATGTCAGGAGGAAGGCGAACGCCGTGTTCGTTCTTGTCCGGGTCGATGCGCCTCGCACGATTCTCGGTTACTTCACCCTTTGCGCATATGGGCTTGCACCGGGCACAATACCCCATGAGGCGCGTAAGCACTTGCCCCGTTATCCGCTTGTGAGTGCCACGCTCATCGGACGGCTCGCCATCGCGACATCGCAAAAGGGGCAAGGGTTGGGAGGCGTGTTGCTCGTTCGCGCGCTTCGCAAGGCCTACGAGAGCGCTGACATCGTTGGCTCCTCGATGGTCGTCGTCGCCGCACTCGACGAACGAGCAGCAAAGTTCTACTCTGCGCATGGATTTATTCGGTTGCCTGAATCACAAAGACTCGTGCTGCCCATGGCTTCGGTCGGTACGTTGTTCACCGACGGGCCGGCCTCTCGAAAACATCCCGCTGACGTGCTCGACTGCGAGCTCGAGCCTGCACGAGCGTAGCGAATGGCGGGAGATCTATGCCGTCGCGCCGAACTCCACACTTCGACCCGTACGCACGTGCAAGCGAACTTCCGCTCACTCCGAGACAGCGGCATCACGTGGCTTGCCATGTCCGGGCTCGGCATTGACAAGATCATGCGTCGAGCTGGGCACGACGGAATTCAAACGACGATGGGGTACGTGAAGCAGACCGAAGACCTCACCGGCGACTTGGGCCAGCCCTTCGCCCCTCTGCCCAAAGAGCTTACGAGTTTTGGTCTTTTTGGCTTTTCGGTCTGAGTCGCTCAATAATTTCGCGAACTTACAGAGCGGGAAAAGGGATTCGAACCCTCGACGTCCACCTTGGCAAGGTGGCACTCTACCACTGAGTTATTCCCGCAAATCGTGCACTACTGCTTGTTCGTAACGGAAAGACGCTATAGCCCCGACCTCTATCTGGGGTCAATCTCTGTCTCGTCCTCCGCCTCGTTCTGTTTCGTACCCATCTCGTAAAAAGCGACGGCTGCATGGCTGACGATGGACTGGTTGCGAGGGTCGATCGTCTGCTCGTAGTGTGCAAGCGTTCCGCGTGCCGTGCCCTTCACCGTGCGAAGTAGCGAGTACACTGGTGCAAGCCCGCAAACGCGGCGCGTGGCGAGATCTTGCGCGACGTGCCTGAAGAAGCCTTCTGCGTCGAGGCGCAAGGCGTGGTCGAGCGACTCGCGATCGGTCTTTTCGAGTTCGGCGCGTTCGCGATCGCCTAGTGCATCGCGATCGCCGAAATGCGGACCCACGTGCGCGAAGTCGGCGCCGGCCACGACAACCGCACGCTTGGAGCGTACCACGCTGCGAACGGCTTGAAAAAAGCGTTCTACCGTGCGGCTTTTGAGCGGGCTCTCGGCCGTTGCCAGATGCTCGCTGAGTCCGGCGAGAATGGGCACGATGTATAGCGGCCTTTTACCAAGCACATGTCGCAGAAACACGATCTGAAACTCGAGCGAGTGTTCTTGCTTGTGATTGTACTGGTCGGCGTACGGGTCGAAATCGCACGCACGAGCGATGGCGTCGATGGCCTCGTGTGCGGCCGATACGTGCCCGAATGGCGTTGCGAACGCCTTTCGGCAGAGCGCGAAGGGCTCCGCCATCGGCACGTGCGAGGTGCCGAAAATAACGAACGTGTCGACGTCCTCTGCAATGCTTTGCTTGACGACGCCGTAGGCCTCTCCGTAGCTGCGCGCACCGCGCCACGGATCGATGTGCGGCGCGATCAAGCCGACAAGTTTGCCGTTGCCAGGTTTGCCAGAAGCCACACCGAAGCACTCTTTTTCAATGTATGATACAAGTTTTTGCGGATCGCGATGGTAGGCGCGTCCAGCATGGGTGGCGTCGCGCACGGGCGCGTCGGCGAACGCACGAACGATTCGCGCACGCACGGCGTGAAAAGGCGCACCGAGTACAAACATGCGTTCTTCGAGATCACGAGCAATGCGTACAACGAGATCGGTTTCGATGGGCCGAGAGGTTTCGGCCGATGCTTGCTCTGCGATTTGCTCGCACGTAAGTTCACCGGTCAAACGCTCAAGGACAGGTCCAAGCTCGACGGGCACCGCACAATCGTGCTCAGCGATCTGTTCTGGGTCGTGAAAAACGATGACGCGTCCAAGCTGAGCGTCGGCCGCGACCGTCACGTCGACCTGTCGCAAACGGGGGCGTGAAGTGACTGAGATCACGCTTGGAGATTATCTATTTTTCACTCACCGCGCGCCTTCTCATCCATGCTTGCGCTATGGACTGGCCGTGGGGCAACCGGTGACGAAAAGACCACGAATTCGGCACACCGTGTCGTAGCACGGCGTGTCGCGCTTGCGGTAAGGTGCGCGCCGCATGCGGCTCGCTCGGCTTCTCGGACCCGATCTGAAACAGATCCTGAACGAGGATCCGGAGCAGGTGCGCGATCTGCTCGACGAGATTCACCCGGAAGATCTGGCCGACATCGTCGGTGAGCTCGAGCCAGACGAGGCCGCGAAGCTCCTCGCACAGCTATCGGCCGAAGACGCAGCACCGATTTTCGGGCGCCTTGAAGAAGACGAGCAAGGCGAGATCGCGCCGCTCATGTCGCCGGAGCGTGTTGCGCACATCGCAAGCGAAATGGCGCCTGACGATCGCGCCGACTTCTTCAGCGTTCTGCCGGTGTCGGTCAGCGACGTCATTCTCGAGAAGCTCGAGGTCGTCGATCCTGAGGCTGCTGAGGACGTTCGCGAGATCGAGAAGTGGCCGGAAACCAGCGCCGGTCACCTCATGACCACCGCTTATGTGCGTGTTGCACCCGACGTGGCCGTGCGCACGGCCATCGCCGCGGTGCGCGCGCATGCCGAGGACCACAAAGAAAACGTATACAACGTCTACGCGCTCGATTCGAACGAAAGGCTCGTTGGCATCGCATCGCTATGCGATTTGCTGCTTGCCTCGCACGAGCAGCCTCTCGGTGAAATCCTTCGAACGAACGTCATTAGCGTCAAACCAACCGACGATCAGGAAGATGTGGCTCGGCAAATGGCGCGCTACGACCTTGCGGTCGTTCCTGTCGTTGACGACAAAGAAGTTATTTTGGGGGTCATTACGGTCGACGACATCATCGATGTTCTCACGGCCGAGCAAACCGAAGACGTGCAGAAACTCGGCGCCGTCGAGCCGCTCGACGTGCCTTATTTCAAAACGAGTTTTCTTTCGTTCATCCGCAAGCGCGGCGTGTGGCTCATTGTCCTGTTCGTCGAGGAGTTTTTCACGCAAACGGCTCTTCGCTATTACGACCCAGTTTTCGAGGCCATCAAAGGCGCCGCGTATTACGTGCCGCTTCTTATTTCGACGGGTGGAAATTCAGGTTCGCAGTCTTCCACGCTCATCATTCGAGGACTCGCCGTTGGCGAGATCAAGCCTCACGACTGGTGGCGCATTCTCTTTCGCGAGGCGGGCATGGGTTTGGTTCTCGGGCTGATGCTGGGGGCCATCGGCTTTTTCCGCGTGCTCATGTACCCCGAGCAGCACACCGACTTCGCGCTCACCGTTGCACTCACGCTCGTTGGCATTGTCATGACCGGGTGCACCATCGGCTCGATGTTGCCGCTCGTGCTCAAGCGCGTTGGCGTTGACCCGGCCACGAGCTCGACGCCATTCATTGCAAGCTTGGTCGACGTGCTTGGCATCGTCATTTTCGTTTATGCCGCGAAGCTGGTGATGGCGAATGTTCTCCAAGCCGCCGGCGTCCACTAGGGCTTTTCCATGCAAAATGCACAGCAGGTGGATGACTTGAACGCACTCTGCACCATCCGCGAAGACGGTGACGCCATCATCGTTCTCGACCAGACCTGCCTGCCGGAACAAACTGCCTTCGTGCGACTAACTTCGCTGGCCGAGGCAGCGCAGGCAATTCGCACCATGCAGGTGCGCGGCGCACCGCTGATCGGCGCGACCGCAGCCTATGGCGTAGCGCTAGCCTTGCGCGCCGGTATTGCGCTCGCAGAAGCTAGCGAAGTCCTGGCAGCGACGCGGCCAACCGCAGTCAATCTGCATTGGGCCCTTGGGCGCATGAAGCGCGCGCTCGAAAAATCACCCGCAGGCACCTGTCCCGATTGCGCCGCCGATTGCGTTGACAGGGCGTGGCAGGAAGCGCGGGCCATTGCGCATGAAGATGCCGAAGCGAATGCTGCCATTGGCCGATACGGATTGCCATTGCTAGCCCGCTTTCAAGTTGCCGCGAGGTCGAGGCGGTCGGCGAGGAGCGGACCGGAACAGCCTGCTGCGGCTTTGAGGACCGCACCGCAGCCGCCAACGAAGAGATCGCGTCAAATCGAAAGCGGGCTGGAAGGCACGCTGCGCAAGCCCATTGAGGTGATGACCCACTGCAATGCCGGCTGGCTGGCAACTGTCGCTCATGGCACGGCCCTGGCGCCGATCTACGCTGCCCACGCTGCGGGCATTGCCCTGCACGTTTGGGTTTCGGAAACCCGCCCGCGCAATCAAGGTCTGCTCACAGCCTGGGAACTGCGCCAGGCAGGCGTTGCGCATACCCTAATTGCCGACAACGCGGCAGGGCTGCTCTTGATGCAGGGCAAGGTCGATCTCGTCATCGTGGGCGCCGATCGCATCGCTGCCAATGGTGATGTCGCCAACAAAATCGGCACTTATCTCAAGGCGCTGGCAGCGCACGCGCATGCGATTCCCTTCTATGTCGCCGCGCCAGTTTCCACTATCGACTTCGACTGTCCGAACGGCGCGGCAATCCCCATTGAAGAGAGGAATGCCGCCGAGTTCGGTAAACCAGCGAGCCGGGGCGATACGCCGATCGCCAATCCGGCATTCGATATAACGCCTGCTGCACTGATTTCCGGCATCATCACCGAACAGGGTGTATTTTCGCCCAAGTCGCTGCCCAATTTACTGGCGGATATCCAGCGATGAGCGAACGCGAACTCGGCGAACTCAAAACAGCGGTACTCATGACCGCGCGGCAAATGAATGCCGAAAGGCTCAATCGCGGAGCCGCGGGTAATGTCAGCATCCGCTGCGGCGCAGGTTTTCTGATCACGCCAACCGGCATGGCTTATGCGGCTTGCGAGCCAGATGACATGGTGCATGTCGGGCTCGATGGCCAAGGCCAAGTGACGGGGCGACGCAAGCCGTCTTCCGAATGGCGTTTTCACCGTGATATCTACGCTGCCCGGCCCGACGCTGGCGCGATTATCCATGCGCATGCGCCTTTTGCCGTGAGCCTCGCCTGCATGGGTTGCGCGATTCCGCCCTTCCATTACATGGTGGCTCGTTTCGGCGGTAGCGATGTTCGATGTGCTGCCTACGCCACCTTTGGCACGCAGGCACTTTCGGATGCGATATTAGCCGCCCTGGAAGACCGCTGCGCCTGCCTGATGGCACATCACGGCATGGTGGTTTTCGGCCGCGATCTCGATCATGCTTTGGCGCTGGCAGTAGAGTTGGAAACTCTTTGCGAGCAATACTGGCGTGTCTTGCAAATCGGCACGCCGCGCCTCTTGGCCGATGACGAAATGGCGCGCGTGCTCGTTGCCTTCCGCGACTACGGGAGACAGTAGCAGCGCTGTGCGTTGTACTCTTCATTGGAGTACAACGAAAGTGACCTGCGCGTAACGCTGAATTGTGTGCGCTGTCGCCGGGATGTCACGGAGTCCTCACGCGGGAGTCATCGTTCGCTCGCAAGAACGTTGCACAGCAAGCACGTGGATTTCACGAAGTGCTTGTACGGTCCGCATCGCTCGTAATGCACGAGCAACGAGCAAGAGAGGTAATTCAAATGAAACATCCGATTCTCTCGGGCGCGTGCGCTGCGGGCGTCGCGTTCGCGACGTCGTTGTGTGCTTCCGAGGCGATGGCTGCAGCATGCGTCGGCGATGCCGATAGCCCCACTGGTAATCCCGTTTACCTGGCGGGGTCGAGCGCCGCGAAACCCATTCTCAAAGAATTGAGTGCGGTTTTGGCCCCGCTCAACGTTCGCATCATTTATCAAAGCGTGTCGTCCTGCACGGGCTTAGGTGAAGTTACCGAGAGCACTCCCGACAAAACAGCAGGTATCTACTGGGATAACGGTACCGAGCTTACATGTGATGTCGACACCAACGGCGTCGTGCCAGACATCGGCATCTCCGATGTTTACGCGCCCACGTGCGATACCGTAACGATTCACGACGGGCAGAAGGACTTTCTGGGGCCCATCCAGATCATGACTTTCGTGGTGCCGTCGTCGTCGAAGGAGAACTCGATCAGCGCCGAGGCCGCGCGTGTCGTTTATGGCGTCGGTGGTGGGGCCACGGGGTCTCTAGTAGTCACCCCATGGAACACCCAGGGCTTGATCTTCCAGCGCCCGACCACGTCGGGCACGCGCCGCATGATTGGAAAGGCCATTAATCTTAACGTCAATAGCTGGAATGGAACGGAGAAATCAGGCAGCGGCGATGTGCTCACGGCTGTGCAGGGCGCGAGTGCGTCGACGCCGGACGCCGCGATTGGCATTCTCGCAGCCGATCTCGCGGATACGTCCCGCGCGACCGTGAAGATCCTCGCCTTCCAGCCGCAAGGTCAAAGCTGCGCGTACTATCCGGACTCGACCTCGCAGTCGCTCGACAAAGCCAATGTCCGCTCGGGTGTCTATCCGATCTGGGGACCGCTGCACCTGGTAACGAAAGTTGATGGCACGGGCCAGCCAGCGAACGACGACGTCAAAACAGTCATCAATTATCTGACGATGTCGAGCACCGCCATCGATGCTCCAGCGAAGAAGACGATGATCGATACGGCCGTTGCTGCACACACGATTCCGTGGTGCGCAATGAATGTGCAGCGCACTGGAGAGGTCAGCGCCAACGATCAGACTACCGCGTACAGCGCTCCCGAACCGTGCGGTTGTTACTACGAGTCCAAGGCAACCGGAGCCGCGTCTTCTTCGTGCAAGACGTGTACGGCTGATACCGATTGTGGGAGTGGGAAGTGCCGTTACAACTACTGCGAGGCGAGGTGATGACCATGAAACTCAAGACCATTCTGTTCGTTGCCTCCGTTCTCGCAACGGGCCTCGTTTCCGTCGTCGCATGCAGCAGCTCGTCTGATGACGGCCCGGTGAACAACCAACCCCCGGTGGCAGATTCGGGCTCTGACACGTCGACCGACAACGGCTCATCCACGACATGCACCAACTCCTTCGACAACACGCGCATACCGGGTTGGCCCAACGTTTCGTTGCCACAATGAACAATCCGAGCTTCGTCCCAGCGTGCGTTGCGTGCGCTGGGGCGAGCGGTCCTCACGACTTTCGCACGTAAGTCAGATCGATGCGCTTTACATCGAACCGCTCGGTGTTTTCCGCCGTCTTCACCGTCGCTTTGCTTTTCGCGCGCACGAGCCGCGCGCAGGCAACGAACGACGATGACGAACTCGTTGTCCCTTCTGCGCCCGCGACCGATTCTCCTGCAACACCCGGAACTCCGGCAACTCCGGCGGCACCCGAGCAAGCGCCCGCTTCTCCACCTGCGGTACCTGAGGCCCCGGCGAATGCACCTACCGCTCCCGCGAGCCCGCAGCCTGCAAACCCGTCCGCGGATGCAAATGCCGAGTTGCTCGCTCGCATCACGAACCTCGAGAACGATGTCAAGGCTGCGCGCGAAGAATCCAAGGCAAGCATGCGCCTCGTTGATCTCCTCGCGCCATTCGCGGTGACCGGATACCTACAGACCGAGTACCAGACGAGCCAAGCCTCCGAAGATCAACTCGGGCAGGGTGGCGTTCTGTTGAACCGTGACAGATTCACGTTGCGCCGTGCGCGCGTTCGCCTCGACGGCGATTACAAGTACGCGGCGCTCCAGATGGAAACGGATGGCAACACCAAGAGTGGCCCCGAGTTCCGAATGCTTCACGCCTTCGGCACTCTCAAGCTTCCGGGCGCCGATCGAAGCGTTCCACTTGCCGCTGTCACGATGGGCCTCTTCGATACACCCTTCGGCAACGAGCTCACCGAGTCGCCGCGTTTGCGCTGGTTCATGGAGCGCTCGACAGCTTCGCAAGCCTTCTACGCATCCGAGCCCGATGTCGGCGTGAAGTTCCACGGTGGCATTGGGTTTGTTCGGTGGGACATCGCGGTGATGAATGGTGAGCCGCTTGGCAACAAGAATGGCTTTCCGGGTCTGTCACCTCACGCTGCGAAAGACGTTCTGTTCCGTATCGGTGTTGACACGCATCCTCGCGAGGATCTTGCCGTGTCGGGCCACATCTCCGCTCTTCGTGGCAAAGGTTTCCATCCAGGGTCGGATGCCACAAAGGCCACCATCCAATGGAACGACGCCAACGAAGACGGCGCCGTCCAGTCTACGGAGCTTTCCGGAATTCCCGCAAGAAGCGCGACGCCTTCGCAGCTTTTCGATCGCTGGGCTGTTGGAGCCGATCTTCAGTTGCAGCTTCGCACGGCGCTCGGCCTCTCATCGTTCAACGGTGAGGTCGTCATCGCGAGCAACTTGGACCGCACGCTCTTCGTTGCCGATCCGGTTGTAACCGGGGTCGACTCGCGCGAGCTCGGATTTTTACTTGGCGTCACTCAGGAGATCACGAAGTGGGGTGTCGTTGGTTTCCGCTTCGACCACTACGATCCGAATGCCAACTTCTTCGACAAACGCGGAGGAAAACTCATTCCGACCTCGCAGGCGATCAATACCTTCTCACCGATGATCGGCGCCGTCCTTCCCGATCCATCTCTCAAAGACCGCGCGCGACTGCTCCTCCAGTACGACATCATCAAGGACAAACTCGCACGCGATAGCCGCGGACTGCCGACCGATCTCAAGAACAACGTCCTCACACTCCGCTTGCAGGTGTCGCTGTGATCGCGCGCGCGGTCTCAGTCTTCGCATTCGCTCTTTCGATCTGCGCTGCGTGCGGCGGTCAAGATGCGCCGAGCGGACTCGATGAACCGATGCGCGTTCAGAGCGGGCAGTTCATCTCGGGCGAACTTCCCGGCAGCCCACCTGGCACGGCGGGCACGTCTGGTCCCGACGATCTTCGTGTGACGAGCATCGTGTACTCCAATCGCATCGTTCTTCCAGGACAGGCGGGCAAGAAGCTCAGTGGCCGCGCCAGCAATCGTGCTTCGGCGGTCGGTCTTCGCTTGGCCGATCTTGGCAGTGGCTACTGGGTCGTGCCGATCGGTGCGCCCGATCCGCAGTTTCCAGGAGAGCTCACGTGGGAAGCGGACACCGATTTTGCGCTCGCGGCAAGCGCATTTGCGGGGTTTCACGCTCTGCGTGTGGTTGCCATCGACGCTGCCGGTGTTGCAGGCGAACAGAACGAAGTCAACATGTGTCTCGCTTCACGTGAGCCCGACAACCTGAATGCGTGCAATCCGAACACGCCGCCGCCCGACGTCGTCGTCTCACTCTTTTGGGACGCGGCGGTCGATCTCGATCTGCGCGCGGTTCTTCCCGGTGGGATCAGCGTGGATCCGAAGCATCCGCTCTCCGATCCAACCGCCGACGGCGGAGCGCAGTCGCCCGATGTTGCCTTCATCACGCGTGATTCACTTGCCGGTTGCGTCGATGACGGACTCCGTCAGGAAGATCTCGTTTGGCAAAAACGCCCGACTGGCACCGTTGATCTCTATGTCCAACTCGCGAACGCGTGCGGGCGCCCGTCGACCAACTTCACCTATGTCGTCTTCGAAGCCGAAGGCGACGTGCCGAACCGCCATCTCGTGGAGCACTTCCGCGTGAGCGGACGCATCGTCAATCCGCTCTCCGACAACGAGAGCAACGTGCCGCCACTCTACGTGGCTTCCTACAGCTTTTGAACCTCATTACCGAAAAGGATTGCCACCATGCTTGTCGAACGACTCCTACGCATCGCGCTGCTCGGCAGCTCGTGGGTCATGTATCTCTTGCTCATCCTGTCGGTCTACTCGATCGCCGCGATGATCGAACGCGTTCTATACTTCAGAAAGAACAGCGGTGACGTCGACGCGCTTGCCGATGCGCTCGTTGGGCAGCTTGCGAAAGGCGACACAGAAGGCGCGAAGAACGTAGCCGCGGAGAGTCGAGCGCTCGAAGCGCGCGTCATCGGTCCCGCCCTCGATCTCTTCGATGGTGGTCCGGAGGCCTTCAGCGATGCGGTCGATGGGCAATTCGGACGTTGCAAGAAAGATCTCGAGCGCGGGATGACCTACCTCGGCACGCTCGGCAGCAACGCTCCGTTCATTGGTCTGTTCGGCACCGTCATCGGCGTTATCGAAGCTTTCCACCAGCTTGGCGACGGTGCGAACAAAGCGGCGATGGGCAACGTCATGAGCGGCATTGCCGAAGCGCTCGTCGCTACCGGCATTGGTCTCTTCGTCGCCATTCCGGCTGTCATCGCGTACAACGTGATGCAGAAAAAGATCGGCGCAGTCGAAACGAACATCGCGATGATCGCAAAGCAGATCACCGCGACGATGAAAGCGGCCGATCGTGCGGAACGCATCACCGATGCGCACAAAGAGGTCAACACCGCGTCGAACGACATCTTCATTCCGGCGCCGCACGCAAGCAGTTCATGCATGGCCGAGGCAGAGTGAGCGATGGGTGCGCAGCTTGGTGGCAGCAAAAGTCGTGACGGCATCGTGGGCATCAACGTCACCCCAATGGTCGACGTCGTGCTCGTACTACTCGTCATCATGATGGTCTCGGCAACGTACATCGTCGCGCAGAGCCTGAAGGTGGAACTTCCCAAGAGCGCTAGCTCTGACGAAGCCGTGACTTCGGTGGCGCAAATCAGCGTGTCGAAAGAAGGCAATTACTTCTTCAAGCAAGAAGCCGTAAGCGAAGACGAGCTCGTCGCCAAGCTTCGCGAGGCGAGAGCTGGGGGCACGGAGCTGAACGTCGTCATCAGTGCCGATACGACTGCGCAGCACGGTCGCGTCGTGCACGTCATCGATCTCGCCAAACGCGAGGGCATCTCGAAATTCGCGATCAACGTTGACCACGAGTAGCGCGCGCGGGGCGCGATCTCCGATGAACCGAATCCAAATCATTCTCGTGGGTGGGAGCCTCGCGATTCACATCGGCGTGTGGGCATGGATGGGCGCTCTTCCAAAAGAGAGGAAGACGAGCAGCGTGGCCATTGCGCTCGCCGAGTCGACGCCGAAGAAGAAAACTGACGACGAAAAGCCACCACCTCCCGCCCCTGCGGCGCGCGCCGAACCACACGAGAAAGTTGCTGCGCCTGCGCCGAAGCCTGCACAGCAGAAGGCCGAGCCTCCTCCGCCGTCTGCGCCTCCGCCTCCCTCTGTGGGTGATGCGCCTGCAGCGATGGATGGTTTTGCCGATCTCGGCATGGCCATGGGCAGTGGAGGATCGATGGCAGTGCCCACTGGGCCTCGCCTCGCATCCGCGCAGCCGGTTGATTCAACGGTGAAGAAAGCCAAGGCGCTCGCTGCTGGTGCGGGCGACGAGTGTGCCGAAGATCCCGTCAAGCCTCGTCTCGACAAGCAAGTGCCACCTGCCTACTCGCCCGAGGCGCGCCAAGCGAACGTCGAGGGCGTCGTGAAGCTCGAGATCACAGTCGACGCGACGGGACGCGTGATTCAAGTACGCGTCGTCAAGGGACTCGGTTTCGGTCTCGATGAAGCTGCGGTGACCGCGGCGAAGCAGTGGTCGTTCAAGCCTGCCACGCGATGCGGCAAGGCCGTCTCTTACGTCATCAAGCCAGGCGTTCGTTTTCAGCTCGGATCATGACTTCGTTTCGTCTTCGTGTTCTTTGCGGTGCCGGCCTCTTCGCACTGGCTTTGGGGTTCACGCGCAGTGCCTTCGCGCAACCCGTGGCGCAGCCTGGTGGAGCGCGCGTCGGCGATCGAGATGCAACGGCACGAGTGATCAAGCCGCCGCGCATCGTGAAGTTCGTCGAAGCGGAGTATCCGCCAAGCGAGAAGGAAACGAGCAAGGAGGCAACGGTCGTTCTCTCGCTCGGCATCTCCGAGACAGGTGCGGTCGTCGCGGTCGTGGTGCAAGAGTCGGCAGGGCCCGCGTTCGACGTTGCGGCCGTGGCGGCTGCACGTCAGTTCATTTTCGAACCGGCTGAAGTGAACGGCAAGCTCATTCCAGTAAAGATCACCTACCGCTACGAGTTCGTCATCAAGCACGAGATGATCAAGCGATCGAATTCGGACTTCCAGGGCGAGGTTCGCGACCGAACGACGAAAAAACCTCTTTCCGACGTAACCGTCACACTCGAAACCGGGCAGCATGCAACGACCGATGCGCAAGGACATTTCACGATCGCCGAGGTAACGCCGGGCGATCACACCGTGACGTTGTCGGGCGAGGGGCTTACACCAACGAGTACGCAGGAAACATTCGAGGCGGGCAAGAAGCTCGATGCAACGTACGACGTGGAGATCAAAGCCAATGTACCTGGCGACGACGACAGCGACTTCGAAGTCGTCGTGACCGCTCCGCGCATCGGAAGGCAGGTTGTCTCGACGGAGATCCCGGCCGAGCAGGGGCGAAAGGTTCCGGGCACGCAGGGCGACGTGCTCAAGGTCGTTGAAAACCTCCCTGGTGTCGCCCGCTCTGCGGTCGGATCTGGCGCGCTCGTCGTGTGGGGCGCGGCGCCCGAAGACACACAAGTCTTCGTGGAAGGGATCCGCATCCCGCGCCTCTATCACGATGGTGGCTACCGATCGGTCATTCATTCCGACATGGTCAAGTCCGTCGAACTCGTTCCGGGTGGCTACGGCGCATCGTACGGGCGTGGCATTGGCGGTCTCGTCAACGTACAGCTCCGACCGATTCCACAGGATCGCGTGCATGGCAGCGTGAATGTCGACATCATCGATGCATCGGCGAGTGTCAGTGCGCCCATCACCGACAAGCTCTCCGCTGCGGTTGCGTTCCGGCGCAGCCACCTCGATTCTGTTGTCAAGGCGGTGGGCTCTGGAGATGTCGCCGACGTCGTCCCGTTGCCGAAGTACTACGACGGTCAAGCGCGCATCGTCTACCAGTTCAACGCCAACGAGACATTCGAACTCGGCGGCCTCTTGTCCTCCGACAACACCGACCACACGCTCCTTGGAGCCGATCCTGCTGACACGAAGCGCGAGTCGCAGGCGCTCGCGTTCGGTCGAGTCTACGGCCGCTACGAAAAGAAGCTTCCGACCGGTGACACGATCGTCCTCACTCCTTCATGGGGGAAAAATCATTCGCGCATTACCGACCGCTTTGGTACAACGCCCACAGAGCTCACGAGCGACGCGAACGTCTTCGGCTTTCGCGGCACCTATCGGGCGCAGCCAGAGAAATGGCTCGGCGTCTCGTTTGGTGTGGATATCGATGTAATGTCGAGCGCGTTTCGACGCGCGGGTTCCGTGAGCTCTCCGGCGCGCGAGGGAGACGTGCGTGTCTTCGGTCAGGCGCCGTCGGATCAAGTCAACGTGGACCGGTGGCACTCGGTCGTATCGAGTTTCGCTCCGTTCGCGGAGGCCGACGTAGGCCTTTTTGACGACAAGCTGCACATCGTGCCGGGTCTGCGTCTCGAGCCGTACATCATCGCCGTTGACAAGGTCACGCCGGTGAGCGGTGACGTTCCTCCCGTTGGTACGACCTCAGAGAAGACGGCCCTCGAGCCGCGCATTGCAATTCGTTATCAGTTCTCTCCGCGGCTGACGGCAAAGGCGGCTTTCGGTTTCTACCATCAACCGCCTGCGGGCGAAGATCTCTCCGCGGTCTTCGGCAATCCGAAACTCGGTCTCGAGAGCGCCATTCACTCGCTCGTCGGCACGGCCGTGAAGATCACCGATACGCTGAACGCCGAGGTCACGGCGTTCTATTCGGGCATGAGCGATCTCGTCTCGCGCAGCACGGCTCCAACGCCGCTACTCGCCCAAGCGCTCGTGCAGCAGGGCACTGGAAAATCGTATGGCGCGCAGCTTTTGCTTCGGCAGGAGCAGATCGGCCGGTTCTTCGGTTGGGCGAGCTACAGTCTCATTCGCAGCGTGCGTACCGACGCGCCGGGGCTCGATGAGCGCCTCTTCGATTACGACCAGACGCACGTGCTCACGATCGTTGGTTCGTACGATCTCGGGAAAGGTTTCGAGGTTGGTGCTCGATGTCGCTACGCCACTGGCTATCCGCGCACGCCCGTTGTTGGCAGTTTCTACTCGCCGCGCACCGATCGATTCGAACCCATCTTTGGTCGGCAAAACAGCGAGCGAATCCCTGCCTTCCGGCAGCTCGACGCACGCATCGCGAAGCGCTTCAAAATCGGTGCGACCGACGCAGAAGTTTATCTCGACGTGCAGAACGTAACCAATCACGCGAATGCCGAAGAGATCGTTTACAGCTATGACTACAAGCAAAAAGCCTACATCAAAGGGCTGCCAACGCTGCCTGTCTTAGGATTCAAATGGACATTCTAATCATGCGCGCGTTGCGTGTGTGTGCTGTTGAAATTGGGATTTTGGCTTTTGCGATTGGCATATCGGGTTGCAAACCCGATCTCGATGAGCGTGCTTCCGAGCTTGGTGCACCTGTACGGGTGCTTGCCGTACAAGCCGATCCCGCCGAGGGCGTGCCAGGAGACGCTGTGACGTTTCGCGCACTCGTCGTTGACGCTACAGGAACGGAAATCGAGGCGCCTGCTTCGTCGTGGGGCTTTTGCACGGCGCGAAAATCTCTCGCGGAGCTCGGGCCCGTGAGCCCTGCGTGTTACACGGCGGGCAGTGGTGCGCTTTCACCGCTTGGGTCGGGAACGAGCGTGCAAGCAACGTTGTCGTCATCGGCTTGCCGCGATTTCGGACCCGAAGTCCCGCAGAGTAAACCTGGAGAATATGGGCGTCCGGTCGATCCGGATCCCACTGGCGGCTACTACCAGCCGGTGACGTTCGTCGCGATGGCAGGGAGCGATTGGGTCACTGCAGTCGAGACGACGCGCATCGCGTGCGGTCTGTCCGGAGCTTCGTCCGATGACGTCATCACGTTCCGTCAGCGTTATCACCTGAACGAGAATCCTGGGGTGCTTCGCTTGCGCGCGACCGACGAAGACATCGAGGGCGAAAGCGCGCCGATCGCCGTTACTTCTGGGATGCGTGTAACGATGACGGTCGAGTGGCCAGCATGTCCGGATGTCGACGTGTGCGGAGACGGGATCTGCGGTCCAGACGAATCACAAGTCACGTGCACGGAGGACTGTGCAAAGCCAAATGGTTGCATGGGCGCCGAGCGTTATCTCGTCTACGACGCCGAGGCTCGAGGGCTCGTTGTCCATAGGGAGGCGATGAGCGTGTCGTGGTTCGCCTCGGCGGGCTCGTTCGATCAGGAGCGCACGGGTCGCGAGGCGGATGATCCAGCGACGTCGAGCGACAACATTTGGCAGGCCCCAACGACACCAAGAATTGTCAAAGGTTGGGTGGTGCTGCGCGATGAGCGAGGCGGCACTGCATGGCAGCCTTTCGTTTTCGACGTGCGTTGAGCGCGATTTCAGGCGAGCAGTCGGGGCCCAACTCATGAACGGCCTACACCTCCAAGCACCGCGCCGCCTCGATCTCGCGTCAACTTGAAAGCGGTCTGATCGTAGGATGGCGGTATGGGTGCTGCGCACAGCCCTTCGCTGCCCGGGCACGCAAGTCCAGGTGGCCCCATTGCCCCGCTGTGCCCACGAGGCTCACGAGCTTGTGCGGCTGCCGGCCTGTTTGCCGCGATCGATCTCCGTTGTCGATTTTTTTCGCAACCTTTCGTACACGTAGCGCATCCAGTTGTCGAATAATTGTAACGAAACCGACAGAGTCGACGTGCTGTTCGCGTCGATCGGCGAGAGGGTGACGCATGCAACGTCCTTCAAGCATCAAGCCTGCAAAAGGTAAGCTTGGTGTACTGCTTCCTGGCTTAGGTGCCGTCGCAACCACGACCATCGCGGGAGTTTTTCTTGCGCGGCGCGGCCTTGCAAAGCCTGTTGGTTCGCTTACTCAGCTCGGCACCATCCGGCTTGGAAGGCGAACTGAAAATCGTGTTCCCAAGATTGGCGAGCTCGTCCCGCTTGCCAAGTTGGACGATCTCGAGTTCGGGGCATGGGACGTTTTTCCTGACGATGCGCTTTTGGCGGCTCGTCGTGCACGGGTTCTCGACGATCGCCATCTCGATGCGGTGGCGGGCGAGCTTTCAACGGTCGCGCCAATGCGCGCCGCGTTCTACCCCGAGTACGTTCGTCGCCTCGACGGCACCCACGTGAAAACGGCACCGAGCAAGGCCGACATGGTCGAACAGATCCGCGCCGACATCCGCGGGTTCCGCGCCGAAAAAAAGGTCGATCGCCTTGTTGCTGTCTGGTGCGGGTCAACCGAAACGTTCCTCGAGAAAACCGCGGTGCATCAGTCGATAGCAAGCTTCGAGGAAGGCTTGAAGCGTAACGACCCAAGCATTTCCAATACGCTTTTGTACGCTTGGGCATGCGTCAAGGAAGGTGTCCCGTTCGCCAACGGTGCGCCGAACCTTGGCTGTGACATTCCGGCCGTTATCGAGCTCGCAAAAGAAATGTACGTGCCGATCGCGGGCCGCGACTTCAAAACCGGCCAAACGCTCATGAAAACGGTCATCGCGCCAGGCCTGAAGGCGCGTATGCTCGGCCTGAACGGCTGGTACTCGACGAACATTCTTGGCAATCGCGATGGCGAGGTGCTCGACGATCCGGGTTCGTTCAAAACCAAAGAATCGTCGAAGCTCGGCGTGCTCGATTCAATCCTCGAGCCTGCCGCACACGAAGATTTATACGGCAATTTTTTTCATAAGGTACGAATCGACTACTATCCGCCACGTGGCGATGCGAAAGAAGGTTGGGACAACGTCGATCTGTTTGGGTGGCTTGGTTATCCCATGCAGATAAAGCTTAATTTCCTCTGCCGCGATTCAATCCTTGCGGCTCCCGTCTTGCTCGACGTGGCTCTCTTTTTGGACCTCGCCCAAAGGTCGGGTTTTCGTGGCATCCAAGAATGGCTAGGCTTTTATTTTAAGTCACCGATGGCGGCCGAAGGTTTGCAGGTCGACCACGACTTGTTCGTCCAGCTACAAAAACTCAAGAACACACTGAGGTGGATGGCGGGCGAAGAACTCATCACCCACCTTGGCAACGAATACTACGATTGACGGAGTACGTGAGCCGTGGGCAGCGACATCGACACAGCAGCGTCCGTCGCGTTATGCGTCACACTTGCCGCCATATTGGCTGCATTTGCGGTTGTGTCTCTTGTTTCGGGGCCGCGGAGCTTCGAAAGAGTCGACCGTGAGGCGCCATTGCCGCTCGTTGGCAAAGCCCCAATGGAAGCTATGTATGCCGCCATCGGCCCCGTCGCACGCATACTTGTCGCGCTCGGGGTGTCGGCCAACACCATCACGGTCGCGTCGCTCGTCTTTGCGGCCTGTGCAGCGGTATCGTTTGGCTTAGGGCACTTTGGTCTCGGAACCGCTTTTGGTGTCGTGGCCGCGATGGCCGACGCGCTCGACGGCCTCGTTGCACGCCAAAGTGGCACTGCAAGCCGTTTCGGCCAGGTGCTCGACACCATGATCGACCGCTACGTCGAGGCCCTTTTCATCGGTGGCATCGCGGTCTTCGTGCGAAACGATTGGGTCCTTCTTTCGCTGGCGCTAGCTGCTCTCGTAGGCGGGTACATGGTGAGCTACGCTTCATCGGTTTTGCGCGAGTTGCAGGTTTCCGACGTGCGCGCACCCATGCGTCGTGTCGAGCGGCTCACGTGTTTGCTCGTTGCCACGCTGCTTGTACCGCTCATTGCCTCCGCGAAATTCGCCTTGTCTGTCCGCGTCGAGCTTGCCCCTGTCGTCGTGGCGCTTGCACTCATCGCCGTGGTCGGGAACGTAAGCGCGCTTCGGCGCCTCATGCGCGGCGCACGCATTGCCGCCAGAGCTGGCAAAACTGCCAACAGCGGCGGCAGCGCACCGATAATCACTCCAGTTCCGTCATCATCGCAAGTGCAAGTGCCGGTGTGTCAGGCAATCGAAGCTTCTTCTCACTCTACCAGCAAACGTTTGCGCCACCCTTGACCGCTTTCGATTTGACGCGATCTCTTCGTTGGCGGCTGCGGTCCGGTCCTCAAAGCCAGGGAGGCTGTTCCGGTCCGGTCCTCGCCGCCGCCTCGACCTCGCGCCAACTTGAAAGCGGTCTAACCCCAACTAGCCAAGAGGAATCATCCCAATGGCGACTTCGCGCGCCCCTTTGCTCGACTTGCGATTATTGGGTCGCCATCAGATTGCGGCGGGGCTTGCAACAGCCGTTGACTTCGGCACCATGGTGGCGCTGGTGGAGCTTTTACAATTGCCACCTGCGCTTGCCACGGTCCTCTCTGCAACGTGCGGCGGCATCGTGAACTTCACGGTGGAACGCCTCTGGGCATTTCGAAGGCGCCACGGCGGCTCAGCGCGATCGCAAGCCGGGCGCTATGCAGCGGTGTCTTTCGGCGGCGCCATGCTCAACGCAGTTCTTCTGCAAGGCATACTCTTTCTTTCGTCGGTACCGTACGTGCTCGCACGTGGCTTCGTTTCGATCGCTGTCAGTCTTGCGTATGCCTACCCCATGCACATGCGCGTCGTGTTCCGCGTTGCATCGGATCCGCGCCGCCGCGAGCGACCGATCGATCCAACGCCGCCAACGATGATCGAGGACAGCCCGTAATGCCGCTAGTGGGAGCGGAAGCGGGCTTGGGGCGCTGGCTAGCGCACGTGCGCTCGTTGTGGCCGAAGTTTTGGCTTGGGCCTCTGTCTCCGTTAGCGCCGTTGCTGCCGTTTTTGCTCTTTGCTCTTTACCAATTCGTGCGCGGCGAGTTTCGAGTCGACCATGTGCTGGTGATTGTCATCGCTGGAGCGCTCGCGTACATCGGGCCACGGACCAAGGAGCTTTTGCTCGGGCTCTACCCATTTGCGCTCGTTTGGATCTTCTACGATGCGATGCGCCCGCTGCAGAAGGTGGGTCTTTCCCCGGCTCGCGTGCATCTCTGCGATCTGCGAGATCTCGAACTCGCGCTCTTTGGCTTCGAGTGGAATGGTCAGCGAGCAACGCTCCACGATTGGTTTTACGTGGCGCACACGCCCACGCTCGATCTGCTGAGCGCCGTGCCGTACGCAACGTTCATCATCGCGTGCGTGGCTACGACCATCTATCTTTCTTTCAAAGACAAAGCCGCCATGCGTACTTTTGCATGGAGCTTTCTCGTCCTCAATGTTCTCGGGTTTTTGACCTATCACATCATACCGGCAGCGCCGCCGTGGTACTTCCACGCGCACGGTTGTGAGGTCGATCTTGCGACGCGGGCAACCGAAGGTCCGGCGCTCGCTCGCGTCGATGCACGGCTAGGCATCGCGTTTTTTCACGGCATGTACGGTCGCGCGAGCAGCGTTTTCGGCGCGCTTCCATCGCTTCATTGTGGCTACCCGATGCTCATCGTGGTCGTCGGCTGGCGACATTTCGGCGTGCTGGCACGCGCGGCGTCGGTTGGTTTTGCTGTGTGGATGGTTTTTTCGGCCGTGTATCTCGACCACCACTGGCTTATCGACGCCGCGCTCGGCATTTCTTACGCGATCGTGGTTGCAACCGGGCTTGGTGCGCTCGAGCGCTATCGCGCACGCAGGGCCGCCGCAGAGCCTGCGCCGCCTACCCTTGCCGTTGACCGCGGCTCATCGGTCGCTTCGGGGGGCGGCAGGTGAGGCGACACGTGGGCGGGGGGGTAAAAGCGCGCGTCGCGTACATTCTGGCGATCTGGTTTGGCTGCGGCTTATCTCCGATCGCACCAGGTACCGTTGGCTCACTTGGCGCTCTACCGCTCTATTATGCCGTGCGTAATTACGGCACCGTTGGCGTGCTCGGTGCGGCGCTCGTCACCGCCGTTATCGGAATATGGGCTGCTGGCATCGTGGCCGACAGGCTCAATGCAAAAGATCCGCAGATTGTCGTCATCGACGAGGTGAGTGGAGTTCTCATCACGCTTGCCGCGGCGCCGCCCAGTGCAATGGGCGTTGTCACGGCGTTTGTGCTGTTTCGATTGTTCGATATGTCAAAGCCATTTCCTGCCCGTCAGGCCGAGCGCTTGCCGGGCGGCTTTGGCATTGTTGTTGATGATGTCGTTGCCGGCATTCAAGGCGCCGTCGTCATGCTGCTTCTACGCGAACTAGAGGTTCTGCGATGACGCGCAGGGAGTTTTTCGGTGGCGCGCAGCTTCGCACCAAAAGGCACGGGACCAACGCCACAGACTCGCCGGTATGTGGCGTTTGTTCTTCGCTACGGACGAATCATCTGGGCGGTTGCCGCGGTGCTCGGAGCGTTCGGCGTGTGGCGCACCGCCTACGTGTATTCGCGTTTGAGAAGTGAGCTCGAAGAGCTCTTGCCGCGCAGCGCGCCGAGCGTGCTAGCCATCGATGAACTGCGCGATCGCGTGTCGGGCTTGCAGTACCTCGGTGTCGTGGTCGACACCGGCTCCGCAGAGAACATCCCAGCCGCCGAGCGCATGCTGGAAGATCTCGCCGCGCGCGTTCAAAATTACCCTGCCGATCTGGTGCGCGCCGTTCGCACGGGCGATGCCGAGGAACGTCAATTCTTCGAGAAGCACGCGGCGCTTTATGTCGACGAGAGAGACTTGAGTCGGATCCTCGCGCGAGTCGAGGCGCGCCGCGATTGGGAGGTAAGCCGCCAAGAAGGCTCGAGCCTCGACGACAACGAGGCACCGCCGTCGCTCGACTTTTCGGACATCGAAAAAAAGTACGAAGACAAAATCAAGCGTCGCGGCAAGACTGAAAACGGGCGTTTCGCAAGCTCAGAGCTTCACACGGCCCTACTCTTGATCGAAGCTGCTTCGTTCTCGTCGGCGCAAGGCAAGGGCGCTGTGCTGCTTCATCGTGTAGAGAACGATCTCGCGGCGCTCGGCGCTCCCGATCGCTACGCCCCTGGCATGCGCATTGGCTACGCGGGAGACATCGCGATCTCGGTCGAAGAAACTTCGGCGCTCGTTTCCGACTTGTCGTTCTCGTCGGCCCTGGTCGCCGTGCTCGTGCTGGGCTCCCTTTTCTATTACTTCCGCTGGTGGCCAAGCCTTGTCATCTTGCTTTTGCCGCTTTCGGTTGCCACCGTGCTCGCTTTCGGTATCGCGTCGCTGCCGCCATTTCGCGTGACCGAGCTCAACTCGAACACCGCGTTTCTCGGTGCCATCATCGTTGGCAACGGCATCAACGTCGGAATCATGCTCTTGTCTCGCTACGTCGAAGAGCGGCGGCGAGGCTTGCAGCTTCACGCCGCGCTCGAGCGTGCGGTGTGGGGTGTTCGCCCAGGAACGCTTTCGGCAGCCCTGGCAGCGAGCACCTCGTACGTGTCTCTGGTGCTTACGCAATTTCGTGGCTTTCGTCAGTTCGGCATCATCGGCGGACTTGGAATGGTGCTCGCGTGGATCTCGGCGTTTGTTCTCATTCCGCCGCTCGTGGCGTGGCTCGATCGAAGCGGGCACGAGCCGAAGCCCCTCACGCGCGCGGGGCTCACCTCGAGGGTTGCGCGCCTGGTGAATGCGCAGCCGGGCGTCATCGTGGGCGCCGCGGCGCTCTTGACTCTCACGGCGTCGCTGCTCATCGTGCGTATCGGTGACGGTCAGCTCGAACACGATTTCTCGAAGTTGCGTCGGCGAGACACCTGGACACAGGGCGAAGGCTACTGGGGCCGCAAGATGGACGCGCTGCTCGGCACCTACCTCACGCCCACCGCGATTCTCACGGGCGACGCCCAGCACGCACAGCGAGTGGCAGCCGCCGTGCGAAAGGAGCGCGACTTAGGCACGTTTGGCGATCTCGTCACCACGGTTCGCACCATCGACGATGTGCTTCCGCACGATCAAGAAAACAAGCTGTTACTTCTCGCGCGCATTCAGGAAGCCATGACCGCACGGATGCGCGCGTCGGTGCCCGACGACAAGCGCAAAGACGTTGAACGACTTCTCGATGAAGCTTCCGACAAGCCCGTGACGATCGACGATCTGCCGCGTACCTTCACAACAGGGCTGCGCGAGAAAGACGGACACACAGACCGCATCGTTCTCGTTTATCCAAAACCGTCGAAAGAGCTTTGGGAGGGAAGAGCGCTAGCCAGCTTTGTGACTCGCCTGCGCGACATCGCCGCTGACACGGCACCTGCCGGTGCACCTGCTGCGCGAGTCGCTGGGAGCCTTGCGCTTTCGAGCGACATCCTCGAGTCGATTCGTCACGATGGTCCGCGCGCAAGCCTTGCAGCGCTGCTCGGTGTCATCGCGATTGTGCTCCTTCTGTTTCGCTTGACGATCGCGACCGCGGAAGTCATCGGCTCGCTCCTCGTTGGTGTTGCCTGGCTGCTTGGCTTCTCGATCGCGTTCAACATCAAGATCAACTTCGCGAACTTCATCGCCTTCCCCATCACCTTCGGAATCGGCGTCGAGTACGCCGTCAACGTCATGACGCGCTACATGCAAGATGGCGCAAAAAACACCGGTGCGGCGGTGCGAGCAACGGGCGGTGCGGTGGCACTTTGTTCGGCCACGACGATCATTGGTTACTCGTCGCTGCTCGTGGCGCAGAACCGCGCGCTTTTTCTCTTCGGATTGCTCGCCGTGCTTGGCGAGATTACGTGTTTGACGACAGCCATAGTTGCGCTGCCGGGGTGGCTCGAGTGGCGCAACCGAAGGCGCGCGACCGGGGTTGTTCCGAAGCGGGCTGGCTAAAGTTCGCGATAGCCGCCCGGCACAACGAACGAGTCGTCGGCTCCGGCGATCGTCAAAACGCCCCAACACGCGAGCTTCGTTCTTCCGACGAATGCAAGGATGTCGGAGACAGTTCCATCGGGCGCGAGAACGGCAAGGTTCGAGCGATGGATCCCCCACGAGCCCTCGCCGTGGGCCAGTACGGCTTCGTGCAGCTCTTGGCCGGCCTGCGACGGCGAACCGAGAATCGCAACACGCAATCGACCCCATTCGTTTCTGTCCGGATTGACCTGAACTCCCACGTAAAATAAGTCGGCGCGAGCACGCTCGATTCGAACAGGGAGGCCTCGTGCCTTGAGAAACGTGACAATCGACTGCTCGTCGAGCGTGTCGTAGTCCGGCTTCGTATCAATGCCTTTGCACACGGCTGATCGCAAACGCGCTTCGCCGAGCGAGAGCGAGTCGACCACCTGCTCATCTGGATTGACTCCTTGTGCGCTTGGCAGATGATGGGCCGCGCATCCTTCAAAGAACAGAGCGATGGATACGATTGATGTGCAATGCAACAATATTGTGGTTCGCCAAAGTCGCATGCTTGTAACCGACAATATCGCGAGCCAGCCACGAGGTGGCAAGACGTTTGCTCTCGCAGTTCTCGCGACTCTTGCGTCTTTCGCGATCGCCGGTTGCGGAGGCAGCTCGCCTCCCCCTATCGCACAAGTAACGGGCACCTTTTACAACTTCGACGAGGTTGGGTTTGGCTCGTCGGCGAGCAAAGCCCTCGAAGAACCGTACCCTGCACTCAATCTCAAAGAAATGCCTGGATCCGTTGAGTACATTGGCGTTTCGATTCTTGGTGGGTCGGTGCACTTATCGCGCCCTAAAAATTGGCAAATTCGGCGAGCAAGCCTCGTGCCCGAACATCGCTTCATCGAATACATCTCACCAAACGAGTACGTCTTTGCCATCTACGAGCGCAATGACTCTCCGTCCGATCCTTGGCTCGGCGTTCTTGCGCGCTACGAGGAAGACGCCAAGAAAGAAGGCGCGGAAATTGTAGGCCAACGTGTGCCGGTCGCCACCTGGAATGCTCAAGGCCGAGAATACGTCATCAAGCGTAAAATCAAGGCTCAAAAATCGCCATTTGTGAACTTTAGCCGTGAAGTGCTCTTAAGGAATGACAATCGAATCGATTTGGTCCAAATCGTCTATCGAGGAGAGACCTTGAAGCCCGTTGGCGACGATCTGCTCCGCGTTATGGAAATGCTTTCTCTTTATTGAGGACACGCGCGTTGGACAAGCGCTTGGTATGCCAGCTATGCGTGGTGCTCGCGGCATTGTTTTTCAGCGGGGTGGGGGGCTGCAAGAAGATCCCTTGGGGTCGGCGTCAGGTTCCGTCCGACGCGGCACCGATTGCAGCGGCGTCGTCGAGCGCGCAACGCGACGCCGAGAGCCCTGTTGCTCCTAAGGAAAGCGAACGACGGGCTTCTGCCATTTACAAATCCGTTGCCGGTGGGTTTCAGGTCAGCTTCCCTGAGGGCAAAGCGCCGGAGGTCGAACACAAGGCGGTAGGCGGCAAGAAGGACTTCGTCCATCTTTTCAAGGTGCAGTACGGCTCGAGTGCCTACGTCGTTACCTACGATGATCTCTGCAAAGGCAGGAGCCGCACCGCAGCACAAATCTTGGAGGGTGCTCGCCACGGTGTTCTCGAGAGCACGGCGGGAACCATCGACAAGGAAGAATCTCTCGTGTTGATGGGCAACCCTGGGCTGTCGCTCGAAGTATCGGCCACGACCTCGGGCATCCGTATGCGCCAGCGCATTCACCTGTATGTTGTCAACGGGTGCTTGTACCAAGTCATTGTCATCGCGCCGTCTTGGTCGGGTGCCGCCGATGCAGAGCAGGATTTTCTTGACTCTTTTTCCCTGGTGGATGGCCCCGGTCCATAATCGTTCCATACTTCCAACCACGACTCCCGACGCCCATGATGAATCGCACCGTTCCACCTCCCTCAGCGAATACTTCGCCGCCTCAAAGCGGGGCTCGGCCTTCCCCTCCGTTTCAACGGTCTAAGTCCAGTCGCCGTCTGCCAACATCCACGATGCCGCCGGGGGCCGCGCAATCGTCGGGGCCGGTGCATCCGCTCATGGCTCCCATGTATTGGGCGTGCTCGGATGTACTCGATATCGCTGCGGCGCTCCCGGCCGCGTCCAAAGAGCTGTTGAATGCTTCCAACCTGCGCGGTTACTTCGATTTGAAGCTGAGGGAGATGGCCGAGTGCGCACGCGCCGGCGGCGTAGTCCCGGAAGATATCGTGAACGCGCAATACGCACTCGTCGCTTTGCTCGACGAGCAACTCGCTCGCGCGGGCGGCAGGATAGGGCGCCCCGACTGGCAAACGAATCCGTTGCAGTTTGCATATTTCGGCGAGAACACCGCGGGCGAAAACTTCTTTCGCCGCATGTACGCGCTCGAATCCCAGCCGCATCGTATCCATGTTCTGCAGATCTATTGGCTCTGCATGGCTGTCGGGTTTCGGGGGCGCTACGCAATTGCTGGGGCTAGCGATGGTAACATCGCGCCTGTCTACAACCGCGTTGCAACGATCGTTGCACGCGCAAGCGGCTCCGACGTTCTGAGCCCGCACGGAGAAGCGACCGACGCACGGGGGTTTCTTCGTCGCGAGAAGCCCCTTATTCGTATCGGCCTTGGCGTCTTCGGCCTCGCACTCGTCGTGTTTCTCATCTTCAAGGTGGTCCTCGTGCTGCAGGTGCGCGATGCAACGCAGCGCATGCACGATTACGCTGACACAACCGCTCACTTGAACATTAAACCCTGAAGCTTGCCATGTGGATCGTCTTTGTCACAACGTTCACCGTCCTTCTCGTTGGCGCCCTCTGGCTTGCGGGTTGGTTTTTCAGCATCTCGCTGTGGGTCAAAATCGGCCTGACGCTGCTCGTTGTCGGCGTCGTCCTTCTTTCGGTCGTTCTCGTCTACGTGCTCCGACTGCAAAAATCTCAGAACCTAGAGCGAGATCTCGTCAAGGATGAGAAAGCGGCAGCCGATGCAGATCCCGCACAGCGACAACAAATCCTGGCGCTTCAGCAGCAAGTACAAAAGGCGATTGCAGCCCTCAAGCAAAGCCGCCTCGGTGCACGCGGTGGGGCCACCGCCCTTTACGCACTTCCGTGGTACGTCATCGTCGGACCACCTGGCGCCGGCAAGACCACAGCGATTATACACTCTGGGCTGTCGTTTCCGCTCAACCAAGGTGCCGCGTATCGAGGCACGAGTGGCACGAAGAACTGCGATTGGTGGTTTACCAACGACGCCATTCTTCTCGATACCGCCGGACGTTACTCAATGGGGGATGCCGTCAAAAACCAGCCCGAGTGGTTACGTTTTCTCGATCTGCTCCGCAAGTACCGTCCGCGTAAGCCCATCAACGGCTTGATCGTCGCTCTCAGCATTCTGGATATCTCCAACGCAGATGACAAGAAAATCGATGCGTTCGCGAAGCAGCTTCGCGCGCGCATCGATGAGGTGATTACGCGCCTCAAAGTGCTTGTGCCGGTGTACGTGATCTTTACGAAGACCGATCTCGTTGCGGGCTTCAGCGAATTCTGGGACGACCTTCGAAAGAGCGAACGCCATCAGATATGGGGTGCCACGATTCCTCTTCGATCGACACTCGAGCCACAAGAAGCCTTCGAGCAAGAGTTCGACAGTCTCATTCAAGCACTTCACGGGCGCGCATTGCAGCGTCTCGCAGGAGAACGCAACCAGGCCTTGCACCATCACATCATTCGCTTCCCGGTCGACTTCGGCGCTTTGAAGAACAAGCTCGGGGCATTTCTCGCCGCGCTCTTCGAACGTAACTCGTTCCAAGAGACGCCGCACATGAGGGGCTTTTACTTCACCAGCGGACTGCAGACCGTCCGTCCAATGTCTCGCGTGCTCGAGGCGATGAGCATAGCGCTCAAGATCAAGCCGGACCCCAAAACGACCGACCAAGCCCAAGTACCGGTTCCTCCAGATCACTCCCAAGTACCCGTTCCTCCAGGTCACCCCGAAGCCCAAGTTCAAGCCCCGCTTGTGGAGTCAAAGAGCTATTTCCTTACCGACGTTTTTTTCAAAAACGTCTTTCCCGATCAACACATCGCAGGTCGCACGGCGGCCGAGAGGCGTCGTCAACTTTTGCTGCACCTAGCGGTTGCTGCGGTGGCGATCACAACGGCGGCGTGTTTGCTCTTGCCCGCAGCGATCACGTTTTATCGCAACCTAAACTTGGTCAAAACAACCGCCGCACTTGGCATGGAACTCGAATCATCGCAGTGGGATGACGAGGCAAAAATCCAGGCAAGCAAAACTGCATTGACGGGCGCCGAGGCACGCCTGCGCCAACTCGATGGCTGGCGAGAAGGACACCCCCCTATGCAGCTGCGTTGGGGCCTGTACACGGGTAACTCTCTCTATCCGAGCTTGCGTGCGGCGTACGTCGCAACGGTCGATCGCGCCATTTTAAACGATGTGCACGCTTCGCTCGCAGATCGACTGCACGCCTTTGATCCGGCTCCCTCACGTTCGATGGATCATTTCAACCGGGACTTTGATCAACTCAAGCTCTATCTCATGCTGAGCGATCCGCAGCACATGGACCCAACATGGGCGACTCCGCGCCTCGTTCGGCAGCGAGACCTGACCTCGCGTCCGCGCGTGCCCGACCCAGCTTCTCTCTTTGGTCCGCACGTTCTGTATGTGTCCCAGCTGTTGCAGCGCAACGAGGTAAAGCCGTGGAAAGCGGACGACCCTTTGATCACCCACTCACGCACGCTTCTCGAGCAGGTGCCCCAACTTGAACGCCTGTACGAAACCCTCGTCCGCGACGCCACCACGGAAATTGCACCTATCCGCCGCGAGACAATCTTTTACGGCTCTGTCGCCCCGTTCGTCCGATCACGCAATGGCTTGCAGGTCGACGGTGCGTATACCAAGCAAGGATGGATGCGCATCAAATCGCTTCTTAGTACCGAAAAGGCAAAACTTATCAAGGAGCGCTGGGTGCTCGGCGAAGACGAAACGCAGATCACTCAGTCGATCGGAAAGCTCCGCGAAGTATACTTCGAGCGATTCAAGAACGCGTGGCGTGATTTCATTTTAGACTTGGAAGTATCGGATCCAGGTAATTCCAGTTACGCCCTCGCACAATTGAATGCTCTAGCCGAACCAGAATGGCCATATCTGCGGCTCATCAACATCATTAACGACAACGTCACGCTCGACGTCGACGAGCCCGAAGACGACAAGTCCCTGCTCGACAAAGCCAAAGAAAAGGCGTCTGACAACGTCAAGGAGTTCGTCGATGCAGGGGCTTCTCCGTCGAAAAAGAAGGCGATCTCACCGGTCGAACGTGCCTTCAAGCCGATCCTCCGTTTCGGTGTCCCGCTCGACGTGAAAGAAGGGGGGGCACCACCGGCCACGGGGCTTGCGCAGTGGGAGGCCCTGGTCGCGAAGGTCATTGGAGCTCTCATCGATCTCAGGGATGGCGAAACTACCTCGGATTCAAATAAAAGGATGAACGACGTCTTCCAAGAAGCCTTTCGCTCGACCGACGCTTTGCTCACCGAGCAAGATAGCTTTACAAGGCCGCTCATTTCTTCGCTGCTCATGCTCCCCCTGCGGCTCGCGTACTCGAATGTCGTGAAGGACGCTGGCGGGGCCGCGGGCGCAGGCTGGGAAGTGACGGTGTGGCCCAAGTGGCACGAAAAGCTCGAGGGTCGATATCCCTTCGTTGCAACCTCACGCACCGATGCCCCGCTCGAAGACTTTTTGCATTTCTTCGGTCGCGGCGACGGCATACTTTGGAGCTATTATGATGACTCCCTCAAGGCAACACTCGACCGCACTGGCAATATGTTCGTGCCGTCGCGTCGCTTCAAGTCCTCCATTGGTTACAGGGCTGATTTTCTCGGTGTGTGCTTGAAACGAGGCGCCGATATCACCGATGCGCTGTTTGCTCCAAAAGCCGATCATGCGTCCGTCGAGTTCGATGTAAACCTCCACTCCGTGAGCCCGACAATCAGCCAAGTTACCTTCGAGGTCGACGGCACCGAGCATGTTTACAAGAACGAGCCGGAAGAGTGGATTCACATGCAGTGGCCTGGCAAAGGGCAGCACCAAGCAAGGCTGCGCGTACGCGGATCAGGCGGTCTCGACGAGGAAATCATACGGCCGGGAGATTTCGGCTTCTTCCGCCTGCTCGACTTAGCCTCAGAAATCGTTCAAGGCACGGCGGGAGGCCGCAGAGATGGTGACCGTACGCTCGTTGCAACCTGGGAGCTGCGTGCCGCACAACAGGCTACCGTGAAGCTGGATTTGCGGCCAACACGCGCGGAAAACCCTCTTACGATAGGTTTCTTTCGCAATTACAACTGCCCGCGAACCATATCGGACAGGTAGCAGGTAGGTCGCGCGTGTTTTCACGATTTCGTACTCCGTTGTCCGTGCGCGTACCATCATGGCCCACCGATGTTCAGGCGATGGGAAAGATCCCGAGCTATCCGGAGTTTGTTCACGCGCCTGGAACGTGGGAGCCAACACAAAGCTTCGACGGTTGGCTCGATGCTGGAATCGGCACCATGAAAATGCGTTATGGCCATTTTTTTAAGCCGTTCTTCGAGCAAGGCACTGCGTACGGATTCACCTGGCGAGCACCTCACGACGTGCGCGCCGACGCCGTTCTGTGTGGCGTTCTGTTGCCGAGTCGAGATTCGGTCGGCCGTCACTTCCCCCTGGTCGTGATGACGGCGATTCCGTACGCGATCATCGGCACTGGGCAGCACCTGCTTCCTCTGGCGCTTGGTGACTTTTTCGATCGTGCGTACGACGCCGCGGCAAAGTCCCTGCATGATGGGCCGGCAAGGCTCGCCACGACTGTCAAATCCGTCTCCGCACCGGAGGCTGGTGATTGGGCGCTTGCCACCGCAGAGTACGAACAGTGGTGCAACGCGACTGTGCTGGGTGAGGCGTGGTCAGGGCTCTACGCCGAGTCTCCGCTCGAAAGTGCGCTTGCCACGATCGACTCTCTTGCTCGAGTCGTAGCCCCCGTTCGAGGCGTGGAGCTACCAGCGTTTGGGCCGATCGTGCGCCTTCCACTCGGGCGGGCAGGGTCGGGTGCCGCCTCGTTGTGGCTCGATATCATTCGCAGGCTTTGCCGTTGGCAGAGAACCATTCCGACCGCTTTCTGGTCGGGCAGTACTCTTTTGGTGGCGCTCGGTGATGCTCCTCCGAGTGCGCTTTCTGACTTATGGATCACAAGTCCTGCGGAGACGCTATGCGATTTGACTGCATGCCGCCCAGTCGACCTAGTCGGCCCCGCTGGCTCGCGCTCGGTTGCAGAATTCTTAAACTCCTTATACTCCTTAGTGAGTTGACGGCATGGCTCGAGACAACCCGGAAAGTCTCCAATCTATCGAAAATCTAGCCGAATCGTTCGCGCGCGCCTACCCCGCGCTCGCACCGCATCTCAGCGAGCGCAGTTCGGATCCGGACGTTGAGCACCTGCTCGAAGCATTCGCCCTTCTTAGCCATCGCATTCATCGCATCATCGACGGCAGCTCATCGGCGAGCGCTGTCTCCTTCGGAGAGCTGCTTAGCCCTGAATTGGTGCGCCCTTTTCCGGCCGCGACGATTCTTGAAATCGAGGCTCCATCAAAAAGAATCTCGGTCCCCGAAGGGGCCGAGTTCGATAGCCTTCCTGTCGAGGGAACCCATTGCCGATTTCGCGCGAGCGCAAAATTCGCTCTTACTCCGTGGACGGTTGAAAACGCAATTGTGAATTGGTCTCCTAACAGCGGTCAAACTCTAAATATTACACTGCGTATATCCACGCAAAAAGCTCCAGAGAACCTCTTTGCATCCCTCTTTCCACTCCGCTTGCACCTGACCGGCGATTCACGTGTGGCACGAACGCTCGTTCTCTTTCTGCGTCATCATTTGCAACAAATCGAACTCGAAATTGGAAAAACTGTCGTTGCTATCCGCAAAGAGTCGCTCCGTGCGTGGGGCCTTGCCCCCGAAGAGGCTCTGCTTCCGTGCGAGCCTTTCGAACACCACGGGCTGCGCTTGCTTCGCGAATACTTCATGCTCCCCGCGAAGTACGCGTTCGTCGAGATCATGGCTCCGAGCACTCCGATCTCGGACAGCCTATCGGGTAGCGCAGTAACCGTCACACTTCGATTCCGTTTCGACACGCAGTTGCCGCTTGGTCTGCAGATTACCGCTGACAATGTGCGCCTCAACTGCGTGCCGGTCGTGAACGTTTTTGAAACCACGACCAACCCCGTTCGACCCACGTTGCAGCGCCCCGAGCATCTCCTAAGACCCGCGGCGCTTGCGCTCGCGCACGGTGAGACGTACGCGGTTCGTCGTGTGCTCGCACGGGTCCGCGGTGACGGCATCTTTCCCGTGGCGTCGTGGTCGGAGTTCGAGGCCGCACCTCCGGAATGCCTGCCGAACGCATTCTTCATTGCGCGCACGGCGCCGGCCACAGCTGGCCCTGGCAACGACGTGCATCTGTCGCTAGGAACCCCTGCGGATGCGGGCGTGCTGCCCGAAGTCGATTTTTTGTCTATCGAAATTTGGGCGACGAACGGCATGCTGCCAAGTGCGCTCGGCATCGGCGACGTATGCGTTCCGACGGAAACCTCGCCGTGCGGCCTCACGTTCCGCAACGTGAGTGCAGTCACTCCTTATCGCCCTCCGGCTCGAGGTAGCGACCTCCATTGGCGCACTCTGGCCCTTACCACACTCTCGGCGCTTCCCCTCACGAGCGAAAAGACACTGAAAACCCTGGTGCACGTATTGAATTTACACCCGATAGGCGACGCGCAGGCAGCGCGTACAAACGCACAACGCACGGGCGCCATTCTTGAAGTCGACGCGAAGGCGAGCACAGCAAGCTTCCGCCAATCGAACCGCACGCTGCTCGTTCGAGGCTACGACGTGACCGTTCGTCTCGATGCTTCAGGATTCGATGGCGAAGGCGATGCCCTGCTTTTCGCCACCGTTCTTGCCCATCTGTTCGCCCACGAGGCGTCGCTCAACACGTTCGTTCGCACGACCGTTCGCATCGTTGATACCGGTCACACATTTGCGTTTCCGGCGCTCCACGCCGGCGGCGTACTTGAAGCGGTCTAAAATGTTTCGCGACGACTATATGGCCGAAGTCGACTACCTGTTTCAACTCTGCGAAGAGCTTGGCGAGCGGTATCCGTCGCTCGGGCCCATGCTCGGCCGCGACACCGATCCAGCCATAGCGCGCTTGGTGGAAGGCCTGGCGTTTTCGTTTTCGCGTCTCCGGCAGCGCCTCGACGACGATTTGCCCGAAGTCATCCACCCCGTGATCGACAATCTTTGTCCCGAGCTTTTGCGCCCAACACCAAGCGCTACGATCGTCGAACTGTTGCCGATGCCGAGGATGATGTCTTCGCAGATTGTGAAGGCAGAGAGCAGCTTTGCAGCGCGTCCCGTAGATGGTGTATCTTGCACGTTTCGCTCGACCATCGATTGCGAGGTGAACCCGTGGACTCTGCGCCGAGTCGAGGTCTGTGCCGAGGGCCGCGTCGTTCGCATGACGTTCGATCTGTTCGAGGGTGCGATGTTGGGCGCGGCACTTCCGAACGTACTCAATCTCTTTTTCGCTATGCCACCTGCTGTGGCGCTCGAGGCCCGTTCGTTTTTTCTTCGGCACACCACGGCCGTTACGGCCCGCACAGAGCCATCCGGCACCACCGTTCGCGTCGCTGAATCTTTGCCGTCGGACACTTCAACGGGGGTGGCCTCGTCGGAGTCCGCTGCTGCAAGTGCGTTCGTTCGATTGCGAGAAAGCTTCGCACACCCGGAGAGTTTTGCCTTCGTTCGTGTGCACGGCATTGACGCAGCCAAGCAGCTTGGTCGAGACGCGCGCACCATCGTATTCGAATTCACTCTTCGCGAACCGGTCCCGCGGGGACTCGATCTCAATACGGACAACGTGCGCATTCACTGCGTGCCCGTGAAAAATGTGTTTCGAATTCCATCCGTGCGTGTCCCTTTGGATAGTCGCACGTGCGGGCAGATCCGAATCGGAAACGATGTGGCCGATGGCGAAGTTTTCTCCATCGAACGCGTTCGCGTCGTCAACCGAGGGCTTCAGCGTATCGATGTCGAACCATGGGCGCGTTTCTTCCCTCCGGATCGGGGTGTCGAAACCAACACGATCCGCTACAAGGTTCACCGTTGCCCGTCGGTCTTCGGACCGCATCTCGATGTGAGCCTATCATTCGAGGCACCCAGCGCCGTGCCGAGCGCGCTTAGCGCAATCGATGACATCGTATCTGCCGAAGTGGACATCCTTGCAACGAACGGCACGCGTGCGGCTCGCCTGGGAATCGGCGACGTCTGCGTGGCCACCACGACGTCTCCTGCGCAAGTCGCGTTCCGAAACGTTACACCGGTAGGTCGCGCGTGCTCGCCGCGCGTTGATGGCGACAGCCTTTGGGGGTTCTTTCGCTTGCTTCGGGTGGGCCTCGCAACACTTGCGGACACCGAATATCTCGCATCCGTCCTCGCGCTTGCCAACCTTCCTGCGCACGCCGAGTGGCCTGACGCAAAGCCCACCGCCGATCGTTTCGTCCCCCTGGTGCGAGTGAGCAAGCACCGCGCGCATGCGTCTGCATCCATCGATGTTCGGTCTGGTGCCACGGTTCGCGTCGACGTCGATACCAAGCGTTTTTCGAGCATGGGGGAGCTGCACTTGTTCGGCGAGTTGCTCGCCGTCTTGTTCGCGTCGACGATCCTCGAACACGAATGGGTCATGTTGACGATTGCCGACGCACAAGGTCAGCCCCTTTCCCACTATCCTCGCTATACGGGAAAACGCCGTGGCTTGTGACCCGCTCGATCGGCATCTCGAATGGCTCTCGCAAAACGCGCCGCAGATCCCATTTGTCACGCTTGTCGAACATCTCCAAAGGCTTCGCCCAGGGGCGCCACTCGTAGGAGGCATGGGCCCAGTCTGCGCGGAGTGGATCCGTTTTCGACACGATCCTCATCTCGTGTTTCACACGAGCGACGTGGCTGCGATGCGCATCGTTCACGGCGGTATCGCAGAAATCACCTCGACCTTCCTCGGTGCGATTGGATCGGTGTCGCCCCTGGCCAACTTCTTTACCGAAGACGTTCTTCGCGCAGAGTCTCTGGAAAACGACGCGACCGCTTCCTTTTACGATCTGCTGCACCATCGTCTCATCGCCTTATGTTATCGCGCCTTGCGTCGCAATACGCCCACGGCAACGATTCGCATGAATGGGCAAGATCCCTTCACGCGTCGCGCGCTGGCACTGAGCGGCCTTCTGCCAAAACGGCCGCAGGCGCCGCTTTCTTCGGTTGCCATGCTAGGCCGTTCGCGAATCCTCGCGCGCCGCTCCCGCGGTCGTGTCGCTCTTCAAGCGGCGCTCGATCTTGGCTTCGTTGGCTGGGGAATCGTCGCCCTCGATTTCGTGCCGAAACGCGTGCATCTGTCGAGCGATGAGAGAACGCGCCTGGGCAAACGCCATCATTGTCTTGGTCGCGAGGTGCGCCTGGGTCGGCACGTCGATGGCCAACCAGGGCTCATTCATATGAGCGTCGGTCCGCTCAATCGAGAGAAGCTGGATCTGCTCATGCCGGGAGGAAAAGAACACGCGCGCCTTCGCAGCCTCGTCGACGAGGCGACAGGAGGCCTGATGGATGTTCAGCTAGAAGTCACGATTGCCTGCGGAGAGGAGCCCCGGACGGTTCTTGCTCGCGGCACGCAGCTTGGCGTCATGTCGCTCGTGCGTCGTCTCAATCCGCAAGAGCCGGTACGCGTCCGAATCCCCCTCACAGAAGGAATCGAAGATCAAACCCCGAGGTTCCTCAGGGACGAGATGGGGTACCCAGCGGACGCGGTGGCGAGGCTTTCGTAGTTGGCGTAGCCGGCGCCGACCGGCCTTCGGCGTCGACTTTGACGAATTGGTCCCATAGAGGCGGTTCGCTCGAAGTCGGATGACCGCTGTCGTCGACGGTGATGAGCCGCTCGTGTTCCGCTCTACGGAAGTCTCGTCCCGTATCGTCGCGTACGTGAATTTGTTCGAGCAGATGAATCGAATCTTCCCCAAAATTCGTGACCGACGTCATCCGATACTCAAGCACACCCACACTGCCACGTTCGCCTCTTGCAGAATAGGCTACCCGCTCCACCGGCACTCGGACGAATTCGGTGAGCGCGCCACGCCGTGGCAGAAGAACATCGAGCATGGTCTGGCACGCCGAGCCTTCTTTGCGATTCGAACAGCCGTCCTGTTGTACGGTGACGAGAACATCGCCGCCCATGCGCGCCACTCCAAGGCTCGTTGTTGCGGGCTGTCCGCGATGAACGCCCACAGCAAAGACCTCGGCGAAGCGTTCGCTGGTCCGGTAGATGGCAATGGGGCCCGCGAACGTTCCATCGGGAAACACATGTGTGCGCAGCCAAACGACTTTGAGTCGATCGGCTCCACTGCCGTAGGTGAGGTCTCCCTCTTGCTCTACGAATGGCCACGCGCTATGGCGAACAATCTGGCCGCCGTTGAATATGGGGTCATCGAATATCGTCGCACCTGTACACGCCAAAGCGCCCTGCGCAAGCGAGCGTGTCTTGTCGTTGAATACCGGGAATATCAACTTGACGATTTCTGGTTCCAGTAGCTTTCGTGCCGTTCCGGATGCTGTTCGCCGCGCAGGCAAATGCATGACGCATGCCGGCAGCGGTGCAACTCGGCGAGATTGGTCTTCGATTCGCGTACGCTCGGGCGGTGCACCGCAGCCAACAAGGCAGGCGAGGCCAGTCAGCGCCGTCGCGCACGAAAGCAAGCACGAAAAAAGCGGCAAACGCGAAAAACGACCGTATCGCATCGATTTTTTCATTTTGTATCACGCATCACGCAACTAAGGGCGGCTAGCGGCCGAAATAGGTGTAGGCGCGTAAATTGTACGCGAGAAAGGCCTCGGAAATGTCGTTTCAATGTTACATCTCAGTAAAAGGTAAGACTCAACAACAGTTCAAAGCGGAGACGAAGAAGTCTGGCCGTTCGGATAAGTTCATGGAATTCATCGAGTTCGACATGGGCTCGTCAGTCCCGGTCGACGCAAACAGCGGTGAACCAAAGGGTTTCCGCCAACATAAGCCGCTCGTCATTACGAAGGAACGAGGTGCCGCTTCACCCCAACTTCTGCAAGCTCATTGGAAAAATGAAGTCCTTACAGAAGTTGTTATCGAAATCGTTGGTCGTTCCGATGACGGCGCGAAAGAAATTGTCCAAGAGCGCATCACGCTGACGGACGCGATCATCGTCTCCATCGACCGTTACTCGCATAAGTCGGCAAAAGCCGTCACAGAATCCGACACTGACTACCTCGAGGACATTGCCTTCCGCTATCGTCAAATCATGGTCGAGAATCCAACTGCGGGCACATCGACCAGCGACGACTGGAACGAGCCAGGTTCCTGATGCGTCGAGGCGGAAGCCAATCAGGGGTGGCTCCGGCTGTCCCGCTCCTGGCGCGCATGCGTTTTCCACAGCTTGCGCGCCAAGCAGCTGCTTCCGCTGAAAGCACAATTCGAGACAGCGTGCTGCAACATTTACAAGCAATGTGCAGCACGCGTCTCGGATCCGTGCCTATCCGTCCTGACTACGGCTTGCCCGATATTTCTGAGATGGTGCACTCATTCCCCGACGCCATCGATGCCATTGCGAGAGCACTCACTCATACCATTGAGAAATACGAACCGCGGCTAACGAATGTTGTGGTTCGCCATGTCCCCTCGAACATTGTGGAGCTTGTTGTTCGATTTGAGATCACCGCTCACATCGCGGATTTCAAGCATTCGCCAGTGCGCTTTGAAACGAGCATCGATGGATCGCGTCGCATGCGGGTACGATAGTCCTGTCATGGTGGACCGAGACCTTCGTCGATGATGTCTCGGTGGTTGATGAGTCCTTGGGCGTAGGCGTCAACGTCGCCGGTGAAATATCCCATTGACGCGAGCATTTGAGCAACCGCGCGGCAATCTCCGGCGGTGAGCGCCCCCAAATAGCGTTTGTTCTTCTGCGCCAAGTGCTTGTGGTAATCCGCGAACCGCATCACCCCTTCTTCCATGGTTGCGTTAGCGCGAAAGCGTGACGTCGGGTGTGGAGGATCGAATAAAACCACCGATTTCCCCTGCGGGACAGAGTGTCCCTTCTGGGCAGCGGATTGTGGATCTTCAATACGAACCAGCTCGCCGAAAGTAGGGTCCGCGTGCATTCGATCGAAACCTTCTCGAGAAATTCCTTCCCACACGCCGTGCAGATATGTGTGGGGCTCGTTCGCGCCGGCCTTGTGGTTGCCAAGATTATAATTGAAGCAATAACGACCCGAGCCCGTTTCGTACGCGTACTGCGCAGAAAGCATACGAGCGCCAAGCTCGCCGACCTCGCTCCATACCATTCGCAAGGCCGGAACGACCTCCTCACCAGGATCGAGACGTGTTCGCCGTGCCGTGGCTTCGAGCGGGTTCGAGGTGTAACGCACGCCAGCGTCGTCCGTCGGTGCGCTTTCAGTGTCGCCGAGGCTCAAAATTCGGTTCATGCCTGCGGCGCGCATCGAGATATCGATGGAAATCGCACGTCCAACGACGAGCATGTTCGGAACATGCGGCGTACCCAGATTGGTGACGATGCGCGGAGGCCTTGCCGTAGCCGATGCGGGCGACAACAGAACAAGCATGGACAGCAGGCGCACCGTGTTTGACAAGCAAGCCACGCATGTCATCGTACCTCGTTCGACATCCTCGACATATGGGGTTGAACAGGAACCTGTCGGTCTGCACACTGGCGAAGCACATGGCGAATAGCGGCATTCGATGGCTCGCGGCGGTTTCTGTTGTCGGGCCGCTTCTCGTTCTGATCGGCACGCTTGCTCACCCAACCAGCCGTGCCATTCTCTTTTCGTTCTTCGAGTCGCCCGTCGATTCCCCGCGCCACGCGGAAGCCGGTCCAGGGCCCAGTGCGTCGACGGTCACGCTAGCGCCCATTGTTCGACTGACCGGCGCCGAATCCATCGAGCTTCGTCAATTGCTTGAAGACGCACCAAGTCGTGCGAGAGAGCGCCCATTGGCTCGTGCAAGGCGAACGGCCCTTTTTGGGGGAAATGGTCTTGATGTACCCGAAGCGCGCGCGCCATTCACGCGCCCCTCGGGGTTACGTCGACCCGGCATTCTCACGCGAGACGATCCACGAATCGATGGCGCCATGCACTGGCTGACGGCCGACGCGATGACGCGTGAAAATCTAGTGGCGGCCATCAAGCGTTCGGGGCGCTGGAGCGCAGACATCTCGTACCTGCTGAAAATGTGGAAAGTCCCTGACGATCTTCAAGCCATCATCTACGTGGAAAGTGCATTCGTTCCGACCGCAAGTTCGAAAGACGGAGGCGTTGGCCTCTGGCAACTCACACCGGAAGTTGCTCATGTCTACGGGCTTGCGATGCTTCCCACCTACGATGAGCGCAGAAGCATCGCGAGGGGGACCGAAGCGGCTGCGCGCTACCTCGCCGATTTGCGCGAGCGCTTCGGCTCTTGGGAGCTTGCCATCGTTGCTTTCAACTGGGGGTACAAGACAACGCTCGACGAGCTCGCAAAGCACGCGACGACGAATTATTGGGATATCGCGCCATGGCTTCCTGCCGAGTTGTCGGAGTACGTGGCGGAAGTGCTAGGCACTGCGTTCCTTCTTGCGAATCTCAGTCGCTTCGGGCTCGACACGGTCAAGCGTGAAGAGCCGGTAATCACAAGCGACTTGGACACACCCTATGGCACCTCTTTCGCTGTCATTGCACAAGCGTCGAAAACCAGCGTCGGCACGTTGCACGAATTGAACCCCGAATACAGCGCGGATACCGTTCCTGTGGCAAGTTTCAAGATGACGGTCCACGTTCCCGCGGGGAGCTACACTCGCGCGAAAGGGATGCTTCCGTTGGTTATGCAAGGCGGAGGATACGAGCCGGTCGTCGATGCCCACGACGCGCAGCCGCCCATGCGCCCCTCGATGCGCCCCTCAATGCGCGAAGATATCGTTACGAACGGCAACCGCACGCGTATCTTTTACAAAGTACAAGAAGGCGATACGTTCGCGTCTCTCAGTCGCCGATATGGAACGCCTGTGGAAACCATTGCAAGTGACAACGCGATTGACCCCACCAGCAGCCTTCGGCCAGGGCAAACGCTCGCCATTCGCATCGCCGCCGGCGCGCCTTCCCCCCCTTGAGAGCATGTTTACCAGCCTGCTGCGCGAATCGATGCTTCGGTTGGGCGCTACGGTGCCTGCGCACGTACCACAACGTACGCTTACGCGGGCTCCTCGCGCCCGCCCTAGCCTCAATTCGCTCGCGACGGCTGGTAAACATGCTCTGAGGCCCACTTCCAGCAGCAAATTCCAAACCAATGACGCCTAACGAATGGCGATTCCAATAGGATTCCATGCTTCTCGTCGAACCGCGTGCGCTCATTGAAAAACTCACTCCCATCTGTCGCCGTGCGTTCGAACGCGCTGCTGGCGCGGCGATGACGGCACGGCATCGAGAAGTGACCGTCGAGCACGTGCTACTCTCTTTGCTCGACGAGAGCGAGAGTGACTTTGCCGCCCTCATCGAACACTACCGCGTGGACGTAACCCATGCGCGTGCAGCGCTTCATGAGTACATCGGGGAGCTCGGCGCCCGCAATACCGGCAAACCAGTGTTCAGCCCGGTGCTATTCGAATTGTTGCAAGATGCATGGCTGTACGCGTCCGCCGAACTCGGGGCTACGGCGCTGCCCTCCGGGGCCTTGCTCACGCGGCTGCTCGTGGCGCCGGATCGCTACACAGTTGCGCCGCTCGATGGCTTCGACCAACTGCCGCGCGACGAGCTCCGTAAGGAGCTTGGTCGACTGACCTCGCATTCTGTCGAAACAGCAAGCAGCCCGCGCGTTGTCCAAGACGGCGAGACTCGCGCGGCGGGCGCCGTTGCGGCGGGCGATAGCGTGCTCGCTCGCTTCACCACGAACCTGACCGAGCGCGCGAAGAAGGGCGAGCTCGATCCCGTGTTCTGTCGCGAAGGCGAGGTCCGGCAGATGGTCGACATCTTGTGCCGGCGTCGGAAAAATAATCCCATTCTGGTAGGTGAGCCCGGCGTCGGAAAAACGGCCATCGTCGAAGGTCTCGCGCTGCGCATCGCTGCCGGAGACATTCCCGACGCCCTCAAAGGTACACAGGTCGTCGTACTGGATCTCGGCGCGCTGCAGGCCGGCGCGAGCATGAAGGGTGAGTTCGAGAAGCGCTTGCAAGGCGTGATTGTCGAAGTGAAGGCTTCCTCGCAACCCATGATTCTGTTCATCGATGAGGCTCACACGTTAATTGGTGCAGGAGGTTCTCAGGGAGGCGGTGACGCTGCCAACTTGCTCAAACCGGCGCTCGCTCGCGGAGAATTGCGCACGATCGCAGCAACCACGTGGGCTGAATACAAGCGATACTTCGAAAAAGATGCGGCGCTCGAGCGACGATTCCAACCGGTCAAGGTCGACGAACCGTCCATCGACAGCGCTGTCGTGATGCTGCGGGGATTGGCTCAACGGCTCGAAGAAGCCCATGGCGTTACGATCCGCGACGAGGCCGTGCGCGCGGCGGTGACGCTCTCGAGCCGCTACATCTCCGGTCGCCAGCTGCCCGACAAGGCGGTCGATCTGCTCGACACGAGCGCGGCGCGCGTTCGGGTCCTTCGAGGCGCAACACCGAGTGTGCTCGAGGACACGAGCGCAAAGCTTTTAGCGCTCGAAAGCGAGCGAAACGCTTTCGAACGCGATTTCTTGGCGGGGTTGCCCGTCGACGAAAAAAAGCGCGCGGCGATCACGGCAGCGTGCGACGAACTCATCGCCAACAAGCGAGCTCTCGAAACGCGCCTGAGCGAGCAGCGCGATCTGGTCGCGAGCATTGGGGAGCTCCGCGAAGCCGTACGCGCCGGAGCCGCGGAAGCTTCGGGCACGGTGCAGAGCGACGATCATGACACAGAGGCTCGCGCATCGCTGCGCGCAAAGTTGGGCGAGTTGCGCGCCATAGCTCCGCATGATCGGCTCGTGTTTGCCGACGTCGATGAAGAGCTCGTCTCGGCGATCGTGGCTGATTGGACCGGCATCCCTGTTGGCCGCATGGTCAAAGACAACGTGCAAGCAATTCTCTCCATCGAAGATCGTCTTCGCGAACGCGTGCGCGGCCAAGACTCGGCCCTTGCCATCATTGGGCGTGAGCTTCGATCCGCCCGATCGGGCCTCAAGCCACCGCATGCCCCGCTCGGTGTCTTTCTTCTTGTCGGGCCGAGCGGCGTCGGCAAAACGGAGACGGCTCTCAGTTTGGCGGATTTGCTGTTCGGCGGAGAGCGTTTCGTCGTGACGATCAACATGAGCGAGTTCCAAGAGCGCCACACGGTTTCGCGTCTCATTGGTTCGCCGCCAGGATACGTGGGTTATGGCGAGGGTGGCGTTCTCACCGAAGCCGTGCGTCAAAGGCCGTACTCCGTGGTCCTTCTCGACGAAGTCGAGAAGGCCGATCGCGAAGTGATGAACCTTTTCTACCAAGTATTCGACAAGGGAATGCTTTCCGATGGCGAAGGTCGAACCATCGACTTCGCCAACACGGTCGTCGTTCTCACGTCGAACCTCGCAACGGATTTGCTCGCGCGTGCGGCCGATCCAGAAGGGGACGTCCCGCCGTACGAGGATCTCATTGCGCTCGTGAAACCGACGCTAAGCGAATACTTCAAGCCGGCGCTCCTTGCGCGCATGACCGTGGTTCCGTACGTTCCGATCCGGCGTGATGCGCTCTTGGGAATCGTAGAGCAAAAGCTCGCGCAGGTTGGGGCGCGCATGAAGGAAGCACACAGCGCAGATCTCGTCGTCGAAGACGCCGTGCGCATCGCGATCGCCGCGCGCTGCCGCGAGGTCGAAAGCGGCGCTCGCAATGTCGATCACATCTTGCGAGGGAACATTCTTCCACTGCTGTCGAATGCGATTCTTCGCGGCATTGCCGAAGAGAAGGATTTTGCGAGGTACCATCTTTTTGTGGACCCTGCATCGGGGCAGTTCCAATGCCGAGGGGAGCAAGCCTAATCGTCATGCAACCGCACGCCTACCCATCGATATTCGCGCCACTCGCTATCGTCTTCGTAGCGCTAACCAACGCGTCATGCGGTGGCGCAACGACACCGACGCCACAAGCACCAGCGCCGTGCCCAGTGCAAAGCGTCACGGTATCGGTTCTTTCGTCACCGACGATCAATCGAAGCCCTGAAGGCGAGGCGCGCCCCGTCGTGGTTCGTTTCTACCAGCTCAAGGAAGATTCTCGCCTCAACAATGCGTCGTTTGAACAAATATGGAAGGACGAGAAGACCACGCTCGGCGACGATCTCGTTTCGTCACGCGAAATGGACGTTTTCCCGGCGACTCGAACGGACTTTGCGTTCGACCGTCCGCCGACCGTCAATCACGTTGCGGGCGTAGCGCTGTTCGCCGCTCCGGCGGGTCGGGCGTGGTTCTCGGTGTTCGACCTTTCGCCTGTTCCCGAACCCGGAAAGTGCGCACCCGCGGTGTGCGCTCCGGGCGACGAAAGCTGCGAGAACGCGGGAGCTCATGAAATGCATCTCGTTTATTATGTTGACGGCAACAAAATCGACGACGGCGTTGAGCACCTCGACGACTATCCAAACCCAGGGAAAATGAAATCAAAGGCACGTAGTGGAAAGTGAGACCTGCTTTCGGTGGCGTTGGCAATCGACGCTGCCAATCGACGCTGTTAGGGAGATGTTGAGCCTGTGAATGTCGGACTTTCCATAAAAGGGCTCGATACGACGCACCGTGTGCCGCCTTTCGAGATCGTCTTCCGACGATGTCCGGTCATCGTGGGGCGGGATGATACGGTCGCAAGCTGCGTTCTGAACGATGTTCGAGTCTCCCGCATTCACGCAAGCATTGACATGCGAAATGGACAAATCTGCGTTCGTGATGCAGGCAGCAGAAATGGAACATTCGCCGGTTCAACGCGGGTTGCTACCGAGCGCTGGACGCCGCTCGGGCCGCTCGAGCGGCCATGCGAAATTCGTATCGGTGATTGGATCCTTACGCTCTCGGCGCACGAACTGACCGACGCCTCGGCGCCCAGCAGCATAGACGACTTTTTTACGTCTATCGACTCATTGCTTGCTGGAACGATGATTGTGCCCAACGTTTCCGCGAGCGAGCCACCCGCTGGGCACGCCGGCGTACACACCCAGATCAGTTCGCGTGAGCCTATGACGGAGCTCCCGCGCTCCGTCGCTGCGATGCTCGCCGCGCGCCAAGATCTCTTTGAGAAGATCATTGCATGCATCGAATCTGCGGCACCGGCGAATCGCGCGAACGTAGTTGCCAGCATCGTTCAGATGTACCCGGTGGTCGAACAAGATCCTATGCTGCGCGCTCTGGTCGAGCAGCGAAGTGGTGTTGCTTTGAAGCACACGGTGGAATCGAGTTCGACGCTCGCCATGCTGGAGCTCGCACGATGGTACGTGAACGGTCAGCGGCAACCCAATACGGCAGAGGAAATTTTCATCTTCGCTCGCAAGTTGAAGACAGGCATCGACGAGCTACTGCTCGGTCTCGTACCGCTGTTTGCTGGGCACGATCGGTTCGAGCAGCAGATGGCACTGCGTTCGGATTCGGACGAACTGCCAGCGTCGTGGCGCTTTCCACGCACACCACGAGAAGCGGCGTCGCGTCTGTTCGATTGGCGCACGCCGTCGGATGATGCCGTACGGGCCATGCGAACCGACCTGGTAGATTTGACCATGCACCAAGTGGCCATTCTCAATGGCGTGATGCGTGGCGTGAAAGTCTTGCTCGAAGAGCTCGCGCCAGAAGCTATCGAGCAAGCATGGCATGAGCGGCACATGCAAAAAGGCTTCTGGGGACGCTTTTTCTCGAAGCTGCGTGTACATCATGACATGTGGGCGCTCTACTGTGAGCGTCACAGTGACTTTGCCGACGAGGAGAACGAACGATTCCGTGTCATTTTCGGTCCGGAATTCGCTGAAGAATACAAGCATTCCGGCGAGGCTCGCGTGAAGATCCCGTCGATGCCGTCAGGTTTGGAAGCCTCTGCCTCGACCTGGGCAAAGCCGTCCATTGGACCAGGGGTTATGCCTCCCCACGCAGCGCCCGCCATGCGCAAGCAGCAGCAAGGCGCCTCGCAATCTCAACCTCCCGGGCAAGCGGAAACCAATGATCCTGGCACTCATCCCTTACATCCTCCCTATCGTCCAAACAGAAACTAATGCGCACCCGTTCCATCTCCTCGCTCACAACTCTCACTTTAACATTACTGCCGGGACTTCGTCCCGCGCTGGCACGTTTCCGCTTCGCGGAAAGCAGTCATGTTAGACTTGTCTCGAGGGGGCGCGGAGCCCCCTCTTGCCCGCTTTGCGGGCAATTCACCCCTCCGCGAAGTCGCTCCCGCGACTTCGTTAGCACTATTGCCGGGCAATTCCCGGCAGTAGTGCTAACGCTTGCTGCGTGCTTGTTGTCTGCCAAAGAAGCGCGCGCTGCTGACACCGAACGCAGCAGTGGATGGCAAACCGCCACGACCATCACGATGGCCGCCGGGGTTGGCACATCCCTTCTCATGCCGCGTGTATTTTATTCTGATCCGGAGACGACTGTGGGTTGGAAAGCCCGATGGCACGTATCCGTCTTTGCACCCGTGCTCGCGAACGTCTCGCTGACAATGGCGAATGAATTTGCGCTCAAAGACCAGCTAAAGTCGTTTCGCCCTGGCTGCGATAACACGAATCAAGGTAGTGGTCGCTGCCGAGACTACGGCTCGCTCTCGTCGTTCGCATTTCTTTCGCTCTCCACCTTCGGACAGACAGGGGTCACGTTCGTCGTCGACACGATAAAGTGGAGTGGAGGTCGCGTGAACGTTGGCTCCCTCCTTGGGAATATTGCGCTTCCTCTCGTTTTGTCTGGCCTTACGGTCGGCGGGCGCGCGGCGGGCAACTGGGAAACCGGGCAGCAGGTCGTTCTGTCGAGCCTTGCCGGGTTCGGCACCGGAGTGATTACGGGTTTGGTGTATTCTGTGCTTCAGAGACCGGAGTGTGGGTACACGGGCGCGATGATTTGCTGGTAACTGGACCGCTTGCAAGTTGACGCGAGTTGTACTTATTCCTTGTCCAATTTACCGACCAGGCTCAGCGTGAAGAATGCACCCATGTATTTGAAATGCGGGCGCACCTTCATGTCGATTTTGTACCAACCTGCGTCACCTGGCACGTCCGTCACTCTGATTTGTGCCTGACGCAACGGGCGTTTGCCGCGAACGGCGGGGGTTGGCGATTCCATATCGGCGACGTATTGGCGAATCCATTCGTTTAGCTCGGATTCGAGATCGCCACGCTCTTTCGCCGTGCCTATTTGTTCGCGCTGAATCACCTTCAGGTAGTGAGCAATTCGGCACGCCACGAACAGATAAGGAAGCTGGGTGCCAAGCTTGTAATTCAGCTCCGCCTCCTTGCCCTCGGTCGACTGACCGAACATTTTTGACTTTTGCACGCTGTTAGCGGAGAAGAATGCCGCGTTGTCGGAGTCTTTCCGGTACGTCAACGCAATGAAGCCCTGCTCGCTGAGCTCGAACTCGCGGCGCTCGCTTAGCAGCACCTCGGTTGGGATCTTGAGCTGTTCGGCACCCATGGCCGTGTATTGATGCAGCGGCAAATTGTCCACAGTGCCGCCTGCCTGTGGGCCGATGATGTTCGGACACCAACGGTATTTGGCGAAGCTGTCGGCCAGCCGTGTGGCGAATGCGTAAGTGCAATTGCCCCAGAGGTAGGCCTCGTGGTCGCCCTCTACGGTTTCCTGGTAGTTGAACATTTTGACCGGCGTGGTTGTCGGTCCGTACGGCAGACGCAGCAGGAACTTTGGGCAAAGAAGGCCGATGTAGCGTGAGTCTTCGGATTCGCGGAAGCCTCGCCACTTCGTGTATTGCGGTCCTTCGAAGAGCGCGTCGAGATCTTTGAGATTCGGCAGGCTCAAAAAATCCTTCATGCCAAAGAATTGCGGTCCGGCCGCGGCGAAAAATGGTGCATGTGCCATCGCACCGACGGCCGCCACCTTTTGCAAAAGCGCAATGTCTTGTGGCCCTGGCCCCACTTCGTAATTCGATAGGATGGCGCCGTATGGCTTTCCGCCAAATTGTCCGTATTCTGATGAGTAGACAATCTTATAAAGACCACTTTTCGTGATTTCCGGCGCGTCTTCGAAGTCTATGAGAAGATCTTCTTTGGAGCAGTTGAGGAGTTCAATCTTGGTGTTCTCTCGGAAGTCGGTGCGATCGACCGCGAACTTGAGCCCGCGCCACGTCGACTCCAGTTTTTGGAAATCGGGGTTGTGGAGGATTTGGTCGACTTGCTTGGAGATTTTTGTGTCGAGCTCGGCGATCATCGCATCGACGAACGCACGGTCGATCTTTTCGGATGCATGCTTGGGCGTGAGAAGCTCGGTGACGAGCGCCTGAATCCCCCGTTTCGCGACGGCGTATCCATCGTCGGTCGGCGGGAGCTTCGTTTCGTTCAAGATGTCGTCCAGGAGCGAGCCTTCTGCAATGGATACGGAAGCGCCTTGCCTTTGCTCGAGCGTGCCGGATTTCAAGTCGCTCATTTTATTAACCTCTTTCTTTCGGCGGAACACCGAGTTCGCGCATTAATTTGTCGCGCTGCTCAGCATCGCCGAGCAAAGCTTGCAGTTTCTTGCGAAACGCTGGCACGTTGCCGAGCGGGCTTTTGAGCGAGGTGAGCGCTTCGCGCAGTTCGAGAAGCTGACGAAGCTCCGGGACTTGTTGCGCTACCGCATCGGGCCCGAAATCCGCGAGCTTGGTGAAATGAAGCTTCACGGACAGCTGTTCGTCAGGCTCTCCTTCACTTAAAGCGTTCGGCACGGTCAAGTCGAGACGAAGATTGTGCTCGGCAAGGACTTGTTGGAAATTGTCTTTGTCGACGTTGACGGGTTTTCGCTCCTCGAGAGGACGCTCGTCGGGCTGGCCCGTGTAGTCGCCGACGAAAAGCATTTTCAGCGGCAGCTCGACCTCGGACTGACGGTCGCCGGTGTCAGGCTTGTAGGTGATGTTGACGCGTTCTTTGGGTGCAACGGATTGATCATCAGACATGCTTGTAAACTCCAACTATAGCAGTGACGAGATCAGTCATTCTGCCACCGCAATCGAAGCGCGGCACGCGGATCGACCGCGAGAAGCCTCTGGAAGACGGAGATTTCCGTGGAATCGCGAGACGGTACATTGGTAGATTCCGCATGAATTTTGCGCGATGAAATGCGCATTGTCTTCAGAAAACCTTCGAACGCTTCGGCCGAGAGCGTGGGCTCCCATTGCTCGAGGGTCTCGGTGACCTGTGGGAGTATCCGCCCGTACAGAGCGAGTGCAAGGTCGATGCGCGCAGAGGCTTGAGCCTGCTTAGCTACTGCAAGATGCACGCGAAAGCGGCTGCGCGCGTCCGAGAGCCGTTCGGCGTTGGCAAGTGCATCGCCGAGCGCGTCGTCGACGTTGCCCGAAGCGAGCTCGGCGATCATGTCGCTCATAATCTTTTCTGAGGCAGGGTCGACGGCGTGAACCGCGCTTGGCACTGGCCCTGTTGCGCTGCCCCCCACGATTGCCATTTCCTGCTCGATCCAATCGAGCGTGTCGGGCGCAGCAAAGGGAGTGCCCGTCGAGAAAAGCAGATGCAGAATGCCCGGAGCGCGCTTGAGAAAGGCGACGAGCTCACGCCCCACGGCTTGCCGAGCCGCCCGATACTCTGCCCCCTTTTTCTCGAGTGCAATGGCTGAAAACCGATGCGGATCGAGCCAGAACACGTGGTTTCCGACGGCGTCTTCGGCAGCGTCGAGAAGGGCGTCCCATTGGCCTGCATGCAAGAGCGTCGTGATCTCTTCGCGATCGTGATCTTTGGGGCCACGCAAAAACGTCTTGCCCTGCTCGACTTCTGGCGCGTGTTCGACCGTGAGCCATGCAGCAACACGCGCCATGCGATAAGGCCATGGTGAAGTTGGTGCCAGGTGGCGCGCGTGACGGGCGATAGCCGCGAGAGGCTCTCGCAATTTTCGTGCGCTGTCTTGGGCGCTGTCGAGCCCGGAAAGCGACGACGGGTCGAATGCAATGTTGGCGATTTCCGGGGCGATTGCGGGGGCAGTTTCTGGCGCGATTGCGGGCGGCGGGGCAGCGGGCGTTGGCCCGTTTGGCTTGTTGGATGTTGCGGCAGAGGGAGGTGGGGGTAGAGCCACCGGCTCTGGCAAATCTGGTAAGCTACGAATTTTCTCGCGTACCGACAGGCGTAAGGGTGAAATCCCAGGGTCTGCGTTTTGGAGCAGATCGGCAAAGGATGCTCCGGCCTCGGCAACGAGTGATTCGAGCGCGCGCACCGTGTCGGCTTCTGCAGGGCCAACAGGCATTGCGGTAACGCGTTTTGCCAGGGCTCGCCAGAGCCAATCGATCTGCCCAGCGCGGGCACGAATGCGCTTGAGCGGAGGATGAAGCAGAGGCCAATAGGCCTTGCTCAGCGCCACGCAAAGTGCAATTCCCTCGGCGACGCCGCGCCAGCCTTGCACTTGTGCCTTCGCAACTGCGAGCCACGTCATCGCGCGCAGATCTTTGGAATCGTCGCGGAGCACGCGCTCACACTCGGCGATGACATATGCCCAATCGGGTGCTTCCGCGGTGAGTGCGGAAAGCTTTTCCAATTCTGCGCTGAGGCGCTCGAACCGCGGATCGTAAGCGAGGTCTTTGCCCGCAGGCGCGTCCGCCGAAATGGCCGCGAGGAGCGGGGAGGTGGGATCGAGCGCCATGCCTTTTTACCGGAGGAAGGTTGGATCGACTGCGTAGAGCGCGAGTTGCATGGCATTGGGGTCAAATGGAGACTGGATGGCGATGGTTCCGGTGGTCACCATATGGACCCAGAAGTCACCCGTCGTTTCGAGACGGAAAAACACGACTCCGGGCTTGACGGGGAGCGCCGTTGGCGGGCGATGCTCGAGCGCGATGTGCGCGCCGTTGACCGCGGAGTTGAGAATACGACCGATTTGTGGGAGCGATGCTATCTTCGTCAGCTTCGGCACCTGGTCGCGGACTTGGGCTTCAGGATACTTTCCGCTCACCGCGAGGAAGAATGCAAACTGGTAGATCGCCGAATCGCGCAATTTACCCACTCGCAAACCGTTGTCTTGCTGTTCGAGTGGGATCTCGACATAGCGCTCGGCGATGACGCGATCGAGAAGTGCGAGCGCCAAATTGAACATGGGCTCGAATACCGGGCCGATCTCTAGGAATTTGAAGCGAGGGACGTTCATGGGATCGCCCTGAGCGTCGAAGGTGCAGAGTTGGCCAATGAGTTGCGCGAGAACCGCATACGCTTCGCGAGGTGGCGTGGACGGCTTGTCGACGACTTCCGCGACGAGAGGTAGCAGCCCGTTGAGCGTGTGCAAGAGCCAGAATTTGGCTGCGTCGGCCGCATGAAACTCGATGACTGCAGCCGATCGTTGCCGACGGCTCGATGCAAGCCCTTGCTGCTTTGCGATCATGACACGAAGAAGCCGGCGAAACCCTTCTTGCAAGAACAGAGAGGCGCCGATTTGCAAGACGGGAGGGACGAAGGTTTCGCTTAGGACCACCGAGCCCGAGGCAGCGCGCACGAGCTGCGCGATGCGAATGACCTCGAAACGATCGACTGGTTCATCGCCGAAAAGAATACGCAAGTTGTTCCCGGCCCATTCGATGGAGCGTTCGTCCATACCCGAGTTGAGGTCGACGACGGTGGTTTGCATGCGCTGGTAGCGCGCTGGGCTCGCGGGGTCGCCCTTGAGATCGACATTCGGGGCTTGATCGTTTTCGCGGGCAAGCCCCACGTACACGTCGAGCGGGCGAAGCGGGCGGCCTGCACTTCCCTTGGTTCCGAAATCGCCGAAACCCTCGTAGCGACGCGCAGGGAGCGAATCTGCCGACCCGTCGCCAACATCGAGGACCGTACCGTCGGGCAAGACCGCTTTGAGTGTCACGACGCGCACTTCTCCGGTTTGCAGGGCGCGCGGATCGATGTTGAGCTCGAGGAGACCCCAGTCTTGAGGACTTACGGCAGCCAGCCGACGCGCAAGAAGAAGCTCGTGGTACTGGTCTTGACGCTGCAAGTGATGGGGCTCGAGAAAGAGCCCATCGATCCACAAGGGCTTACGGGGCTGCCGCATGAAGAGGGAAGAGAGGGTACTCTATTCGTGCAGCGCCCAACAAGTCTTACCCATGGAGCCGGGTGTCGAGATCGCGAGGCGCTCCGCCAGCGTCGCTGTATATTTACAAAGAATCACGGACTGGCTCGGCGCGAAATTGTCTGCGTCTCTGCAAAGCGAGCTTGCCGGGTTGCGCGTGCACCGAACACGGGTCAACGTAGAAGTATTGCTATTTTACCCTCTCATCTTTTCACCCAGGAATTGAGCTGTGAATTCAACTGACTCCATATTTGGACGCGTGGA
>Ga0123357_10000242_pt1 | contig 52078 bp, 35 predicted proteins | sample TergutEmb28metaG_FD_89873 | JGI IMG/M metagenome (GOLD analysis project Ga0123357, IMG submission 89873) | Embiratermes neotenicus P4 segment gut microbial communities from Petit-Saut dam, French Guiana - Emb289 P4 | ecosystem: Host-associated > Arthropoda: Insects > Digestive system > Gut ...
AAAGTTTCAATCCACGCACTCGCGGGGAGTGCGACCACCACCGCCCATCATCACATTCCGTTTACTCAAAGTTTCAATCCACGCACTCGCGGGGAGTGCGACGCGCCATAGTTACCACTTACACCGGCATTTTGTGGTTTCAATCCACGCACTCGCGGGGAGTGCGACTTTGCCGATTTTGTTTATCATAGTTTACCATCCTTGTTTCAATCCACGCACTCGCGGGGAGTGCGACTAGTTTCCGGTGCATCTCCGGCATCATCCTCTCTCGTTTCAATCCACGCACTCGCGGGGAGTGCGACCTCCACAAAATAGGTTTATAAATATATTATAGACAGTTTCAATCCACGCACTCGCGGGGAGTGCGACAGGGGAGCTGGCCCGGCTGGTGGGAGTAGAGCCAGTTTCAATCCACGCACTCGCGGGGAGTGCGACCACAATACGTCATTAAATATTGCCAACGATTCGGGGTTTCAATCCACGCACTCGCGGGGAGTGCGACCTAATTAATTTGATTATATATATATATCTCACATGTTTCAATCCACGCACTCGCGGGGAGTGCGACTTGTTTCTTCTATATATGCTCAATTATTAGATTATTGTTTCAATCCACGCACTCGCGGGGAGTGCGACTTTTTTCTTTTCCAGGCAATTGAAACTTTGATATGTTTCAATCCACGCACTCGCGGGGAGTGCGACATGCTATGGCATATCTGTATATGGGCGATTCGGCAGTTTCAATCCACGCACTCGCGGGGAGTGCGACTCTCTACCAGAGTATTTGTCCATAATCTGCGGCATGTTTCAATCCACGCACTCGCGGGGAGTGCGACAACCGAAAATTACTGGGCAGTTGAACCCCCGGTGAGTTTCAATCCACGCACTCGCGGGGAGTGCGACCCTCGTCAATGATTATTTCATACATGGTTTCTGTTGTTTCAATCCACGCACTCGCGGGGAGTGCGACCAAACAGATCGGGGTACGTTGTCGGCCAAAACAATGTTTCAATCCACGCACTCGCGGGGAGTGCGACCAAACGTCGTTAAAAACAGCTTTGTTTGACCGGGGTTTCAATCCACGCACTCGCGGGGAGTGCGACAAGGCCATTACCCCAGGTAACTACACCATCATCAGTTTCAATCCACGCACTCGCGGGGAGTGCGACGCAAGTCCCATCTTCGCAACTTCATCTTTGGAATGTTTCAATCCACGCACTCGCGGGGAGTGCGACTCGGGCAGATGGCGTGGCCAAGGGTCAGATTTTGAGTTTCAATCCACGCACTCGCGGGGAGTGCGACACATATCGGCAAAAATCCCATTTCCTTTTCGGGAGTTTCAATCCACGCACTCGCGGGGAGTGCGACGTCAATTTTTCGTTGCTTGTAATCATCGTTATGTGTTTCAATCCACGCACTCGCGGGGAGTGCGACTCAATCCCGGCTGTTTACTCCGGTAAGAGGCAGATGTTTCAATCCACGCACTCGCGGGGAGTGCGACTTGATTTTTATATCGGGAGAATAAAGGCAGCCGGTTTCAATCCACGCACTCGCGGGGAGTGCGACGTAGTTGTTACCCTACATAAGATAGTATAGCGCGTTTCAATCCACGCACTCGCGGGGAGTGCGACTTCCAACAACTCTTTCAAAACATCCCCTTTAACAGTTTCAATCCACGCACTCGCGGGGAGTGCGACTCCAAAAGAGCAAGCCTTGCGAGTGTTGGGAATTCTCGTTTCAATCCACGCACTCGCGGGGAGTGCGACCTCAATGTGTTTTTCTTTTTGGCTGTCTACAAGCGGTTTCAATCCACGCACTCGCGGGGAGTGCGACTATCTGGTTCCGGGTTTGACACAAGTTGGGAGATTGTTTCAATCCACGCACTCGCGGGGAGTGCGACGGCATTGCAGGCGGTCATACAATATGACCCGGCTGTTTCAATCCACGCACTCGCGGGGAGTGCGACATGGAAATAATATTATGATAAGCAAAAGCATTGACGTTTCAATCCACGCACTCGCGGGGAGTGCGACACGGATGAAAAATAAAACCAAAGAAACGTTTGCCAGTTTCAATCCACGCACTCGCGGGGAGTGCGACCAAGCCTGGATATGCTTGCAAGAAAATATTTACATGTTTCAATCCACGCACTCGCGGGGAGTGCGACGTAGAGTGTATATTCCTTTTGAAACAAAGAGATAGGTTTCAATCCACGCACTCGCGGGGAGTGCGACTTATTAAAATTACGTTTCCGTCGTCAATTAAATATTGTTTCAATCCACGCACTCGCGGGGAGTGCGACGTCATGATCTTCCTCTGGGTAATCAGGCAGTACCGGTTTCAATCCACGCACTCGCGGGGAGTGCGACGCCGGCAAAAATCTTTTAAATGTTATAAATACGCTGGTTTCAATCCACGCACTCGCGGGGAGTGCGACTTGTAATTTTTTTGCTTTATCACGCTCTGCTTTGGGTTTCAATCCACGCACTCGCGGGGAGTGCGACGGCGTCATTCCCCTGTATAATTTAGCCTGTATCTGTTTCAATCCACGCACTCGCGGGGAGTGCGACGCAGTAGCAGGATTTACCAATCCCATCATACCGGTTTCAATCCACGCACTCGCGGGGAGTGCGACAACAGTATGAATATATATCCGTAGTAAATATATCCGTTTCAATCCACGCACTCGCGGGGAGTGCGACTCGATAATTTCTGTAAACGGATACCAGCAAGATGTTTCAATCCACGCACTCGCGGGGAGTGCGACACGAATTGCGGTAAGATAAATTTTATCTATTATTTTTGTTTCAATCCACGCACTCGCGGGGAGTGCGACCCCGGAATATGAAGTGGCTTGCGATGGTTGTGGAGTTTCAATCCACGCACTCGCGGGGAGTGCGACTTTTCGCCTTTAAGGCTTTTGATTCTGGACGTAAGTTTCAATCCACGCACTCGCGGGGAGTGCGACATCCAGCCAACCCAAGGGATGCTTTACCAACAGAAGTTTCAATCCACGCACTCGCGGGGAGTGCGACCTAACTGGTTTTGTTGATGCAAACGGAAACTACCATGTTTCAATCCACGCACTCGCGGGGAGTGCGACGTAGTTATCACCCTACATTAGTTAATATATCACATTGTTTCAATCCACGCACTCGCGGGGAGTGCGACTTGTCAACTATTTTTGAGTTTTTTTTACGATTTTGTTTCAATCCACGCACTCGCGGGGAGTGCGACTTAATGGAAGATCGTGCAAAGCGTCCGCCATTTGACGTTTCAATCCACGCACTCGCGGGGAGTGCGACAACTTTCCATAATTGGTTTTCAAATAAGCGTCTCCCGTTTCAATCCACGCACTCGCGGGGAGTGCGACTTTAGCATTAGCACCATTTACATAATATGATCGGGTTTCAATCCACGCACTCGCGGGGAGTGCGACACCAGTTAGCTTGTATTCTTGTGTTACGGCATTGGTTTCAATCCACGCACTCGCGGGGAGTGCGACCCAATTACCTGACAATATAAGGGCTGAATAGTTGGTTTCAATCCACGCACTCGCGGGGAGTGCGACGAAGAACTCGCGCGCTCTGTAACAGCGGGGCTTGTTTCAATCCACGCACTCGCGGGGAGTGCGACATGATGATACCTATTACCAGTTGTGATGAGTAGGAGGTTTCAATCCACGCACTCGCGGGGAGTGCGACCTGCCTCAATGAGGATGCCAAGACCGATTCGGTAGAGTTTCAATCCACGCACTCGCGGGGAGTGCGACGTAAGCAAGGTCAGGACATGATTGTTGTTGCAAAGTTTCAATCCACGCACTCGCGGGGAGTGCGACACCAAGAGAGCAAGCGGAGGTTTGGGATCATTATGTTTCAATCCACGCACTCGCGGGGAGTGCGACTTATTTTTTGTGCTATATTAATTATTGTAGACTGAGTTTCAATCCACGCACTCGCGGGGAGTGCGACTTCAAGGATAATGAATATTTCCAGGGCTGGTATGAGTTTCAATCCACGCACTCGCGGGGAGTGCGACACCATGGCGATCAGGTACTTGCTAACGTAGTAGCTTGGGTTTCAATCCACGCACTCGCGGGGAGTGCGACCCGCCTATTTAATTTTAATACTATTTAATTTTAATTGTTTCAATCCACGCACTCGCGGGGAGTGCGACAAAGACATTTTCCTATACAAATATATAGTAAAGTGTTTCAATCCACGCACTCGCGGGGAGTGCGACATAATTTAATAATGGCATTTTTGACTAACATACTATGGTTTCAATCCACGCACTCGCGGGGAGTGCGACCCCAGTCATATCCGTCTTTATCCGGGTCTTCGGTTTCAATCCACGCACTCGCGGGGAGTGCGACAAGATTGTTATACCTTAAATACACGCAAAATCCGAGTTTCAATCCACGCACTCGCGGGGAGTGCGACCGGCCCAGCTGGAATCAATCCAGGTGTGTAAAAAGGTTTCAATCCACGCACTCGCGGGGAGTGCGACATCCCCTTTTTTTTCGGAGGAAAACTGTAAATGGGTTTCAATCCACGCACTCGCGGGGAGTGCGACGCTCCGGAGTCCAGCGCCCCGTCGGCCTCGTCCTGGTTTCAATCCACGCACTCGCGGGGAGTGCGACATAGGCCAAGTACCTGCCGGAGATTGCCTGTCAAGTTTCAATCCACGCACTCGCGGGGAGTGCGACTCCATGGGGCCGTCCTTTAGATGATTGGAGGCCAGTTTCAATCCACGCACTCGCGGGGAGTGCGACAGACTTGGACGAGCGGCAAGTAACCATAATTGTAGTTTCAATCCACGCACTCGCGGGGAGTGCGACGTATTAATGCCGGGAAATTCTTCGTCAATAATGGTGTTTCAATCCACGCACTCGCGGGGAGTGCGACACAGATCCGTCGGCATAGTACACCGGTTCGTAATCAGTTTCAATCCACGCACTCGCGGGGAGTGCGACCCAACTTGACTGTTTGATAATCTTCCATGTCCATAGTTTCAATCCACGCACTCGCGGGGAGTGCGACTTTATTATACATAATGTATATTTAGGTTTACCAGGTTTCAATCCACGCACTCGCGGGGAGTGCGACGGAGCACATGCGAGCGGCATTGCCGGCATTGGGCGGTTTCAATCCACGCACTCGCGGGGAGTGCGACGGTTACCTGATACTTTTGATGATTGCGGAAGGTTGGGTTTCAATCCACGCACTCGCGGGGAGTGCGACCTGTTCGGTATGACGTTGATATTTCCTTTTTGCTTGTTTCAATCCACGCACTCGCGGGGAGTGCGACGTATGGGGATTAACCCATTTAAATTATTAAGCATGTTTCAATCCACGCACTCGCGGGGAGTGCGACAGTTTTTATTCTTTACTTGCTTATTGATGAGAAAAGTTTCAATCCACGCACTCGCGGGGAGTGCGACCCTGGCGAGCTGTCAATCCGGTCATATACTCCGCGTTTCAATCCACGCACTCGCGGGGAGTGCGACAAGGTTTTTTGGCCTATTAAATTAGAATTAAATTGTTTCAATCCACGCACTCGCGGGGAGTGCGACCATGTAATATGCGTTTACGCATTTTTTACTCCCTTGTTTCAATCCACGCACTCGCGGGGAGTGCGACGTTTTTAGGTTAAAATGGCAGAAAACAACACTAGGTTTCAATCCACGCACTCGCGGGGAGTGCGACGATATGTTAAAAAGATTTTTAGAAAATGATAACGATGTTTCAATCCACGCACTCGCGGGGAGTGCGACTTGCTGACGCTATGTTAGAGGAGCGTGTAAAAAATGTTTCAATCCACGCACTCGCGGGGAGTGCGACCGATGTTTAAACTCACAGTTCCTCTAGTTTTAACTGTTTCAATCCACGCACTCGCGGGGAGTGCGACGCAATTTTTGGTTTTTCCGTGTATTAATTTATATGTTTCAATCCACGCACTCGCGGGGAGTGCGACGAGAACATTCAAGTCATTTACTGAGTACGTTTACGGTTTCAATCCACGCACTCGCGGAGAGTGCGACCCGGAGGTTCATGTAATATCTACCTTCTCGGACAGGTTTCAATCCACGCACTCGCGGGGAGTGCGACCCATTTGCTGGCGTCCCTCGCGTTCCATATCGAGTTTCAATCCACGCACTCGCGGGGAGTGCGACAAGAAATACCATATGATTGGTACACAACAGAGAAGGTTTCAATCCACGCACTCGCGGGGAGTGCGACTGGAGCAGGGCGGGTATGACCCGCCATGATCTGGTTTCAATCCACGCACTCGCGGGGAGTGCGACGAGAATTTCAACATCTGATCCGTCATCAATGCTGTGTTTCAATCCACGCACTCGCGGGGAGTGCGACTCATACCGGAACTCGTATTTGAGAGTGCCCAGCACGTTTCAATCCACGCACTCGCGGGGAGTGCGACCTTAACTTTAACTGGATATACTCTATAGACAAGCTGTTTCAATCCACGCACTCGCGGGGAGTGCGACTTTAATTGCTTAATATCCTACGCTTAATACGCGGTTTCAATCCACGCACTCGCGGGGAGTGCGACATGTACTTTCGCTACACTCCCCATAAGGACATCAGTTTCAATCCACGCACTCGCGGGGAGTGCGACCAGTATTTTAGCGTCATCCTTATCCAGGCCTTTTAGTTTCAATCCACGCACTCGCGGGGAGTGCGACAAAAAGGTGATGGAAGCCCGGGAGCGTGTACGGGTTTCAATCCACGCACTCGCGGGGAGTGCGACGGAACCAGCCGGGCCGGTTGTCGCGGCATAATTTGGTTTCAATCCACGCACTCGCGGGGAGTGCGACGTTCACTCTCCGCACCCTGGTCTGCGTAATGGCCAGTTTCAATCCACGCACTCGCGGGGAGTGCGACATATGTCCCGTGCATGGATAAACGCCACGGCACATGTTTCAATCCACGCACTCGCGGGGAGTGCGACCTGCGTACAGAGGACTTTGACGAGTTTTTACAGGTTTCAATCCACGCACTCGCGGGGAGTGCGACAGCTTAAGGACAGAGGGGTAATCGGTTGAAACTGAGTTTCAATCCACGCACTCGCGGGGAGTGCGACAGGTTGTCCGGCATTACTTCTATGCTTCTTGTGTTGTTTCAATCCACGCACTCGCGGGGAGTGCGACCCATGCTCCTGTTGCATTTCTACCGGCATCACCCTGTTTCAATCCACGCACTCGCGGGGAGTGCGACAAACGAGACAGTGATGCAGCAGTCAGCCGAATTACAGTTTCAATCCACGCACTCGCGGGGAGTGCGACACTTTGGATTGCATTTTCTCTTTTTCAATCCGGCGGTTTCAATCCACGCACTCGCGGGGAGTGCGACACCCCGTGATTAAAAAATATAGGAGGATCAATTGTAGTTTCAATCCACGCACTCGCGGGGAGTGCGACCTAAAGAAATATGAATTATTACCTGGATTTGTTTGCTGGTTTCAATCCACGCACTCGCGGGGAGTGCGACTTGAAAAGTATTTTCATGCCATATTCCATGCAGGAGTTTCAATCCACGCACTCGCGGGGAGTGCGACATCCGCCAGCTTATTATATGCACAGAACCAAACGGGTTTCAATCCACGCACTCGCGGGGAGTGCGACAAGGCCTTAAAAATGAATCAAGCAAATTTTGCCAAGTTTCAATCCACGCACTCGCGGGGAGTGCGACTTGAGTATCGGGAATATATATTAATTCCCAGTATGTTTCAATCCACGCACTCGCGGGGAGTGCGACTTACTTGAAAAAATACAAAAACTTTTTGCTTTAGGGTTTCAATCCACGCACTCGCGGGGAGTGCGACCCGGCGGCTACTGTATAGCCAACTTAAACTTACATGTTTCAATCCACGCACTCGCGGGGAGTGCGACTTCTTCCTCTTTCATGTCGAGGATCGAAGCGTCAAGTTTCAATCCACGCACTCGCGGGGAGTGCGACGGGATTGAAACTACCCGCATCGGCGGCGCCGGCCGGTTTCAATCCACGCACTCGCGGGGAGTGCGACGGCTATTTACGACGCCTTCGCGGTTATCCGCAAGCGGTTTCAATCCACGCACTCGCGGGGAGTGCGACGTGTTGCCCCAGCGAGAGGTTTATGGGTAAGGCCTGTTTCAATCCACGCACTCGCGGGGAGTGCGACGGGAGGCAGAAGGAGACAGGCAATGGGAACTGAGGGGTTTCAATCCACGCACTCGCGGGGAGTGCGACTTTTTCTTTTCGCCAATAGCTTAACACGCTCAAAGTTTCAATCCACGCACTCGCGGGGAGTGCGACTATCATATTATCGAAGTTGTTAATCCATATAAAAAGTTTCAATCCACGCACTCGCGGGGAGTGCGACCTGATGATTTAACATATGCAAAATTGTGGGAAAAGTTTCAATCCACGCACTCGCGGGGAGTGCGACATAGCACTTGAGGTATTACAATCGAGGTTAAAAAGTTTCAATCCACGCACTCGCGGGGAGTGCGACTTTCATCCGCGTATTATATGTATACCGCAGGCAATGTTTCAATCCACGCACTCGCGGGGAGTGCGACGAATATTTTGGATATTAAAAGGGGGACAAAATGAGGTTTCAATCCACGCACTCGCGGGGAGTGCGACAGGGATATACTAGAGTTGCCAGCAGTCTTCAAAGGTTTCAATCCACGCACTCGCGGGGAGTGCGACTTCTGCGGGATATGCCTTGTGTACCAAGGCCCCCGGTTTCAATCCACGCACTCGCGGGGAGTGCGACTGCTATAGTACCGGATTATGAACCTAATTTATCAGTTTCAATCCACGCACTCGCGGGGAGTGCGACATCAAAAGCTGAGGCAGGCATTGTTGCATCTGAGGTTTCAATCCACGCACTCGCGGGGAGTGCGACTTAAATATTTCCCGCTCCCAAGTATATGTCTTGATGTTTCAATCCACGCACTCGCGGGGAGTGCGACTTGTTGTCTTACAGCGTCATCGTCAAAGTATCGAGGTTTCAATCCACGCACTCGCGGGGAGTGCGACGTCATTTATTTTTTTATTCTGCACAGAGAGATATTGTTTCAATCCACGCACTCGCGGGGAGTGCGACGTGAATTGCCGTTTCATGTTTTTCAACCAGCTCCTGGTTTCAATCCACGCACTCGCGGGGAGTGCGACCAGACTTTTTTATGCTTCCGGTCAGCTTATTGAGTTTCAATCCACGCACTCGCGGGGAGTGCGACCGCAGGCCACGGGAACCAATCCAGTGCTTACCAATGTTTCAATCCACGCACTCGCGGGGAGTGCGACTCGTCGCCATTGTCAGCGCCAACACCGGTAGTAGTGGTTTCAATCCACGCACTCGCGGGGAGTGCGACCCCAATAGTATTTATTTCTGTCACTGGTTTTCAGGGTTTCAATCCACGCACTCGCGGGGAGTGCGACGCTCTTGAAACGTCAATCTCATCGACAGGCGATGTTTCAATCCACGCACTCGCGGGGAGTGCGACATAAAAGATTTTCATGGGCGGGTTTACTTTCAATGTTTCAATCCACGCACTCGCGGGGAGTGCGACTGTATGTCATCCCAAATCTGGTTAAATTCGTTATGTTTCAATCCACGCACTCGCGGGGAGTGCGACGTTATGGTAATGGTCGAACCGTCAACCAATACTTCCTGTTTCAATCCACGCACTCGCGGGGAGTGCGACACGAAGGATGACGTGGGAGGCACACTGACCGTCATTGTTTCAATCCACGCACTCGCGGGGAGTGCGACACTGCCGGTTTTTCTGCAACAACCCAGGCCGGATCAGTTTCAATCCACGCACTCGCGGGGAGTGCGACAATATAAACCGGAGAATTTGGTGCCCTTTACGGTGGTTTCAATCCACGCACTCGCGGGGAGTGCGACATACCTCATATTATATCTATATCCTGTAACAAAATATAGCCATGGATCTGCGAACATCACATTCTCAAGAGATATCATAATAGAAAATCCTTCGCTAAATTGTCAAAGATCGATCCTATAAGGAATTACAGTATCTGCGAACCTACCAGGATTTTTTGTGTCATTAAGGTTCGCAGGGAAAAGTTTATGTTTGTAAAAATGATATTAATGGAGAAATTAGACAATTAATGGACCGTCTACATCATATGAAGGTTTGGCGCCTACATGCTCAACCCGCCTTTTATAATTGGCGCCCAGATAATAATAACGTAAACTGTCTTTTTTTACATCAATGATTTCTTCTAATGTACTTTTTAATTTTACCCACTGTGCCGGGTCAACTACACACTCGAATACTGAATGCTGAACACGCTGCCCGTAATTAGTGCAGGCTTTGGAAACATGCCGCAGTCTTTTTGAACCGCCGGGACTGGTTACCATTACATCGTAACTTACCAATACCATCATTATATCTTATCTCCAGAAGAATGGCGGATATCCATCAATGTCCCCGCGGATATATCGGGCCATTAAGTTGGCCTGGATAAAAAACAGGATGCCAATCGGAACTGTTTCCTCAATATAAGGATGCAGTACTTTATTCTGTTTCCGGTTTTGATATTCGCACAAAACGATCTTGCGGGTATCATCATCCATTATAACCGCACCGCTTGCAGCCTTTGTAAATCCTTTCTTTGAGATTTGTCTGCGGTTTATTAATGATAACACCAGTCTGTCTGCCAATGCCGGCCTGAATTCTTCCATCAGGTCCAGTGCAAGCCCGGGACGTCCGGGACGATCCCTGTGCAAGAAGCCAACTGCCGGGTCCAGACCTACTGTTTCAAGCGCTGATCGGACATCATGAGCCAGTATTGTATATATGAATGATAATAAGGCGTTGACTTCATCCAGGGGAGGTCTTCTGTTTCTGTCAGTAAAAATAAAATCTTCTTTTTGATCTATTATGAGATGATTAAATATACTGAAATATTCTGCTGCTGCCTGGCCTTCCAAACCTCGGACTTCATCTGTATTTGCTGTCCGTGGTATTTTATCCAATATGTTTGAAATACTTTCTTCCGCATTTTTTAACGCAGCTGAATCAACTTTTTCTCCATGGTCCCTAATCATGCGGTTTATTACTACACGGCTGTTCGCTAGTTTTCCCCTGACTATATTTGATGCGATTCCAAGAGTTGCCTTTTCATCATCGGCCATCCGGTACTGCTGCCTTCTTAGGAGTACGTTACCGCTGACAGGACCTTTGACCGAAGCCAGAAAACGTCCGTGTTCGCTTAAAAATGAAACTGAAACATCACGTTCTGCACAAAAACCAAGCAGAAACGGCGAACAGAGTACATTGCCAAAACATACAATTCCGCTGATTGTGTGAATCGGAATCTGCATTATCTGCTGTTTTTCCCGTTCTACTACAACAGTTTCTCCTTCACGGTGAAGGTATGATCCCTGGGTCCCGACGTAGAGTGTATTAAGCAGTTTCCGCATTGGTTTTTTCCATTAACCTGATTTGCGATTCAATATAGCGGCTGACGCATTTTGAATCCATTCCTGTTGTCTTTGGCATACAAACATCCAGCAATGAACAATTATCACACTTGCGTTTTTGATAAACCGCTGCTGCTGTTTCTCCGGAATTCCGTATTTCCATAATTCGCTTTACCAAATTAATGGTTTTATCTCTAAGCGGTATATCAATCACTTCTTCTGTTCTGCGGTGTTCCTGAAGATAGTAAAATTGTCCATTCTCAACCGGAATACCAAACATTTCTTCAAGACACAAAACCTGAGCGCAAAGCTGCACCCGGTCTGTGTCATCAGGTTTTTTTCTTCCGCGTTTGAATTCAACCGGCATTATTTTCCTGATTTTACGGTCTTCTGTATACCAGAGTTCCACCAGGTCGCATTTACCGATTAATCCGTGTTTTAGTGAGCGGACAGCCATTCCATATTCCTGCTTAAATAATTTTCTTGACTCATGGTGTTCGGAGTCAACGCGTTCATGAAGCAGCCGTCCTTCGGCAGTATATATATTTTCATCCCATTCCTGTTCAAGATGAATCAATGCATACTGCCTTTCACAGAACATCATATGCTGCAGCGCCGAAATCTGAACCAGATCGTCCTCAGTAAATACTTTCATTAAATATTAACTTCTTTAATAAGTTAATATTTCCGGTTGCAAATCTGACAGCGGATCAATTGTAATTTTATAATCATCCGCATTCTGGGGCTTTTCGGATTTATTTACAATATTCACCTTCAAGCTTCTGTGGACTTTTGCTGATGAATATTGTCCCGATTTGGATGAATGCTCCCACCAATAAAGCTGAATTACTTCCATACTGCCTTCCGGTCTTGCTGATGATGCATCGTTGTCAAAAATATGAAGCAGGGCATGTTTTAATTTTTGCGCATCTTCATAGGAGAATCCTGTTTTCATGGCCAATTGAGGATTAATGCTGCCATATGTAACGTAAAGGCCAAAATCAACCCGGTGCTTCATACCCATGGTATCGGAAGCTTTTTTTGATCCGTCCCCTTCACCGCTTACGCTCTTGGTTATCTGAATACTGGTAATATTTACCGGATCATGGCTGAATGCCGATTGAATTGTGACAGGTCCCCGTATTCCTACGGAAACGCCGCCGCCTTTTTTTTCGTCTTCGGCTTTATATGCAAAAACCTGGCCAAAACTGCGTACATCGATCCAGGTTTTACAGGCTTTATCGGTCACCATTTTGGCGTCTTTCATAATTTCTTTTGTCATAATGCTGTCAGCGCGTGCTTTAAGTGTCTTAAAGTCATCTTTACGGTTGTCATCGGACTGCACAAAAATGTTTTCGCCCATTTCCTGCAGCCTGTCCCGTATTTTTCTTTTGAGGCACACATCTGAGAGTTCGCCCAAATCATCGATGGTAACCCTGGGCATGTTGCCGCTCAGCGGATCACCGTTGGGGTTCGCGTTTGTTACACTGAATACCAGTGCAAAATCAATTTTCTTTTCCAGTACTGACATTTGTTAATTTGCTCCTTCTGTATTATTTGGTTCAGGTTGTTCTGAATTCGTTAATTTTGCTTTTGCTATACCATCCCAGAATGCTTTTTGTTGGCAATGGTAACCCAATAAAAATTCTCCCGTTAATTTTTGATTTGAAACAAATTCGTCATGATTAAACAAACTGGTTATTTCCTGTATCAGTGACTTATACCAGTCGCCCTTCCTGCCAAGTTGTTTAAAATACGGATACAGTTTATCTGTATATAAATGGTTCCAGGTGGAACAGGGACTTCTGGCAAATATCTGCATCAGCCTGACTGCGTTGGTATCCCGTGATTCATTTCTTAGATAAAGAGCCTTTGATTCAACCCTGTCTGCAACTGCCAAAAGTCTGCCGTAGAGATAATCCCGGTTTTTCCGATCTTCTTCCAATCCCACGTTATAATCCTCCTTAATCCCCTTGTAAAAATTGTATTTTATAACCGCACAGGCGGTTTCCAATGTCCTGATCCGTTCTGAATTATCCAGGGAGTAAAGTCTGGTTGCTCTGCTAAAACATAATTTTTCGATATCAGCCGGTATTGGATCATTATCAATTATACATGATAGCAACCGCTGAACAGTCATTATTTTTATTTTATCGTTGGCTCGCTTACCGTAAGCCGCATCTGCAATATCTTCCGGAGACGCAGATGATACAGTACAGCGTAACTTCTTTTCGTTTTCTGCCCAATATGTATTAAACCATGCAATGTGTGTATGCCAGAATTCCTGAGCATTATAAAAATCAGATTCAACAAATTCACGGTACAGCAGAATAGACATACGTCCGGGGGTTGCTGCATTCAATGCCATGATAAAAATTTTTTCGCTTCCTGTAATATCTCCATAATAACCGCGCAGCCTGTTCTTTATTTTTCTGGTTGTTTCTTCCAATGTAAAGTAATGACCTGGATTATCGCTGCCTTCTTCATCATCATTTTCCCATAAATCACGTGATCTCTTTAATAGCTGCGGCTGCACCTTGGGAGCTGTACACCAGGCGACAACTGTTAAATCATTTCCGATTTTTGCGCCTTGTCTTTCTATTAGCCACCTTAAGGCGTTATGTGCTTTTACAGAAACTTCCATACTTATCTGGCAGGCCTGATTTGCTTCCGTAAAACGGCCTCTGTAGGTGAAGTTTGAATTGTCATTGGACGAAATTAACTTCGCACTGTCACCTGAATGTCTGATTTTTGCGGGATGGAGTTCGGCAATTGGCGCAATTTTTTCGGATACATAGCAAAATCCGTTAATATTGGGACAATTTTTTGAATAAAAATCAATCCACGATTGCTGAATTTCTTCATCCTGCCAGGTTTTACTGTTTTCTCCCAATATTTCTACGTTCCAGCGTATAAATACATTACTTTCTGAAGCAGCTATTTTTTCCGGAGTATCCATTTCCGGAATTAATTTACATTTCAGAATATCATGAACAAGCGTTCCTTTTCTAACATATTCATAAACAGTCTTAATTTTTTGGCTTGAATATTCCGAGTCTGCCCATGCTTCCAAAAGTGTTAGATATTCATTGTGTTTTTGTTCTAATTTGACACCTTTGGCATATTCTGCATAATCACCTGCCACGTATTCAAGTTTATCGCAAAAGGGATACGCTTCTACGCCGCTGGTTCTTGCGGAGCTTTTTTCAGTACATGGCATACATGTTGGCCAATCTTTTTTTTCTGATTTTCCCAATAGCCGTGAATTCACAAATTCACCGTTCCCATTAAGGGTTATTTCCAGCGGAGCATTGTTCTTAATATGGTATAAGGGAATAGGTTTATCCAATATATCATTATTTTCCAGAACCTGGTCATATACCGCATTTAATTCCGAAAGCCAACCCATTATTCAATTACCTCCTTTATATTTGTTTGAATTATTTTATATTCACTCGGCCCAATTTCCCGTTCATACTGACATTTTTCCGGACGCGGGAATTCCATAATTCCGTTAATTAATTTAGTTTGCCAAAATCTGGCGGAGAGTACTGGCTTTCCGCTTTCTGAAGGATAACTAAAACTGTGGAACTGCAGTCCGTAAGAGAGTTCCTGTTCTTTATCGTAATAACTGTCATTATCTCCAAACCTGCACGGTTCTACATATCCCTGACATTCCCTTGTACCCAGGAATATATCTCTTCTCCCGCCTTTATCTAACATACGCAAGGCTATTTGATAATGTTTATTTTCATCACGATCTTCTGCTAAATCTTCGCGCTGCATATTCCATTCAAAGTGAGCTTGAATCTGATATGCGACATCCCGCAGATAAGTATAAATGGAAAGATCATGACGATTTGAACCATACTGACCGTCCATCATGAGAGGTTTTACATTTTTTGCCTCTGTCTGGATTTTATTGATTATTCTGACTTTATCAATTATCCAGATGATAGTGGGCTTCCAATATACGGACTCCGTAATACCTTTTATCGCCTGATACGTGGGGAGGTGATAACTGCATTTTTCCCCGCCCATTTTGGTAACAGGATCAGTGAACAGCGCATACTTGCCTGTCAGTAAATATTCAATTTTATTTTCCACACAAGCCTCCTTATGCTAGATTCGTTGAAAATCTGCCTTCAATGTCAGTTAAGCCAATTTTTTGATCGTAATACTTATCATTTACAGTATAAATGTCAAAATCATACCGTGACTTAACCTTTTTTAAAATTTCAGTTTTAATCATTTCCTGTAATTTATCCGGAAATACATTAACTGAAAACAGCTGGGCTTCCCGTAATAATTCCAAGCATCTTTCTTTTGTTGGTTCTCCATGCAATTCACAAATAATTTCATATCCCCTCATAAAAGGAACAATTACGCCTATAGTGTCCTGGGAAATTACCCTGAATTCTTCCCACGCTTTTTCAAATGATTGCCTGAATAATTGCAAAGGCTTTATTTTCCATTTTTTAAATTCTTTCTTGTTAATATATTCTGCATTACTCTTTTGATTATCGGAAAGTAAATCAAGAATAGTATCATCGCGTTTGGAAATTTTATGTTTTAGAATAGATTCCGGTATATTCAAATAATAATAATGAAAATAATTTTCAATCAATTGCAGATTCATCAATTCGTAATTGTATTTTTCACCATTATCCTTAAACTCCCGTAAAATACGATTCATTTGCTGCTGTCCCAAAATTAAATCCGGCAATGAACTGATTTTTTCTTCAGCTTTTACAATATTAATAATATAAACATTTCCAGTTACCGGATTACCATTTATATCTTTAAGTTCACCGTTGCGGTTACAGCGTCCGGCCGTTTGAATTATAGAATCAAATCCTGCAAGAAAGCGAATCGCACAATCGAAACTCAAATCTACGCCCGCCTCGATCAATCTGGTACTTATACAGATGCATTTTTTCTTTTTATTGTACAGGTATTCTTCCCTAATCCGCTTAATTACATCTTTGCGGTGAGCCGGGCACATATTGGCGCTTAAATGAACTATTTCCCAGTCTGGGTGTTTACTCGATAATTCATTAAATAATTTCCACGCCTGGGCTTTTGTATTTACAACAATTAAAATATTTTTTTCTTCCAGATTTTCCATAAAATCAGAAACTTCAGCCAATGTCCATCCGGTCTCATTGGTTTTATCAATAAGTTTTACCCGTTTTAATTCATTAAAGTGTCTGGTAATATCGGGAATTATTTCATTGGCAGTTGATAGAGGAAGAGCATAATCGGGCTCCAGTTTATTTAACCCCGGCTGAGTCGCAGTTGTCAGCAAGATTGATACATTGGCATTTTGAACCAAATATTGTATTGCCCAATTGAAAAGATAAGTACAAGAAGCAGGAAGTGTTTGTACTTCATCAAGTATAATTACAGAATTGGCAAGCTGGTGCATTCTTCTGATTTTACGTGTACCTGAGCCAAACAGGGATTCCAGGAATTGGACCATAGTTGTAATTACTATCGGGACATTCCAGGTTTCAGTTGCTTCATCCGTATATTCATTTTTTTCATTTTTATCAAGATTTGAATGGTGTTCAAGAATAATTTCACCATTTTTACCGCTTGGGTTGAGTATCGCGCGTATTTCTTTGGCGTTCTGATCGAGAATTGAAGTATAAGGGGCTATAATAAATATCCGATCTTTTCCGCTGGATTGCGCCCGTTCAAGGGCATAACGCAGTGATGCCAAAGTTTTACCCGTTCCTGTCGCAGCTGTCAGGGTATAAATACCGTCTCCCCGACCGGCGAATTCAGCGCAGCGATCTGAAACATCACGGCGGATTTCATTCAGCCTTCCTTCTTTGGGAAATTTCGCCAAATGTGTTTCAAGACGTTCACATAACATATTCCAATCAGTCTTTGCGACCGCATTTTCGATTGTTACAGGTATATCTTTTTCATAATCGGCACTGGACCGTCTGTCTCCGTCAATAAGGCAGCTTGATAAAAAACGGGCAGTGAGTCCCAGGTTAAAACACTGACCTTTTTCTGTTTTGGCTTCTGTAAGTTTATGTAACACATTGTATGTTTCCGGCAGAAAATCAGGATCTGTCAATATTTCATTTATTTTTTGTTTTATGGAATCATCAAGATGTAAAAAGGATTCATTCTTGTGTGTTTCGTCTTCAGTTTTTTCCATTCTTATGGATAATTTTGCAGTTCCATCAATTTCAATAATATCAGGTAAACCAGGCCCGTGGTGATACATTACACAGGCGGCAAGCAGCTGCGCTATAATTTCGTTGATTTTTCCCGGAGTTTTGATTAAATTTTCATATATATACTGACCGCCTGCTGCAGCGTGATCCAGTATGGTATCTTTTTTGCCAGTTTTATTACTTTTTTCCAGGTATTCCTGCCATAAACTTGAGTACTTGCCAAAATCATGGACTAAAGCGGTTAAGAGGGCAGGCTTGGGAAGGCCGATCGGTATAGAAAACAATTCAGTATACATACCGGTTTCTTCGAGGTGCCTGGCTAATGTTTGATATTCAACATCCGAGTTTGGCCTAAATCTCGCTTTATATTTCATTTGTTTCCCCTTGGTATTAACTGTATCGCATTATAAAACTATAAAGTTTTTAATCATGCATAACTTAAATATAATATAAATATATTTCCAAGTCAAGCTAAATTTATTAAATTTGCTGATAAATTTACTTTAAAAAAAACGCCCTATAAAAGGGCGCAGCGTAACGCATCTATAAAACTATGTTTCAATCCGCACTACCGCAAGGGGAGTGACATCATCCATAAAAATTTACCTAATAAATCAAAAACTTTCAACAATCCGCCCAAATATTTACCGCCCAAATCTTCCCAAATTATTGACTAATATTACACTCTATGGGAACATTAAAATATGACCAACTCCCATTTGCAGGTCAGGGTTAAAAATAAAATAGCCGCAAGGTCGCGCAATGTTAATATTATTCAGCTTGTACTCATCCTTATACTTATAATGGTTTTTGCGTCGATTATGGGTTCGGGTATTACCCGTGACGCGTCGCTTAATCTTGCGCGTTTCTATTCCATCGAAGCTGTGGATATTCTTAATAATTTTATTAATCAGGATCTTATTCTTGTGCGCAAGGTTGCACATTCCCGTGCGCTGACTGAATGGTTTGCCGATCCGGGGAACCAGGAAAAAAGAACAGCCGCGTATTATGAGATGATGGATTATGTGAATCTGCTGCCGGATTCAGAATTATTTTTTGGTATCAATGATACGCTTACGGGTTTGGCTGTAAACGCCAAAACCGGCCTGGATGATTTTGTTCCGACGGATTATATGGATTCCGGTGATCCGGATTATTCATGGTATTATGATTGTATTAAATCTGTGAACGATTATTCTCTCAATATCGATATTAATAAAAATTTCGGCCAGTTGTATTTTTGGATAAATCACAAGGTTATGTACAACGGCAGTCTGACAGGTGTGGTTACTTCAGGCTTAAAAATTTCGGATGTGCTTTCCGGGATGTTTAAAAATTACGATGCCCAAAAGGTCAGGGGATACGTGATTAATAAACAGGGCGTTATCCAGATGGACAGCCTTAATAATTTTTTTATCGGCGATACGGAAAAATCCTATATTAGGGATTCAAGCCCGGATCCGTCTTTTGTCGGTTACATGGATTCCTATCTTGATAATATTGACGGAGTTTTTAATTCGGGTTCAAAACCCCAGGTAATAAGTCTTGCAAAGGGTCCTTACAGGTTTGTTTCTATAGCTCCGGTTTCATCTACCGACTGGTCTGTTGTAATATTTTTTAACAGCAATTCCCTTTTCAGCTTTACTCGTCTTTTACCGCTGTGTCTGGTTATGATTGCGCTGTTTTTGCTGTATACGCTGGCGGATACACTGATGATGTACCAGTTTGTTTTTATTCCGCTTAATTACCTTACTGTGAGTCTGTCGGAAGTGCAGTCTGATAACGGCGTTATTTTTGGAAGCGATCGCGATGATGAAATCGGGGTGCTCAGCCGCACCATAACCGGCATGCGGGATCGGCTTAACGCCTATAACAGCGAACTTGTTTATGCAAACAGCGAGAGAGATCGTCTAGACCGTCTTTTGCGCGCGGTTAACCAGGCCGCGGCTGTTCTGCTTTCGACCGTTGATGAGGCAGGTTTTGAATCTTCGCTGCAGGAAGGTATGGAGTTAATGGCCGGCATCATGGATGCTGACCGTGTCTATATCTGGAAAAACGAAATCAGGAACGGTGTTCTTTATTATGTTCAGCAGTATGACTGGATGAATGATCTTGGCCGCAATTCGAATCCGGTTCCGGGCAAGGCTGCTTACCCATACTCCGACAATCCGGATTGGGAATCCGCTTTTATTAAAAATGAATGCGTCAACGGGCCGCTAAGTCAAATGTCCGAACATACCCGCGAACTGTTAAGGCCCTGCATGGTTCAGTCCCTTTTGCTGATCCCTGTTCACCTGCACGATCATTTTTGGGGTTTTGTAAATTTTGACGACTGCCATTCAGAGAGGCATTTTACCGAAGAAGAAATAAACATTCTGCGTTCGGCAAGTTTAATGATAGTCAGCGCGGTTAACCGCAATATTCAGGCTGCCGAGATCCGCGAAGCCAATGATCGCCTGCAGCTCATGCTTGACGCGACGCCGCTGTGCTGTAATTTGTGGAACCATAATCTGCAGAACATGCTGTGCAACGAAGCCGCTGTCCGGCTTTTTAATCTTGGCAGCAAACAGGAATACCTTGACAGTTACAATAAGCTTTCGCCTGAATACCAGCCGGACGGCGCGCTGTCATCGGAGAAAGCCGCAGTTTATTTAAAGAAAGCTTTTAACGAAGGCCGATGTGTTTATGAATGGATGCATCAGATGCCGGACGGGACCCGGATTCCTTCGGAAGTAACTCTTGTCCGCGTAAGTTACGGCAATGAGTTTATTGTAGCCGGATATACCAGGGATTTGCGTGAATACAGACACATGATGAACGGCATCGAACAGAGGGACATGATGCTGCAGACTGTAAATCAGGCGGCAACCATTCTCCTGCAGTCAGAAATCGATAATTTTGATGATGATCTGCTCCGCAGCATAAGCATGATGGCAAAAGCTGTAAATTCTGACAGGGTGCAAATCTGGAAAAATCATATAAAAGACGGTAATAATTATTACTCGCAAATTTATAAATGGCCCGGCAGCGGAATATCGGCTGCTGACGGTATTTCAGCATTATCAGAATTTGATGAGCAAAATACCGGTAATCCTGTGCTGTATGAATATCTGCCCGGCTGGGTAGAAAAATTAACATCCGGTGAATGTATTAACAGCAGTGTCGCCGATCTTTCGGAAGAAGCGAAAAATCTTTTTATCACAAGGGGAGTTGTTTCCATTCTTGCAATCCCGGTTATACTGCAGGATCAATTCTGGGGTTTTGTATGTTTTGACGACTGCCGCAATGTACGGGTATTCTCTGAAAACGAGGAGTCTATTCTTAGGTCGGGCTGCCTGCTCACCGCAACAGCATTGCTGCGCAATGAGATGACCCTTAACCTGCATACTACGGCCGCAAGGCTTGCCGCTGTAATTTCAAATTACTCCGGCATTATCTGGAGCGTGGACAGGGATTATATAATTACACTTTTTAACGGCCTGTATCTTTCCAAAATTGGAGTTGAACCTGATTTCCTGGAAGGGAAGAGCCTTTATACCGCAAAATTTAAAAACAGGCATCTTGATATTATTAAATATATTGAAAAAACATTTGCCGAGGGGCCACAGGACTGGTTCTCTGAAATTGACGGCAATGTCTACAGGGCAAGATCGATTCCGATGTACGATGAAAAGGGTAATATCGCGGGAGTGGTCGGAAGCATAGACGATATAACCGACATGATCGAACTGCAGACCGCTCTGGAAAACGCGCTGGAAAAAGCCCAGGCTGCCAGCCAGGCAAAAAGTAATTTCCTTTCCAACATGAGCCACGAAATACGGACACCGATGAATGCGATTATCGGAATGACCAAGATCGGCAAATCCGCATCGGATTTGGAAAAGAAGGATTACGCTTTTGAGAAAATCGACGGCGCCTCCGGCCACCTGCTAGGCGTTATCAATGATGTGCTTGAAATGTCAAAAATTGAATCCGGAAAGTTCGCGCTTTCTTCTGTAGAGTTTAATTTTGAAAAAATGCTTCAAAAGACAGTGGATGTAATCAGTTTCCGCATTGATGAGAAGAAACAGAATTTTTCTGTTTTTATGGACAGAAATATCCCGCAGAATCTTACAGGCGATGATCAGCGTCTGGTCCAGGTAATTACGAACCTGCTTTCCAATTCCGTAAAGTTTACTCCCAATGAAGGTTCGATCCGCCTGGCCGCGTATCTGGAGAACATGGACGGCAATTACTGTACAGTAAAAATATCATTAACAGATACAGGCATCGGGATTAGCGCGGAACAGCAGGCGCGTTTGTTTAATTCATTCGAGCAGGCCGAGACCAGTACAACACGCAAATTCGGCGGGACAGGTCTGGGCCTTTCAATTTCAAAACACATTGTTGAATTGATGGACGGTAAAATCTGGGTTGAGTCCGAGCTTGGAAAAGGAGCAACTTTTTTATTTACTTTCCGGATGAAATCCGCGGCGAAACACCCGGTCAGTCCGCTGCATCCCGGAATTGACTGGCATTCAGTCAGCATACTCGCTGCAGACAGTGATCCTGTTATATGCGATAGTTTTAAATACATCGCGCAATCATTCGACATAAAGTGCGACACCGCGTCAGACGGACAAGTAACTCTTGACCTTATTGAAAGCGGCAAACATTATGATATTTTATTTATAGACCGGTATATTCCCAATTCTGACAGTTACAGAATTACCGGAAAGTTCAGGGAAGTCAGTCACGGAAGCCCTGTAATTATCATGGTTTCGGCCGCAGAATGGAATGTAATCGAACAAAAAGCAAAAGACTCTGGCATTAATGATTACATAACCAAACCTCTGTTCCCGTCCTCTGTCGCCGGCTGCCTGAACAGGTTTGTAGGTCTTGCGGTGCATGATGAGTCTGTTAAAAAATCAGCGGAACAAAAAGAATCATTTGCCGGTTACCGCATTCTCCTTGCGGAGGATGTTGAAATAAACCGTGAAATTGTATGCACCATGCTTGAGGAGATGCAGCTTGTAATTGACTGCGCAGTCAACGGAATCGAAGCAGCCGATATGTTTGCACAGCGGCCGGACAGTTACGATTTAATTTTAATGGACCTGCAAATGCCTGAGATGGACGGCTTTGAAGCGACCCGCCGGATCAGGGCAATGGAGCACCCCGCAGCAAAAACCATTCCGATAATTGCGATGACAGCAAATGTCTTTAGGGAAGATATCGAGAAATGCCTGAAATCCGGAATGAACGAGCATATAGGAAAACCGATTGACTTTGATGAAGTAACAAACAAGCTGCGTGTTTTCCTCAAGTCCGGCAATTCTGAAATTAATCAATGATTTTTTATACCTGCCGGACCCTGATTTTTTTATACGCACAGTGGCTCCCGTTTCTGACGGAAAAACCGATGCTGCCGTACAGCCATGGATTGTTCTTGTCCGTATAATCAATTAATTCTTTTTTATTAACTGAAATTTTTATCCGCGGACCGCTGACGCTGACTGTCACTGTGTAGTGCTTACCGGTTTTCCAGGGGAATTCTTTTTTTTCCAGAACCCGGTAACCGTTAGTATTTTTGTATAAATAAAATTTATTGTCAGGCCCGAATCCCGCGGCATAGGAACGGATCGCTCCCTGTACCCGGAAATTAACATAATGTTCCCGGCCGGTAACAGGCCTTAATATGAACTCCGCGGTGTAATCGGTCCAGTCATGTCTGCCGGTATACGCTTCGCCAAAATCACCGCAGGAGAGGTGGGCCTCATCATCTTTTGTATACCAGAGGCCTTTTAATTTTGTAAACTGAATTACTTCTGTGTGGAGTTTTGTCCAGTAATCTACTGAATCATCGGAAAATTTAACGGAATAGTCCGGCCTGCCGTCATAATAAAGATCATCAACCAGACATATCAGGTCCGCGGGATTTTTTTGTGTTTCGGTCATGTCAAAAGCAAAGCCCGCTTCGTCAATAAGGCCGGATTCAATAAACGGTATTTTGCAGGATAATTCTAACCATTTGCCTTTTTCCGGTATAATTTTTTCATCTTCGATGATTTGTATCCGGCCGTTTGCGGCGCTGCGGGCGTACATGCAGACTGTGCAGTTGTTCCCGTATGCGGGTATGTAAACACTGCCGTGTATGGTCTGGCCCGGATATACCAGCGGTGAAAATGCCGGGTCATAACGGCTGTCATGGAAATCTTTGGATAGATAGTACGTCTTTTTGTAGACATAGGCTTTCTCGCCGGCGTGCAGCGGATTTACGATTACCTTGAGGCTTCGCTTGCCGGTATGGGCGGATTCATCCGTGTTAAGAAGTGTTGCCTGTGTGCCGGCGGCGGTTCTTTCTGTACGTACCCTGATCGCGTGTGTAGAGCCGGGGAATTCAAAATGGCAGCTGTCGATCAAACCGGATTGATCCGGAGTATTGATTATTTTATCCCATTGTGCGGGCAGTTTTTCTCCGGCAAGGGACCATGCCAGTTTGGTGATATAGGCGGCGCCCCATGGGATGTCCATAATGTTCATCGATCCCATTACGCTTGAGCAGGCCAAAAAATCGTTTATGGGTTTCCGCCATTTTTCATAATCAATGCCATCGGGTCCGGCGATAACTCCCATGATTACAGCGACGTTTCCCGTGTTGCAGTCAGTATCCCAGCCGCACATGTTACAGATATTTATCGTATCAGAAAAATCGCCTCTGCCGTAAAGCAGTGCCAGGATCATTACCGCAATATTGGGAATTATGTGGCAGTTTCCCGGATACCTGTCGTAGCCGAAATTTTCAAAAATATATTTATAACAATCCCTCCAGCTGCCCGGATTATTTTTATGAAACTCCATTACCGCGCGTACAACACGAGCGTACTCGCAATCGGGCGGTATATACGAAAGCCCTTTTTCAATTATTTTATGAATGTTGTTTTCGTCAAAGGCAAAGGCGATGCAGGCGGCGACAAAAATTCCGCCGTAGATTCCGTTTCCGCCGTGGGTTACGCTTGCGGCTTTTTCCGCTAGTTTTGCCGCCAGATCGGGGTTGCCCGGGCAAACAAGCCCCCAGGTATCAATAAAAATCTGGCCCCCGATTTGTTCAGCTACTGCCGCGCCGTTCTGCTCAATGCTGCCGCTGCGGGGCGCTTCGATTCCGCTGCGTAAATTTAGGTAAGCGGTATGTTCGGTAGAGACGCCGTAGCCGCCCCACCAAAAAAATCCGTACTCAAACGGAGCATAATTCAGCAATGCCTGGCCGACAGCCCGGGCTGTAAGTTTTTTACCTTCGCCGCTGTCCTCCAGGGCCCGCAAAAAAAACAGGGGGCCGTTGCTGTCGTCATCGGCGGCAAATTCACGGTAATCTACCGGGTAATGATCCAGTTCACCGTAAATGTTTTTTATTTTGTCATAAGTCCAGCCCTCAACAGGAGCACCAAGCCTTATTCCGATTATTTTTGCCAACCATCCGGCATAAATTTTATCAATGTACCCGGGTTTCATTTTCGCCATACGAACGTCCTTTTCGGATTATTTATCACATGGTCTTTAAAAAATTGGCCCTTCGCCCGGATGCCGCTTGCCGATATAGGCGCTGCGGTAACCGCCTTTCTTTGGTTCGCCGGCAAGGGCAGCGATGTCCGTCTTCATTTTTTGTAAAATAGGAATTTAGCCCCTATGGGAATTGAGCTTCCGGTCGTAAACATCCTGTTTACTCCCTCCAGCCCGCCTCAAGCCGCTGGCGGCGCGCGTCCTGCGCGCCTTACCTCCCTGCCGGTCGGCGCGGCTTTCGGGTTCAATTCCCCATTTTTGTAAAATAGGAATTTAGCCCCTATGGGAATTGAACCCATCTTTTAAGATTGAGAATCTCATGTCCTAACCGATAGACGAAGGGGCCGCTTTTATGCGTAAATAAACGGTCTTTGCTTATACTGATTTAAATCCCCCAAAAAGTCAACGGCAGCGGCAAGGCCAGCGTATAATACATAAACTTCATAAGGTTCTCACGGAGACGTAGGACCTTCGGTTCGCGAGTTCACGAAGGACACAGAGGAAATACTTTTTTTAAGAATTAACTTCGAATCATTCCAATCATTAAATTAAATATGAATCTTTCTTAGAATCTTCCGTATTTTCACTTAGTGTTCCTCTGTGTTCTTTGCGAACTCTGCGAGGAAAAATTCGGACAAAGTACACCGGTTAAGACGGCAGTTAAAAACAGAAGGCAGTTTTATTTTTTCGCCAAATATTTGCGCATGTCTATGGCTACTGCTACAAGGATGATCGCGCCTTTGATTATAAACTGTATGTCTCCGGAAACTCCCAGCCACTGCAGCGCTACGCTGATTATCTGCAGCAGGATTACTCCTGTAACAATGCCGCTGATCTTGCCTGTGCCGCCGGTAAAACTTACACCGCCGATTACACAGGCTGCTATGGCGTCAAGTTCGGCGTTGAGGCCGGTTGCAGGGCTGTTGGATCCTATGCGGGCCGCTTCGATAAAGCCGGACAGGCCGTAAAGGATACCGCCCATCATAAAAATCAGGATCGTTGTCTTCATTACCGAGATGCCGGAAACGTTTGCCGCTTCCGGATTTGCCCCGACCGCGTACATGTTCTTGCCCAGCGTCGTTTTGTTCCAGATGAACCACATTACAAAGACCGCGATTATGGCGTAAAAAACGTACAGGGGAATTGCCGTGCCGCCAATATCTATGGTGTACTTGACTACGTTTTTATATTCTTCGGTAAGGCCGGAAATCGGGCCGCCGCCGTTTGTTCCAAGCTGTACATAAATCAGCACCAGACCGTACAAAATAAGCTGGGTTGCAAGTGTTACTATAAAAGGATGCAGTTTGAATTTAGCTGTGCAGAAGCCGTTAAAAACACCGAATACGGCGCCTATGGCCATGGTAAGCAGTAATACCAAAATAATGGGAGGCGCTGTCATGTTCGGGAACATTTTAACGCTGTATTGATCCAGGGGCATCTGCAAAAGCGAAGCGCTTACGCAGGCTGTAAATCCCATGATTCTGCCGGCGGAAAGATCCGTGCCGGTCAGTACAATTATGCCGCCTACGCCGAGAGCCAGGAAAAGCGCCGACGCGGATCTCATCATGATGTCGGCAATTGATCTAAAAGACAGGAACCTGTTGGAAAAACCCCTCTGAATACTGTAAACCTGTACGTAAATTACAACGATGATGATAATAATATAGATTGCGTTTCGGATTAAAAAATCACCCCAGTACATGAATTTATCTTTAAGGTCAAGCTGGTTGTAGCTGTCAAGGCGGCGCTTTAACGCCTCCGCGGTTTTTGAGAGTCTGCTGTTATCTTTCATGCCTTTTCTCCCCGGGCGGAACTTACACGCATTTTGCCGCCAGTGCCATTATTTCTTCCTGTGATGTTGTCCGGGGATCCACCTCGCCGGTTTTAAATCCGCCTGACATGACAATAATCCGGTCGCAGACGCCCAGGAGTTCTTCAAGTTCGCTTGATACCATAATAATGGAAACTCCCTGTTTTACAAGATCTATCATTAACTGGTAAATTTCGTATTTTGCGCCGACGTCGATTCCGCGGGTCGGTTCGTCCAGCAGCAGGATGTCCGGATTTGTGAGCAGCCACCTTCCGAATATTGCCTTCTGCTGGTTGCCGCCGGACAGGGAGCGAATCAATGCGCGCTGGTTTTGGGTTTTTATCTTTAATGTTTTGATGGCCCATTCCGCGTCGGCTGTCATTTCCTTTCCGCTGATATATAAATGCATTTTTTTATATTTTTTTATATTGGCGACCGTAATGTTATCGCGTACGCTCAGCACGCTGAAGATTCCTGTTGTACGCCTTTCCTCGGTAAGCAGCGCGAAGCCCTGCTTCATTGCGTGTTTGGGTTTTCCGGTTTTTATCTCGGCGCCGTTTTTAATAAATTTACCGGACTTGACTGTTATTAAGCCAAAAATACAGCCAAGCAATTCGGTGCGCCCTGCGCCCTGGAGACCGGCAACGCCCAGGATCTCGCCCTTGCGCAAATCGAAAGAAACATCCTTTAATTTTACATACTGTGCGGTGAGTCCCTCGACTTTAAATATGGTTTCGCCCGGGACATTGTCTTTGGGCGGGAAAACATTATGCAGTTCCCGTCCGACCATCATTGTAATTATTATATCTATTGTAAGCGCGGAGGAGGGCAGTGTGCCGATCATTTTACCGTCGCGCATAACCGAGACCTCGTCAGAAATACGCAGTATCTCGCTCATGCGGTGGGATATATAAATAATCGAGCAGCCCCTGCTGCGCAGGTTTTTCATTATGTTAAAAAGATGATCAACTTCATTTTCTGTCAATGATGAAGTCGGTTCATCAAGCACAATTATTTTTGAATCGTGGGAAACGGCTTTGGCTATTTCCAGCATCTGCCGCTGCGAAACAGACAGTGTACTTGTAATGGCCTTTGGATCAATCTGAATACCCAGGTCCTTAAAAAGATTCAGGGTATCCTGATACATTTTTTTATGGTCAATATAAATCGGCGGCAAACCCGGGAAACGGCCCAGCCAGAGATTTTCCATTACGCTGCGCGTGTGCACCTGATTGAGTTCCTGATGAACCATGGACACGCCGTTCTCCATGGCCTGCTTCGGGTTGGCAAAAAGTACTTTTTTCCCGTCAAGAATAAATTCACCGGAATCTTTTGTATATATGCCGAAAAGGCATTTCATCAGGGTAGACTTGCCGGCCCCGTTCTCGCCCATTAGCGAATGAATGGTTCCCGGCCTTACATTAAGGCTGACATTGTCCAGCGCCTTGACGCCCGAGAATGATTTGCTGATTCCGTTAATTTCAAGCAGGTAATTGTTCATTTGTTATTAGAGTATAGTGGGTAGTAGGGGGTAGGGAGTAGGGAGTGGGGATTGTTGTTACTCATCTTAACGTTTGAAGACAACTCAACGATTGATAAGCAATCTCTATTCCCCATTCCTCCGTCCCTACTCCCCACTCCCTACAAACCTACTGAACTATCGCGTACGGTACGCGGATTTTGTTAACGCCCTTGTCTACGTTGTAGCTTGATGTGTTGGCGAAAACATTCTGGCCGTTCGCTACGTTGTTGGCAAGCGCGAATACTGTTTTGGCCATTCCGACCGCGTCCTGCAGTACTGTACCTGTCATCCTGCCTGCCCGTATCGCTTCCTGGGCTACAGTTGTCGCGTCAACACCGAATACCGGGATGTAACCTGCTCCGGCTCTGCCGGTGTTAAAGCCCTGTTCGTTCATGGCTTCGATTGCGCCCAGCGCCTGGTCGTCGTTGTTGGCGATTATCAGTTCAATGGCGCCTGTTGTGAGCGAATGTGCAGAGAGGGCGGTGCGCATCAGGTTGGCGGCTTCGGTAGCGGACCAGTTGCCGTACAGGAAGTAATTGCTTATGCCGTCATCTTCATACTGCCTTGAAGTCTGGTTGGCAGGGGAGGGGGTCAGCTTGAGTTTGCCCGCGAGCAGCCTGTTGGCTTCCTGAACCGAGTACTTGGTCCGGCCAAAGGCTTCCGCGTTTCCGTGCTCGCCGCGGAACATTACGTAATTGATATTTCCGTCTGCGTTAAGGTCGTATTTGGATACGTTGCCGTTCCAGTTTTCCGGTTTGAGCAGGAAGTTGGCGATGGCCTGGCCTTCCATGTAACCGGCTTCATCGGCGTCAGTGCCGACAAACGCGGCATTGGCGTAGGATTTGATCACGTTATCGGAAACTTCGCGGTTAAAGAAAATAATCGGCAGATTGGCTTTTTTAGCCATGTCGACTATGGTCTGGGCAGCTTCTTCGGAGCCGGTTGTGACAATGTTGACAATCAGGAGTTTGGTACCCTGGTTAATGGCGGTCTGCACCATTTGAGTTTGGGTTGCCTGTGTGCTGTTGCAGTCGTAGTGGGTAACCTTGAGCTGCGGATACGCTTTGGCTTCTTCGATCATGGCGTTGCGTACACTGGCCAGGAAGGTGTCGCCGAATGTATACCAGAATACGTCAACCTGAATGCTGCCGCCGCCGGCAGCCTGGGCCTGGGCGCTTGCAAACAAGGGTACTGTCGCCATTACCATGGACGCAGCCAGTACTGCCATTAAGACAATTTTTTTCATCATATGCCTCCGTTAGGATTTTATAATTAATTTAAAACCTTCCTGATAATATTGGAAAGTGTAATTTTTTGATAAAAAAAAGAAAATTTTATTTATTAACATATTTTATTAAAATTTTATGAAAATTTTGATATCATAATTTTACATTATATACGTGTTATTCAACAACCGCCGCGTTGCGGAAGACATCCTCCCTTGAATGGAAACCGTCCCGGATTACCTCGTCAATATTGTCCCTGTAAATTACAGTTGATTTTTCCAGGTAAGCAGGAGCCATTACTCCGCTGTGATTGTCCAGCATTGCGTCCGGCGGCGGAATGTTTACATCCATTCCCCGTGCTTTTTGACCCAATGCGACTGCCAGTTCGGCTGCCTTTACACCAAGCTGTCCTATAGGTTTGTAAACCGTCATAAGCTGGGTGCCTTCGACAATGCGCTGACATGCGCTTAAATCCGCGTCCTGGCCCACAATGGCTACTTTTCCGGCGAGCCTGCGTTCGGACAGCAGTTTTATCGCCGCGCCTGCTATTGCGTCATTGCCGCAGGCAATAGCGTCAAAATCGGTAGTTACATCGAAAATTGCGCCGATTTTTTCCAGAGCTTCATCCGGACTCCATTCCTCCAGCCATATTTCCTGAACCAAATCAATGTCGCCCCTGAGTATAAGCGGATCTATTACCTCATGAAAACCGGAGCTGATAAAAAAACTGTTGGTATCGTGAATCGAACCGTTTACCGCGAGGTAACGCCCCCTGGGCACAGCTTTGCTCAGAGCCAGTCCGAACTGACGGCCTACATCATGAGAGTCAAAAGACACATAAGCGTCCAGCGGCGCTCCTTCAATCAATCTGTCATAGGCAATGACAGGAATTCCTTTGTCCTTAATCTGTTTTATGGCGCCTGCGATTAATTCGGTATCATGCGCAATTACTACCAAAATATCTATATTCTGATTGACCAGGTAATTGATCTGGGAAATTTGTTCCTTAATACCGCCGGCGGATAGCTGGACAATTACATCAGCTCCCAATTCTTTTGCCGCTCCTGTAAATACTTTGAGGTCCTTGTTCCAGCGCTCTATTACAAAAGTTGCCGTGGCAATCGACAGGCCTATGGTAAGCCCCTGTTCTTTTTTTGGCTTCTGCAAATCAAGCCGGGATATGCCGGTACTCCCGCCGCCGCCGGATTGCCCGGAATTTCTGCTGCAGCCGCAAAACAAAAAAACAAGCAAAAATAAAATGTTTAAAATGCGCGTTATTTGTTTCATCAGGATTTTCTCCTATTCATTTTTATACGCCTCGGTCGGAAGTATGCCTTTTATCTTTTTGTAAATCCTTGTGAAATATGCCGGATCCTGGAACCCCACCGCATGGGCAGCTTCCTTGACCGAGAGCCGCTTCTCCTTAAATAGCCGTTCCGCTTCTGCGATGCGCAGGGAAGCAAGATAATCGACAAAACTGGTTCCAAGGTGTTTGGCAAAAAGACGGCTCAGGTGAGCGGCGTTAACACTGGCCGCTTCCGCTGCGTCTGTAAGCTGAATGCTTTTATGAAAATTTTCGCTGATATAGGCAAGCGCCTTGACAAGCGGCGGCGGATAATTTCCCCGGCGTTCCAGGCTTGCCGCAGCCGCCAAACCGCTTATGCTGCGTTCCGCCCATAATTTCCAGGCATCCAGATCCAGCAGTTCCATGATCTCCGCAGGATCAAACGGCATGCCGGCCCTGCTCTGTTCAGCCTGCGGCAATGTCCCGTGTCCGGCCGACCAGCACCCGTAAATATCGTCAAGCAGCAGGGTAAACAGCGAAACCATTCTTAGTTTTGCCGCTGTAAAATCTGTTAAAAACAAAGGTTCCCAAATTTCGCTGAATTGGGATTTTGTTTCTTCTGCTGTTACATAACCGATTTTTTGACGCAGCCCTGCAATCCGGCTGCCCGCGCTTATCCAGACATCGTTGCGCCGCTGTGCGCCAAGTTCAGCCAGAGCCTCGTTATATGACTGGTATAACTGCGGCCCTTTGTAACAGTTCCCAAGTCCTGCATACCATACTGCAGAGCCAAAAAAATCTTCCAGGATTTTTAGAACCTTCGGCCGGTAAACCTGGGGCTTTAAATCTTCGGAAATCAAAAATATTGCCCGGTTTAAAATTACATCAAAGGTGCAATGGTATTTAAAAGACAGCTGCTGCCAAATTAAAGGCCCTTGTTTTTCCATATTTTTTTCTGTCTCTGCCGCGATAAAAAAGCCGTATTCCGAAGGAAGGTCAAGAGTTTCCCGGTACCAGGACCAGCGCTGTTCATCCATGGCCGACAGAATGTCGCGGCGGAACAAACAAAGACGCGGATTGCTGTACCCGGAATCTTCTGAAAAAGATTGCAGTCTTCCCAGAGCTTTTTCCAGTGTAGAAAAAAAAGTTTTTTTTGAAACTGGTTTTACCAGATATGCAAAGACTCCCAGCGGAATGGCGCGTCTGGCAAGGTCAAAGCGTTCGTAGGCAGTGGAAAGAATAAAGACCATGCGCGGATATTTTTTGTACACATCCTCAAGTACATCCAACCCGTCCATTCCCGGTATATTTATATCGAGGAAGACCAGATCGGGTTTTAGCTCGTTGATTAATTTTAATGCCTCGTAACCGGTCCGTGCTTTGCCGGCAAGACTGAACGGACTTTTTTTTTCGCCTTCGGCCGGGAAGGTATTAAGCATGAATTCATAACTGTCAAGAACAGGTTCTTCGTCATCAACGATTAAAACGTTAAACATGGTTCCCTCGATGTATCTATGCTGAAAATTATCCTTGTGCCCCCCGGATCTGATTTTATGTCAGCTACATCCGGATCCCCTGGATAAAAAAAATACAGCCGCTGGATCACATTAGCAAGCCCCATCACCCTGGAAACAGATGATTCATCCAGGGACTGCGGATGGAGCAGTTTTTCCCTGGTCTGCGCCGGCATTCCCTGTCCGTTATCAGAAACCGTAATAATAAGCCTGTTGTTTTCCATCACGGCTTTTACGCTGATCCGCCTGGGAGTATTTTCTCCGGTGTCTTTAAATGCGTGTATTATGCTGTTTTCAACCAGCGGCTGCAGAATGGAAACCGGCACCCGTAAATCCAGCAGTTCTTCGCCATATTCAGTTTCCAGCTCAAGGTTTCTGGGGAAACGCACGCGCAGCAGGTAAAAATAATATTGGAGCCCTTCCAACTCGTGCCGCAGCGGAACAATTATTTCCTTGTTTCTTATGATATGCCTGAAGAGCCTGGCCATGTAATCCATGTATTCGCCGGTTCTGTCCGCGCCTTCCACAATTGCAAGCTGCATACCGGTATTGATCGTATTAAAAAGAAAGTGCGGATTCATCTGGGCCTGGAGCGCGTAGATCTCCATGTGCCTTACCAGTCCTTCCATTTTAATATTGCGGATTTTTTCCCGCATATATTCCTGCTTGATATTTTCCTGGTGGCGCATTTCTTCTATATAATTGCTTATTTCGGTCTTCATGCGGTTAAAGGCTTCGATGACCTGATCAAGTTCGTCAACTGTTCCGCCGGTTTCCATATCCGGTATTCCGAAGTTTCCGGAAGAAATTTCCGCTGTCATGGCGGAGAGTTTTATTAACGGATCGGTAAACCGGTTGAGCGAGACAAGGAGAACCATCATTGAAAACGCGGATATGGAAATGACAAAGAAAAAATTCCACAACTGGATAAATCCGGATTCTGTCAGAAATTTTTCGTATGCGCCAAGCTGGGTACGGAAACGTCCGATGCTGACTGTATCGATTTCGCGGTTCATGTATTGGATCAGCGCTGTCATTTCTTCGTTAAGGGCAGTGTAGGCCGGGATATTCCTGCCGCGTTTTTCTTCGATTGCCTGGTCTCCCAGATCCAGATAATGAAAAATAAGCGCATACAGTTCCCTTTCTTTTAGGTCAGCCGTATCATTTCTGATCGGATCAGAATCCGGCAGCTTGCTCCTTAAGGACTGGGTATCAGCCAGAAGACTGGCAAGCGCGTTCGATGATCTGGTGGAAAGAAATTCCATTAACAGGGATTGATAGGATGAAAGATCCTCCTGCACCGACATTAAAAAACGTTCCTGTTCAAAACTTTTTTCGGTAAGCCGCTGTATTCTCTGGTTGCTGTACAGAATATAGGCAGTGCTTAACATAAGCAAAAAAAATGTACCCAGGACGCTTATAAATATTTGGAACCTGAACGAGCGGTGGTATTTTTTCATAAGCAGCTCAATGTCCGCCGCCGGAGGCCGCGCCGGCGGCGCTGCCGGCCGTAATGATTTCGATTCCGGCGTCAATCGATGCGGAAGTATAGCCGATTGTGCACAGTGCGGCCAGGGAACGGACAGCTTCATAACCGATAAATTCCGGATCGATAACAACCGAAGCGCTGATTATTCCCTTGCGCAGATTCTCGGTTACGCCGGGATCCGAACCAAAACCAATTATGCGGATTTGACCTACCATGTTTAAATCAACCAGGGTCTGCGCGGCGGCGATAGTATCTTCCGGATCTGTAAAAACTATTGTGTCTATAACAGGCCTTATGGCGCCGCCGCCCACACTGCGGAAAATGCTGACCAATAAGGATTCCGCGTCCAGCGGATTCATATTGGTTTTGTAATGCACGATGGGCCCTGTTAGCCGGTCTGCGGCGGAGGCATAAATTCCCATTTCCACCAGTTCTCTCTCTGTGTAGATACCAGGCGCCTTGTCGCTGTACACCAGAGCCAGATGGGTATTTTCCGGGGTATCCTGCAGCACAAGACCAATCCTGCGGCCCAGGTCAAAGTTGTTGGCGCCGATAAATGGCCAGGGCTGCTCGCTGGGCAGGTTATGATTAATCAAAACAGCGGGTACCTGGTTGTCTTTTAAAAGATCCATATAATATTTGGCAGCCGTATCCTCCAGATATGGGCAGACAATTACCCCGTCTGCACCCGTAAACGCCGCAAACTCCAGTTCGTTTTTTACAGGGTCAATGGAATGTACCGATATTGCCGAATTCAGTTCCCCGGCCGCCTGTTCGGCTCCGCTGATAATTCCCTCGAAAAACGAATTGCGGTTATCCGGAATATACAGGGTAAAGTGGTATTCCATGGCAGTTGACGGTTCCGGCGCCAGAATTGAAAGCTGCAGGGACCGGTAAAGAGAAACCGTAAATGCTGTCAGAGAAAGGAGTCCGGTAAGTGCCAGACCCAGGTATAGAAAACGTTTCATTGGGTATCTCATATAATAACCCGGTTTTGGTTTTTATGAAATGAGCCAATTGATATTCTGCCGCAGCGCCCACGCTGAACTTGCAGCCGTTTGATATTCTTTATTTAAAAATATAAATGGTATAAAATAATATTAAAGCATGATATTGCAAAAGCATTTTAATGCTTTTGTATGGAGGCCTTTATGTTAAATGTCGGTATAATCAGTGCCTGGCACGTGCATGCCAAAGGTTATGTTAAACAGCTTCTGGAAAGCGGGAAAGTCCGCGTTGCAGCCGTCTGGGACGAAAACCCGGCCAGGGGCAGGGAAATGGCTGCCGAGTGGAAGGCTGACTTCGAAGAAAACTTCGATAAATTTATCGCCAAAAAAGATTTTAGCGCGGTAATCTGCAATTCACCCACAACCATGCACCCCATGCTTTTATCCAAAGCTGCCGCTGCCGGCAAAGACATCTTTACCGAAAAACTCCTGGCAGCGACAACAAAAGATGCCGAAACTTTGGTCGCCGAAATTAAAAAAGCCGGGATTATTTTTACCATCAGCCTTCCCTTAAGAAGTAATCCCGCGGTTCTTTATATAAAGCAGATGATTGACACCGGCGCGCTTGGCAGGGTTACCGGAGCCAGGTTCCGCCGCAGCCACAGCGGCGTAAGCGATAATTGGCTGCCGGATTATTGGTTTGATACTTCATTGACCGGCGGCGGGGCCATGATGGATCTGGGCGCGCACCCGGTTTACGTTTTATCTTTCCTGTTCGGCGCCCCAAAACGGATCAGCGGCATGACTACCAGGCCTTTCGGCACTTCCTCCGACGAGAACGCCATAGGTCTTGCGGAATTCGGCGGCGGAATACTGGCAACAATGGAAACTGCCTTTGTCACATTTGGCGTGCCGGATATTCTTGAAGTTTACGGTACATCCGGGTCGGTGTTTATGCAGGGTAATGATGTAAAAGTCAGTACAAAGGCCCTGGACGGTCTTGCTTACGCCAGCGCAAGACCCAAAAACCTGCCTGCCCCGCGGCCCGCGCCGATTATGCAGTTCGTGGACGCCTGCATCAACCGGTCGCCTTCGCCGGAATATCTTGGACCGGATGACGCTGTACTGCTTACAAAAATAACCGAGGCTGTATATCAGTCTGATAAAAACGGGCAAACCATTATCATTTATTAACGGAGTGTAAAATGTCAGATAAACTCAGGATCGGAATTATCGGATGCGGCGGTATCGCCAACGGTAAGCACCTGCCCAGCCTCAAAGCCCAGGGCAAAGAAGCTGAACTTACCGCTTTCTGTGACCTTATAGAAGAAAGGGCGCTTAAAGCCAAAAATGATTACGGCAGTCCGGGCGCCCGTGTGTACACCGACTATAAAAAACTGCTGGAAGACAAAAGCATTGACGTAGTTCATGTGCTTACCCCGAACCTTATGCACGCAGATATCAGCATAGACGCTCTGGATGCAGGCAAGCATGTTATGTGCGAAAAGCCAATGGCCAAAAATGCGGCCGATGCCAGACGCATGGTAGAAGCCGCAAAAAAGAGCGGAAAAAAACTTACTGTCGGTTACCAGCACAGGCATAAACCAGAAGCTTCGTACTTAAAATCCATAATTGATCGCGGAGATCTGGGAGAAATTTATTATGCCAAGGCCTGGGCCGTACGCCGCCGCGGCACTCCCACCTGGGGTGTATTTCTTAACGAACATGAACAGGGCGGAGGCCCGCTCATAGACATCGGAACACATTCACTGGATCTGACTCTCTTTTTAATGAACAATTACAAACCCAAAATGGTTGTGGGGTCAAAATATAAAAAACTTCCCAATCCCGACTGCGCCAATCAATGGGGTCCCTGGGATGTAAACAGGCACACTGTCGAAGACTCGGCCTTTGGTTTTATTCTGATGGAAAACGGAGCGACCGTAATACTGGAAACTTCCTGGTGCCTTAACACAATCGAACCAATAAGCGCGGGGAGCTGCGCCCTGCACGGCACCAAAGCCGGCGCCCAGTGCAAAAACGACGAAGTCATTATCAACAAGGATGAGTTCGGCCGCCTTATTGAAATACGCCCGGATCTCAACAGCAAAAAAGGCGGTCAGCACAGGCCCGGCGACGAAACGCCGGCAATGATCGAAGCGAGGCGCTGGATAGAGGCGATCAAAAACAACACCGACCCCCTGGTCCTGCCCGAACAGGCCTGCGTAGTTTCTGAACTGCTTGAGGCTGTTTACACTTCAGCGGCCAGCGGGAAACCGGTTTATTTTTAAGATTAACTGGGCCATTTCATGTATTGATTTGTCCATGCCGCAGTTAATCCAATGGCAGATTATACCGACAGTGCCGGTCACCATGAATAAAAAATAATACTGCCTCGCTGCTTCATCCGGTATTTTATCGGTAAGTGATTTTATGGCGTTTATCCTGTACATGGAGCTAAAAAGTTCCTTCTGAAAATGAATATCGCCGTTTTCTGTAAAAAGCACATAAATCATCTTTTTGTTGTCGGCGATATATTGCAGGATTTCCTCGGTTAACTTCAGGGCAGAATTTTTATCAATTTTAAAAAGCGCGTACTTGTTTAAGATATTCTCAATAATAAAGAAAGTTTCTTCTTCTGTCTTACGCAATAAATCGTACTGGTCGGTATAATGCTTATAAAACGTCGCCCTGCTGACGTCAGCCAGCGCGCATATTTCCTTGATATAAATGGCTGAGATCGGTTTGGTCTTCATAAGTTCCATAAGACTGTCACGCAGTACCATTCTGGTATAGCGGGTTTTACGGCTTTCTTTAATTGCGTTTTTTTCCATTAAATGACTCCTCTCCCACATAAATCTACCCGGATTCCACTCTCCGGCTGTTATAAAATGCAAATTAAATTTACAAAAACCGGAATTTTATCTCAAAGTATACATAAACATATTGTTATGTATATTTCATAATGTAAATTACTTTACATCGTGTAAATTATAATACATTATGACTGCAGAGTCAATAAGGCAGGAGTAAACATGATGAAAATAAAGATAGCGGCAGCTATTTTTTTGTTTGCCGGCATAAGCGTATTTGCGCAGACGCCGCTGTTTTACATAGGCGGCAGGGCAGGTCTTGGTCCTCTTTTTGGACCGGACGGCGTCGCATTGGGCGGCAACATTAACCCGCTGCAAATCGACTGGCAGATTACACCTGGTTTAGTACTTGAAACCGGAATGGGATTTTATTTTGGCCCAAATACCAAATATACAGCTCCAAAACAAACTGATCCCGGTTCCGGAATAATGGAAACCTATTCCGGTATGGAAGTGCATATGGTTTTTCCCCTGCTTGCCAAGGCTGTTTTAAGACCCAATGTTTTTTTGATTGAAATCGGCGCAGGAGTTTACGCGGCGCCTGTACTTATGGGCACTATGGTTGAACGCACCAATGACAACGGTTATACAACTGCGGAAGCCTATGGTAAAAATCTATTTAGCGCCGGCGGCAGTCTTTTTGGAATTATCGCCACGGGCAGTTTCGGAGTAAAAATCGGAAGAGGCGTCCTTTTTTTGGATCTTGGTTATTTACGGGATTTTTCTGATGTTACCATAAAATTCAATGACACCAAAATCGGGAACCATCTTTGGAATACCCTGGCAATCAACGCCGGGTATAAATTCGGAATTTAATGGAAGTTGTTTTAATGCTGAAATTTCACAGCAGCTTAAATAAATAATATTATTAAAGGGAGAGTTTTTAAATGAAGACAACAATCAGAATTTCTGCAATCCTGTTATTAACCGGAATCTTGTTTGCATGCGCTACCGGCGAATACATGCAAATGAACCCATCTGAACACGCGGAAGTACTCGGTATAGTACAGACTACATTTAACGTCACCGGAGCTTTCAGGTACAGGAGTACTATCAACAAACATTCCTATATTTCCCTGATGGCGCAGGCGCAGCAGCAATACCCGGGCCTTAACATTGACATTAGGGATATATCGTGGGCCATCGGAGGAGGCGACGCCGCCAATAATACTTATGAATATTCGGCGATTGGGAAAGTAATCAAGGTTGAGAATTGAGTAACTGACTGAATCTGAAACAATGACAGAATCAATTCTGCAAAATCGTTAATGTAAACTATATTTGTCAGCGGTGCCATTATTTATGACATTTTCGTTCATGTAATCGATAATGTAAGTATAAACTTGCAGAATTCAGCAAAATTTCTTATAAATTTGCGTTTTTTGATTGACAGCCCGGATTGGCGGTGATATCATTTATTGAATGGCGGCAGTGACCAATAACAGAACACCGGTGACTCTTAAGGATGTGGCTAAAGCTACGGGTTTTTCGGCCAATACTGTTTCCCATGCCCTGGCCGGCAAGCCGGATATTTCCATCGCAACCAAGAAGATCATCTCCGATAAAGCCCGCGAAATGGGCTATATTACCAACGCGCTGGCCAGCTTTCTGCGATCCGGCATCAGCAAGACAATTTCTATTATAGTGGGCGATATTTCAAACCCGCACTTCGCAATTATTGTCAAAGAAGTCCAGACCCTGCTTCAAAAGCGCGGGTATACCTGTACCATTTTTAATACTGAGGAAAACAAAGATTTGGAACTGCGGGCCATAACCGCTTCCATAAGCCAGAATGCCGACGGAATTATCATCTGTCCAACGCCGAACGGTCAAAAAAATCTTGACCTTCTGCGTCAGTATAATAAACGTTTTGTACTGCTTGGCAGGCGTTTTGATAATTCCGATGCCAATTATGTGGTGTGTGATGATGAAAACGGCGGTTATGTCGCGGCGCAATATTTACTGGCAAACGGACATAAAGAAATACTTTTTTTAAACGGGCCGCGGGATATTTCCAGCGCCAGGGAGCGTCTGCACGGTTACAGGCGGGCGCTTACAGAAGCGGGCGCGGAATACCGCAGCAATCTTGTGTTTACTGTGCCCATTCTTGGTGATGAGGAAAAAATAGCGCAGGCGCTTGCAAAGGCACAGAAGTATACTGCGGTATTGGGGTTTAGCGATCTGGTCGCATGGCAGGCAATATGCTGCCTGGAAAAGCAGGGCAGAAGCGTTCCAAAGGATTGTTCGGTAATTGGCTTCGATAATATAAGTTTTACCTATCCGTTAAAGCTGACATCCATTTCTTCGTCCAAAACAACAATGGCAAAAAAGGCTGTCGATTTATTAATGAAGGAACTTACAAATACCGGCGCGCCAATAAAACAGGTAGTATTGGAAACCAAACTAATAGAGGGAGCTACAGTAAAGCCGCGGTAAGGCAGCGGTAAAATAAAGCGGTTTTTTTAAGGAAAGATAATGCAGTGATTGAGGTTTTTTTGGTATTTTACATTAACGATAATATGATTTAAGCCGCCGGCAGGCCGGCAGTATACCGGAGGAGAAACATACATGGCAAAGGCAAAGATTAAAATCGATAAAGATTACCGCATCGGGGAGATTGACAAGCGTATTTACGGATCATTCATTGAGCACATAGGACGCGCTGTGTACGGCGGTATCTATGATCCGGCTCACAAACTTGCCGATGATATGGGCTTTCGCCGGGATGTGATGGAGCTTGTCCGGGAGCTGCAGGTTCCGGTTGTACGGTATCCGGGCGGTAATTTTGTTTCCGGTTACCGGTGGGAAGACGGGATCGGCCCAAAGGACCAGCGGCCCAGGCGTCCGGAGCTTGCCTGGTTTGCGGTTGAGAACAACCAGGTAGGTACAGACGAGTTCTGTGAGTGGGCAAGGCGCACGGGCACCAATGTAATGATGGCTATAAACCTGGGCACCCGCGGCGCTGAAGAGGCCCGCAGCCTGCTTGAGTACTGCAATTTTGAAGGCGGCACTTACTGGAGTGATTTACGGCGTAAAAACGGTTATCAGTCTCCGCATAATATTATGTTATGGAACCTTGGAAATGAAATGGACGGCCCCTGGCAGATTGGGCACAAAACAGCCGCCGAATACGGCCGGCTGGCTGCGGAAACCGCGAAAGTTATGCGCTGGCTTGACCCTCGCATAGAACTGGCAGTCTGCGGCAGTTCCAATTCCGGTATGGCGACCTGTTATGAATGGGAATCGACAGTGCTGGAACATACTTATGAATTTGTTGATTATGTTTCGATGCACCAGTATTACGGTAATCCCAATAATGAAAGTATTGAAGATTTCCTGTCCAATACACTGGATATGGACAGGTTTATAAACAGTATCGCGGCTACCTGTGATTATATCAAAGCAAAAAAGAGAAGCAAAAAGAACATTTACATTTCTTTTGACGAGTGGAATGTTTGGTACCACGCCCATCCTCAGAACGCAAAGGCAATTAAATGGCAGGAAGGTCCTGCTTTTAACGAGGATATCTATAATTTTGAAGACGCGCTTTTGGTGGGCGGAATGCTCATTTGTCTGATGCGTCATAGTGATCGCGTCAGGATAGCGTGCCAGGCCCAGCTTGTGAATGTTATCGCGCCCATCATGACAGAAAATAACGGCCGTATCTGGAAGCAGACAATTTACTATCCATACCTGCACGCTTCGCTGTACGGCAGAGGCACTGCGATGAATCTTGTATTGGAGAGCCCCCGCTTTGATACCAAACGTTTTGCCGGGGCGCCGGTTCTTGACGCTGTTGCGGTAGAAAGCGAAGACAACCAATTTTTAACATTTTTTGCCCTTAATAAAAGCAGGGAAACACTGGAGACCGAATGTAATTTACGTGATTATCCCGGAGCTCATATAGAAGAAATGCTTGTGATGACCAGCGATGATCCAAAAAAAACAAATTCCGCCGATGCTCCTGCCGCAATTGTTCCCAGGCTCAGCAGCGCATACACACTGGACAACAATGTGCTGACTGTTAAATTATCACCATATTCCTGGAACGTCATACGCGTAAAATTGTAGGGCAGCGGCATGGGTTATAATCTCAGAAGAGAAATTCAGTTTTACAGATACATTTATCTTATGGCCCTGCCAATCGCGGCATACTACATTATTTTTAATTATGTTCCGATGATTGGACTTGTCATAGCGTTCCAGAATTTCAAACCTACTCTGGGATATTTTGCCAGCAAATGGGTTGGAATGAGCAATTTTATCCGTTTCTTTACCAGTCCTTTTGCCTGGCGGGTTATCCGCAATACGCTGCTGCTTAATGTATACGATATCATCTTCGGTTTTCCTGCACCCATCATACTTGCGCTTTTACTCAACGAAGTGCGGGGCAGCAAATTCAAACGTACTGTACAAACCTTTACCTACATACCGCATTTTATTTCCCTGGTGGTCATTTGCAGCATGATAATAGAGTTCAGCGCCAGCAGGGGGCTAATAAATGATGTCCTGGCGTTTTTTGGCGCGGAACGGAACAACCTGCTTGTAAGCAACAGCACCTTCCGCACCGTCTTTGTTTCTACCGGTATTTGGCAGCAGGTAGGCTGGGGCAGCATTATTTACCTTGCCACTTTGTCCGGTATTGACCCGGCCCTTTACGAAGCCGCCCGTATTGACGGCGCCGGCAGATTCAAACAGATGCTGTATGTAACGCTGCCTTCTCTGCAGCCGACTATTCTTGTTCTGTTTATTCTGCGTATGGGAAACATTATGTCCCAGGGCTTTGAAAAAATAATCCTGCTGTACAGTCCGCTTACCTATGAGACCGCCGATGTTATCTCGTCATACGTATACCGAATGGGTCTGCAGCAGCAGGATTTTAGTTACGGCGCCGCTGTAGGACTTTTTAATTCAGTAATAAATTTTACGATCCTGGTTCTGGCCAACAGGATGAGCAAAAAAGTTACCGGAGACAGTTTATGGTAGGAGAGGTAACGCAATCGTGAAAAAAAGTTCATTCGGAAGCACATTGGGTGAAGGTACATTTGATTTCTTTAATCATCTTGTATTGGCTGTTATAGCGTTTACCTGTCTTTACCCGATGCTTTTTGTAATTTTTGCATCATTCAGCGATCCGGCCAGATTCGCGATGCACATAGGGGCGCTTTGGCATCCTCTTGGGTTTACGCTGGAAGGATATAAAGTTGTTGCCAGAAATCCAAACATTGCCAGCGGTTATATGAATACGCTGATCTATGTTATAGCGGGCACGTTGATCAATATGTTTATGACATCGCTTGGCGCCTATATGCTTTCAAGAAATTTTATTGCAAGAAAAGTCATGCTGCGTTTAATTGTATTTACAATGTACTTCAGCGGAGGCTTAATCCCGAATTTTTTACTGGTAAAGGGATTGGGTTTATACAACACGCGCTGGGCTCTTCTTTTGCCGAACGCCATAGGTACTTTCAATATGATAATACTCAAGACCGCGTTTGAATCGATTCCGGCCAGTCTGGAGGAATCTGCACGCATAGACGGGGCAAATGATTTCAGCATTCTGTTCCGTATTATTATTCCTGTAAGCAAGGCGTCCATGTCCGCGATAATACTGTTCTACGCAGTAGGTCACTGGAATGCCTGGTTTAACGCATCCATTTATCTGCAAAAACGCGCCATGTTTCCGCTGCAGCTTTTTTTGCGGGAAATATTAATTGCCAATTCCACAGGAGGCAACACCTTTTCTTCAAGTACGGACGCAGTAATGCTGGTGGATAAAATAGTCAAATACGTCACCGTTGTAATTGCCACTGTGCCGATTTTGTTTATCTACCCGTTCTGTCAAAAATATTTTACCAAAGGAGTAATGGTCGGTTCTGTCAAAGGCTGACATTTGGGAATTAATTACATGTGGTTCCAATACGGATTTTTAAAAGTCCGATAAATTTTTTTATTTTTTCAGGAGGATGCGATGATGAAAAAATCATACGCAAAAATTTTCGGCGCAATATTTTTTGTGCTGATACTGGTTTTAATTTCCGGCTGCAGCAAGACCTCAGCCGGCGGCAGTTCAGCAGGCAGCAATTCAACCGCAAGCCAGGCTGCAGCTGCCCAGGAACCTGTTACCGGTTATCCCATTGTAACAACGCCTTTAACCCTGAGTCTGTGGACAGTTATTGAGCCGAGCGAATCAAAGTTCTTTAGGGATCGAAACGAGCACCCGGTGTATCAGGAGTATGAAAAACGCACTGGGATTCATATCGATTTTATCCATCCGCCCGTAGGGCAGGATGTGGAAGCATTCAATGTCTTGATGGCTTCCGGTGAATATCCTGATATGATCAATGTGAACGGAGGCCGCTACATCGGCGGCGAGTCAGCCGGCGTGGATGACGGTGTGTTTGTGGATTTAACCAAATATATTCCTACATATGCTCCTGACTATTACAAGCTGGTTACCGGTGACCCGGAATTAAACCGCGAAGTTCTTGACAGCAGCGGCCGTTATATCGGTTTCTACAAAATTAAACCGATACCCGATCCGCCCTTCCGCTATATAATGTACCGTACAGATGATCTCAAAAAATACGGAGTGACTACTCCGCAGACAGTAGCCGATTACGAAAAATTGCTGCCCCTTTTGAAGAATGACGGCAAGATTCCGATGATGCTTCCCAAGGACGGTTATGAAGAACAGTTCTTCAGCATGTACGATGTGCGGCGGGATTTTTATCTCGGACTCGACGGTTCGGTCAAGTACGGCCAGATTCAGGACGGATTTAAATCCTACCTCCAGCTAATGAACAAGTGGTATAATGCCGGTTACATCGGCAAAGATTTCCCCGGGATTGATATTACCCAGCAGCAGCCCCTGTTTGACAACGGTTCGCAGGGACTGATCATCGATGCATGCGTGGTAACTTACAACCGCGATAAACAACTTGGGTTTGACGCCGATTCCGCCCCGTATCCGCGCCTGCAGGCCGGCCAGAAACTGCACTGGAATTACAGCGACGCGTTCCCCCAGGGAGGTGAACTTACTCTGGTAACCACTTCCAGCAAGCATATCCCCGAAGCCTGCCGCTGGCTTAACTACGGCTTTACCGAAGCAGGAGCTTTGCTGCTCAACTACGGTATCGAGGGAAAATCCTGGACCTATGTAAACGGAGTTCCCACATTTACCGATTACGCTCTGCATCAGACCGATTATCCGGGCGGTGATCCCAACGTACTGCTCAAGGTAACATTTACTGCCAAGCTCACATTCCCCGATGTAGCGTGCAGCATTAACCTTGCAGTGACTCCCCAATCCAGAGCCATGCGCATGAAGTATATGGACGATCCGCTTTTGGACAAGGCGTTAATACTGCCGCCGTTTAAGATGACTACCGACGAAAGCACCGAAGTGAGCAAGATTATGGGAGACATCAAAACTTATTGCGACGAGATGACCCTTAAATTCATTACCGGTGAGGCTTCGCTGGATCAATGGGATGCTTTTGTAAAGCAGGTAAAATCCATGAACATCGACCGCGCGGTACAGATTTATCAAGCCGCCTACGACCGTTACATGAAGTCGTAACATTAATATGGTTGCCGCCGCCTGCAGGCTTGCCGCGTGTATAATTGGAGGATTCATTATGATTGGCTGTTCCAGGGCTCCCGCTTCCGCGGACTCTGCCAAAGTGCACGATAATACACTCGGGTACGATAGTGCACTCGGGCAGGAGAGCGCCCAAGGGCAGGAGATCGTCCTGACAAAAAGTACTCCCTTTAACACAATGTTCTTCAACCCTGTCAAAGATGACAGCATGCTCGGCGATCCGTGGATAACGCTGCATGACGGCTGGTACTACTACACGCAATCCGGCGGGAACCATATCGTAATTACCAAAGCCGGCGCCATGACAGGCGTCAGCGCCGGCCTTTCGAAAGAGATTTGGAATATTAATTCGCAGCAGGGACTGGATCAAATATGGGCGCCGGAACTGCATTTTTACGGCGGCCTCTGGTACTGTTATTTTACCGCGCGGCAGAATGCGGCGGACGAGATGCGGCGTATATTTGTACTGCGAAGCCGTTCCGGCGATCCCATGGGTGAATGGGATTTTATCGGTAAAATAAATCTGCCGGATGACCAGTGGGCAATTGACGCCACTTTTTTTTCTTACAAAGAACGTTTGTTTTTGATCTGGTCCGGCTGGAAGGATGTCTCGGAAGGGCCGGGTGTATGGCGGCAGAATCTTTACATTTGCGAACTTGAGGATCCTGTTACAGTTAAGCCCGGTGCATCGCGTGTAAAAATTTCCGGCCCGGATCACGATTGGGAGACGGTTGAACTACCCCAGAACGAAGGGCCCGAAATTCTTGTGTCTCCAAACAACAGGGTGTTTTGCATATATTCTGCCTCGTTCAGTAAAAGCGACAGTTATTGCCTGGGCCTGCTTGAATTGCGCGGCGAGCCGACAGACCCCTCTTGCTGGCAAAAAAATGATTCGCCGGTGTTCCGGTCGGCGCCGGCAGAGCATGTGTATTCGCCTGGGCACTGCAGTTTTACGGAATCAGGCGGCGGCAGCGAACACTGGATCATGTACCATGCGGCCAAAGACAGCCGGAGCGCCTGGGATCGCAGCGCGCGGATTCAGCAGTTTTACTTTGATCAGGAAGGTTTCCCGGTGTTTGGTATTCCCCGTTCTACCAATGCGCCATATACGCTTCCTTCCGGCGAAAAAGTTAACCGTTTGCTGTACGAGGCTGAGGATGCGCAGCTGACAATGGCTGATGTACAAACAACAGAAGGAGCTTCCGGAAGCGGGGTAGTAAAGATGCCGGAATTGAATTCATCGGTGCTGTTCCGTATTTCTGTTCCCAATGCCGGCGTATATCCGGTTTATGTCCGCTACACCAGCAGCATGCCCATGACAAGCCAGGCAACACTTAGAATCAACGGAGAACGGAAATTCAATGTGCAGTTCCGCCGCTGCGCCATAACCGGCGTTACAACAAGCGACATGGGTTTAACTGTTATCAATGTTGAATTGAAGGCCGGGGAAAATGATCTTGAGTTCAGCGATTCACGCACAATAGGAATAGACTGCATTATTCTGGATCTGTGATTTGATTATACACGATTAATTATACACGATTGGGAGGTGTTTCAATTACCAGGGGATCCTGATAACGCCTCTGCCATTCATTTAGTTTTTGCCGCATTTCTCCCAGTAATTTGTTGTAATTAATATCTTTGGCCAGGTTGTTCATCTCATATTTATCCTGACTCAAATCGTATAATTCCTCGGCATCGTGATGATTGTAAACATATTTATACTGACCGCAAATCAGTGCGCGCCCTTCGTTTTTGGTAAAATGCCCGTGTGTCACAGAGACAAAAAAATCCCGCGGTGTGCTGCAATCTTTCCGGCAATTATCAGCCAATTTAATTAAATCAATACCGTCTGTTTGGCTTTTGAAACCTGCGCCTTCAGGATTGGCGCCGGCAAGATTGGCGGCGCCAAGATTGGCGACAGTTACAGGAATATCCAGATTGGAAACAAGACAATCCAGTTTTTGGGGCTCAAGCTTTTCTTTGTACATGACCGCCAGCGGAATGCGCAGAACTTCTTCGCACAGGTAAGTGTCCTTGTCCATGTGACCGCCGTGGCAGCCCAGTGCGTCTCCGTGGTCGGATGTAACAATGATAACGGTATTTTCGATGAGACCCATTTTTTCCGCTTCATCAAGTATAAGCCCAATAGCGGCGTCAGCCATGCTTACATGCGCATAAGCGTACCAAAGCATTCGTTTCCAGGTCTCTGTTGGCAGCGGATTTGGATAAATGAGCTTGCCGTTTTTTATCATACCGGCTGCGTGGTCGTTCCGGTAAACATCCGGCTTGTTTGATAAATCGTCGCAGAAACTTGGGTACATACTGATTTTTTCAGGGTCATACATTTTTAAAAATTCTTCGCTGGGGAAGTAGGGATGGTGCGGCCCCCAAAAATCTACGCGCAGACAAAACGGTTTGGAGTTTACGCTCAATTCCCGCATCGTCTCAACGGCGCGGTTCCCGAGGTAAAACAGTTCGTGCGTTTCCTTATCGCTGACCATCCGTCCAAAAGACTGCGAAAAAAGATGCTTTACTTTTGTAAGGTCAAGCGTTGTTCCCTCGCGGTAAAAATCTTTTTGGGAAAATGATATGTCAATATAAGCCTGCGGACCGTTCAGCCCTTTTTGACGCAGGTAGTCTTTATAATCATCCCATGTGTAAGGGCAGCCGTAACTTTCGGTTGTAAGGCCCTTTATATTTTTACCGTCGACAATGTGATTGCAGCCGGCGTGCCATTTGCCGATATAGCGGCAGTCATAATTATTCTGTAATAAACTGTTGTAATACGTTTCTTCATCCAGCGGCAGATTGATATCGTTATCAAGCACACCATGATTATGGGGATACAGGCCGTCAAGCATCGAACGGCGGGCCGGAGAACACAGGGGGCAAACAGTGTAAGCCCTGGTAAATTCAACCGCTTCTTTGCAGAATTTTTCATAATTAGGACGCTGGATTCCATCGTGGCCGTAAAATAAATGGTGGTCTGTTGTAAGCCAGATTACATTAGGCTTTTTATCGTTTTCTGCCTGGAGAGGTTCCATTTAATTTTCTCCTTTTATTTGTGTATTTTTCGCCGGCGTTTAAAGTATTTTCCATTTGATTCCGTATGTATCAAACGCGGCGCTGTTAAAGTTCGCCGGTATTTCTGTATCGAATCCGGGGCTGTATTCCATCGAAACTGATTTGTACTTTGCGCCGGCAAGCCTGTTATAGGGTAATACCTCCAGAACACATCGATCCCGGGCAGGCAACAGGCATTCGGCCATTTGCTCAAAATTTTTATTTGTATCGTTTACTCCGGGAATCAGGGGGAATCTGGCAACAAACGATTTTTCTGCAGAGATCAGACAGCCGAGATTTTTTTGTATCAGAGCGTTATCTGCGCCTGTCCAATATTCATGCTGAACAGGATCCATGTGTTTAATATCGAACAGGATCAGATCCGCGTTTTTGACAGTTTGCATAAAAATTTCCGTATCGCCGAACCCGGATGTCTCCACCGCGGTATGTACAGGCTTGAGTTTTTGCAGCAGGTCCAGCAAGAATTCCGGCTGGCCAAGAGGTTCGCCGCCCGAGATGGTCACGCCGCCTCTGGTTTGCGTGAAAATATCGGCGTTTTTTTTCAGCAAAACGCCCAGCGTTTCCGAATCAACTTCCTGTCCGCATATCTGGACAAGGTTGCGGGGACAAATTTTGACACACCGGTCAAACGGTTTACATTCATCATGATTACAGCCCCGTTTGCATAAACCGCAGTCTGTGCAGCCGGTTTGGCGAATCATCAATTCCGGCTTCGGACTTAACCCTTCCGGATTATGGCACCAGTTGCATCTGAGCGGGCAGCCTTTAAAAAAAACAGTTGTGCGTATACCCGGGCCGTCATGCACCGTCAATTCCCGTATATCAAAAATGACGCCTTTGCTCACGAAGCAAATTCCTGCCTGCTTATCACGTGATCCTGATATTCCCTGTCCAGCTCAACGAAATAGGCGCTCCATCCCCAGATGCGGACAATTAAATTACTGTAGTTCTCCGGCGCAGCCTGAGCAGCCAGAAGGGTTTCGCGGTTGATGGCGTTGAGCTGCAATTGATGGCCGCCGCCCCGGATGAAATACTGAACCAGACTTGCGACTTTGTTCTTGCTCTCATCATCTCTGAATAGTGTATCGTGAAATTCCATTGTAAGCGGACCGCCGTTTATTACTTTTTTTAAAGCAGGCTTAATAAATGATTTGATAACAGACAGTGGGCCGTTATTTTTAAGGAACAGACTGGGCGCGTAGTTCGCCCCAAAGGCTTCGCCTTTTTTACGGCCGTCCGCTGTGGCGCCCAGTTCATTCGCGTGCCACAGGTAATACATAGCCGATCCTGTGCCGGCCCTAAAGCAGCCGCCGCGTTCATTCCGCTTTCCTTCAAGTCCATCGGCAAAGGCCTCCAGCAGCTTGACAGCTAAACTGTCCACGTAGTCGTCATTGTTGCCCATTTTTGGAGCCTGGTAGCGAAGGATATTTAGCATTTCGTCATACCCGGCATAATCATTATCCAGCGCCGCTATGAGGTCCTGCGCGCCAAAGAGTTTTTTATCGAAAACATACATTTTTATGGCCGCCAAAGAATCCGCGGCTGTGGAGACGCCGGTTCCATGGAATCCGTAATTGTTATATTTGGCGCCCAATGAAATGTCCTGTCCCTTTTCCAGACAGCCGTCCATAAAAATGGACATATACGGAGCGGGTATCATCCAAAGGTTTTTTAACCCGTCCGCGATGGCGCTGCATTCATTTTTAATACCGGATACAACGTGATCAAAAAATTGATCAAAACCGGAGCAGCCGGTCAAATTCGCATGTACACATTTGTCAACGACTTTGGGAAAGGAGAGCGCGCCGATATTGGGGATGTCCATTCCGAATTTCGGGATAATGAATTCCCAGCAGGCGGCTACGACATAATCGGCGGCGTCTTTGGGTGTATAGCCTTTTTCGATAAGCCCCGGAATAACAATATCATCGTTGGAATACTGCGGAAAACCAAGGCCGGCTTTTGTAAGTTCTGTACCCAGGCGGTAAACGGATTCCGGAGTCTTTGCGCTGACACGCACATTTATTTTGGGATCAATCAAAAGCAGTTCCCTGCTGGCGTTAAGGCACATTTCAGAAAGTTTGTTAAAGACCTCATTCCCGTTTTCGTCAGTTCCGCCAAGGACAAGACTTTGGCCATTGTCGCCCTGCTGTACACCCGGATACAGATCGCTGTCTCTGTTGAACGAAATAAAGAACTCAAGCAGCAGGTTGTAGGCTTCTTCTTCCGTAAGCTTGCCGCCGTCAAGATCGGCTTTAAAGTACGGGTACATATATTTGTCAAAACGTCCGACTGTATTGTGGTATTCGCCCTCGTACCACAGCGAAAAGTGCAGGATACGGAACATTTGTAATGCTTCGCGGAAGCTTTTAGCGCCTCCGGCGGGAACATTATTCAGAACATCAGCGATATCCTGCCTTCCAAGCTTGATCGCCTCGTCCCGGTAGCGCTGCGTTAAATTCAGGATTGCCCTGATACTCCTGATCACTGATTTATAAAACAGCGCCTGCTCCGTTTGCGCCGCGCCTGTCAGACCGCTCTGTGCTTTCTCCAGTACCGCTGTCAGGCCTGATTTTAAAATATCTTCATACCCCGGGCTGATGTTGCAGACATGCCCCATCTCGTGTATATAATGCGCGTTTTTGATAACATTCCATTCGTCTTCTTCGAACAGCGGAGGCAGCGCCCTGATGGTCCGCAGAAAGACGATCTTCTCCCCGTCCAGAATAACCGGGGTTTCCGCTGCGAGTAATTTTTCAAATCGTTCTGTCACTCTCTCAATTGGAGTGAGGTTTCTGGCTTTAAAATCAGCGGCAACATTCAGAACAGTATCTGTCCGGAAACTGCGGATTTTCTTGCTTCGTACAAGATCATAAATTTTTTTTACCTGCTGGTCCATTATGACCCTCCTTCGGTTGAAAGCGATATCATTAACGTTAATGTAAATATATCATAAGAACAGATCATATGCAATAGAGTATGGTTAACTTTTGTCGCGGTTAACTGTCAGCGGCAGGATAAGAACATTTATCCGCCGCTGAGCAAACATCTTTGCCTGATTACGGCCGGTTTTTAAATTGCCGCCAGTTTTTCAATCGGCAGCGGCTTATACTCTGTTGGGTGCAGTTCGATCGATTTCCCGGTTTTGGCCGATTTATAACCCGATTCTATGATGTCAATTACGTGTCTTGCATGATGCATATCGACTATTGACGGCTCGCCTCCCTTCACCATGCCGATTAGCTGGAGTAAATCACCAAAAACATGGCTTTCAGGCATTTTTTTATGCTCAAGGGTAAGTCCGGCCTGGAGATTACCGTCATTGTAAATAAGGCTTGTATCGTTCAATTTTGCGCCGTTAAGCTGACCTTTTGAACCTATTACGAAACATGTTTTGTCGCCGTCCCTGCCGGGCCAGTTTCCGGTGGGGTGCGTATAACACATACCGAACAGGTTGTTTCCAAAATCCAGGTTAATTGCTATACAATCGTCGGTTTCATTTTTTATATACTCGCCGCGGAAATCAAAA
>Ga0123357_10000243_pt1 | contig 51792 bp, 45 predicted proteins | sample TergutEmb28metaG_FD_89873 | JGI IMG/M metagenome (GOLD analysis project Ga0123357, IMG submission 89873) | Embiratermes neotenicus P4 segment gut microbial communities from Petit-Saut dam, French Guiana - Emb289 P4 | ecosystem: Host-associated > Arthropoda: Insects > Digestive system > Gut ...
CGGACGCGGCTGCGCCGCGCCGGTTATCTTGGCCGTTAGGCGGATGGGTAGCGTTGACTAGAAGCGTTGCGCAGCATTACAATTAGCTCCTTTGTAAGGAGTGGCATCATGATTGTTGAATCCACCATTACTGCCAAAGGGCAAACAACCGTCCCTGCGGACATTCGGGCATTTGTCGACGCCAAGCCCGGCACACGCTTGGTTTGGTCGGCAATGCCGGATGGAACCATCATCGTTCGAGCAAAAACAAAGTCCATCCTCGACATGGCAGGCTCACTCAAGGCTCCCAAGGGCAAGCGAGTTAGCCTTGAAGAAATGAACCCCTGGCGATGAATCCAAACCATGCCAGCTCTTGATACAAACATCTTGGTTCGCTACCTCGTAGCCGACGAGGTAGCGCAGCAGCGTGTTGCCAAGCAATTCATCAATCGTTGCATCAATGAGGGTTTGGGACTTTTTGTACCCGTAACGGTAGTGCTTGAACTCGAATGGGTTTTACGTTCAAGCTTTGGCTTTATCAAAGATGACGTAATGGCAACGCTGGCACGATTATTTTCATCGGTCGAACTTCGTTTCGAGTCCGAATATGCCCTGGAGGTTGCGTTGCAGTTATACCGTGAAGGTTCAGCGGATTTTGCCGATTGTCTGCACGTTGCATTGGCTGCGCAGGCCAACGAGCAACCGTTATGGACTTTCGATAAAGCTGCGGCCAGAGTCAGTGGCGCACAATTGCTTGCGGCGGAATAGCGTTATTTGGAACATTGCCAGGCAGATTCTTATGGGTATCCGGATTTGAGTGTGTTTTTTGCCCGATGTTGTGAGCGAGACAAGCGAGCATAAAAGCGGATTTTGTTGTTGCTTTCCCTTTGATGCCAAGTTACGATGAAATCGGATTTCATTGTGGGGTTCGTATGAATCACCTTGACCGTGACACCGAGGGAGCCGTCCGCCGTTTCCTCGCCTTGATCGCCAACCGCTACGACATGGCGGGAGCCATCGTCTACGGCAGCCGTGCGCGCGGCACGCACCGCCCAGACAGCGATGCCGACGTAGCCGTGCTCCTCAAAGGTGGGCACCAACGAGCACTACCTACGACACTTGCGATGGCAGACGTGGCCTATGACGTGTTGCTGGAGACTGGTATCAACATCTCGCCGCTACCCGTGTGGCTTGACCAATGGGAACACCCAGGAACCTACCCGAACCCGGCACTGCTCCACAATATCGCCAGGGAGGGGGTCAGGCTGTGAAGGTCAAAGAGTTGATAGCGAAGGCTGAACAAGCTGCTGCCTCGGCGAAGGTGCTGCTTGATACCGGTGATGCTGATGGCGCGTGCAATCGCGCCTACTACGCCATGTTTGATGCCGCACGTGCCGCATTGCTTGCTTCGGGACACAGTGTAGGCAAGACGCACAAGGGGGTACTCAACGCTTTCAGCGACCACTTGGTAAAGAATGGGCTTGTACAGAAAGAAATGGGACGGCTTTTGAAGCAGGCGGAAACCTTCCGTTACGTAGCCGACTACGAGGGCGGTCCGGTAGAACTGAGCGATGCACGCAAGATGGTGGAACAAGCCGAAACCTTCGTATCCGCCATGCGGGTTGGATTCATGGACGACAACCCCAATGACGACGGTTTTGGGATAGGGCCATGACCACAGGTGTTGGACAGTGGATTCGCATGCTGCTGCAATCCACGCCCCCGGTGCAGCAACACTTGGACGACTAAACTGTGCTCGCCAACATCCTGAACCTCCCCGACTACAAGGTGCTGCGGGTAGAGGAGGATGAGCATGATTATCACATCTACGCCGAAGTCACGAATCCACCTGCAGTATGTACGGTTTGTGGTTCTGACCGGCTGATCGGCCACGGGCGCAACAAGCAGGTAATCCGTGATCTACCGACACATGGCAAGCGACTTGCCATCTATGTGGACACCCGCCGCTGGCGGTGTCAGTCCTGCGGTAAAACCTTCATGGAGGTTTTGCCAGCCGTCAATGCCAAACGGGAGATGACTGACCGGCTGACAAAATGGATCGGTTCTCAGAGTTTGAAGCGTACCTTCGCCAGCATCGCCGACGACACGGGGCTAGATGAAAAGACCATCCGTAACATTTTTCGCGATTACATCAACGAACTGGAAACTCAGTTCCGCTTTGAGACGCCGAAGTGGATGGGCATCGACGAAATCCACATCATCAATAAGCCACGCTGTGTGATCTCTAACATCCAAGACAACACCATCGTGGATCTGCTTTGCAACCGGAATAAGGAGACGGTTGTGAAGTACCTGTTTATGCTGCTAAACCGCGAGCGCGTGCAGTACGTAGCAATGGACATGTGGACGCCATACCGCGACGCGGTGCAGGCTGTTTTGCCGGACGCCCGCATTGTGATTGACAAGTTCTACGTCGTCCGCATGGCCAACGATGCCGTAGAGAAGGTTAGAAAGTCGCTGCGCGAACAACTAACGCCAAAACAGCGCCGTGGGTTAATGCATGATCGCTTCGTGCTCTTGAAACGTGCACGTGACCTGAATGAACAGGAAATGCTGCTGCTCGACGGTTGGATGAAGAACTACCCCGAGTTGGGGGTAGCATATAGGCTCAAGGAAGCATTCTACGGTATTTATGAGGGGTCAAAAAACCAGCAGGCCGCTATTGCGGCCTACGGAGAGTGGAGTCGCGCTGTAGTCCCGGAAGTTCGAGATGCCTTTGACGACCTCATTCGGGCTTTCACAAACTGGCAACCCTTCATCCTCAACTATTTTGAACATCCGATGACGAATGCCTATACGGAGAGCCTGAACAACCTCATCCGTGTCATAAATCGGCTCGGACGCGGTTACAGCTTCGAGGCGCTACGCGCCAAGATCCTATTCACCGAGGGCGTCCACAAGCGCAAACTTAGCCGACCGAAGTTCGAGCGCAGACGGAAACCGGAACCGGTCGATATGGCCTACAGTCCTTTATCTTTGGATTTTTTTATGCCAATAAAGAGTACGTCGAAGGCAGTGCACCAACACGAACCACTAGATCCACCGAAGAACTACGGAGCCGATATAAACATACTGGTCGAACTACTGGAATCTGGTCGATTGTGACTTTCAAGCACACTCAAATCCGGATACCCGAAAATAATATGCCACCCTGACGCTGCCGGGAACTGCCCGGACAAGGGGGAATGAGTGTGACCCGTAAGCTTCCCCGTCAAGTAGGCAACGGTTTGTAGACGTTCGGGGCCGTGGTTAACCGGGGCATGAATTGCACCGGCGGGAGGCCGCCCAACAACGTATGCGGGCGGTATTCGTTGTAATCAATCGGCCCGAGCTCCATCAGGCTGCCTCCCCTGCGATTTTCAACTATTTGGGTTGAATATCAACCTAAAAATCCTTCATGTTCAACAGGTTGATGTTCAACATTAGAACGGTTTTGTATCCACTTGAACCGAAACCGTCCTAGAAAAAGGACAAATAAGGTTCAAGCACGGCGGCTGAAACTTTCCTCCACCTTGTTTTCCCGATTTGGCCGTATATTTTTGAATGCTACTGAGAGCATCAGCTTGATGCGGTTCAACTGGTTGACTTCCGAAGCGCCGGGGTCGTAGTCGATAGCGGTGATGTTGGCTTGCGGGTAGTGCGCTTTTAACACTTTGATAACGCCCTTTCCAGCAATATGGTTGGGCATGCAGGCAAAAGGCTGCATGCAGACGATGTTGGGGACACCCTGCTCGATGAGTTCCACCATCTCGCCGGTCAGGAACCAGCCTTCCCCGGTTTGGTTGCCGCGCGACAGGAACGGAGCTGCGCCAAGGGCAATCTGGTCGATGGTCGGCGGTGCGACGAACCGCTCGCTTGCGGAAAGTGCTTTCCTCAAGTCGCGGCGGTAAAACTCCATCGCCCTGATGGCCGCGTTGCCCGCCAGGGCTGCCAGCCTGCTGCGCGACAGGACGCGGTGGTTGAAATCGTAGTCGTAGGCGCAATAGAGCAGGAAATCCATGAGTCCCGGCATTACAGCCTCGCCGCCTTCCTGTTCGATGATGCGCACGATGTCGTTGTTGGCGCCCGGATTGAATTTGACGAGGATTTCGCCTACCAAGCCGACGCGGGGCTTGTGCTCATCGGAGAGCGGCAGGGTGTCGAAATCCCGCACGATGTTGCGGATGTTCTGCCCGAAACGCCTGAAACTACCCTTGAAAAGGGCTTCCTTGCAGCGTGCTGCCCAGGTTTCGTAAAGGGCGTCTGCCGAACCCGCTTCTTTCTCATAGGGCCGGGTACGGAACAGAACCTGCATGAACAGGTCGCCATATACCAGGCTCATCATCAGGCGGTTGAGCAAGGACAGGCTTACCTTGAAGCCCTCATGTTTTTCCAGGCCGAGCGTGTTGAACGAAATAATCGGCACATCGGGATACCCGGCGTCCTCAAGCGCCTTTCTCATAAAGCCAATGTAGTTGGTGGCGCGGCAGCCGCCCCCGGTCTGCGCGATCATCGCCGCTGTCCTGGCTGGGTCGTATTCACCGGATTTCAGCGCTTCGACGATCTGCCCGACGACGACGATGGAGGGAAAGCAGGCATCGTTGTTGACAAAACGCAGGCCGTGATCGATAGCCTGTGCCGACACGTCTTCCAGCACTTTCACATGGTAGCCGCAAGCCTTGAAGGCCGGTTCGAGGAACTGGAAATGAATCGGCGACATCTGTGGAATGAGGATGGTCGTGTCGTTACGCATTTCGCGGGTAAATACCGGACGCGGCCTCATTTGCGGCGGATGGAAATGGATGATTTGCGCAGGCGGGCGGGAGCCGCGCTCCTCAAGTGCCGCTTTGAGCGAACGGACGCGGATGCGCGCTGCACCCAGGTTGCTGCCTTCGTCGATCTTGATGCCGGTATAAATCCGGCTGCGGCGGGTGAGGATTTCTTGCACCTGCTCAACTACAACTGCATCCAACCCACAGCCGAAAGAATTCAGATGGATCACGTCCAGCACGGGTTCACGCGCTGCAAGCGTAGCGGCGCGATAAAGGCGTGCGTGATAAGTCCATTGGTCGACAACCCGCAACGGTGCTTCAAGGTTACCGAGATGAGCCACCGAGTCTTCGGTGAATACGGCCATGCCGAGCGAAGTAATGAGCTGCGGGATGCCGTGGTGGATAGCTGGGTCGACGTGGTAGGGCCGCCCAGCGAGGACAATGCCGTGTTTGCCGGTTTTCTTAAGGTAATCAATAGTTTCTTCGCCCTTTTGGGCAATTTCGGCTTTCACGCATATCTGTTCGGCCCATGCGAGGGCAAGGGCACGGCGGATTTTGGCGGGTGCAATGTCCGGAAAAACCCGCATCAATTGCTGGGCGAGTTTTTTCTCGTCTTCCAACGAAAGGAAGGGTTGGATCAATACGACGCCGTTTTCTTTCAGATAGTCGATATTGTTTCGGATTAGTTCCGGGTAGGAAGTGACGACCGGGCAATTGTAATTATTGTTGGCATCGGTGAATTCCTTTTGTTCAAAAGGGATGCAGGGATAGAAAATCTTTTTCACCCCCTGCTTGACGAGGTCCACGATATGCCCGTGCACGAGCTTGGCCGGGTAGCACACCGTATCCGACGGAATGGTGTCCACCCCCTGTTCCAGTATTGCACGGGAAGACGGCGAGGAGAGGCGCACTTCAAAGCCAAGTTCGGTGAGGAAAGTAAACCACAGCGGGTAGTTCTCAAATATGTTGAGCGCCCGCGGCACACCAATCACCTCGCGCGGCGCGTCTTTGAGCGGCTCGTAGGCGAACATGCGTTCGTATTTATAAGCATAGAGGTTGGGCAGTTCGCCTGATGCATTCTGTTTGCCAAGCCCACGCTCGCAACGGTTACCGGAAATGAGTTTACGCCCGTCCGGGAAACGGTTGACGGTCATTGCGCAGGTGTTCGTACACAAACGGCAGCGTGCTTGGGAATGTTTGACCTCGAAACTGAGTAAGTCCCTAGCTTGCAGCATCGAGCTCACGTCTTGCCCCTGCCAGCGTTCCTTCGCAATCAGCGCCGAACCAAACGCGCCCATCAACCCGGCAATGTCAGGCCGCACGGCTTCGCGCCCGGAAATTAGTTCAAAGGCGCGCAGCACCGAGTCGTTGTAGAAAGTACCGCCCTGCACGACGATATTCTGACCCAGTTCTTCGGGGCTCTTGATTTTGATGACCTTGATGAGGGCGTTCTTGATGACCGCATAGGACAGCCCCGCCGAAATATCGCCCACTGACGCGCCTTCCTTTTGCGCCTGTTTGACGCTGGAATTCATGAAAACCGTGCAACGCGACCCAAGGTCGGACGGTGCTCGTGAGGCGATCGCCTCGCGGGCGAACGCGTCGACCGGCATCCCTACCGATTGCGCGAAGGTTTCGATGAACGAACCGCAGCCAGAAGAGCAGGCTTCATTCAAAAGAATGTTGTCGATGACGCCGTCCCGGATGCGCAGGCATTTCATATCTTGCCCGCCGATGTCCAGAATGAAATCGACTTCCGGCAGGAAATGTTTCGCCGCCTTGTAGTGCGCGATGGTTTCCACTTCCGAGTGATCAAGCTTGAAAGCTTCCCGAATCAGCGCTTCGCCATAGCCCGTCACGGAAGAAGCGGCGATGCGTGCGCCTTCAGGCAACTTGGCATAAATGTCCTCAAGGACGCTGCTCACAACACGGATCGGATTGCCCTCGTTGCTGCTGTAGTGCGTATAGAGCAATTCGAGGTTTTCCCCGAGCAGCACTGCCTTGGTCGTGGTCGAACCGCCATCGATGCCCAGAAATGCTGGGCCGCGATAGTCAGCGAGGCAACCGCGCCCGATTTGAGCCTTTTCGTGCCTTGTGAAAAATACTTGGCGCTCTGTGTCATCGAGAAAGAAGGGACGCAAGGCGCTTGTCCCTGCCACGGTCAAGGCGGCCAATTTCTTAAACGCCGCCAGCACCTCCCCAAACGGGTGTGTTTCCTTTTCCACCCCATGCAAGGCTGCACCAATGGCGACGAACAGTTCGCTGTCTTCGATTTGTACTTGATTTTCTGGCTTGACGGCGAGCGTCTCGATAAAGCGGTTCTTGAGTTCCGGCAGGAAGTTGAGCGGTCCGCCTAAGAAAGCGACGTTGCCGCAAATCCTGCGCCCACAGGCCAGCCCGCTGATTGTTTGATGTACAACCGCCTGGAACACAGAACGCGCGATATCTTCCCGCGCCACCCCTTCATTCAGCAGGGGCTGTACGTCGGTTTTGGCGAACACGCCACAGCGCGCTGCAATTGGGTAGATGTTTTTGGCGCGACCCGCCAACGCATCCAGCCCTGAGGCGTCTGTTTTGAGCAACACGGCCATCTGGTCGATGAACGCCCCCGTCCCTCCAGCGCAGGAGCCGTTCATCCGCTGTTCGACGCCGTTCGTGAAGAACGTGATTTTGGCGTCTTCGCCGCCCAGTTCGATGGCTACGTCCGTTTGCGGCGCACGCACCTCAATGGCTCGGGCGCAGGCGATGACTTCTTGCACGAAAGGGAACCCGAGCATCTCAGCCATGCCAACGCCACCAGAGCCGGTTAGCACTACAGAAACGAGGGTCTCCGGAGCCAGCACACCGTTCGCCGCAAGAGCCTCAAGGCTACGCCCCGCTGTTTTGCGCACTTCGGAAAAGTGGCGGGTGTACGACCTGGACACCAGTTTACCCCGTCCGTCCAACACAACCACCTTAATGGTCGTCGAGCCGACGTCAATCCCGACGCGATGCCAATCTCTGTTCACTTCCGATCCGTAGAAGAGTTCTTCCAGGGAAATACCTCTCATGTGGGACCTTTCCAATTCTTAATTATCTCACACTAGCACATCGACTGACAGGCAGAGAATGCGGTGCCCTCAGTTTACCTTTCGTTATGGATACTATGTGACAGGCTGGAAGCTGGTTTTGCTATCCAATAGAAAAATTCTTCACAATCGGGGCAATACCACCTTGACTGTGTGGCTTTCATCGCATACCTTACCGCGCATCCTGTCCGGGTGTAGTTCTCACGCCCGTTCTATGCGAACAAGAAGCGGCACGCAAAATGCGGCTTTCCCGCCCAAACTCCAAAGTTTTCCCGCGAGCGGTTTCCGGACCCTTCTTTTGTGAGGCATCATGAGCAAGCATATTTATTCTGTAACAGACGGTAATTTCGATGCTGAGGTGCTGAAATCCCCGCTTCCTGTGCTGGTCGACTATTGGGCCGAGTGGTGTGCCCCCTGTCGGGCACTTGCGCCTATGCTTGATGAAATTTCTGCCAGCTACGATGGACGGCTCAGGGTCGCCAAGATCGACATCGACAAAAACCCACAAGTTCCTGCCAACTATGGCATCCGCAATATCCCGACCCTTATGCTGTTCAAGGATGGCGATCTCGTTGCCACCAAAGTCGGGCTCCTTTCTAAATCTCAACTGACTTCCTTCATTGACTCCTACATCCAATAACAAGCCGGATCCTACTCCGGCCCGTCCCCGCGGCACGCAACGCACCCGCCGCCGGGGACCTCGGCATCGTGACGGTAATCCTACCTACACTGGCCTACCCGCTGACGAAGACTTGATCGACGAGTCTTCGGGCGAATCGGGTACGGACACATCGACCGTTCCGGCGTTACATCTTTCCGAACTCAAGGCGTTGCACGTCAGCGAGTTGCTGGAGATGGCGGTCGCCAACAACATCGAAGGGGCCAACCGGCTACGCAAGCAGGATCTCATCTTTGCCCTGCTGAAAAACCGCGCCCGGAAGGGAGAGCCGATTTGTGCCTATGGCGCGCTCGAAGTCCTGTCCGACGGTTTCGGTTTCCTGCGTTCGCCCGACACCTCCTATCTTGCGGGAACCGACGACATTTACGTCTCGCCCTCGCAGATACGGCGCTTCAATTTGCGCACCGGCGATACTATCGAAGGAGAGATCCGCACGCCGAAAGATGGCGAGCGTTACCTCGCGCTCACCAAGTTCGACAAGATCAACGGACGCCCGCCGGACGAGTGCAAGAACAAGATCCTGTTTGAAAACCTCACCCCGTTGCATCCGGACGAGTGCCTGCGGCTCGAACGCGACATGCGTGGCGAGGAGAACATTACCAGCCGGGTCATCGACATGATCGCGCCCGTCGGCAAGGGTCAGCGCGGCTTGATTGTTGCTCCGCCTAAGACCGGCAAGACCGTGATGCTGCAACACATTGCGCATGCCATCACGGCCAACCATCCCGATGTCGAGCTTATCGTGCTGCTCATCGACGAGCGTCCCGAGGAAGTTACCGAGATGCAACGTTCGGTCAAGGGTGAAGTTGTTGCTTCCACCTTTGACGAACCGCCGACGCGTCACACCCAAGTGGCCGAAATGGTGATCGAAAAGGCCAAGCGCCTCACCGAACACAAAAAAGATGTCGTTATCCTGCTCGATTCGCTGACTAGGCTCGCCCGCGCTTATAACACCGTCGTTCCGGCTTCCGGCAAGGTGCTTACCGGCGGCGTGGATGCCAACGCCCTGCAAAAGCCCAAGCGGTTCTTTGGTGCAGCGCGCAACATCGAAGAAGGCGGCTCCCTCACTATCCTTGCTACCACGTTGATCGATACCGGCAGCCATATGGATGACGTGATCTATGAGGAGTTCAAAGGGACCGGCAACCTGGAGCTGCATCTCGACCGTCGCATGGCGGAAAAACGCGTCTATCCGGCAATCAACGTCAACCGCTCCGGAACCCGCCGCGAAGAATTGTTGATGAAGCCGGATGTCCTGCAAAAAGTGTGGATACTGCGCAAGCTCCTCTACGGCATGGACGAAGTTGATGCGATGGAATTCCTGCTCGACAAAGTGCGCGCTACCAAGAGCAACGCCGAGTTCTTCGACGCCATGCGATCCGGATACTGAACGTTTGCACTGCATCGACCTGCCGTTTATGGCGGGTTGATGCTTTTTCAAGTTCCGGATACAGTAGCCACCTATTAGAGCGATTTTACTTTGTTCATGGATTGCTTCGTCGCTTGGCTCCTCGCAATGACAGGGTAGGTTCGTCATTGCGAGCGTAGCGAAGCAATCCAGTTTGTACGGACTTGAATCAAAAACGCTCTAGGGTACTGTTATGACGCTCAACTCAACACAGCGGTTTTCTGGCCGCGTTGCTGATTACATCCGTTACCGCCCAGGTTATCCGGTGGAATTGGTTGCTTTCCTGCACGAAACTTGCGGCATTCCGACTCAGGCTCGGGTTGCTGATATAGGTGCAGGCACCGGAATTTCGAGCAAGCTGTTGCTTGATGCCGGATATCTGGTCATTGCTGTCGAACCAAACGACGATATGCGCGAGGCCGCGGATCAATTGCTGTCCGGCTACCCCAATTACTCAAGTATTGCCGCGCCCGCCGAACAGACCACATTGCCCGATGCCAACGTTGACTTGGTCATTGCCGCACAAGCCTTTCACTGGTTCGATCGTGACCTTGTACGCCGCGAATTCGCCCGCATCCTGCGTCCTGGTGGCCTGGTTGCCTTGTTATGGAACGCCCGCCTGCTCGATGGCAGCGATTTTTTGCGTGGCTACGAGGCGCTGTTGCGGACACATAGCGTTGATTACGGCGCGGTGGCCGAGCGCTACAGCGACGACGCCGATATGCAGGGCTGGTTCGGATCGGGTCTGCGGCACATTGGGCATTTTCATCATGTGGTCAAAATGAATTTCGACGGTTTACGGGGTCGGACGTTGTCTTCTTCGTTTATGCCCCAGGCCGGACATCCGGGCTACGAGCCTACGTTGCAAGCGCTCAAATCCTTGTTTGATGCCACATCCCGGCAGGGATATGTCGATTTTGAATACGATGCCCGAATTTATGTTGGAACCGTATAGTTGGGTCTCAAGTCCTGCCAATATTTACCTTCCTCTGCTTCCAATACTGGATCAGCCTGTTCCCGCTCTCGGCCTCGCGGCCTGCATTGACATCCCCATGCTTCCATGCTTTCCAGGCCGCGTAGATTGCACGGTAATACTGATCGGGGTCGTATGAGACTAAGATCATGTCCACCCCCGCATCCAATGCCGCAACTGCTGCCTGACCAATGCCATCGTCGTACACCGCCCCCATGTTAAGGTCATCGGTGATGAGTAACCCCTGATAGTTCCAGCCGTCACCGTCTTTCTTGCGCAGCACATCTTGCACGACGACGCGGGAGAGCGATACAGGCCTATCCGGGTCGATATCGGGCAGCCGCACATGCGAGAGCATCATCGCTGCGCCGGTATGGGTAGTGACTTCGCGGAAAGGTAGCCAGTCAGCGGCCTGCTCCACAACATCGGGCATGAGGGATGCCTTGACGAAATGCGTGTCGGCCTTGACACGGCCTAATCCGGGGAAATGCTTGACGGTCGGCTGTATGCCGCTGGCGGTCAACCCTTCCCCATAGGCTGTGGCAACACGGGATACGATCCACGGGTCGCTGTCGATGGCGCGTCTCCCGATTTGGCTGAACCTATCCGTCCATTGCTCCGCCGATTCGGTCTTTAAATCGACTACTGGCGCGAGATTCATGTTGATACCCATCTCGGCAAGCGCCCGTCCTTGTTGCTCGCCGTAAGCGCGGGCGCGTGATTCCAGGTTTTCCGTACCATTGGCGAGAAGGTTCGACAGCGGTGGCATGCGTTCGATGAGCGGGGACAAGTGCGAGACTTTTCCCCCCTCCTGGTCGGCCATCACAAAAAGCGGCGGTAATCCTGCTTGGGCACGCAGAGCCTGCAATTTACCGATGCGCTCTTTGAGGCTTGCGACGGTTTCGCCCTTCAGGTTGCGTTTGGTGATGTAGATACCGCCGATCAGGCCACGTTCGGCCAGAGGTTTCACATCGTCGAAATCCCGGAACCCCACCACAAAGTGCTGCCCGATGCGGGATAGCGCCGTGCCGCCCCAGAGCACCTGGCATTGCTGCCAGCGGAACCACCCTTCCTGGCCGATCACAAGTACCGCCAGTAACACGCTCAACATCAGCCGTAGCCCCGATTCCACCCTACGGGGCGAACTTGCGGCAAGCCTGCGGGCATGTTGGGCACACCAGCCTCCCATGCAGGCTGCTATGAGCATGGTTGGCGTTTCAAAGGTGCGCCAGAACAGGAAGACCGGATGCTTGAAGTAGCTCCACGCCATGACGGTCATGAACACGAGCACCGCCCACCAGAGCAAGGCCGTCAGCCAGGCATTGAGCAGAAACCGTGGCGGGCTCCACTGGGACAGACGGTAGATTGCTTTTCGGATCATCGTCATTCTCCCGATGCTTCGACTGTTATCTCACCTTGCTTCTTCAACTGATACCAGTTGAAGCGGCGGGTACTCATCATGATGGCGGCAAGTGCTGCGAAGAGGAGGAGGCTTCCCATGAGCAACCCCATGTCTTCCAGTTGCAGGATGTAGAAGAGCATCCCGTAGAGGATGGCAAGCCCGCCGCCAAAGCCCGAAGCCATGCGCCAGGAACCGAAGGCACCGGCAAGGTAGATGGTGATCAGCCCGATACAGGCGGCAGCCCCCGTGAGGTAAGCCAGGGCGAACGGCAGGTGTTCGGAAAGCGCGATCAGGAGCAGGAAGAAGATGGCCAGCGACAGGCCGACCAGTGCGTACTGCATGAGATGCATCGGGCGGCGGCGCAGGGCTTCGCCGATAAAGAAGAACGCGGCAAAGGTCAGCACGATAAAGAGAATGCCGTATTTCACTGCCCGTTCCGCTTGCAGGTAAATGTTGACCGGGTCGATAAACGTGACTTTCAAGACTTCCTCGGTCTCAATGCCCCTTTCACCTTCATAGTACTTTTGCCGTTCAGAGGCTCCATTGAGGGCTTTTTCCCAGTTGCGTGCGAGTTGCGAGATTTCCCATTTCGCGGTAAAACCCGTCTCGTTAACCGTGCGTTCGCGCGGCAAGAAACGTCCCTTGAAACTCGGATGTTTCCAGTCGGAAGCTAGTTCGACGATGTTGTTTTCCGCCGTGGGTGAAATGGAAAGTGCTTCCGTGCCGGTCAGCTTTAGCGGAAAAGAGAAGGGGATTATGCGAGTGCCGCTCGATGCCCACGCGCCGAGGTCGATCTCCAGCCGGTTGCCCCCCATCGCCCCGTCAAAACGCTTGTCAGTTGGTGGCCTGAAACGCAGCAGCTTTCCGTCGACGAGCACATCCGGGTCAGAGTCGAGGCCGCGCAGGTCGGAGACGCTGAACAGGATCGTAGCTGTTGCTCCGGCGAATAAGCTTCCTTCTGGAATTCGTATTATGTCGGTAGGCACCTCGAACGAACCGTCGGCCTTCGCATCGAGATGGAACAACCTTGCTTGGTAAATACCACGGTAACGGCGCTCGACACTGGCATTGCCCCGAATCGCCAAATTCTTGGCGGGTATGTATTTAACATGGGAGTCGGTGCTGGCCTCTTTAGTGACCATTTTGCCAGATTCTGCGTCGCGGTAGCGCTTCTCGGGCGTTTTCGTCCAGTAATAGATTGCCAGGATCGGCCCGATTACGGTTTGCGACGAAGCAGCAGTGCTGGCGATCTCTGCTGTTACCTGCTCCTGGTACTGGGATCGGGAAGTGATCTGATTTTCGATGAGTCCCAATGGGATCATCAGGCACAGGGTCAGGAAAAACACCCCGATTATTTTCCCCACCGTAAATAGACGGGCACGTGCGGCGACGCTAGGGAACGCCTTTCCGGTTTGTCTTACCGGTGGTTCTTTCATGTGTTCAGAATACGTTTCCATATCATCCTCCGATTTGCGGATGGGTGTACCGGAAAAGGATTTTTCCGACACGCCCGATCGTAAGCGTAGGATGCGCATGTGAACGGCTTAGGAAGACTGTATGAAGCCTATGTGAAGCGTTGCGGTGGCTTCCCATTTTGTTGTGGAAGCACTCGCCATAAACCCACATATGTTTGGGTGTGCGTAGTAACCCCAAATGCATGGGCTGGATCGGACACTATTGAGGAACCTTGGCCTGAAGGCTGGGGTTCCTCAATACGGTTCAGGGGGAGACGATAGTCTCGCTTACCCCGTCGTGAGTGACGGGGATTGCACTTGAGGCGTGTTCATAAATGCTCCCTCATCATTTAACAAACGCCATGAATTTTTCCAGGCTCCCGTTAAATACGTTGAAATCTATATATTTTTCAGATCCAATGTATCCCTTTATCTTATGCCTGTTGGAGAATTGCCAAAACGTCCATGCCCGTCCGTCGCTGAGGCTCGGTGACCTGAATATGTCCCGATACCATATTGGGTGTTTAGCGAACCCGCCGGCAATGTACGTGTCGTATGTTTCCTTCGTTACATAGATAACAGGGGTTTTGCCATAATGCTTGGCCAGGATATCCAGCATGGCAGAAAGTTCCTGTACGGCCTTTTCCCTATCAGGTGGGTTCTTCAATTTATCGCCATAAAACTCAAAGTCCACTACCGGTGGAAGCATGCGCTCATCTATGGGGACGGTTGCAATGAAATGGGCAGCCTGACTGGCTCCTGGGCTGTCAAAGTTGAAAAAGTGGTAGGCCCCGATGTGTAATTTGGTTTGCAGGGCACCCTTCAGGTTCTGCGCAAAGTACCGATCCGTATGTGCGCTGCCTTCGGTTGCTTTAATGAAGGCGAAGGAGATGCCCTGGTTTGCGATTACGTTCCAATCAATGACCCCCTGATAGCGGGAAATATCGATGCCCCTTATTGGGTAATCGCGTATAGACGGATTATTGAAGTGAAGGATACCAAAGAAAAACAGGCCAGCAGTCAAGGCAGCGGCACAGATTGTTATTGTTAAAAACTTGAGTTTATTTGATTTTGTGGGCATCTTTTTCCTTTTGACGTTGGTCGTTTGAGGTTTGAGGTTTGAGATGCGAGGTTCGGGCAACCGTCACTTGACCCTAGTGCTCATAGGACAAGCCTAGGGCACGCATGTGAGTGGCTTGGGAAGGCCGCATGGGGTTTATGTGAAGCGGAAGTGAAGTGTTGCGGGGGCTTCCCATTTTTCCGTGAAACCCCCTACCATAGGCGCCATGAAAATTCTCGTAGTCGATGACGAACAGGCCATTGCCGACACGCTGCTCTATGCGCTGTCAGCTAATGGTTTTGAGGCCGATAGTTGCCAACTCGGCAGCGAAGCGGTTTCCAGGGCAGAGGGCGGGGGCTACGCGCTCATCATCCTCGACGTGGGGCTGCCGGATATGAGCGGGTTCGACGTGTGCCGCGAAGTGCGGCGAAGCTCGGACGTGCCGATCCTTTTCCTTACTGCACGCACCGAGGAAGTCGACCGCATCGTCGGGCTGGAACTGGGCGCGGACGATTACGTCCCCAAACCTTTCAGCCCCCGTGAACTGGTTTCGCGTGTACGCGCAATCCTGAGGCGTGCGCGAAACCATGAACCGGCAAATCCGTCGGGCGTTGCCTCCTCCCGGGTTTTCCAGGTCGACCGCGAAGGCTTGCGTATTGCCTGCAAGGGGCAGTGGCTCAGCCTCACCCGCTACGAAACCCTGCTGCTCATCTGCCTGCTCGAACATCCCGGGCGCGTTTACTCCCGTGCCGTGCTGATGGACAAGGTGTGGACGGACGCCGAAGAAACCGAGGATCGCACCGTCGATACCCACATCAAGACTTTGCGCGCCAAGTTGCGTGCGGCGCTTTCCGGGCATGACCCCATCGTCACCCACCGCGGCCTTGGTTACAGCATCGACCCTTGAATATCTCAGTTAGGTTTTTCCTCGGTTACTTCTTCGTGCTTGGTTTGTCGGCCTGGTTCGTGCTCGACACCGTTGTCGACGAAATCGGGCCAGGGCTGCGTCAGGTACGCGAGGAGACACAAGTCGACACGGCTTACCTGCTCGCAGAGATGGCCGCCCCCGAAATGGCGGGTGGCCATCTTACCGATGGATATTTCAAAAAAGCCTTGCAGGCAACCAAAGGGAAAAATCCAGGTGCGAAGATATTCGATATCCCAAAAGAAACGATCGATTTCCGCGTCTATATTACAGACGCCCGCGGCATAGTGGTTTTTGATTCTGAAGATATGTACACGGGACGCGATTTTTCCCAATGGAACGATGTTGCCCGCGTCCTGCAGGGAAAATATGGAGCGCGTACCTCGCGTGATGACCGTGACGACCCGGCAACCTCCTGGATGTATGTCGCCGCGCCCATCTTCTGGCAGGGGGAGCGTATCGGCGTGCTTTCCTTCGGCAAGCACAGTGTGACGCTCAATCCGTATATCGAACGTATGACTGAACGCATCCGTTCCAGTGGGTTCGTCATGTTGATGATCTCGGCCGTGGTTGGCGTGCTGTTTTCAGCCTGGCTCATTCGCTCGATCAACCGCCTCATCCGTTACGCACGCGATGTCAGCGCTGGGCACAAGACGTCTCCGCCCACTGATGGTGGCAGCCAGTTTTCCGAACTTGCACATGCGCTTGCGGCAATGCGGGAGCGGCTAGAAGGCAAGCAGTACGTTGAAAGGTATGTCCAGAACCTCGCCCACGAAATGAAAAGCCCGCTGACGGCCATCGCTTCGGCTTCCGAATTGCTCGAAGGCGACATGCCCGAAGCAGAACGCCAACGTTTCACCACGCTCATCCAAGAGCAGGCCAATCGCCTCTATCTGGTGATTGAGCGCATGCTGCAACTGGCAAAGGTCGAGCAACTGCAACGTTTGGAAGATCATCAGACGCTTGATCTGGCCGCCCTCGTCGGGCAGGTCGTCGAAGCGCATCGAGCCGCACTGCAAAAGCGGAGCCTCTCCGTTAATGTTGAGACCGAAAGCGCCGCTTCCTGTCATGGTGACGCTTTCCTGCTGCAACAAGCCATTAGCAACCTGCTCGACAACGCCATTGATTTCTCCCCAGCGGGCAGTGTCATCGACATCGCGTTGGAAAAAACTTCCGACAGGTTCATCCTGAAAGTCCGTGATTACGGCGAAGGCGTACCCGAATACGCGTTGCCACGGATATTTGACCGCTTCTATTCGCTACCGCGTCCCGACACCGAACGCAAAAGCACCGGAATTGGGTTGCCCTTCGTGCGTGAGGTTGCGCACCTGCATAGGGGTGAAGTGCGTTTCAGGAACCATCCGGAGGGTGGCGCGGAAGTTGCCATGGAAGTTGTGGCGGGCTAAGCCGCAACGCGTTTGCTACTGCCCCGAGCCGGGCGGTACGGATGGGAAATTTCCCCACTTTCCGACAAAACCAATGATAAACGCTTGTGCTGGCGGTTGCATGGCGCGTGCCGCGTTAGCTTGATGCCGTAGCACTTATTTATTTGTCCCCACTTTCTCCATGTTTCTTGTAGATCGTTCGATATTTAACGTGTTTCATTAAAAAATCCATGTATCAATCTTGATTTATAAAGATTTATGTTTGATGTGAAAAACAGCATGAATATCCATGTGAAAAATGGATTCACTTTTTTTTAGAAATGAACGACAATCGGGTCATAAAGGGGGATATAGTGGGGTTTAGTGGGGCACAGTGTGTTGCCCATGTGTGAACAGGGGGGAACAATGTTCCTAGGGGGTACGGATCTCAAGCTCGATGTCAAGGGGCGCATAGCAATCCCATCCAAGCATCGAGAGGCATTAGTGTCAGACGATGGTGGTGGGCGGATTGTGATAACCGCCCATCCGCAAGGCTGCCTGCTCGTCTACCCCGTGCCAGCCTGGGAGCCGATCCGCGACCAAGTGCTGTGCGCACCCAGCCTCGACCCCCGTGCGGCTCGGTTGAAGCGCCTAATCATCGGTTATGCCCAGGAAGAAGCGCTCGACAGCGCGGGGCGGGTGCTTGTCAGCCCGGAACTGCGTAAATATGCCGGGCTGGAAAAAGATGTCCGCCTGGTTGGTCAGGGCACGCATTTTGAACTGTGGTCGTATGAGAGATGGCAGGTTCAGGAACAGGACATCATGACGCTGACCGCAGACGAGTTGCCCCCGGGTTTCGAGAGACTGGCTTTTTGAGGAGGCGGCCATGCATGTCGCCGTGTTGCTCCATGAAGCGGTTGGTGCCCTGGCAGTCAGGGGGGACGGTATTTACGTCGATGGAACGTTTGGCCGTGGCGGGCATAGCCGTGAGGTGCTTGCCAGGCTGGAAGCGGCGGGCAGGCTCATTGCAATTGACCGCGACCCTGCTGCCATCGCGGCAGGGCGTTCCATCGACGATCCACGCCTGACCCTCGTCCATGCCCCGTTCAGCGAACTGAGTTTGATCTTGGATCGTCTCGGCATCAGTGGGGTCGACGGTGTGCTATTCGACCTCGGTGTCTCTTCGCCCCAATTCGACGACGCGGGCAGAGGGATGAGTTTTCGTTTCGATGCGCCGCTCGACATGCGCATGGATACCAGCCGTGGACAGACTGCGGCGCAGTGGCTGGCGGAGGCCTCCGTCGCCCAAATCACAGAGGTGCTCAAGGAATATGGAGAAGAACGGTTTGCTCATGCGATTGCAAAGGCGATTGCAACTGCTCGGGCAGGGGGGGTTGTTGCAACCACAGGACAACTTGCCGAGATCGTGGAAAAGGCGGTTCGTACACGCGAGCCGGGGCAGCACCCGGCGACACGCAGCTTCCAGGCTTTACGGATTTTCATTAATCAGGAACTCGAAGAGCTGAACCGGGTATTACCCGTGTGCGTGGAACGGTTACGGCCCGGGGGGCGGCTCGTGATCATCAGTTTCCATTCGCTCGAAGACCGCATCGTCAAACGTTTCATGCGTGACGAGGCGAACCCGCCGCGCCTGCCGCCGCGCCTGCCGGTGAAGGCGGCAGACCTGCCACAGCCGCGTCTTGCCTTGGTAGGGCGTGCCCAACGTTCCTGTACGGACGAAGTGGCGAGCAACCCGCGTGCACGCAGTGCGGTAATGCGGGTGGCGGAACGTTGCGGTGGACGAAGGGAGAAGGCGGTATGATCCGGCTCGATGCCCTGTTCATTGCATTGCTCGTCGTGCTGGCTACTGCTAGTGCTTTGGGGGTGATTTCCTCGCGGCACGAAGCCCGCAAGCTGCGTTCTGCGATCGAGCACGAACAAACACGCATGCAAAACCTGGAAGTGGAATGGGGGCGGTTGCAAATCGAACAAAGCACACTGGCTGCTCACCGCCGGGTTGAGGACATTGCACGCGGACGTTTGGGGATGATGCCCCCGGATGCCGGACAAATCATTGTGCTGGAGGGCAACAGGCCATGAGCCGGGTCGGGAAGGCTGTTACCTTCAATCACAACCCGTTGCTTCAGCTTGGGCTGTCGCAATGGCGCGCCCGTTTGGTGCTGGTTGTGCTGCTTATGGGCATGGCCGCGCTGTTGGGGCGCTCAATCTATCTACAGGGTATCCATAACGAATTTCTGCAAGCCAAAGGTGAATCGCGTTATGCACGGGTACTCGAAGTGCCCGCTACACGTGGGCGCATTGCCGACCGCAATGGCAACCTGCTAGCGGTCAGTACGCCGGTCAGCTCAATTTGGGCGTTTCCGTCCGACGCCAGCCAGCTTGACCCAGGGCAATTGCGGCAACTCGCGCAGTTACTTGATATGAACGTTGCTGAACTCAATGCCCGTATTGCAGGCGGGCGTGATTTCGTTTTTCTCAAGCGCCAAGTTTCTCCAGAAATTGCGAGCAAGGTTGCAGCGCTCAACCTATCCGGTATTTACCAACAGAAAGAGTACCGGCGCTATTACCCGAGCGGTGAAGTCATGGCGCATGTGCTTGGGTTCACCAGCGTTGAAGACCATGGGCAGGAAGGCATCGAATTGGCTTTCGAGAGCTTGCTTGCCGGACAGCCGGGTTCCCGGCGGGTCATCAAGGACAGGCGCGGGCAGGTTGTGGAGGATGTGGGATCCATCCGTCTGCCGCGTGACGGAGAAGACGTGGCGTTGGCAATGGATGCCAGGATTCAATATCTGGCGTATTCCACCCTGCGCGAAGCGGTGCAACAGCACCATGCCAAAGCTGGTTCGGTAGTGGTGATCGACGTTCGCACTGGGGAGATACTGGCACTGGTCAATGCGCCTGCTTTCAATCCCAATAACCGCACCCATCTCAGTGGGGAACAGCTGCGTAACCGGGTATTTACTGACGCTTTTGAACCTGGTTCGATCATGAAGCCCTTTGTTGCGGCGATGGCGATCGAGAGCGGCAAGTTCCGTGCCTCGACACCGATCGATACCAGCAGTTTCAAAATAGGCGACCGCACGATCCACGATGTGCATTCCGAGCGCACGCTTACGGTAGCCGAGGTCATCCAGAAATCTTCCAACATCGGTGCGGCACGGCTGGGGCTGGCGTTTGAGCCGGAACAGATGTGGGCGCTTTATGACCGGCTTGGTTTCGGTTCTCCGACGGGGCTGGGTTTCCCCGGTGAGGTCGGTGGCAAGCTGCGTCCAGCCAAAGATTGGAAACCGGTCGAACAGGCAACGATGTCCTACGGACACGGTATTTCAGTTTCACTGATCCAGATGGCTCGCGCCTATCTTGCGTTTGCGCGTAATGGCGACATCGTGCCGCTGTCGCTGACCCGCGTCGATGAGCCGCCGGTTGGTGTGCAGGTATTTTCGTCGCGGGTGGCGCACGAAATGAGGCAGATCATGGAAACGGTCGTGAGCCCAGGCGGCACGGCCGTCCGCGCCCAAGTTACGGGATACCGCGTGGCGGGCAAGACCGGAACCGCCAACAAGATTGAAAACGGGCGCTACGTCAATAAATACGTTTCGTCCTTCGTCGGCCTTGCGCCAGTATCAAATCCGAGGCTGATTGTCGCGGTGATGATCGACGAACCCTCGGCCAATCAGCATTTTGGCGGCATGGTGGCAGCACCGGTGTTTGCGCAAGTGACAGAAGGTGCCTTGCGCGCATTGGGCGTGGCTCCTGATTCATCGCTTGCACCCTTGCAGTTGACGGCGATGGGTAATGAAGAACGCGGGTCGGCTGGGGGAGGCATGTGATGATGCGCGCCGCCGAAGTACTTGCGTTGCTTGTTAGGGCCGGCGTGCGGCCGCGTGGCATAGCCGTGGATTCGCGCTGCATCGGGGAGGGTGATGTGTTCGTTGCTTGGCCGGGTACGGCAGATGACGGGCGGCGGCATATCAAGGATGCTTTGTCTCGTGGCGCGGCGGCGGTGCTCTATGAAAGCGGTGACGGTTTCCGTTTGCCCGAAATGGGGCGGCCTGCATTCGCGGTCGAAGGCTTGCGCGCGCTGGCCGGAACCCTAGCGGATGAAATTTACGGTAGACCCTCGGAAAAGCTGTGGCTGGCTGGGGTCACGGGAACCAATGGCAAGACCACTGTCAGCCAGTGGATTGGCAGCATGCTCGGAACTTTGGGCTGCCCCTGCGGGGTTATCGGCACGTTGGGTAGCGGTTTTCCGGGTGCGCTTACCGCCAGCCTCAACACTACGCCGGAGGCATCCGACCTGCACCGGTTGCTTGCGGGTTTTGTTGCTTCTGGCGCACGTGCGGCAGCGATGGAGGTTTCCTCGATTGGCATCGATCAAGGGCGGGTCAATGGTGCACGGTTCGACGTGGCAGCCTTTACCAACCTCACACGCGACCACATCGATTATCACGGGTCGATGCAAGCCTATGCCGAGGCCAAGGCGCAGTTCTTCGGTTTGCCGAGAGTGGGTGCGGCGGTCATTAACCTTGATGACGGTTTTGGTATGGAACTAGCCAAGCGTTTGGCGGCACGCGGCATGCGAGTAATTGGTTTCAGCCTGGCGGATCATGCTGGGATACTGCCGGGGATACAAAAGCTCGCTGGTGCGGGTTTGCGCGCCAGCCCAACAGGATTGTGCTTCGACGTGCTCTGGGAAGGTCACCGGGTAGCGCTGGATATGCGGCTTGCGGGACTATTCAATGCTTCCAACTTGCTCGCGGTCATTGGCGCGCTGTTGTTGCATGGTGATGCACTAGATGACATTGTTGGGGCCGCGAAAACACTGGCCCCACCCCCCGGCAGGATGCAACTTGTGGGTGGCAACGATGAGCCGCTGGTGATCGTAGACTATGCTCATACGCCAGACGCGCTTGCCAAGGCGCTAGAAGCGTCGCGTGAAACCGCATTGGCGCGTGGGGGTCGGCTGGTCTGTGTGTTCGGTTGTGGGGGTAACCGTGATGCGGGCAAGCGCCCGTTGATGGGAGAGGTGGCGGTGAAGTCCGCCGACCGGGTGGTCGTTACGAGCGACAATCCGCGTGACGAAGAGCCGCAGAAAATTATCGATGACATTCTCAAAGGTGCAGGCCTGGCAGCCGAGGTCGTGACTGGGCGCGCGGAAGCGATTTATGCTGCAGTGAATATGGCCGGGAACGACGACGTGATTCTCGTCGCAGGCAAGGGGCATGAGCCCTACCAGGAAATTCGTGGCAAGCGGTATCCGTTTTCCGATTGTGAGCAAGCAGAGCAAGCTCTTGCGGTGCGCGGGAGGGTATCGTCATGATGACGCTTGCCGAAGCAGCCGCCTTGCTGGCTTCACGCGGGATGCACACGGCGCGCGCAGTGGGCGGGGTGCGGATCGAAGCAGTGGGAACCGACAGCAGGGCCATTGTGCCCGGTCAGTTGTTTGTTGCCCTGCGTGGTGAACGGTTCGATGGCCACGATTTTGTCGAAACGGCACTAACCACCGGTGCGGCGGCGGTGATGGTCGATGCGCGTTGGGAGGCGGAACATGCGCAGAGCGATATAGTGCGTCTCGTGGTCGACGATACCCGTTTTGCGCTTGGCACGCTGGCCGCGGGCTGGCGTGAACGCTTCAATATTCCGCTAATCGGCATTACCGGCAGCAACGGCAAGACCACGGTCAAGGAAATGTGCGCATCGATCCTGCGTGCCTGGTTTGGGAAGGATGATGCCGTTCTCGCCACGCAGGGTAATCTCAATAACGACATTGGCCTACCATTGACCCTTCTTGGCCTGCGTGCACATCACAGGGCAGCCGTGATCGAAATGGGGATGAACCATCCTGGCGAGATTGCTATGCTCACCGGGTTGGCGCGCCCGACGGTGGCGCTGGTCAATAACGCACAGCGCGCCCACCTCGAAGGGATGGGTTCTCTAGACGGTGTTGCACGCGAGAAAGGCCACATTTACGACGGGCTGGGCGACGGTGGTGTGGCCGTGGTCAATGCTGACGACGCGCATGCCGATAAGTGGCTGGCGGAAAACGAACATGCACATCGCAAGACGGTGAGTTTCGGCATGAAAAAACCGGCGACGGTGCGTGGGCATTGTGAACTGCGCGACCTGGAATCGGCGCTCCGGTTCGATACCCCTTGGGGGCAGGCTGAATGTGTGCTGCGGATGCCGGGTATCCATAACGCCCTCAATGCTTTGGCCGCCGCTACAGCATGCCTGTCTGCTGGTGCACCGCTCGCAGCGGTGATGGCGGGGCTTTCTGGCTGCTGCAGTGCGCATGGCCGGTTGCAACGGCGCGTGGGTCCACAAGGGGCTTTGCTGTTCGACGACACTTACAACGCCAATCCGGATTCGGTACGTGCGGGCATCGATGTGCTCGCACGCATGCCGGGTAGGACTATCCTCGTTTTCGGCGACATGGGCGAGGTGGGAGAAACCAGTGCACAGGCACATGCCGAGGTGGGTGCTTATGCAAAAGATAAAGGGGTTGATTGTTTGTATACGCTTGGAATTATGAGCGAAAATGCTATAAGCAAATTCGGTTTGGGTGGTTTGCATTTTTCTTCGGTTGAAGTATTGGTGGAGGCACTTGCGCCCAGTATCGCTGCCAGCGATACGGTGCTGGTGAAAGGCTCGCGCTTCATGCGTATGGAACGGGTGGTCGAGGCACTGACGGCGCCTGTCGGCTCCGTTTCACGTCCGGGGGGAGAAAGCTGATGTTGCTTAAATTGGCTCAATGGATTGGGCAAGACATCCGCGTTTTCAATGTGTTTGCTTACATCACGCTACGCACGGTGCTGGCGATGATGACGGCGTTCTTTTTATCGCTTGCCTTCGGGCCGCGGGTAATCCGCTGGCTGGCGGCAAAAAAAATTGGGCAGGCGGTACGCACCAATGGGCCGCAGACACACCTGATCAAATCCGGCACGCCTACGATGGGTGGCATCCTGATCCTGATCGCGGTGGGGCTGACGACGCTTCTATGGGGCAACCTTACTAACCGTTACGTTTGGACGGTACTCGTGGTTACGCTCGGTTTCGGCATCGTCGGTTGGTACGACGACTGGAGAAAGGTGGTGTTCCGCGACCCGAACGGGCTGGCGTCGCGCTGGAAATTCTTCTGGCAATCGGTGCTTGGCGCAGGTGCGGCGGTGTTTCTTGCTTTCTCGTCTGATAGTCTGGCACAGACAGAACTCATCGTGCCGTTCTTCAAGAACGTCGCGTATCCGATGGGGGTGGTTGGGTTCGTCATACTTACTTATTTCGTGATCGTTGGCTCTTCCAATGCGGTTAATTTGACTGACGGGTTGGACGGTCTTGCCATCATGCCAACGGTAATGGTGGCCGGGGGGTTAGGTTTCATTGCCTACGCGAGTGGTCACGCTGAGTGGTCCAAATATTTATTCATCCCTTCCGTATCCGGTGCGGATGAATTGTGCATCATCCTTGGCGCAATCATCGGGGCGGGGTTGGGCTTCCTATGGTTCAACGCCTATCCGGCGGAAGTGTTCATGGGGGACGTTGGGGCGCTTGCCTTGGGGGCGGCGCTGGGGTGCGTGGCAGTCATCGTGCGCCAGGAAATTGTGCTCTTCATCATGGGAGGGCTGTTCGTTGTGGAGACGCTCTCGGTCATGATCCAGGTCTCCTGGTTCAAGTACACCAAGAAAAGATACGGGGAGGGGCGGCGCATCCTGCTCATGGCTCCGCTGCATCACCATTTTGAGCAAAGGGGTTGGAAGGAAACACAGGTGGTGGTGCGCTTCTGGATTATCACCATCATGTTGGTGCTTTTCGGTCTGGCGACCTTGAAGTTGAGATGAGGATGGAAATGGGACTGGCGGGTAAACGCTTCCTCGTGGTGGGTCTGGGCGAATCTGGGCTGGCGATGGCGAAATGGCTGCACAGGCAAGGTGCTGCTGTGCGTGTCGCCGACAGCCGCGAGAACCCGCCTAACCGCGCAGCGTTGGCAGCGTTTGCACCGGACATCGAAGTCGCCACCGGGCCGTTCAAGCCGGAAACGTTTGGGGGCATGGAAGCTATCGCGCTTTCGCCGGGTGTGCCCAAAAGTACGCCGGAGATTGCCGCCGCTGCTGTGGAAACGCCGGTTATCTCCGAAGTGGATTTGTTTGCCGATGCAATCAAGGTGTTTACGCCGACATCGAAAGTGTTGGCGATTACTGGTTCGAACGGCAAAACCACGACTACGGCGTTGGTTGCACACTTGTTGAACGGTGTGGGTCTGGGGGCAATTGCCTGCGGCAACATTTCGCCCTCAATGCTTGATGCGCTGATGGCGGCACTGGACGCGGGTCACTTGCCAAACGTCTGGGTACTGGAATTGTCCAGCTTCCAGTTGGAAATCACGCACCGGCTGGCGGCGTATGCCGCGACGGTGCTGAACGTGAGCGAAGACCATCTCGACCGCTATGATTCCATGGACGATTATGTCCAGGCCAAGGCGCGCGTTTTCCAGGATCCAACGACCCTGCGGGTACTCAATCGCGATGATGACCGCAGCTTGGGGCTTGGGGGTTGCGGCTTCGGGTTGGTGACGTTTGGTCTCGGCTCTGCGCCGTGCACCGGACATTACGGTATCGAGTGCGAAGCTATTTATTTCGGTAAAGAACGTTTGATCGGCCTTGACGAGTTGCCCATCAAGGGACTGCACAATGCCGCCAATGTCATGGCTGCGCTGGCCTTGTGCGGAACCATCGGCGTGGATGCCGGGGGAGCGTTGCCTGCGCTCAGGACGTTCAGGGGTTTGCCGCACCGGGTCGAACCGGTCGCGGAAATCGACGGGGTGCTCTACGTCGATGATTCCAAAGGGACAAACGTCGGGGCAACGCTTGCTGCCATCGAAGGCATGGGACGGCCTGTCGCTGTCGTGCTCGGCGGGGACGGCAAAGGGCAGGATTTCGCACCATTGAAGGATGCGCTCAAGCGCTATGGCCGTGCCGTGGCTTTGATTGGCCGGGACGGCTCACTTATCGGGGATGCCATTACAGGTTGCGATTTGCCTGTGGAATCTTTCGCCTGCTTGGAAGAATCTGTGCGCTGGCTCGCGGGACAGGCACAGGCCGGGGACTGCGTGTTGCTCTCGCCAGCCTGTGCAAGTTGGGACATGTTCAAAAACTATGCGCACCGCGCCGAAGTGTTCATCGAAACTGTGCTGGGTTTGCCGGGAGGTAGGTGATGAGACTCGCCGCTGTCTTGACGAAAGGTCTTTTTGGCAAGGCCACTACCCGGGGCGATGACATTGCCGCACGCACGGTCAAACGCTTGGTCAAGCCGCGTGCACCAGTGAGCGAAATCGACCCTGTACTGGCTTGGCCAGCGCTCATCCTGCTCATGCTCGGGCTAGTGATGGTGTATTCGGCTTCAGTCGCCACCGCTGAAGGTAGGCTCTATACCGGCTACCAGGCGAGTTATTTCCTGGTTCGGCACACGCTTTTCCTCGGCGTGGGATTGGTGGCGGGGTTGGCCGTGTTCCGCGTCCCAATGGAAGTGTGGCAGCGTTGGGCTCCTTGGTTCTTCCTGCTCGGTGTCGTTTTGTTGGCGCTGACGTTGATTCCGGGCATTGGCCTCCTGAAGGCCGGCGGTGGACGGCGCTGGCTGCCGATGGGGCCGGTGAGTTTGCAGCCTTCCGAGTTGATGAAACTCTTCGCGGCGATTTACGCCGCCGATTACACGGTACGCAAGCTTGATGTTATGAGTAGTTTCAAGCAGGGATTCATGCCGATGATGGGGGTAATCCTCTTTGTTGGCTGCCTGTTGTTGTTCGAGCCGGATTTTGGCGCGTTCGTGGTGGTGGCCACTATTGCGTTCGGTGTGCTGTTCCTTGGTGGAGTCGGCATCCGTGTTTTTTTACTGCTAGGTCTGGCGGCGGTCGCCGGTTTCATTCTCCTAATCCAAATCCAGCCTTACATGCGCGCCCGCATCCTCGGTTTCATGGATCCATGGGCTGACCCATTCAAGGACGGCTATCAACTGACGCATGCGCTGATTGCTTTCGGGCGGGGCGAATTGTTTGGTGTGGGTCTGGGCGGTAGTATTGAGAAACTTTTTTATTTACCCGAATCACATACCGATTTCCTGCTTGCGGTGATTGCCGAAGAACTGGGTTTTGCCGGGGTGTTTGTCGTGGTCGCGCTTTTTGCGCTGCTGGTTCAGCGGGCTTTCGTCATCGGGCGTGAGGCGATCCGGCTCGAACGCTATTTTTCCGGGCTGGTGGCTCAGGCAATCGGTTTGTGGGTCGGGGTACAGGCATTCATCAGCATGGGCGTGAACATGGGGTTGTTGCCGACTAAAGGATTGACCCTGCCACTGATGAGCTATGGTGGTTCTGCCCTGCTCGCCAACTGTATGGCGCTTGGGATTTTGCTGCGTATCGATTGGGAAACGCGGGAGATGAAACGGGGGGGCATCGTATGAAGACGGTGCTGGTGATGGCCGGTGGAACCGGAGGGCACATTTTCCCTGGGATTACCATTGCCGAATGCTTGCGTGTGCGTGGTTGGGATGTGGTCTGGCTGGGTAACCCGGACGGCATGGAGGCGCGGCTCGTACCGCCGCGCGGTTACAAGATGGAATGGTTGCGTTTCGGCGCGTTGCGCGGCAAGGGGTTGCTCCGCAAGCTGATGCTGCCGTTCAATTTACTGAGGGGTGGCTGGCAAGCATGGAAGATATTGTCCCGCGTGCGCCCAGATGTGGTTGTCGGCCTGGGGGGCTATATCACGTTTCCTGCCGGGTTAATGACGGTGCTGATGGGATGCCCGCTAGTGCTGCATGAACAGAATTCCATCGCAGGGCTCACCAACAAGGTATTGGGACGCTTTGCTACTCGTGTGCTCTCGGGCTTTCCGGGGGCGCTGCCAGGGGCACACTGGGTAGGCAACCCGGTGCGCGAAGAGATCATCGCTGTCGCACCGCCTGCGATGCGTTTCGAAGCGCGCGAGGGTCCGCTACGCCTGCTGGTAGTTGGCGGCAGCCTGGGTGCGGCCGTACTCAACGACGTGGTTCCCCGTGCGCTGGCGATGATTCCGGCCGAGCGCCGTCCCATGGTCGTTCACCAGGCCGGTGAGAAACAGATCGATGCGCTATGGGCAGCTTATACCGCAGCCGGGGTCAAAGGCGATTTGCGCCCCTTCATCGATGATATGGCTGCCGCTTATGCAAACGCTGACCTTGTGCTCTGTCGGGCGGGTGCCCTCACCATCGCCGAGTTGACAGCGGTGGGGGTCGCCAGTTTGCTGGTGCCTTTCCCTTACGCGGTGGATGACCATCAGACTACCAATGCGCATTTCCTTTCTTCGAGGGAGGCTGCTTGGTTCATGCCACAGTCGGTTTTGGAGGCCGAGAAACTGGCAGGTCTGCTTTCAGACATCGATCGTTGTCAGTTGTTGCGCATGGCGGAAAACGCCCGGGCGCTAGCAAGGCCGCTTGCCGCTGTGGACGTGGCGGATGTGTGTGAAGAACTGGTAACTCAGGTAAAAGCATGAAGAACAAGGTCAAGAACATCCATTTCGTGGGTATCGGCGGCTCAGGCATGAGCGGCATTGCCGAAGTGCTCGCCAATCTTGGCTACCAGGTTTCGGGTTCCGACCTCTCGGCTTCCGCCGTGACAGAGCGCCTGGCGGGACAGGGCATCCGCATCGCTGTGGGGCACGCAGCGGAGAATATCACTGGCGCACATGCGGTGGTGGTGTCCACTGCGGTCAAGGGTGACAACCCAGAAGTGCAGGCTGCGTACCTGGCTGGCGTTCCCGTGGTTCCGCGTGCGTTGATGCTTGCCGAACTGATGCGTTTGAAGCAGGGCATAGCCATTGCGGGTACGCACGGCAAGACCACCACAACGAGCTTGGTGGCCAGCATCCTCGGCGAAGCCGGCCTCGACCCTACCTTCGTGATCGGTGGGCGGCTTAATGCGGCGGGGGTGAATGCCCGTTTAGGTACGGGCGATTATCTGGTCGCGGAAGCGGACGAGTCGGACGCCTCGTTCCTGTATCTCACGCCGGTGGTTTCGGTCGTCACCAATATCGACGCCGACCACATGGAAACCTACGGGCACGATTTCAACCGGCTGAAACAGACGTTCGTGGAATTTCTCAATCGCCTGCCGTTCTATGGTGTGGCGGTGCTCTGCCAGGACGACCCGTATGTGCGTGAAATCCTGCCACAGGTCTCGAAACAGGTGGTGCGTTACGGCCTATCGGAGGATGCCGATATTTATGCTGAAAACATTCGTGCCGAAGGCGGGCGTATGGTTTTCGACGTAATCAGGCGGGATGTCAGTGGTCGCCTGCCCATTACGCTCAACGCGCCGGGCGTGCACAACGTTCTGAACGCGCTTGCCGCCATCGGCGTGGCCGCCGAAGCGCAAGCGCCGGACGAAGCCATTGTCAAGGCGCTTGCGGAATTCAAGGGTGTGGGTCGGCGCTTCCAGCGGTATGGCGAAATTGCCTTGCCCCAGGGCGGCAGTTTCACGCTCGTCGACGATTATGGCCATCACCCGGCGGAAATGGAGGCCACGCTGGCTGCCGCACGCGGTGCGTTTCCCGGCCGTCGGCTGGTGCTGGCCTTCCAGCCGCATCGTTATACCCGCACGCGCGACTGTTTCGAGGACTTCGTCAGGGTGCTCTCCGGGGTTGATGTGTTGTTGCTGGCCGATGTTTACGCGGCGGGGGAAATGCCCATTGTCGCTGCTGACGCCCGTGCGCTGGCACGTGCGCTCAGGGTGGCGGGCAAGGTGGAGCCAGTATTTGTTGAGAACATTGCCGACATGCCGTTGCGTGTATTGGAAATCGCGTGCGATGGCGATGTGGTGGTTACGATGGGCGCGGGTTCCATTGGTGGTGTCCCTCAGAAGATTGTTCAAATTTCGGGCGGGTGAGTGGCATTGAACAGGATTTCGGCAAGGTTGCAGTATTGATGGGTGGCGTTTCCGGCGAGCGCGAGGTGTCCCTGAACAGCGGCAAGGGCGTACTGGTGGCTTTGAGGAACCAGGGGGTCGACGCGCATGCCTTCGATCCGGCCAGCGAACCGCTGGATGCGCTCAAGGCGTTCCAGCGCGTGTTCATCGCCTTGCATGGTGGTTACGGCGAAAACGGTGCGATTCAGGGAGCGCTGGAAATCATGGGGATTCCCTATACCGGTTCTGGCGTGATGGCCTCGGGAATTGGTATGGACAAGTTCCGCACCAAACTCATTTGGCAGGGAGCGGGGCTGCCAGTGCCGGAATACGCGATGCTCGATGACGGTTCAGATTTCGATGCCGTGGAAAAGTGCCTCGGCCTGCCGATTTTCGTCAAACCGGCGTGCGATGGTTCTTCTATCGGCGTTTTCATGGTGAAAAGGCCCGGTGAATTGAAATCTGCCTACGAATCGGCTTGCCAGTACGGCGATTTGATCATGTCAGAAAAAGGCATTATAGGAGGTGAATATACGGTAGGCATCCTCGGGGACAAAACCCTGCCCATCGTCAAGATCGAACCAGCGACGGCATTTTACGACTACGAAGCCAAATATCTGCGCGACGATACCTGCTACATCTGCCCCGCTGATTTGCCGCCGGAGAAGGTTGCCGAAATCCAGGCAGGCGCGAAAAAAGCATTCGATGCCATCGGCGCAACGGGATGGGGTCGGGTGGATTTCCTGATGGACGAGGCTGGGCGGCATTACTTCCTGGAAGTCAATACCGCACCGGGTATGACCTCACATTCGCTGGTGCCAATGTCGGCGCGCCAGGCTGGGTTGTCGTTCGAGACATTGTGTATGAAGATACTTGAGGGCGCGCGCTGTGGCTGAACGTCGCGCCTCCCCCGCCCCCACTTCTACGCGCGTGGTCCCCGCCCGTGCGGAGAAACGCGGCGGGTTATGGCATCGTCCGCAGTTGCTCAACCTAGCATCAAACGTGTTGCTGCTTCTTGCTGCGGTTATGCTGGGGTGGACGCTGGTGTCCTGGACGTTCTCAAAGTCGCTTTTCCCTCTGCGCGAGTTGGTGTTGAGCGCCCCGCCTTCGCAGGTGACGAAGGCGCAGCTCGAATACGTTGCCCGTACCGCGATTCAAGGTAATTTTTTCACCGCAAAACTCGAAAATGTCCGCGTGGCCTTCGAGAAACTGCCTTGGGTACGGCACGCCGAAGTACGCCGTCTCTGGCCGGATGGGCTTGCATTGAGCCTGGAAGAGCATGAGGCGGTTGCTTATTGGAAGGACATCGGCGATGGCGGCGGGGATGTGCGGCTGATTAACCGCCAGGGCGAGGTGTTTGCTGCATCAAGCGATGCTGCTATGCCCGAATTTTCCGGCCCGCAAGGTTCGGCTGCCGCTATGTTGGAGCGTTACGGGACGTATTCAAAGATATTGCAACCGTTACAGGCGAAGCTTGTGCGGATGGATTTGTCGGCGCGTGGTACTTGGCGGTTGTGGCTGGACAGCGGTTTATCCATCGTGCTTGACCGTGAACAGGAACATTCGTTGGGCGGGACGCGGTTGGAAAGTTTCGTTGTGGCTTTGCCGCATTTGCAGGACAGGCTCGGGGTACGGATTGCGCGTGCTGACTTGTGCTACCCAAATGGCTTCGCACTTACCCCGGTCAAATTACAGAACAAGGCCGCTGTTGCTGGCTCGAATAGGTACAGAAAATGAGTAAGGAATATAAGGATTTAGTCGTTGGCCTTGACATTGGTACCACGAAAGTTACTTGCATGGTGGCCGAAGTGAGGCCGGATGGGCGCTTGTCCGTCGTTGGCTTGGGTACGCAACCAACCAGCGGCTTAAAGCGCGGCGTGGTGGTCAACATCGAGGCGACCGTCGACGCGATCTCGCGCGTGGTACAGGAAGTCGAACTGATGGCTGACTGCAAGATTCACGATCTTTACACGGGTATCGCAGGTAGCCATATCAAGAGTTTCAATTCTAATGGCATGGTTGCAATCAAAGATAAGGAAGTTACGCAGTTCGATGTCGAGCGTGTCATCGAAGTCGCACGCGCAATGCCGATCCCAGCAGAGCAGCAGGTTCTGCACATTCTCACCCAGGAATTCATCATCGACGGGCAAGGGGGAGTCAGTGAACCGATTGGCATGAGCGGCGTCAAGCTCGAAGTGAAGGTGCACATCGTTACTGGTGCGGTGTCGGCGGCACAAAACGTGGTCAAGTGTGTGCGCCGTTGCGGGCTTGAGGTCATGGATTTGATCCTGCAACCGTTGGCTTCCAGTTACGCAGTGCTTACCGAGGACGAAAAGAAATTGGGCGTGTGCATGATCGACATTGGTGGCGGCACGGCTGACATGGCCGTTTTCACCCAGGGTGCGATTCGCCACACCGCAGTCATTCCGGTAGCGGGGGACTTGGTAACGAACGATATCGCCATGACCCTGCGCACGCCGACTGCCGAGGCCGAGGAACTCAAGACGCGCTGCGGCGTTGCCATGCATTCATTGGTGGATCCCGCGGAGATGATCGAAGTACCCAGCGTGGGGGATCGCCCGTCGAGGTTGCTGACGCGCCAAACGCTGGCCGATGTCATCGAACCCCGGGTTTCGGAAATTTTTGATCTCGTGGTGGCCGAGCTGCGCCGTAGCGGTTACGAGGAACTGTTGTCCTCGGGGATCGTCCTGACTGGGGGTGCGGCGCTGATGCCGGGCATGGCCGAGTTGGGTGAGGACATTTTCCATATGCCGGTACGGGTGGGTTCTCCGCTCTATGAAGGCGCGCTGGCCGATGTCATTCGCTATCCGCAGTATGCAGCGGCAATGGGGCTGGTGATCGAAGGGGCGGCACAACGGCGGCGTGGTATCCAAGCTCGCGATACTAGCGGGATGAAACAGTTTTGGGGGCGCTTGAAGAACTGGTTCGGGCGCAATTTCTGAAAATTTATCCGGTAGATGGGGCATACCTGCCGGAAGCGTCGCAACGTCAAAGGGGATGAAAATTGCGAAAATGGAACATGGTTTTTGTGTAGTAATGTAATGCTGTTGCATTACACCATGCATTACATTGTGCTGTTGCAGCGGGGCAGCAGCCGGGGGTTTCCCAAGGTTTGACTTTCTTTCCAGGAGCTGATGCAATGTTTGAAATCATCGAAAAAGAACAACGGTCACTGAGTGGCAGAACCATCATCAAGGTGATCGGTGTGGGGGGAGCGGGCGGCAACGCTGTTGACCATATGGTGCGTGAAGGGGTGCAGGGCGTCGATTTCATCGCTGCCAACACCGACGCGCAGGCGTTGGCGCGGTGTCTCGCACCGGTCAGGATCCAACTTGGTACAAGCGGGCTGGGTGCAGGGTCGAAGCCGGAAGCGGGTCGCGCTGCCGCGCAGGAATCGCATGACACCATTGCCGCAGCGCTGGCCGATGCACACATGGTTTTCATTACAGGTGGCATGGGCGGCGGAACCGGAACCGGCGCCGCGCCCGTAGTGGCCGAAATCGCCAAGGAACTGGGCATCCTTTGCGTGGCGGTCGTGACCAAGCCCTTCGATTTCGAGAACCGTTTGCGGGTTGCCGAGAGCGGTATCGAAGAATTGAGCCGCTACGTCGACTCGCTCATCGTCGTGCTCAATGATAAATTGCTCGAAGTCTATGGCGACGATGCTACTTTTGACGAATGCTTCCGTGCCTCGGACAACGTGCTCTGCAAGGCAGTCGGGGGCATTTCCGAAATCATCAACGCACCGGGCTTGGTCAACGTCGACTTCCAGGACGTTCGCACGGCGATGGGGGAAATGGGTCGCGCCATGATGGGCTCGGCAGAAGCTGCTGGGTTGGATCGTGCGCGGATTGCTGCCGAACAGGCTGTAGGTAGCCCGCTGCTTGAAGGTACCGAGTTGTCAGGTGCGCGTTGCGTGCTCATCAATATCACCGCTGCCAAAGGTTCGCTGAAATTGGCCGAAGTAAAGGAAGCCGTGCATACCGTACAGGCTTTTGCTGCACAGGAAGCTTTCGTCAAGTACGGAACCGTGTTCGACGATAGTATGGAAGACCGTTTGCGTGTCACCGTGGTAGCGACGGGTCTGGGTTCCCCGCGAACTACGCGGCAACCGGAACCACAGACGAAGATTCATGTCGTGCGCGAAGTCATGCGCGGTACAGGGACGCATGGCCCGATCAGTATTGGCCCGAACGGCGATTATGGCGATGGCAGCAATTTCCTTACACCGACGGTTTTCCGCAATAATCGCCGTAGCCGCGTCGAACCAACGGTAGGCAGCGTTGTCAGGAGTGGCAGTACCAATACCGGCGCTAGCGCAAGCGGCTACGACATTCCTGCTTTCTTGCGCCGTCAGGCTGACTGAACTTCGATCCGCCGGTTCCTGGAAACGCATGCTGCCATCTTGGTGAAGGCGGAAGGCTCATCCCCCTTGGGCCTTTCCTGCCAGGATGGCGGCAGGTGTCCCCGTAAAGGAATACTTGCTGGGCTGCTCGTGATAAGCTCTTATAGCTTTACGAAAAGAAACAGGAACGTGATCAGGCAGCGTACTCTCAAATCAGTTGTTACCACGACAGGCGTGGGCTTGCATGGTGGGCGTAAGGTCAATCTTGCTTTGCGCCCCGCGGAAGTGAATACTGGTATCGTCTTTCACCGCGTTGATATCCGGCCGCCCGTCGACCTACCCGTTGACCCGTATAAGGTCTGTGACACCCGGATGTGTTCCGGGTTGGAAAGGGACGGTTGCAAGGTCGGCACAGTTGAACACTTGATGTCGGCTCTGGCCGGGCTTGGCATCGATAATCTTCATGTCGATGTCGACGCGCCGGAGATACCGATCCTGGACGGTAGCGCTGGGCCTTTCGTCTTTCTGCTCCAGTCGGCGGGTATCGAAGAACAGTCGGCTCCCAAAAAATTCCTGCGCGTTAGAAAAAACGTTGAATACCGCGAAGACGACAAATTCGTGCGCCTGTCGCCTTACGACGGCTTTCGCTTGAAGTTTTCCATCGTCTTCGATCATCCAGCGATAGACTCAACCTCTACTGAAGTGGAAGTCGACTTTGCCAAGCACTCCTATGTGCGCGATGTTTCGCGCGCACGTACATTTGGCTTCATGCAGGACGTGGAGTTTATGCGAGCCAATGGGCTTGCCTTGGGTGGGAGCTTGGAGAATGCGATTGTGATGGACGAATATCGCGTCCTTAATTCTGAAGGGTTGCGCTATGCTGACGAATTTGTCAAGCATAAGGTGCTCGATGCCATCGGCGACCTCTACGTTTGTGGCTTTCCGATGTTGGCGGCCTATACGGCTCACAAGGCTGGTCACGCGCTCAACAACCGCCTATTGCGGGTGTTGCTCGAAGATGCTTCGGCCTGGGAAATCGTCAGCTTTGACGACACCGTGCCTGTGCCCCCAGCGGTCGTCCACCAACTTGCCGAACCGATGCCGGTGTTTTAGGAGGGTGCAATGCTGCTGGCGCGGATTATAGGCGTGTTGCTGTGCCTGGGGATTGGCGCTTCGCTGATTCTGTGGATGCTGACCGGGCAGTCCCGATACAGGGCATGGGCCTGGAACCTTCTTCGCGTTGGCGTAGTTGCGGCCTTCATCATCTTGGCGCTTTTCGCGCTTGAGCGGGTACTGATAGCCGTTTGAATCAGTTGTTAGTTTTCAGTAAGTCTGTCCTCCACTGACAACTGGTCAATAGGCGTTCCGATCCCTCGCGATGATCAACGCAGTTTTGATGATGATCCAGAAGTCCAAGCTCAATGACCAATTACGCAGGTATTCGAGGTCATACTCAATGCGCTTTTCCATTTTGTCGATGGTTTCCGTTTCACCCCGATAGCCATTGACCTGTGCCCATCCAGTGATACCCGGTTTGACCTTGTGGCGGATCATGTAGCCCTTGATCGCTCTCCGGTAAGTCTCGTTGTGCGCGACCGCGTGCGGGCGCGGGCCGACGATGCTCATCCTGCCCTGGAGTACATTGACGAACTGTGGCAGTTCGTCCAGTGACGTTTTACGGATAAACGCGCCAAATCGCGTAATGCGTGCATCGTCCTTCGTGGCCTGTTTGACGACCGCACCATCGTCGCAGGCTGTCATTGAACGGAATTTGTAAACGAGGATTTCCTTGCCGTCGAGGCCATAACGCCTCTGTTTGAAGATGGCTGGCCCTGGAGAGGACAGCTTCACGCCAAGAGCCAGCAATAGCATCAACGGAAGCAGCAACAGCAGGATGAGGGACGAGAGCACAATATCTGAGGTGCGCTTGACGAGGCCGTTGAAGCCGGTGAAAGGGGTTTCGCAAACTGCGACGACCGGCATGTTTCCCACGGTATCGAACCGACCCTGGATGAGGTCAGTGATGAAAATGTCCGGGACGAAATAAATCGAGGCGGTCGTGTCCTTGAGGCTGTCGAGCAGGCTGAGGATGTAAGGCTGGGTCGCCATCGGCAGTGCTAGGTAAATGGCTTCGACATGGTTCTGCTTGACGTATTCCGACAGGTCGAGCAGGCTTCCTTTGATTGGGGCAGGGATGCCGGTTGGAAAATCGTCGGGGCTGCGATCATCAAAGAAACCGAGGACATGGGTGCCAAGGTAAGGGTCGCTCTGGAATTGTTCCGCGAGGCAGATACCAATATCGTTGATTCCGGCAATGACGGCGGTTCGCAAATTGCTCGGCGAGGAGATTACGCGCGGGAGCACGAACTTCATGGCGGCGTAAGAAACACCGTATACGACGGGTGTGGCGACAATCCAGGCAAACAGGACGTTTTCCGGGAAATTGATGATGTAGCCCGTGGTGAAGCCAAAGGCTCCCATAATGCAGATGAACAGCAGCCAACTGGTTAGTAGTTTCCTCAGTACCCGGCGCGGCCTTTCATGAAAAGATGTTTCGCCAGGGAAAGTCACGGCAAACGATAGGGTACAGAGGATAACGTAGGACGGGCCGATGTCTTGGCCGTAGTAAGCGGCAACTGCCAGCAGGCAGGCAACGATGATAGAAGGGTAAAGAAAAGCCCCAATGGCCATGCTTAACGTAAAGCTGGCACGTTGGAGCACGTTCCCTTTCAATGGGCGTTTACTGTATCCGTTATATTGAAGCATCCCCCATTATTATACGAAGTGGACTTGAACAGTAAGCAATCTGGCCGGTAGTGAAACAACTTGTGCGTTTTTTGGGTTTGAACCATAAAGCTGGCCGGATGCCCAAAGGCATCCGGCCAGCTTTATGCCTACAGGCTGCGTGAGGCCAGCCTTAACCTTAATTTACATGCATCTTCCGGCGGCGCGCGACCATCCCGACAACGCCCAGACCCGCGAGCAGCATTGCGTATTCGGCGGGTTCGGGAACCGCAGCTGCCATGTTAAGGCCATAGTAACCGTTCCCCGTGTTAGTGCCGGCAAGCAGGAGCGTGTAGCCACCAGTCCAAGCCGGATCAAAAGCGAAGGTTCCGTACAACGTGAGACCGTTGACATATTGATTGACTTGAGTGGGGGTTACATCAGTGAGGTTGTTCAGACCGTTTTGGTTGTTCCCCGTGAATTTACCCTGGTACAGGAAAAATTCCAAACCGTTCACATTGAAACAGCCCCCGCCGTTACAGGTAGTGCTGATCGTGACGGTGGAGTCGGCATTAAGAACAAGGTCGGATACATCAAAGGTATACCAGTCGGCAACATCGGTGCCATTAAAATCATTGCCGCCAGCCAATGTGGTACCTGGGGAAAGCTCGCCAAGATAACCTACGAAGTTAGCTTGCGCGAAAGCGGTACAGCCCAATCCCAGAATGACGGCGACAGCAGTTTTTTTGAGTTGTAGCATGTGGTTCTCCTCGTGAAAAATAACACCGTTGAAACAAAACCATAAAAGCCAGCATGTGAGACCAGCAAAAATCATGCCTATTTTAAAGTACATTTTTTATATATTCATTATTTGCAGTGCCGTACCAACGTGCGGTGGGTGTTGGAAATCGATTTTCACCATCTAGTTGATGTTTAATGAGATTTATTATGAACTGATGTATCAATATAAATAATTGCGACATCGTGATTAAGCATATCCATGCAGCAGGGTTGCGTATGGTTTTCTTTTATCAGTTCCCTTTGCTTTAAGGCAAAGCGCGGAGTCAATGTTGTTTTTGCGGTGCAATGTGAAAAAAGTCGGATGTTTTTACACTTTTTTTTGGGTGTTAAATTTGTCACAAACTTGAGGCAACCAAACAATAACCCTCTCGCCTTCCGCCCGTACAGATACTGCATATGATGGTCAACTCAGTTTTGCGACTGAGCAGATGTCGATAATTTTTACACTTGATAGATACTAGCGTGATGGTTTGAACGTTTTCAACCTGGGTGCGGATATCCGGCCTCATGGCTGACATGGCTACGCACTCTGCGAAAGGCCAAGCCAGCACCAAACAAATTCAACGATTATTTATCTTATCGGTTGTATTTTTGTCTATTCACGACCTATCATGCATGCCGCGCTGGCGCATGATTGGTGGCGGAAGTTGGTTTCGTGGTGTATCTACTTGATAGCTTGGGCTGTTTTCCATAGATTTAGCGTGAAACTGATACAGTTGCAGTGCCTGGATGAAGCATAGGTGCAGCAATTGTCGCGTAAATCATGTATGGTTCTGCCTGGGGCGGTTGTCCGCTTGGCAAACCAAACCGTGGGGTCAAGGCCGTTTTGTGGCGAGGATGGTAGGCGTCGGATGTTCTATACTCTTTCCCGGAGCATGAGTTTTGTCAAACAGAAGTAACAACCCTGTAGGAACCTTACAAATTCCGCCTGCGGATGGGCGCTATGTATGCGGGGCGCATGAACTTTGCCGCCGGGCAGGCGTCGATCATAAATAGTGATTCTTTCTACGATTGAGTCAGAGGTTTTTGTCCATGAACAACGAGAAACAACGCAGGTTTACCGCCATGTCGGTTGGCGGGATGGCTATATTGCTGTTTTTACAGGCGGTTCCGGCTGTCGCGCAGGAAGACGATTCGAGAAACCCGTTCAGTTTCTCGGCTTCGCAGTCTTTTAGTTACGACAGTAACATATACAAGTACCCGGATAACGCGACGCCGAAAGATGGGAGGCGCAATGATTCCTTTTCCATCACTAACCTGGGCGTCAATTTCGACAAAGACTACAGCCGACAGTCTTTCCATGCCGGGCTTTCCTTAGGCAAAACTCTTTACCGCGTCCATTCAGAGCAAAACAACACCTCTGGGAATGGGCGGTTGCTCTGGAACTGGCGGGCAGGGGATCGTTGGAGTGGTGACCTTGGGTATAGCTATAGCGTGGATTCCATCAATTTTGACAGCGTTTACATCGATGCTGACCGTCAAAAGATCATGCGGCATCTTGGCCGTGCTAACGTCAGTGCCGATTTCTGGTGGCATCCGGACTGGGCGACGGGGCTCGCTTTCTCAGATGTCCGTAACAGCTATGCCAATGACGTCATGCAATATGACAAGTACAATTCGCAGAGTGTAAGCCTGAACCTTACTTACCGGCCTTCTACCGGCAACCGCATCGTATTGGGCTACGTCTTCGAACAGGGCGAGTATCCGAACCAGCCAGAGGTTGCCGGATCTTTGCGGGACTGGAACCGGCGTGACCTGCGGCTTTCTGGGCAATGGCGGTTGACGGGCGTCTCGCAATTGAGCGGTTATGTCGGATATACGGAACGCACCTACAGCTTGGCATCCAACCGGGATTTTTCAGGGGTCACAGGTAAGCTTGCGTTCCATTGGACGCCGACCGGAAAGGCACTCATCGATTTATCCTGGCGTCGAGAGATTGGTGCGGAACAGGACCTGATTTCAAATTATGCCGTGTCACAGGGCTGGGCTGTGCAACCGACCTGGGTGTTTACCAGCAAGATTCGGATTGGGGCTAGTTACGAGTATCTGAATCGCGATTATGGGGGAGATCCTGGTATCCTGCCAGGGTGGCTAGTGCCGCCGAGCAACCCAAAAGAAGCCAAAGTAAAGTCTTATGGCCTTAATCTTCAGTATTTGCCCATTCCCAGCGCCAATATTACTCTTGGGTATCGGCGTTATGAGCGCAGCGCGGAACTCAACGGTTACCGTGGGCAGGCTATGTGGCTATCGGGAAACATAACCTTTTGAGGAAAGCGCATTTTTTATCATGTCCCGATATGGCATGATGCTTACTTATTTGGGTGGTACCGGCGGCTGGCCGATACTGTTATAGTGGTTTGCAAGCCTTTCGAGGAAGGCTGCTTTATTTTTGGAACGTGTTTATGACCTCTCCAATACGTTATGTTGCGGCGTCACTTTGTGTCGCTGCATGGATGGCTGGCATGCTTGCCGGCTGCAATGCCAAAGAAGGTTCCGACAAGAAATCATCGCCTTCCCAGGTTGCCGTCAAGGTTAACAAGGAAGAAATCTCCGTTCATCAGGTCAACGACCTGCTTGCGCGCAGCAGCGGCAATGCCAACTTTTCGCCGGAACAGGCTGCAAAGGTGCGTTCATCCGTCGTGGAGCGGCTCATCGACCAGGAATTGTTGCTGGAACAGGCCAAAAACAGCAAACTCGACCGTAATCCGGCCGTGATGCAGATGATCGATTTTGCTCGTCGTGAAATCCTTGCCCGCGCTTATGGCGAGCAGGTCATGGGCAATGTGTTGCAGCCAACTGAAACGCAAATCAACAAGTTTTACGATGACAACCCTGAGTTGTTCTCCAAACGGCGCATCTATAACTTGCAAGAGATCGGTATTCAGGTGGCGCCCGAACGCTTCGACGAAGTGCGTGCGCGCGTTGAAGGTGCAAACGGCAACCTCCAGCAGGTCATGGCATGGTTCAGCGAGCAGAAAATCCCGGTTGCCGTCAACGCAGGCATCAAACCGGCGGAACAGATTCCGCTTGCGATACTCAAGAACCTTGCCCAAATGAAAATAGAGGAGGGCAAGGGAGGGGTGGCTCTTGCACGGACGCCGATGGGGGCAGCTCTTGTTATTGTCACTGCCGCAAGGGATGAACCCGTTGACCGCGCTACGGCGAAACCCGTTATTCAGAGGATACTGCTCAATCAGGCACGCGGCGAAAGTCTTGGCGCCGAAATCAAACGGTTACGTGGCATGGCTTCCATCAATTATGGCGAGGGCTTTGCCGCGCCATCTGCCGAACAACCGCCTGCTGCGGAGCAAGCCCCGGCCACGCAGCCTGATGCTGCCCCTGAAGATTCCATCCACTCGATCCTTGAAAAGGGAGCCGTCAAGCTGAAATAAAAAGACGGTAACGCCAAAAAGCTTCCGCCGGGGCTGCGATCCATGTGGTGTCGCGGCTCCGGCGTCTGTCAAAACGACTGACTTAACGATCACAGGGCAAAACACAAATGATTTCCCGATTCCTTCGTCCCTTGAGCATCCTTGTCCTGGCTGCTCTGGGCTTTGTCGGTGTGGCGCAAGCTGCGGACGAACGTGAATACGTTCTCGGGCCGGGCGATGTTGTTCGCATCACGGTGTTCCAGAATCCGGACCTCACAACCGAGACGCGCGTCTCCGAGAACGGCATGTTGTCTTTTCCGCTGCTCGGCGCGGTTTCCGTAGGTGGCAAGAGCACGTCTGCTGCGGAACAGGAGATTGCTACCCGCCTGAAGGACGGCGGTTTCGTACGCCAGCCGCAAGTCAATGTGTTACCGATACAAATCCGTGGCAACCAGGTTTCCGTGCTTGGGCAGGTCAACAGGCCAGGACGTTTCCCGCTTGAAACTGCGAACCTACGCCTTACCGATATGATTGCCGCCGCTGGTGGAATCGTTGCTGGTGGTATGGGCTCAGGCGGGGCTGATGTCGTGATCTTTGTTGGGATGCGCAACGGTAAACAGGTACGCCGCGAAATCGACATACCATTACTATTCCTCAACGGCGACATGTCGAACGACATGGTAATGGCCGGCGGGGACATCATCTATGTACATCGCGCACCGATGTTCTACATCTATGGGGAAGTCAACCGGCCAGGTGCTTTTCGCCTTGAACGCAACATGAGCGTAATGCAGGGTTTGGCTACAGGCGGGGGAACCACGTCGCGTGGGACCACGCGCGGGCTTCGCATCCATCGGCGCATGCCTGATGGTTCCCTTAAAGTAGTGGAACCCGGACTCGATGACCTCCTGAAAGCAGATGACGTGATCTACGTCAAAGAAAGCTTGTTCTGATCAGTTGCCTATGACGTTTCAACAATTTCTTCTCGTTCTGAAGGCTCGCAGGTGGCTTATCTTCGCCGTCTTGTCCAGCGCGGTGCTTTTAACGCTGGTGATCAGCCTAATATTGCCAAAACAATATACTGCCACCGCTTCGCTGGTGGTTGATATGAAAGCAACTGACCCCTTGTTAGGTGCACCCCAGGCGCTCCAGGGCTACTTGGCGACCCAGATCGACATTATCAATTCTGAACGCGTTGCCCAGCGTGTGGTTGCTTTGACCGGGATGGATCAGATTGGTGATTTTCGGGATCAATGGCGCGAGGAAACGAAAGGGGAGGGAGGAGAAGTAGGGTTCCGGGTTTGGCTGGCCGGAGTGCTTAAGAAGCGGTTGGATGTGCGTCCTTCGACGACGCGGGATAGCAATGTTATTAGCATAAGTTATCAGGCTCCTAACCCAAAATTCGCTGCAGCGATTGCGAACGCTTTTGCCCAAGCGTACATAGAGACCAACGTCGAACTCAAGGTGAATCCCGCGAAGCAGTATAAGGACTGGTTTGATAAACAGACCAAAGAAGTGCGTGATGACCTCGAAACCGCCCAACGCAAACTTTCTGCATACGAGCAGGAAAATGGTGTCCTGGCTGGGGATGGCCGCTTCGATGTCGAAAACACGCGGCTGGCAGATCTCAACAGTCAGCTTTCGTTAGCGCAAGGACAGCGTGCGGAAAGCAGTTCACGCCAAAGTCAGGTTGCCTCTGCTGAATCCCTGCCTGAAGTCATGGCCAATCCGGTGATTGCCAACCTCAAGACGGAACTGACGCAGCTTGAGACGAATCGTAGCCAATTATCCGAACGGTATGGTCCGAATCATCCAACGATACGCGAATTAAATGAGAAAATTGCTGAACAGCGCCAGCGCCTGACAGCGGAAACCCAGCGCGTGGCAAATTCGCTTGGTACGACTTCCCGCATTAGTACGGTACGCATTAAGGAATTGACTGAGGCAGTCGAGAAGCAAAAGGCGATTGTGCTCGAATTCAAGAAACACCGGGACCAAATCGCGGTATTTCAACGCGACATCGAAAACGCTCAAAAAGCATACGATCTCGTTACCCAGCGCCTTGCGCAGACGACTCTCGAAAGCCAGACGCAGCAGACCAATGTTTCGGTTCTGACCCCTGCAACGCCTCCCCTGACGCACTCCAGCCCAAAGCCCTTGCTCAACACGGTAATCGCCACGTTTCTTGGCATCCTGCTTGGTGTTGGCGTAGCGTTATTGCTTGAATTGCACGACCAGCGTGTGCGGGGGATCGAAGACCTCGTGCAGAACATGGATGCTCCCCTCCTCGGGGTCATCCCTGGATTGGATAAGCCACGTTCACGTACCAGTTTCCGTGCTTTCCGTCGTCCGGCTGCTGCTTAGGAAGGATAGGAAAGAAGATGAATGACGAGGCTACTAACGCGCACTTTTCCAATTTGGGTGAACAATCTCTTGGTGAGATTCTGGTATCGATCGGGCGGATTTCTCCTGAAGATGCCGAGCTTATCTACAGGGAGCAAAAAAAACGGAAGTTACGATTTGGCGAGGCGGCAGTTACGCTTGGCCTTGTAACAGAAGAAGATATTCAATTCGCATTGTCTCATCAATTCCGGTATCCCTATTTGCAGCGTGGGGAGAGTAAGGTTTCGGAAACCATTGTAGCGGCATATAACCCGTTTTCCCCCCAAGTGGAAGCGTTGCGCGCAATCCGCAGCCAACTGATGCTGCGCTGGTTCAATGGCACTGGATCTAGGGCGCTTGCGATCGTAAGCCCGGAAAAAGGGGAAGGGCGCTCTTGGTTCGTAGCTAATTTGGCGGTCGTGTTTTCGCAATTGGGTGCGAGGACATTACTGATTGATACGGATCTTCGTGACCCGGGGCTTCACCGCCTTTTTGGGATTAGCAACCGGAACGGGCTTTCATCCATCCTGGGGGGGCGCGCTACCGGCAATGTCGTATTCAAAGTCCCGTCTTTGGTAGATCTTTCCGTTCTCCCTTCCGGTCCGACACCCCCGAACCCCCAAGAATTACTAACTCGTCCCTTGCTGGATCGAATGATTGCGCAGTTGGCCAATAGTTTTGACGTTATCCTCATCGATACTCCTCCCGCTTCCATGTATGCCGAGAGCGTGGCGATTGCATCGCGGGCGGGCGGGGCGTTGATCGTGTGCAGGCAGGATCAAACGCGGGTACGTAACCTCGATGCGCTTTGCGCCAGGCTGCGGGACGCTAATGTCGTGATTGCGGGAAGCGTACTCAATGGCAGCAAGGGTAAATTAGATGCTTTGCGGGTAGAACAGGCAAGAAATCAAGGAGTAACATTTGCATCGCGTTTGGGGTTGGAATGGAAGGCGCTTGGCAACAACAGCCGCACAAAGTTACTTCAACAACGGGATCGCCCAGTTCGAACGGTTTTCCCTGATAACTCAGGCAAAAAGGATACGATGACGGAAGGAGCCGTTGTGTTGGATGCAGACTCCGAGCCGCTTTCCAAATAGCCATAGGGAAAGGCGCTGCTTTTCCCTACGCCTTGCCGAAAATCACAGGTTCCCTCAAAAGGGAGTTATGCCAAATGTTATTCTATCCAGGCATTTCGGCGTACCTGCTGTGTTAACATAAAAAAATTCAAAATTTAATAGGTTTTTGTAGGTAAAAACCAAAATGCGTATTCTAATCAGTAACGATGATGGTTATTTTGCTCCGGGGATTGCTGCGCTGGCAATGGTACTGTCCAAAGTGGCTGATGTCACGGTGGTTGCGCCCGAACGGGATCGCAGCGGGGCGAGCAATTCCTTGACACTTGACCGTCCGTTGACCTTGCGGCGTGCGGCCAACGGTTTTTATTACGTCAATGGCACGCCAAGTGATTGTGTGCATCTCGCGGTAACGGGTATCTTCGATGAATTGCCCGAAATGGTGATTTCTGGCGTCAACCATGGAGCTAACATGGGTGACGACACGATTTATTCCGGCACGGTTGCGGCCGCTACCGAAGGTTACTTACTGGGGATACCCTCGCTCGCGGTATCGCTCGTCAGCCGTGATGCGAGCGATTTTTCAGCGGCGGCGCAGGTGGCAGCCGATTTCGTCCATCGCTTTTTGCAACAGCCGTTCCGGGAACCCGTCTTGCTCAACGTCAATGTGCCGGATTTGCCTTATGAGCGGCTTGGGTCGCCATGCGTGACACGCCTGGGGAGGCGCCACAAGGCAGAGCCGGTGGTGCGGGGGACGACCCCACGTGGCGATACCGTTTATTGGGTAGGTGCGGCAGGTCGCGCAGCCGATGCGGGTGAAGGGACAGATTTTCATGCCGTAGCCAATGGTCTGGTTTCGGTGACGCCGCTCCAGATCGACCTGACCCACACCGCTCAAATTGGTATGGTCATCAACTGGTTGTCGCAATGAGCATGACCCGGTTGATACCCTCCCATACGCCTGCTTTCGATGCGACCCGCGCTAGGGTGCGGATGATCGAACGCCTGCGCACGCAGGGTATTTGTGACGAAAAAGTGCTGGACGCGATGGCAGCAATCCCTCGCCACCTGTTTGTCGAGAAGGGGCTGGCTTTCAGCGCCTACGATGACAGTGCCTTGCCCATTGGTTTGCAGCAGACGATTTCACAGCCTTTCGTCGTTGCACGCATGATAGAAATCCTGTGCGACGAGCGCGAATTGGGTCGCACGCTGGAAGTTGGTGCAGGCTGTGGCTACCAGGCTGCCGTGCTATCGTTGCTGGCAAGCGAAGTCTATGCGGTCGAACGCCTGAAGACATTGCTCGACCGTGCACGGGAGAACTTGCGGCCATTACGTTTGCCTAACCTAAGGTTAAAATGTGCCGATGGTACACTGGGGCTGCCTGAAGCTGCGCCTTTCGATACCATCATCGTTGCAGCAGGAGGGGTGAAGGTGCCACCTGCACTAAAAACGCAGCTTGCACCAGAAGGCAGGTTACTGATTCCGGTGGGGGTGAGCGGCCAGCATTTGCTGTTGATCGAACGGCAAGGAAGTGTTTTCAAGGAAAGTAAGTGTGACCCTCCTGTGCGCTTCGTGCCATTGCTGACGGGGATAGAATGAACAAGGAAGCTTTTGCGAAGCGTTTGGCTTTGCCAGCGGTTTTGCCAATATTGGCAGGTATGCTCGTGTTGTCAGCGGGATGTACCACCCAAAATAGCGGTGCGCCTGTGCGCGATTCCAGGCCCGTACCGGCGACAAGGACAGCGCTTAAACCGCCTGATGCCATTCCGCCTGTCGCTAAACCGGGAGAGCATGTCGTGCGTCGGGGGGAAACTCTGTATGCCGTTTCGCGCCTATATGGCGTCCCGGTGCAAGACCTCATTGCCTGGAACAATCTTTCTAGGCCGGAACAACTCGATGTTGGACAAGTGCTGCGTGTCGCTGCGCCGGAGGCGGTTGCCGAGCCGCTTGCGCCACCGCCTGCGCCGCCCGACGCGGCGAGCCTGCCAGAGATCAAACGCGAACCACGCGGGGGCAAGGAAGCTTGGTCAGAAGAAGCTTGGGCACGCCTGCAGCCGCAAGCGCAAACGGCAGGCAATGAGCTGGATGCGGGCATGCCGGTTGCCACCATCTCGCGTCCGGAACTCAGTGCCCCGGAACCTAGTGCCCCGGAACCTAGCGTCCCAAAATCTAGTGCCCCGGAACCCAGCGCATCGGGAGATTGGATGTGGCCGGTCAAGGGGGCAATCATCAGCCAGTTCGATGACCCCACGGGCAGTGGTGGAAAGTTGCGTAACAAAGGTATCGATATTGCCGGAACACCAGGCACGCCCGTGTTGGCTGCCGCAGGCGGCAAGGTCGCTTATGCGGGTAATGCCGTGCGTGGGTTTGGTAATATGGTAATTGTCAAGCACAATGACGAATATTTAACGGCATATGCGCACAATCGTGTCATACTTGTGAAGGAAGGGGAAGCGGTGAACAAGGGTCAGAAAATCGCCGAACTCGGCAGTTCCGACACTGATCGACCCAAGCTGCATTTTGAATTACGTAAACAAGGTACACCTGTCGATCCGTTGAAATATCTACCCGGTTTGTGACAAAGGACATGGAAGATTCAGACAATTCTGGCAATGTTGAAAGTCAAGAACTGGATCTTCCACCTGAAGCGGAGGCGTTTCAGGAGGATCGCTTCGCTGCGGACGACGAGCATTTCAGCGATGCAACGTATCGCTACCTGAGCGAGATCGCTGCCAACCCCTTGTTAAGTGCGCAAGAGGAAGCCACGTTAACCCGTAGGGTGCGCGCTGGTGATTTCAAAGCGCGCCAGACCATGATCGAGAGCAATCTGCGGCTGGTGGTGAATATTGCCAAGCGTTACCTCAACCGTGGCATTCCGCTCCTCGATTTGGTCGAAGACGGCAACCTTGGCCTTATCCATGCCCTGGAAAAATTCGAGCCCGAGCGCGGTTTCCGCTTTTCCACCTATGCAACTTGGTGGATCAGGCAAAGTATCGAACACGCAGTCATGAACCAGGGTCGCACGGTTCGTTTGCCGGTGCATGTCAACAAAGAACTCAACCAGGTCATGCGTGTCCGGCGGCGGATCGAAGCCAACCCTCAGGGCAATTGCCTCGCTTCCGAGATTGCTTCCTGTCTCGACAAACCCGTCGATGAGGTACGTGCTATCCTGGCTCTTGATGAGCGCGCCGTTTCGCTCGATGCGCCGCTCGACATTGACCCTACTTTGTCCGTGGGGGAATCGCTTGCCGATGAAACCATCAAGCCGCCGGATCTGCAAATACAGAACAACGAAATTGAAGCGCTGCTGCGGCGCTGGATCGATACCCTGACTGACAAACAACGTACAGTCATTCGACACCGCTATGGCATCAATGATTGTGATGTCCTGACCCTCGAAGAACTTTCCAGTCAACTCGGTATTACCCGCGAGCGGGTACGCCAGATACAGATTGAAGCGCTGGGGCAGCTTCGGAAGATACTCAAGCGGCGGGGGATTACCAGGGAGACGCTGCTTTAGAAAAGACTCTTTCTTTATTTGTGAAGAACAATCAGAATAATTGGAGTCAGAACTTGTTTGCACATGAGAGAAGGTTGTTAGAATGTTAGGAAAAACAGTCAAATGGGGGGCAACGCTTTTTGGAGTTTTTCTTATTCTCCAGGGGTTAGTGCCCACACTTTTAATAGCACATACCGTTTCGATTAATTTTCCGTTAATCTTTGGTATCATAGTAATTGTGCTAGTGTGGGGTGTTAAAAAAGCGGTTAGCTGGTTAAAAAGGAGTAGATGGAAAAAGTTAAGATATGTTATTTATGGAACGATGGGGGTGTTTGCAGCCTCTTTTGTTTTTGTGGAAAGCCTGATCATTTTTCATCGAACACAAGAGCCTTCTCCTTCGGATGTCGTTATTGTTCTGGGAGCTGGATTGATAGGGGGTAAGCCTACATGGATTTTGGTGAACCGTTTGGAGTGTGCTGCTGAGTATTTAGATACGTATCCAAATGCAATTGCTGTGGTTTCAGGTGGGTTAGGTTCACGAGAAACGTTGACGGAAGCTTCTGTTATGAAACAGTATCTTGTGGAGAAAGGGATTGCTCCAGAGCGGATTATTATGGAAGATAGGTCTACAACGACGTTAGAGAATTTTGAGTTGTCGAAGAAAATTCTGGATGAAAAGTTGGGGAATACCTATAGCGTTTCGTATATTACTAATAAGTTTCATGTATACAGGGCAGGGTTTATTGCGAAAAGAAAGGGGTTGACGGCTTCAGGGGTTGCAGCGAAAGATGATTATGCAACAATAGTCAGTAGCTATTGCAGGGAGTATTTTGCATTGGTGAAGTATTTTTTGTTTAATTAAAAAAGATGCCGCTTTCAAGGCGGCATCTTTTTCAGTCACCCGACGATGATTGATTACATCCCCTGATAAATCGGCCCTTCGCCACCTTGAGGCGTGACCCATTCGATGTTCTGCATCGGGTCTTTGATGTCGCAGGTCTTGCAGTGCAGGCAGTTTTGGCCGTTGATCTGGAGCCGCGGTTTGCCGTTTTCGCCGTCATTCACGATCTCGTAAACCCCCGCCGGACAGTAACGCACCTCGGGTGAATCGTAGACTTCCAGGTTGACGGAAATGGCGGCTTCGGGGTTCTTGAGCTTCAGGTGGCAGGGCTGGTTTTCTTCGTGATTGGTGTTGGAGAGGTAGACCGAGGATAGACGGTCAAAGGTCAGCACACCATCGGGCTTGGGATAGTCGATCTTCTGGCATTCGGCAGCGGGCTTGAGCTTGTCGTGATCGTTGTGGTTGTGTAGCGTCCAAGGAGCCTTGCCGAAGAAGAGCTTTTGATCCATGCCGAAGAGGACGGAGCCGACCCAGAAGGATTTCTTCATCATCGGCTTAAAGTTGCGCGTCTTGTATAGCTCGGTATAGAGCCACGATTTGCGGAAAGCGATGGGGAAGGCGGTGAGGGTGTCGCGCTGGCGGCCAGCAGCGATGGCATCGAACGCGGCTTCGGCGGCGAGCATGCCCGATTTGATGGCGGTGTGGTTGCCCTTGATCCGTGCGGTGTTGAGGAAACCCGCGTTGTCGCCGATAAGCGCGCCGCCAGGGAAGATCAGGCGTGGTAGGCTCTGGATGTTACCGGTAGCGATGGCTCGCGCGCCGTAGGCCAAGCGTTTGCCCCCTTCCAGGAATTTACGGATTTCGGGGTGCGTCTTGTAACGCTGCATTTCCTCGAATGGCGACAGGAAAGGGTTGGCGTAGTTGAGGCCAACGACAAAACCAATTTGAATGAGATTGTCATCGAGGTGGTACATGAACGAGCCACCGTAAACATCGCTGGCAAGCGGCCAACCTGCGGTGTGGACGATGAGGACAGGACGGTGATAGGGGTTGTCGGGGACTTCCCAGAGTTCCTTGATACCGCAGCCAAAAACTTGCGGGTCGACGCCTTCGCGCAGGTTGTATTTGGCTTCAAGGCGTTTGCCGAGGTGACCGCGGCAGCCTTCCGCGAAGAAGGTGTATTTGGCGATGAGTTCCATGCCAGGCTGAAAACCCGGGCCGGGCGTACCATCGTGCAGTACGCCCATGTCGCCTGTGACGACGCCCTTGACCGCACCGTTTTCGTCATAGAGAACGTCTGCGCCCGCGAAACCCGGATAGACTTCTACGCCCAGCGCCTCGGCCTGTTCACCCATCCATTTGACGACTTCGCCCATGCGGACGACGTAGTTTCCGTGATTGTTGAAACAATCCGGCATGATGGAAAGCGGGAAAGCATAGGCCTTGGTTTGGGTGAGGTACAGGACGCGGTCTTCTATTGCAGGGGTTTTGACCGGTGCGCCGCGTTCCTTCCAGTCTGGGAAAAGCTCTTCGACGGCTCTGTTGTCAAGAACCGTGCCGGATAAGATGTGTGCGCCGATTTCCGCGCCTTTTTCGATGAGGCATACCGAAACATCGCGATTGCGTTCGGTAGCCAACTGCTTGATTCTGATTGCTGCCCCCAAGCCCGCTGGGCCGCCGCCTACGATCAAGACATCAAACTCCATCGATTCGCGTTCCATCCCTTCCTCCTTTTGGGCTTCGTACTACCTTTACCAAACAGCGTCGTGTGATCTGTGCGGGTCGCGACCCGCCTTATCCTGTTACACAAATGTTGTTCGGAGTGTAGTTTAATACGATAGTGCGTAGCGGTTCCCCCCGTAAGGGCAAAAACGAGGATAAAAAAAGGGTTATTCGAGGGATTTCGTCTCGACATGAAAGAAAAGTGCGGTTTAAGGGAAACGGGGTAGGGCGAAGGGCAACGTATAATTAAAAATCTCCAGCGGATTCCCCCGCCGTTTTTGAGTCCCCCGTTTTGACAACCTGGAATTGCGTTCGACCTTGACACCTATTCATCGTTGCCCTGCCCATTTCCTGATCGCCATGTCCCTCCATATCCTCCAGCTTCGCGGCACGCCCGCGTTTTCCCGTCCCCGCCTTGAACGCATTGCCCGCAGCCTCGACGTACGGGGGCTCAATGGCTTAGTGGCGGAAGCCTGGTATTTCATCGAGGTGACCGACGCGCTTTCCGGTGAAGAGCAGGCACGGTTTGGCGAACTGCTGGATGCCCGCGTACCGGGCGGCAAACTTCCTCCCGGCGTTTTGCGGCTGGTGACGCCCCGGCTCGGCACGATTTCGCCCTGGTCGTCGAAAGCCACGGACATCGCACGCCAGTGCGGTTTCGGCAAGGTGGCGCGCATCGAACGCGGCATTGCGTATTTCATCGATTCCGCCAGCACGCCGGTGGCCGCGCCCGCTGCGCTGCACGACCGCATGACCGAATCGGTGCTGGCAACGTTTGATGAGGCGGCGGCGCTGTTCAATCACTACGCGCCCAGGCCGTTCGCGACGGTCGACGTCATGGGGGCAGGGCGCGCGGCGCTGGAATTGGCCAACGCGGAACTGGGGTTGGCGCTCTCCACCGACGAGGTGGACTATCTGGTCGAAAACTTCACCCGCATGGGACGCAATCCCACGGACGTGGAATTGACGATGTTCGCGCAGGCCAA
>Ga0123357_10000244_pt1 | contig 51714 bp, 33 predicted proteins | sample TergutEmb28metaG_FD_89873 | JGI IMG/M metagenome (GOLD analysis project Ga0123357, IMG submission 89873) | Embiratermes neotenicus P4 segment gut microbial communities from Petit-Saut dam, French Guiana - Emb289 P4 | ecosystem: Host-associated > Arthropoda: Insects > Digestive system > Gut ...
CATAATTTTTCTTTCCTTGTTACTTCTTTTGACTGTCCTATTATGGACAATCAGGGTAACTATTGCCTTTGCGTTTGTATCCTGTTTTTTATAGCCTAAATTTTTTTCTCCCTGAAGTGCTGAAAATACTATATTAATTTTTTTTTGTCAATTCCCCAAAAAGGTGAAAATAAATCAGACATTCAATTTATGGAGCATATCGTTGGACAGTTTTTTTATTATCCCGAATACAGCCTCTTCTATGCTTTTTTAGATTTTGGCGACTCCAAATTATGTAGAAACCGCCTATTGTTTGTTTATTTCCTTATTTGAATTTTCATTTGTGCACTTCGTGTTGCCTTTGTGATCTTAGTGATTAATAAGGAAGAACTTGCTTATTCCAGGTAAACAGTTAATTTATTTTAGCGGTGGTTACAATTATATTTACAAAAAAAGACTATAGTGTTTAAAAATGAAGACTACTGTATTGAAAAAAGAAGATGAGAGAATATGAAAAAATAAAGAGGCTGCCTCAAAAGTCGAGACAGCCTCTTTTTTTAGAGGGGAGCTATATCTATTAAGAGGGAAAATAGGATCAACGTAAAAAGCTGAGGGATTAAAAAAATTAAGCAAATAATTTAGAATCCGGAACGGATTCGATATGGGTAGCCCGATTGTGAAACATCGGGTGAAGGAGATAAATGAGTTATCTCAAGCGGCGGAGCCCCGATATATTTTTGTTGTCCAATGCAGATATTATTCTCATGCCCCAATGTATTATTATCAGACTTCGTTCTGAAAATCAAATCTCCATCATCCAAATTTATTCATGAGAAATTAGATAAGAATAAGCATTTTGTATAGCAGGAAAAACATTGCGTGAAAAATATATCGATAGGTTAAAAAAATTGCGAATAGATTTTGGTGTTTCACAATCGGGCTACCCATATGAAAGCAATATTCAAGGAATATAATCAGGGACAGGGGACATTGTTCCCTGTGAGTTTAGATGTTGTTTACACGGACGTCGCAGAATAGAAGTCAATCACGAGCTTAACCACTATAGGCGAAAGGCTCGTGAACTGTTGACTTCCAAAGAGGGACTGTTTCATCGCAGCCGAAGACCCATAGAACCGGAATCAGTCTTCGGACAAACAAAAGCCAACAAACAATACAATCGATTCCGTCACTTCAATTTGGACAAGGTCAAAATGGTGTATTGCTGCATAAAATAAATTGAGGCTGTCTCTTGCTTTTGAGACAGCTCCTTATCACTCACCTTTCTTGTTTTCAGCAAAGAGACACTCCAAATGTATTTATAAACACCTTTTGCCAATGATTGGCGGTTATTTTCCGACAATAATACAGCGTCGGCTATAACGGTAGGCTTGAATACTTCTTTTTAACATTTTGTAATACAGGAATGAATTATGTCATTCGAAAAGTCGATCTTACGTAAATCATCTTCACCTGAGGCTTCAAAATAAAGCGTTCTCACATCGTAAAAACTACTGTGATTCTGCCTTGCAAAACTCGTTGGGTATGTTCAAATGCAATTTGCTCAACGCGTATCTTTATATCCGCGCACTTACCGGGATTTTTACAACGACGGGTGTATGGGGCGGTTAATTTCAGTATATTTAGACAATCGTAAGATTTATTTTACTTTCGGCACGCAAATCTACATTTTAGTTTTGATATAAAAAGATTTATTTTTACTTTTGTATGGATTAAAAAATAATTGTTTATGGTATAATACCGAAAATTGAATACATATTGAATTAAAAGAAAAGCGTTAGCTTTTATTCTTGCTTCCTGAAACTTAGACAATTTCAAAAGCGTTACAAGAATAAGTAGTCGGCGCTCACGCCGTACGGCGTGGGCTTGCTTATTTGTAACATTTAGGTAGTCTAAGACCTCAGGAAGCGAATACAGTTATAGTCCCACGCTTTTTTTAACATACAATAATAACCTGCCTTCTTGGGACGGAAAGCGTCTAAAATCTATTTTTTATGAAACGTTCGGTTTTGTTTTTTGCCTGTTTTCTATTGGCTGCAGCAGGTTTTGCACAAGGTGGAAACAGTGGGTTGGGATTTAACTACCAGGCGGTAGTTCGTGGATTGGATGGTTATGTCATACCATCGAAAAGTATTGAATTACGTTTCTCTTTGATGCCCGGGCAGCAAGCGACTCAGGCAAGCTGGGTGGAGACGCAAAATGTAACAACCGATGCTTACGGCACAATAGGAGTTACCGTAGGAAAAGGTACAAGAGTGAACGAGGCAGGAGTAGCTGCCAATTTTACCGACGTTAATTTTGCAGCCATACATTATTGGTTGAGAGTGGAAATTAATGAGAGCGGCAATTATCGAGAATTGAGTTACACGGCTTTAGCCAGCGTGCCTTATGCCGAAGCGGCGACCAATGCCATCAGTTCGCCGGTAGGTTCGGTTATGCCTTTTGCGGGCGATGCAAGCAAAGTGCCTGCCGGATGGTTGTTGTGTGATGGCAGCGCTGTAAGCCGATCGGATTATGCTGCTTTGTATGATGTAATCGGTACGTCTTGGGGATTTGGTAATAATTCCACTACCTTTAATTTACCGGATATGAGAGGAGTATTTTTACGTGGCGTTTCCGGTAATTCCGGAAAAGATGAAGATGCTGATACTCGTGTACCTTTGAAAGACGGCGGGATTGGAGGAAATAATGTAGGAAGTTATCAACAAGATGAATTAAAGAGCCATACACATACTTATGCAACAAAAGTACATTCCATGCCTCAATCAGGCAGTGCAACTCAATGTTGGTCAGGTGATGCAACCGCTGAGACATCTGCCACCGGTGGAAACGAAACTCGTCCTAAAAATGTTTATGTAAATTACATCATTAAATACTAAGGCCATGAAAAAGAATATTTTTGTTGCAGTATTATTATTGTCCTCAATCACTTTATTGGGACAGGGAAACAGTGGTTTAGGATTCAACTACCAGGCGATAGTTCGCGGATTGGATGGCTTCGTTTTGCCGAAGCAAAATGTTGAGTTGCGTTTTTCATTGATGCCCGGGCAGCAAGCGACTCAGGCAAGCTGGATAGAAACGCAAAATGTAACGACCGACGCTTACGGTACAATAGGAGTTACGGTGGGAAAAGGAACGAAAGCAGGCGGTGTAGCGGCAACCTTTACCGACGTTAATTTTGCAGCAATACATTATTGGCTGAGAGTGGAAATTAATGAAAGCGGCAATTATCGCGAGTTAAGTTACACGGCTTTAGCCAGTGTTCCTTATGCCGAAGCTGCGACCAATGCAATGGAAATGCCTGCGGGGATGATCGTTCCTTATGGAGGAGAAACCATTCCCGATGGTTGGCTGCTGTGCGACGGACGTGAAGTGAGCCGTTCGGATTATGGCAATCTCTACAAAGCGATAGGAACGGCTTGGGGATCGGGCAACAATGCTACTACTTTTAATTTGCCTGATATGCGTGGCGTATTTTTGCGCGGCGTTTCCGGTGATTCGGGAAAAGATGGGGATGCTAACAACACTGACTTTAACAAAGGAGGACGCGTGCCTTTGAAAGAAGGTGGTAACGGCGGAAATAATGTGGGAAGTTATCAAGGGGATGCGATTAGGAATATTACAGGACAAATAACGAATCGTGCCAGTAGTTTCTTTTTCGCAGCAAATGCGGATGGGGCTTTTTATAATGGAGCGCAAAATGGGACAGATGACCAAAGTGGAGGATATCACCACCCAAACTATCCTGTGTCAATGGATGCCTCTCTTGTTGTTCCAGTCGGCAGCGACAATCGCCCTCAAAATGTTTATGTAAATTACATCATTAAATACTGAAAGCCATGAAAAAGATATTATTGTCCTTATTAGGCATTGCATGGCTAATGGCTTTGCACGCACAAGACCGAGATGCGCTCAGTCTTTCGTCTTTTATGGGTTATCCTTTGACTGTAGGCGATGCAACGACAGGTCAACTGCAAGTGGTTGCCAATAGACTACTGCCAATGGATGTCGAATTGAATGCATTGGCTCGTTATCAAATCGGGGCGGTTCCCGATCAAACCGTGTGGCATGATGGCGATATTACGGTGGGTTTTTATGTGCTTACCGATACCTTGAAAGCCAATAATGTGGCATTGAGTTACAGCATTGACTTTCCTCCTCAAGGAAAAATTACTTTTGACGCTCAAACCGGAAGATTTGTATATGCTCCCGATATAGCGGATGTGCGTAATTTTACGGTAACTTTCACAGCTCAATCAAGCGGTAAAACTATTATCCAGGATGTAGTTTTTAACCTGATGCCTGCAACACCGCCGGAATATGCCGCTTTCGGTGTGACTCCTAAAGCGATACCGGATTCGACAGACGACTACACAATCATCACGCAGACCATACAAAAAAATGTACAATTCAATAATGCGCTTAGGGATACCGTTTACAGTATCAGTATTTCCGGCAAAGAATTGGTATTCGACAGTCAAATTCAAAACAAATTGCTCTATTTGTCAGGACGGGAAAATATTTCGGAACTGAATATTTTTGCCGAAAAGGTGGTTATTCGCGATGCTTTGCAATTTCCGCAAACCAATGTAACCATTTATGCAAAAGAATTGGATTTTGAAGATTTGAAGGGAAAACCGTTCGCATCCATCAATACATCTCCGGTAATGTTCGGCGTTCCTGCCGAAACGACCGGTCAAACAGGCGCCAATGCAGGAAACATTACGCTGTATGTTCAGAATTATGCGCAGAGCGTTCCTGCCAATCGGTTTATATTGGTGGGAGGCAAGGGGCAAAGCGTTCCAAAGAATACGGAAGGAAATACACGAATACCCGGCAATGGCGGAAACGGCGGCGTTTTAACTTCGACAATAGATGTGAGTGCTTTTTACGATGCTATTCACGGTAGCGCCGGTATTCAAACAGGCGATCTCAACCAAATTATTGGCGCAGGACAGCCTGGCAATGATGGCAGTTTTGTACTTTACGACAAAAAATTTACCTGGTTGCATCCCAATTTCATTTCTGCGGTCGTGAAACATGCCAAAGACGCCTATCTGAATATCAACAATAGCTTTACCTACAACATTTCTTCGGAATACCAACAGCATATAGAAGCCCTGAAAGCATCGGACGAATGGGCAGGCTTGGACGATGAAACAAAAATGGAACTCAACAATGAAGAAAACGAAATGCAAGCCATCCTGTCCCGCATCGAGCACAATTTGGATTATTTCGGCAATCCTGTCGGGTGGGTACCCATGCTTTCGTTTGAAGTCAATAAAGCGGCATTTGAGCAGGAAATAGACAAAGCCATTCAGGTCATGTACCTTAGTTATTGGCTGGAAAATATTGCAAACAGCAATGAACAACGCCTCAATGCCTGCACTAATGCCCTACAACAGGTAAAACAGGATTTGAGCGATAACAGGGATTTGATCAATCAACTGATTCTTCTTATTCCGGAATTACAGGACCAGGCAACCGCTTTGCAACAGCAAATAGACGATCTGGTTGTAAAAATAAACCAAAAAACCCAGCAGTTGCTCGCCCAAGCAAAAAGCAATGTGAAAAAACAGAATGAATGGGGAGTGGTTTGTGGAGTGCTTACTTGTATCGCTGAAGTCGCGCCGGTCGTTTGCAGCCTTATTCCTGGAGTTGGTACTGCCATTGGCACAGGTATCGGCGCTGCAATTTCAGCCGGTACTTCAGCGCTTGCCAAAGCAACCAATGCCAATGAAGATTATATTAAAGACGGAGGCGCCATCGGCGATTTTATCGGTACGGCAACCGACTTTTTCGCCTCCGGCGGTTTTTCAGATGTCACCAATGCGTTGAAAAGCATTGATTTGTCTTCTATCGGTTCGGCTTATAATACAGCAAAAGATGCTTATAACAGCATTAGTAAATCCGTAGATCCGTTGGTGAAAGGGATTAATAAATTGGATTCGGTTCTTAATGCCAACTCTACTTCCAACGACCAGGTGCAGGCAGAACTCGATAAGCTAAAAGCACAGTCGAGAGAATATCAGGAGTTGATAGCCGAAGCCGATGCATTGAATACGCAAAAAGAAGCATTGATGGGAAAACTCACCGATACATTTAATAATTTCACGACGACAAGCGTTGATGTTCAAAAAGGCATAGCGGCCGTTGATGGACTGAGTAACAATGTATTTATCGGCAACAGCCAACTTGATCTTCGCGCCATGCAATACGTAGACGATATGAACCGTCGTGCTAAGGAACGCTTACTCAAATATAATTATTATGTGGCTAAAGCATACGAATACCGTTTGTTACAGCCCTATCCAGGCGAATTAAATTTACCGGCTATGATGGATAAGTTAATTGCAATTGCCGAACAAAACCCCAATAAGTCAACATTGGACGATCAGGATTTCAATACTTTGAAAGGACTGTATGAAGATCAATTGTCAACTGTTACTTCCAGTATTTTAGCTATTTACAATTCTAACCGGCCCGAACAGACTCAACCTATCCCTTTCGATCTTACCAGTGACGATTTGGCTGCGTTAAACTCGGGAGGTGATGTTCGTTTGAATCTTTATGAACGTGGAATGATTCCGCCTGACCATGAAAATGCCCGTATTGTGAATTTCAAAATTTCCAATATAAAAGTGCATTTGGAAGGCGATCAAAATCCTTCTTTCGCTACTTTTAATTTGTTAATGGAACATTCCGGCAGATCGAAGATGCGCAGTAACGGTCAGATTTACTGGTTTGATCATATCAACAGTCAAACTCAAAGTCCGATCACGTGGGGGGCGGTTTATGACGCCAAATATGGAACGGTTACCGAACAGTCGCCAAGTTCTGCAAGTACTTCATTATTGTATTCTTTACTTGGCAATTTGGCAAATGATAACAATACTATGATTTATTCCCGTCCGGGTGCCTGGTCGGATATTCGCATTTCAAAAAATGACGTGACTTCGGGAAAAACCAAAATGATCATAGATAGTTTAACTTATGAGTTGCAATACGATTACACGCAACGCCCGACCAACAATCGCAATTTGGACGTCTATGCCGGCGATGTGGACAATGGCAGTATATCGCTTTCGCCGTATATAGAAATATCAAGAACCGACAAAGACGGACGCGCCAATGGTCGAGGCGTTTTGTACCGCACGTATAGCAACACAGGCAATTCCGTCAATCTTAAAGCCCCTGATGAATACGGTCGCTATAAATTTGTAAATTGGACAGACAAAAATGGAGGAGTAGCCTCTACTCAGACAACAGTTTCTACCGATATGAGCAGTGATACGTATTTAAAAGCCAATTACAAATATATGGGAGCTATTTTGAGTATGAATGATTCTGTTCTTGTTGGAAAAGACGCTCAGACAGTTGCAGTAAAAGTCGAGAACAAAGGCTCGGAAGAAATGGACTGGACGGCAGTAAGCAATACGCCTTGGATTAAAATCGTTTCCGGCACACAAGGTGTTGACAACAGTTACATTACGTTGGAAATCGAGCAAAATACTTTGGGAACACCCAGAACCGGCAGCATAACCGTAACGGCCCCCGAAACAGCGGAGTATTCCAAAGAGTTCAAAGTTGTTCAATCGAATGGAGATGTGACCGACATAAAGCCGGTTGAAATGCCCGAGTCGCCGAAAATCGTTCGCAATCCGGGTACGGATAATTATTTGGTATGGTTAGATAAAACAGCTCGCAATATAAGTGTAGATGTTTATTCCACCAGCGGACAGTTGGTATTACGAAAGTATTTTTACGGAACTTCTACTTTTGATTTTAATTTATCTTATTGCAGTCAAGGAGTGTATGTAATAAATATAACTTATGACGGAAAGAATAATGTTCAAAAATTAATTAAATAGGGATTACAAAAGACACAAAAAGACTTAGCCACAAGCTCCACGATTTTACACTTTTATATTCCTCCGTGAAGTTTGTGGCTATTCTATTTCTATTCTTTCATTTCAACTCCGCCAGCGCTTTCTTCACCCGATGCATGGCTTCAATCAATTGGTCGTCGGCGGCAGCATACGAAAAGCGGACACATTCGGGAGCGCCGAACGCCAAACCTCCCACCGATGCCACATGGCCTTCTTCCAAGAGATACATCGCCAAATCGGCAGAATGTTCAATGGTTTTCCCGTTGAACGATTTTCCGATGTAAGCGCCACAGTCGGGAAACAGATAAAAAGCGCCACTCGGACGATTGACTTTCAGCCCCGGAATATCGCTTGCTAATTTCATCATCAAATCCCTCCGGCGTTGGAATGCTGCACGCATTTCCGCTACACAATCCTGCGACCCGCGATAGGCCGCTTCGGCGGCTTTTTGTGCGATGCTACTTGGCCCCGAAGTATATTGCCCCTGCAATTTATTACAAGCCGATGCTACCCATTGCGGAGCGGCAATCCACCCTAAACGCCAGCCGGTCATCGCATACGCTTTGGATACGCCGTTCACAATCACTACCCGGTCGCGAACCGACTCGAATTGGGCGATGCTTTCGTGTGTCCCTATATAATTAATGTGCTCGTATATTTCATCGGATATAATCGTAATGTTGGGATAATCGGCTAAGACGTCAGCCAGCCCTTTCAACTCTTCCCTGGAATAAACGCTTCCTGTGGGATTGGAGGGCGAACAAAGGATCAGTGCTTTGGTCTTCGGAGTAATGGCAGCTCGCAACTGCGCGGGGGTAATCTTAAAATCCTGATCGATTCCGGCAGTAACAATCACATTGGTTCCGGAAGCTAATTTGACCATTTCGACATAGCTAACCCAATAGGGCGCGGGAACGATCACTTCATCGCCCTGCCCAACGATACAAAGAAGGACATTGCAAACCGATTGCTTGGCGCCGTTGGAACAAACAATTTGTTCCGCCGTATAATCCAGTCCGTTTTCGCGTTTCAACTTATCGACAATGGCATTTCGCAGGGAGAGGTATCCATTGGCCGGAGAATAAAAAGAAAAATTGGCGTCAATGGCTTTGTGAGCGGCTTCTTTTATTAAATCCGGAGTGAAAAAATCGGGTTCTCCTACACTTAAATTGATTACATCGATTCCTTGAGCTTTTAATTCATTGCTCTTTTGCGACATCGCCAGTGTTTCCGACGGTGATAAACTTGCTAAACGTTCTGATACTTGTGCCATAATTTTATACTATTTAATTCAAGGCGCAAAAGTAATAAAAGAAATTGGAATAACCACTCAAATACAGTCGTAAATAAATCCGTAGCTTTCCATTTCTTTTTTGTCGTAAATATTTCTTCCGTCGATGACAACCGGAGTTTTCATGACATTCCGAAGTAGCTCCCAATCCGGCAAACGAAATTCTTTCCATTCCGTGAGAAGGCATAAAGCATCGGCATCTCTTACGGCATCGTACATGTCCTGTGCGTGGAAAACGCGATCGTCCAAACGCCGTTTGGATTCTTCCATCGACACCGGGTCATAAACTCTGACGTTACAGCCCGCTTGCAGCAGTAAATGGATTAAAACGAGAGCGGGCGCTTCACGCATATCATCGGTTTCGGGTTTAAATGCCAACCCCCAGACAGCAATGGTTTTCCCTTTCAGGTCGCCGGCAAACAACGTGTTTATTTTATGAAACAGGATGGCTTTTTGATGTTCATTAACCGCCTCCACCGCTTGCAGAACCTGCATGTCGTAGCCATTGTTCGAAGCCAACTTAATCAAGGCTTTGATGTCTTTCGGGAAACACGACCCTCCGTAGCCGCAGCCGGGGTACAGAAATTTGCTGCCGATTCGGGAATCGGCGCCTACTCCGCGCCGTACCATATTTACATCGGCTCCAACCAACCGGCAAAGGTTGGCAATATCGTTCATAAAAGAAATACGGGTAGCCAGCATAGCGTTGGCTGCATATTTAATCATCTCTGCCGAAGGAATATCCGTGTAAATCATCCGGTAGTTGTTTAATGTAAACGGTTTGTATAACCTGTCCATCAATTCTTTGGCTTTCTCGCTTTCAACGCCGACGACCACTCGGTCGGGGCCCATAAAATCTTTAATGGCCGTACCTTCTTTCAAAAATTCAGGATTGGATGCAACATCGAACGAAACATCCAGATTTCGCTTGGCCAATTCTTCGTTGATAATCGCTTTCACTTGCCGGGCGGTTCCAACAGGCACCGTGCTTTTTGTTACCACCAACACATACTTACGGATGTGTTGACCAATGGTTCGGGCTACTTCCCAAACAAAGCGCATGTCGGCGCTTCCGTCTTCATCCGGAGGAGTGCCCACAGCCGAAAATACCACTTCTACTTGATCGAGACAGGAGGCCAGATCCGTTGTAAATTCAAGCCTGCCCGCTTTAGCATTCCTTTTAACTAATTCTTCCAGACCGGGTTCAAAAATTGGAATGATCCCCTGTTTCAAATTTTGTATTTTTCGAGAATCAATGTCTACGCAGGTAACATTAATCCCCATCTCGGAAAAACAAGCTCCCGTGACTAAACCTACATAACCCGTTCCTACTATTGCAATATTCATATTAATATTTTTATTTGTTGTCAGTCTAAATGTCTGTTGCAACCGGACGTTCATCATCCAGCGCGCAATAAATGGAATTATGGCTGATAAATTCCGGAACAATCTTTTTCATCAATACCACCACCGCCGATTGATCGACATCTTCTGCTTTTTCAATTAAGCGGGCGATCAACGGTAATACATCCTGATGATCGACTTCGTTTAGTTTGCTGATTCTGATTTTCTTATGGCGGGTGGGAAGTATTTTTTCCTTATCATACAATAATTCTTCGTATAATTTTTCTCCGGGACGCAGTCCGATAAAAATAATATCAATATCTTTATACGGCTCCAACCCCGATAAGCGAATCATGGATTCAGCCATATTTTTAATATTCACCGATTCTCCCATGTCGAATACAAAAATTTCACCGCCCTGCCCCAACCAACCGGCTTCGAGCACCAGATTGCACGCTTCGGTAATGGTCATAAAATAGCGGATGACATCCGGATGGGTGACCGTTATCGGGCCGCCGGCTTCAATTTGATTTTGAAACAGGGGAATGACCGATCCGCTGGAGCCCAATACATTGCCAAAACGGGTCGTGATGAAGCGGACAGGCTTCTTTTCCATATTTTTAGCTTGCTGATGAACCAGGTATTGAATATAAATTTCGGCTATCCGTTTGGATGCTCCCATCACACTGCTCGGATTGACCGCCTTGTCTGTAGAAATCATCACAAAGCATTCCGATTGATAAGCTACGGCTAAGTCCGCTACGTTTTTCGTTCCTAACACATTGGTTAATACCGTTTCGGAGGGTTGTTCTTCCATCAGGGGAACATGCTTGTATGCGGCTGCATGATAAACATAGTGCGGATGATAGAGTTCAAAGAGGGATTTCATTCGTTTATAATTTCGAACATCGGCAACCAGCAATTGCTTTTTTACCGCAGGAAAAGCAGCAGTTAACTCCAGGCTTAGCTGGTGCAGGGGACTCTCGGCACTATCGCACAGCAGCAGCATCTTCACATCGAAAGAACAGAGTTGGCGAACAATTTCACTTCCAATGGAGCCGGCAGCACCTGTAATTAAAATCGTCTTGCCTGCCAGGTTATTGCCAATAGCGTCCACATCAATCTGAATGGGAACTCTCCCTAATAAGTCTTCAATACGAACTTTTCCTATTTTGTGCGTTTTCTTTTCCTTAGTTTGCAAGTCATCCAACGACGGTGCGGATAACAAATCAATTTTGCGTTGTATACATTTTTCTACCAATAACTGTTTTTCGGCAGGTTCCAATTCTTCCGAAACAATCAGCAATGCGCGAATAGGATTAAAAGAAAACGGATCGTTAAGAAAAGCTTCTTTGTTGTAAATAGGATAATCCATAATTTTTTGTTCGTTCTTACGAGAATCCGAAGAGAGAAACCCAACCATTAAATAAGGCAGATATTCGTTATCCTGAATCATTTTTGCAAGTGAAATATGTGTCGAATTCGTACCATAAATCAATAAGGGTATCGATTTTTTACTGGTATATAGCGTCTTTACATAATCAAAAAACAGCCGGATACCCATTCGTTCTAAAAAAATCAAACTGAATCCAAAAATCAAATTGATAAAAACCAAAATAGAAGAAAGCTCGACCCTGTCAAAAAAAGACAACAAAATAACCCATAATACACTATTGGCACAGATTGTTGACATAAAAATGCGCAGACCATCTTTAAACGATGAATAGCGCAAAATTCCTTTATACGTTGCAAACAGGGTAAAAAACAACCCATTGCAAATTAAGTACAGGAGCAACTTAACAAAAAACAGGTTCAGGTCAACCGGTAGTAAAGCTAAGCTATAGCATAAAAAAGTAGACAAAATAAAGGCAACAGCCATAATAAGCAAATCAGCGATAAAAACGATTCGTTTAGGTAAGTAAGGCAAAACAAGTATTTTGGTAACAAACTTCCTTATTTTGTGTTGAAAAAAAGTCATTCTAATTCAATCCTTAATTATTAATAATCCGGGTGATGTTCTCTGCGCTAATTCTACGGCAAAATTACAAAAAAACAGAAGATAATCTACGTTTTCCCTAAAAAATAACAGGAGGAATGTTGATATTTGTCTGTCACTCAAAAATTTTTGGCAAAAATATAATTAACCCCACGACAGCCGAGGCAATGGCAGCTACGAGCACGGCTCCTGCAGATAAATCCTTTATTTTTTTGATTGTGTCATTTTTTTCCTTTGAAATGAAATCGGCCAAAGTTTCGATAGCCGAATTGATTATTTCCAAAGCAATCACCCACCCAATGCAAAAAATGACGACAATCCACTCGGCTGTTGAGATTTTGAATACGATTCCTGCGATCACCACACAGCAGGCAGCCAAAAGATGGATACGGGCGTTGTGTTCTTCCGTTATCAGTATTTTCAGCCCGTTAAAAGCGTATCGAAAGCTGGCTATTCTTTTTGTTATCGAGAATTTATTTGACCGTCCCTTCTCCGGTTGATTGTTGTTTTGCATCGTTTTTGTTTGTTGTTTGAATTCAAAAATCATGCCAAATATAGGTATATTTTTGAAATATAAAAAAATTCCTGCAATCCATTCTCAGCGCAATTCTTTACTTTACGCCCATTTATCAGGAGATTGCGGGTCTGCGACCATAGCCGTCAGGTTAAACCGATCAAATAGTTCTGAAAGAGCGTTTATCAGTAGCGTCGGGCATCAACCCGCAATCCCCTGTTGAGGCTGTCTCAAAAGGATTTTTGAACGCGGATGACGCAGAAAACGCGGATAAGCACTGATTTTTACATTGTTGATAATTAAATATATACAATTTTTATTGATTATATTATCTGTGAAAATCCGCGTTATCCGTGTCATCCGCGTTCTTTTGAGACAGCCCCTTGCGCAGTGAGATTGTATATTTCACTGCGCCAAAGTCCCCTTTGAGTTGAGAGTTGAGAATTGAGAATTGAGGTACGATTGTATATTTCACTGCGCCAAAGTCCCCTTCAGGGGATTTAGGGGTAGCAGGGGACTTTTGAACACAGATAACACAGATGCCAGCAGGATTAATTTTTAATTTTTAATTTATAATTTTTAATTGAACGCCCGCTCGTCACCCTCACAATCAATACCTGCTGCTTCGGCAAGCCGCTAATCGTGATAAGGTTATTTTCCCCTTTCACCTGCTTCAGCAGTATGCCCGAAACATCATACACCGCTACGCTTTGGATGGGTGTATCCGATTTCACCACCGCATTCCCGCCTTGCGAATAGACGATGACCGAAGGCGCTCCGGTAGCCACCATGCCTGTAGCCGGATTGACGCCGGCATCCTGCGTGACGCTGACGGCCTTTATCATTACGCCGGGCAGACTAAGCGTGATTAGCGCCGTCCGTTGTGTAGCATCGGGATTGGCGGTAGCCGTCACGTTCAGAAGGATATTGGGACTGTCGGCTTTGAAGTCGGATACCGCAATCGTCAGCCACGAAGCGCTGTTGTCGAGCGACCATACCGAGTTGCAAGCGAGCAGAATCTGTTGCGTCCCGCCCTGCGCGCCGAAATGCAACGACGGGGAAGATACCGACAGGAAGGCCGTCACAACGACGGTGCAGGGATCGCTGACGGCATCCTCATAATTATCGTCGCCGGAGTATTCCGCCGCGAAGGTATAGCTGCCTTCATCGATGAGCGAGGCGATGGTGAACGTTGCTGTGCCGTTGCGGTTCAGCGTTTTCACAGCCAGCGTGGTGTCGCCTTCCATGAACGTGACCGTCCCCGTAGGGGCAGGCTTATATGCCTGCCCCTGTACACCTGCCCCTACCGTGGTCGTCAGGGTGATGCTGTTGTCGGTGTAGGTGCCGCCGGTGGCAGAGAGGATTACGGCAGGCGTGGATTTGTCTACCGTTCCTGTTTCCTTCACTGTCAGTATCTTAACGTATTGGTCGCTTGCGCTGTAGCTGTACGGCGTGCCGCCCGGAACGGTCGTGCCCGCGCCGCCGGGGTCGAAGGTGGTTGTGTTCGTCCAATAAACGTAAGAGGACGGTAGCGAGGTGGGAGCAGAGAAAAACGCTCTTCCCATACCTACGGCCGTCACCGTGCCGCCATTGATTGTCAAACTGTTAGGATTGTATATTCCTATGCTATTGGCGCTGTCACTTAAGGCAGCTGCATCTACCTCGCCGCCGTTAACCGTGAGGTTCTGTGTCGCTATTCCATAAGAAACACCTCCTGCATTACCCTTGGCGTTTACCGTGCCGCTGTTAACGATGAGGCTGGCATCTTCCGCTATAGCGTATGTGAAATTACTTGTGTTTATTGCCGTGGCGTTCAGCGTTCCGCCGCCGATGACGGTGAGGCTGGTTCGCGCCCAGATACCGTATGTTATATTGGCGCTGGATGTAGTCGCAAACGTGTTTGTCCCATTCAAATCAATAGTTAAATCGCTGTTCAAGATGGTCAGAGCGTGGGACGCGGGCGTTTCCCATGTGAAATCTGTCAGCGTGAGCATGGACGCGCTGCCGTCCCAGCCCCACGCACCGGGCTGCTCAGTGTATTCGAAGTCGGTGCCGGGGTCAATCGCCTGATTGTCGTTCACGTCAACCCAGAACTTCCCGCCTGTGGTTGGGTTGCTGCTCGCGTCGAATATCAGACCGCAATCGCCGACGTTCTTTACCGTCAGCGTAACGGTTTTTTGCGCCGCCGCCTGATAGCTGTCGTTCGCGTCAGAATTAATCGTAAATGTGGTTGTACCCGCGCCGACGATGGTCACATTTCCCGAAGCGTTAACCGTGGCGACTGCTGTATTGCTGCTGACGCCGTAGGTGTAGGTGGGGGTATCTGTTCCGGTAATCGTGTCGCCGTTTCCGTTGGTCGAATAAGGCGTAAGCTGAAAAGGCGTGTTGTTTACAGTTTTTACGATGTCGGGTTGTACGATGGTCTGCGGACCTTCGGAGACTATTATGTTGCAATTAATAGTTCCTCCATCGGCATTTGACGCTGTAATCGGCCAGGTACCCACAGTACCGGGTTGTGCTGTTCCATTGATTACATACTCTTGGCCATTCTCCCAGCCATCAGTTGCTATCAAGCCATCCGGCAGGGTGCCTGAGATTGTGATTGGGTACCAAGGACTAGTCCCTGCATAAAATATATAAGTACTTCCCATAAACGGAATGTTTACCCCTACCTGTGCGTTTATTGTAGTCGGCCCTGTAAGACCACCGGCCGCAAATGCGGTAGTCGGTAAGAGCAGCGAGCCTGTGCCGGTAATAGTAAGCGTATTAGGGTCAGGCACATGGATTCCCGCTACTTTCGCATCTCGATTGAGCGTGTTTGCGCCGTCCACTATCAGTGTGCTTCCTGAAGCGAGGTCAATAGCCGGTTTCGCAGTGGTCATACTGTTGCCAGAAGGTGCGCTTATGTTCAGATTTTCAATCGTTAAGGTTACGGAAGCCGCCGATGTGATATAAAGATTGGTTATCGCGTCGCCGGAACCAATGACTGTTGCGTTACCTGAAACCTGAATTTCCGTGGGATTTGTGGGCGAACCAGCCGCAGTCAGGATGGTCAATGTTTCACCATCGGCAACGGTAATTACACCCCCGCCAGGCCAATCTCCGGGAACGGAAATTGTAGTGTCTGCCGCAAAAGCCGTGGCGGGCAGCATCGCGACAAAGCCGCCTATAACTATCACCAACGCCTGCAGCAAGGAAAGGATTTTTCTTGTTGCTTTCCCGATTGTATAAATTTGTCTTTTCATAAAATTTTCACCCCAAAATTGCATGTGCATGTACTGATTGATGAATCCGTATATTAGTTTTACTCGCAAGGACGGGATGAAAAGAGGATTGCGGGTCTGTGCCCGCAATGACAGCGTCCATGCTCGACGTAGCCGGAGGCAACGCCGAGCGGGAGAGATCACCCCAGATTAGCACCAACATTAACGACTCCAATGCCGGTAATTAAGCCGTTGTATCCCATTCACTAATCAAATCATCCGGCATACGCTTTATTATTAGTTGTAGGACTAATTAGTGTTTAGTAGTAGGACTAATGGGTGTTTAGTAGTAGAACTAATAATTAATTCGTCCTACGACTAAATAAAATGCATACGGCGACAACATTGCTTCGTGACGGCGACACAATGGTTTAATAATGGAGGTTCACCGGCTTAATGACGGCAATCCTCTTGCCGCCTTGCTTTGTCCCCGTTTTCTTGATATAGTAGAGAGGTAATTGTTAATTAATGTAAATTCCCCACTTTTTATAGAAAAATCGATAAAAAAATAATTTGTTGTTTAACAATACTTTAGCGTTTTGAAAACTTGTTAATAACTCGGTTTAAAACTTTCTGAAAAAATTTTTCTCAAAAATTTGTATTATTCGTGGGGAATTTACTACTTTTACAGTCTAAAACAGGCAATTGAAAAAAGCATGAACGCTTTTATCGGCACCATACACGCTAAAACCGATGGAAAAGGACGAGTTTTCGTACCGGCATCGTTTCGCAAAATCCTCCCATCATCAGAGGATTCGTGTCTCATATTGCGTAAAGATATTCATCAAAACTGTCTTGTTTTGCATACGGAAAAGAACTGGGAAGAAGAATTGAATAAACTTCAGGAAGAGCTGAACGTATGGGGAGATGAAGATAGACTGCATACTTTCCGTATGATTTCGGCGTCGGCCGAAGAGGTGAAATTAGATTCCAGCGGACGCCTCCTGATTCCGAAAAAAAAGCTGCAGGAAGTAAAAATTACCACAGCGGTTTGTTTTGTCGGTGTAAACAAATACATTGAAATCTGGAATCCCGATCAGTTGACGAAAGTGACGTTGAGCGCCGATGATTTGAAAAGTCATGTGAGAAAGTTTTTGAGTAATTCCAAACGGAACAGCGAAAAACCCGATTGATTGAAAGAATATGAAAGAAGACCCTGCATATCATGTTCCTGTCTTGTTAAAAGAGAGTCTCGACGGATTACAAATCCGCCCGGATGGAATTTATGTGGACGCCACTTTCGGTGGTGGCGGTCATTCGAAGATGATAGTGGAACGGTTAAAAGGCAAAGGACATCTCTACGGTTTCGACCAGGACAGAGATGCGGAAGAAGAACGCTTTTCCGATCCGCAATTCACTTTCGTTAGAAGTAATTTCAAGTACCTGTCTCATTTTATGGATTGGTATGGAGTCCACGAAATTGATGGTCTATTGGCAGACTTAGGAGTTTCAGCGCATCATTTCGACGACGAAAGCAGAGGCTTTTCCTTTCGTCACGATGGCGCGCTTGATATGCGGATGAATAATCGCGCCGGAATCAATGCGGCCGAAATACTCAACTCGTTTTCTGAAGAAAGCCTGGCAGACATCTTTTATTATTATGGCGAATTAAGAAGTTCGAGAGCAATAGCCAAAGCGATTGTGAAAACCCGGGAAGAAAAACAAATCCAAACCATCCGGGATTTATTAGATATACTGAAACCTTTTCTCAGCCGGGAAAATGAAAAGAAACAGCTTGCCCAAGCATTCCAATCCCTGCGAATTACCGTGAACAGAGAAATGGAGGCTCTGAAAGAACTTTTAACACAAGCAACCGAATTATTGAAACCCCAAGGACGATTGGTGATTATTTCCTATCACTCTTTGGAAGACCGTTTAGTGAAAAATTTCTTCAAAACCGGTAATTTTGAAGGAATCGTTGAGAAAGATTTTTATGGTAATGTAACTACACCGCTTCGGGCCATTTATACGAAAGTAATTGTTCCTCAAACAGAAGAAATTGAACGTAACCCACACGCTCGAAGCGCCAAACTTAGAATTGCAGAAAAAAATGGAACCAACAATTAAAACCGAAAATGCGGGAGAAGAACTCCCGAAGAAATCATGGGCGATTTGGCTTCGCGACTTGATTAATGGCAAAGTACTCACGGGAGCTTTTATTATCAAGCAATCCAAATTGCTTACGCTCATATTTGTATTGATCATCTGCTTTATCAGTAATCGTTATGCTTGTTCAAAGAAATTATCGGAAATGGATAACTTGAAGCAGAAACTGAACAAACAATATGCTGAGCAGGTGGATTTGACCAAACAGCTAACTTCAATCAGCCGGCAATCGCAGATTGAAGAATTGCTTCAGGAAAAAGGAATTGATCTGACCAAAGGCCGTTCGACCGTGTATCAGATTCAAAAGTAAAAGGCAAAACAGTAAATTATTTAATGACGGAAAATAAAATTATGGAAAATAAAAAAATACAACGGAATTATTTTATCATTGCATTAATCTTTGGACTGCTTATTGTATCAATCATCGGAAAAGCATTTAAAACCTCATTCGTGGAAGGCAAATATTGGATTGGTTTAGCAAAAAAATACGATCCCATCCATGATACGATTCCAGCAACGCGAGGAAATATTTACTCCTCCGACGGAGAACCGATGGCTATGTCCGAATCGTATTATCAACTGTATATGGATTTCTGGGCCGATGGTATGAACGACAGCATCTTGCAAGACAGTGTCAAGCTGCTCTCCATCGCATTGAACAAGCAGTTTCCTGAAAAATCAGCCGGTCAGTACGAAGCCAATCTTTTGGCCGGAATAAAAATGCACCGGCAAGAAGAAAAAAGGATTGCCGATGGGGATGAAAAAGTGGTCAAAAAAAGCAGGGAATATGCCTTAGATATTCGGCAGGTGAATAGCTCGGAGCTGGATGATATTAAAACAATGCCTTTTTTTAATCAGCACCGCAACAGTTCAGGCTTGTACGAAAGAGAACTGTCGAGACGAAGCAAACCGTTTGGTGTGTTAGCCTCGCGTACCATCGGAGATATTTGGGACGGAATCAAAGGCGTAGGAGGGAAAAGCGGTTTGGAATTAGGCTACGACTCCCTGCTGAACGGCAAATCGGGCGAAGTGACACTGCGATGGGTGGAAGGCCGGTTCAAAGGCGTTCCACTAAAAGACCCCGTCCCCGGTAAAGACATTATCTCGACCATCAACGTCGATTTTCAAGGCATAGTGGAAAATGCGTTAATGGATAAACTGAAAGAGCTGGACGCCGAATCGGGCACTGCGGTGGTGATGGAGGTGAAAACCGGCGAAGTGATGGCAATTGCCAATCTAACGAGAATCAAAGAAGGGGCATGGGACGAATCGTTGAACTATGCCTTGTCCGACATGAGTGAACCCGGATCTACCTTTAAGGTGGCTTCCATGATGGTCGCTTTAGACGACAGCCTCGTTCATCCCTCCGATCCGGTGGATGTCGGGAACGGTAAATTCGAATATGCAGGACTCCAGTTGCTGGATCATAATGCCAACCGCGGTGGATACGGAAAGATCACTGCTGAAAAAGCCATCTGGTTTTCATCGAATATCGGGGTAGCTAAACTTATCTTGAAAGCCTACGAAAAGAATCCGGAAAAATACGTCGATGGACTCTACCGGATAGGATTCAATAAAGACTTGCATCTTGAAATCCCGGGCTATGGAAGAGCCAAAATCAGTAATCCGAAAGATTCTCCGAAGAGCTGGTCAAAATCTACATTGCCTTGGATGTCATTTGGGTACAACACCCAAATACCGCCAATCTACACCTTGGCTTTTTTCAATGCCATCGCCAACGACGGCACGATGATCAAACCCATTTTCGTAAAAGAAATCAAGGATGCAAATAGAATCGAAAAGAAAACGACCGAAATCATCAATCCTCACATTTGCTCAGACAATACGTTGACTATTATTCGGGGAATGTTGGACAGCGTAGTCAATCATCCCTCCGGAACCGGCAAGCCGGCCCGTTCGGATTTGGTGCGGATTGCAGGGAAAACAGGGACCGCGCAACTATCGCAAGGGGCCGCGGGATATAAAGCCGGAGGAATATCGCATCAGGTATCCTTCTGCGGGTATTTCCCGGCCAATGACCCTAAATACTCCTGCATTGTCGTGATCCGCCGTCCGCGTAACGGAAACGCTTCCGGCGGATACATGAGCGGCGCGGTTTTCAAGCGCATCGCCGAGGCGATCTACTCACGGGAAACGGTTGTGAAACCTATCCTTCTTAACAAAGAAAGTGAGGCAAACAGGGAGGTGCCTAAAGTAAAAGGCGGCCTTTCGGATGGATCAAAGTATGTGTTGAATAAACTCAAAATTAATTACACCGACAGCTTGAAAGGGAAATGGAGTAGCGTTCAATGGAGTAATAACCGTCTGCTACTCAAAGAAGAGACGCTCAAAAACAATGTGGTGCCCTACGTTATAGGGATGAGCGCCAAAGACGCCGTTTTCGCTTTGGAAAACAGCGGCTTGCAAGTAAATTTGCTTGGAAGGGGCGAAGTGTACGCTCAAACGTTGAATGCCGGAACACCGGCGTCGCGCGGACAAACAATCACTATTCAACTCCGATAGCACAATGGAACTGAAGGAACTTCTTTACACATCGGAGGTGCTGGAAATAGTGGGGAATCACGAAATAGCCATTGAAGGCATCCACAGCGATTCGCGAAAAATAGCTGCGGGATTCCTTTTCATTGCTGTTCCCGGAACGAAAGCCGATGGTCATTCGTTCATCGAAACAGCCATTGAAAGAGGAGCGAAAGCCGTTGTTTGCCAATCATTGCCGGAAAATCCGACCGGAGAAGTGACCTATATTCGGGTCAAGGACTGCACTGAAACGCTGGGACGGATCGCTTCCGCTTGGAATGGCGAACCTTCGAAAAAACTCACTTTGGTGGGGGTAACCGGAACGAACGGGAAAACGACCATCGCTACGCTGCTGTATCGAATGTTCCGAAAATTGGGATATAAAGCCGGTTTATTATCTACCGTCTGTAACTACATTAACGAACGGGAGTTGCCATCGGCTTTCACTACGCCCGACGCCATTGAATTGAACGCGTTGCTGGCGCAAATGGTGGAAGCCGGTTGCGACTATGTGTTTATGGAAGTCAGTTCGCATGCGGTGGTTCAAAAGCGGATTGCCGGACTGCAATTCAAAGGGGGCATTTTCACCAATCTCACGCGCGACCACTTGGATTATCATCCGACGTTTGAAGCGTACAGGGATGCCAAAAAGGCATTCTTCGACGGATTGCCTGCCGGCGCTTTCGCGTTGACCAATAAGGATGATAAGAACGGAATGTTTATGCTCCAAAATACGAAGGCGAACAAACAGACCTATTCCCTTTTATCGCTGGCCAATTTCAAGGGCAAAATCAGGGAAGCGCATTTTGATGGAACGGAAATGAGTATCAACGGAAAAGAAATTACGACTTCGTTCGTTGGAAAATTCAATGCCTCCAATCTTTTAGCGGTGTATGGAACCACAGTCCTCCTGGGGCAGGATGCCGATGAAGCGTTGCTGATACTGAGCACGCTCCGTTCTGTCGCCGGACGGTTTCAAACGTTCCGTTCACCCGAAGGATACACGGCCATTGTAGATTACGCTCATACGCCCGATGCTCTGACCAATGTGCTGAATGCCATCCGGGAAGTTTTATTGGGAAAAGGAAGGGTAATCACAGTGGTAGGTTGCGGAGGAAACCGCGACAAAGGAAAACGCCCCATGATGGCGAAAGAAGCAGCCCGTTTGAGCGATTATGTGATTCTTACCTCCGACAATCCCCGCTTTGAAGAGCCGGAAGACATCATTCGCGATATGGAAGAAGGTGTGACGGATGTCTCTCCCAGAAAATTACTGAAAATAACCGATCGGAAAGAAGCCATCCGCACAGCTTGCCTGCTGGCCCGGACAGGTGATGTCGTACTGATTGCAGGGAAAGGACATGAAGACTATCAAGACGTGAAAGGAATCAAATATCCTTTCGACGACAGGGAAATCGTAACGACTATTTTTAACGAAAACAGATAAACGCCATGTTGTATTATTTATTTAATTACCTCGATCAATTCAATATTCCCGGAGCAGGAATGTTTCGATACATCTCGTTCCGTTCGGCAATGGCATTGATTTTTGCATTAATAATATCAACAATCATTGGACGGCGAATCATCGAATTTCTGAAACGCAAGCAGATTGGAGAGTTAGTGCGCGATCTGGGTCTGGAAGGCGAAACGAAAAAAGCGGGAACACCTACGATGGGAGGCGTGATCATTATCATTTCCATCATCCTGCCGGTATTGCTTTTCTGTAAAATAGCCGATGTTTACACGATCCTTATGCTGATTACAACCGTATGGCTGGGAGTCGTTGGGTTTTTAGACGATTACATCAAGGTATTCAAAAAGAATAAAAAGGGATTGAAGGGACGGTTCAAAATCGTAGGTCAAGTCGGTTTGGGCTTGATTGTAGGGCTGACGCTCTATTTAAGCCCTACGGCTGTGATGCACGAAAACGTGGAAATACGGAAAAATGGAGTGATTACGGAAATAAAGTACAGTCCCGAAGTAAAATCAACGCAAACCACAATCCCGTTTTTCAAAAACAACAATTTGGATTATCGCAGCTTGGTCTCTTTTATGCCCAGCCGTCGCACGGCAGCTACGTGGATTATTTTTGTGATTATTACGATTTTTATCGTCAGCGCTGTGTCCAACGGGAGTAATTTAACAGACGGACTCGACGGGCTTGCGGCAGGAAGTTCGGCCATCATCGGCGTTGCTTTAGGTATTTTGGCCTACGTGTCGAGTAACATCAAGTATGCGGCTTACCTTAATATTATGTATATTCCGGGATGCGGAGAACTGTCGGTCTTCGCCGCTGCATTCATCGGTGCAACCATCGGTTTTCTTTGGTATAACGCGCATCCTGCAGAAGTCTTTATGGGCGACGAAGGCTCGTTGACTCTTGGAGGAATTATCGCCGTTTTCGCCATCATCATCCACAAAGAATTGCTATTGCCTATTCTGTGCGGAGTGTTTTTTACGGAAAGCGTTTCGGTCATGCTTCAGGTCGGTTATTTCAAATATACAAAGAAAAAATACGGTGTTGGAAAAAGGGTTTTCAAAATGACTCCCTTGCATCATCACTTTCAAAAGCCTGGAAATGCAGGGATTGATGCGATCATTCAACGACCGCTGGCAGCCATTCCCGAATCCAAGTTAGTCGTTCGGTTCTGGTTGATAGGTATCATTTTGGCGGCATTGGCAATTGCGACGCTGAAGATGAGATAATTGAGAATTGAGAATTGAGAATTGAGAATTGAGAATTAATGGAAAGTAGAAATAACACAAATATCCTTTGTCATCCGGCAATGAACAATCATCGCCGCATCGTCGTTCTTGGAGGAGGCGAAAGCGGTGCGGGTGCAGCCGTGCTGGCAAAAAAGCAGGGATTCGATGTTTTTGTTTCCGATTTATCAACGATACAGGCTTCCTACAAAGAACTGTTGGATAAATACCGGATTTCTTACGAAGAAAACCATCATTCGGAAGACTTGATTCTGAATGCCTCGGAGGTAATCAAAAGTCCGGGTATTCCCGATAAAGCGCCCATTGTTCGTAAACTGCATGAACAGGAAATTCCGGTCATCTCTGAAATTGAATTTGCCGGTCGATACACTCAAGCAAAAACCATTTGTATCACAGGAAGTAATGGGAAAACCACCACCACGATGCTCATCCATCACATCCTGAAAAACGCGGGATTGAACGTTGGACTGGCAGGCAATGTAGGGCATAGTTTTGCCTTACAAGTGGCAGAAGCGGATTTTGATTATTACGTGATTGAACTAAGTAGCTTCCAATTAGACGGAATGTATGAATTCAAGGCGGATATTGCGGTTCTACTGAATATAACACCCGATCACCTGGATCGTTACAATTACGAAATGCAGAACTATGTGGATGCGAAGATGCGGATCATTCAAAATCAGAAGGCAAAAGAGGCTTTTATCTTCTGGAACGATGACCCGATCATCCGTAAAGAAATTGAAAAAAGGCAACCGGAAGTCAGCATCTATCCGTTTGCCTTGAAAAAAGGAAAGGGCGTAATGGCTTATACTGAAAATAAACAAATTATTATAGAAACTCCTAAAAGTATTTTTACTATGGAAGAAAACCTTTTGGCATTGACCGGCGAACATAATTTGCACAATTCGTTGGCAGCCGGCATTGCATCCAAATTAATGGATATAAAAAACGATGATATCCGCCAATCGTTAAGCAGTTTCAAAGGCGTCGAGCATCGTATGGAAAAAGTAGCCCGCGTAAGAGGCGTCGAATACATCAATGATTCGAAAGCGACGAATGTCAATTCAACCTGGTATGCTCTGCAAACCATGAGAACGCCGGTTGTATTGATTCTGGGCGGAACCGATAAAGGAAACGATTACCGGTCAATCGAGACCTTAGTAAAAGATAAATGTCGTGCGCTGATCTATTTAGGTATGGACAATGCCAAATTGCATGAATTCTTTGATGCGAAAGTCGAACAAACGACCGATGCCCGTTCAATGCAGGAGGCCGTATTGAAAGCGTATGAAGTGGCTGAAAAAGGCGATACGGTGTTACTCTCTCCCTGTTGCGCCAGCTTCGATTTATTCATAAACTACGAAGACCGGGGTAAACAATTCAAAAGTTATGTACGAAATCTTTAATTTTAATTATTATGAGTATGATGGATTTTGCAAATATCAAACTTAGAGGCGACAAGGTGATATGGATGATATTCCTGTTTCTTTGCCTGATTTCTATCGTTGAAGTCTATAGCGCCTCCAGTATGCTGACATTCCGGACGAATTACTGGCTGCCGATTTTGAAACATACGGCGAGCTTATTGATTGGCGGAATCATTATTTATTATGTTCACCGCATGAATCCCAAACATTTCTGGATTTTCGCGGCCATACTTCCTGTGGTTTGGTGTTTGCTGTTAATAACGCAGATCATGGGTCACACCATCAACGGTGCAAACCGGTTTTTATTCGGGTTTCAACCGTCGGAAGTAGCTAAATTGTCCTTAATAGCTTGTGTCGCTTATTTTTTAAGCCTCCCAAAGGAAACTCTGTCGGAAAGTTTGAGTTTCAAATGGATATGGGCTCTTACCATTGTAACATGCGTCCTTATTCTGAAAAACAACTTCTCAACGGGAGCGCTATTGTATGGCGTAGTCGCCATTATGATGTTTATCGGACAGATTTCATTCAAAAGAATGAGCGTATTTTCCTTAGTCACGCTTGTCGCCACCGCCCTTCTATTCGCATTTATTTTGGCTTTTCCCCAAAAATCAAAAGAATTAGGAATTAGCAGAGGCCACATGTGGAACGATCGAATTAAGAATTACAATGAACAGCCGGATGTACGAAAAGGAAATTATATTGTTAACGACGATAATTTTCAAACAACACAAGCCAAAATAGCCGTCGCACAGGGAGGCATCATTGGAAAAATGCCTGGAAACGGTAATCAGAGGGATTTCTTGCCTCAGGCCTATTCCGATTTCATTTATGCCATCATCATTGAAGAAATGGGTATTATCGGCGGAATTGTTGTGCTCGCGCTCTATGTGTTTTTGTTTATACGGGCGGGAACCATTGCAAGACGATGTGAGGACTTGTTTTCTAAATACTTAGTTATGGGTTGCGCTACAATGATATCTCTGCAGGCGCTGGTCAATATGGCTGTTTCTGTCGGTTTGATACCGGTAACCGGGCAACCATTGCCTTTAGTCAGCCGGGGGGGAAGCTCCATTCTGATCACCTGCATCTATGTCGGAATTATATTAAATGTCAGCCGGTTTGAAAATTCGATAGCCGTTGAGCAAGATGTCGAAATGGAGGAAGATTTTGAAGGAGAAAACCTGCTGGACGATGACGAAGACGATGCCTGGGATGTTCAACCTGCTTATTAACGAAGAAAAAGAACGATGCAACCATTAAAAGTAATCATTAGCGGAGGAGGCACCGGGGGACATATTTTCCCGGCGCTTTCCATCGCCGATGCCATCAGAGAGCGTTACCCTTCGGCTGAAATACTGTTTGTCGGAGCAGAGAACCGGATGGAAATGGAGCGTGTTCCGGCAGCCGGCTATGCTATTGTCGGCTTACCTGTTGCAGGATTCAATCGGAAAAATTTACTGAAAAATATCACCGTCCTGTTTCGGTTGCTCCAAAGTTTACGCAAGGCAAAGAAGATCGTGAAAGACTTCCGGCCGCAACTTGTAATCGGAGTAGGCGGATATGCCAGCGGACCCACGTTGAGAGCGGCTAACAGTCTGAGGATTCCAACCTTGCTCCAGGAACAAAACTCGTATGCAGGGGTAACCAACAAACTGTTAGCTAAAAAAGCGACAACGATTTGCGTCGCTTATGAAGGGATGGAACGGTTTTTCCCTAAAACAAAACTGGTTCTGACGGGTATTCCCCTCCGCCGGGATTTGGAATGCACGGAGGCCAAACGAAAAGAAGCCTGCGCCTGTTTCAATTGCGATCCCCATAAAAAAACCGTTTTAGTGTTGGGAGGAAGCCTGGGCGCAGGAACGATCAATAAGAGTATGGTTTCGGCCTTATCGCTGATCGAAAAAGAGGATGTCCAATTCATTTGGCAATCAGGAAACTATTACTATTCCGATTCGAAAGAAAAGTTACACCATTTTCCGCAGGCGCCCGTTCATTTGACGCCGTTCATATCAAGAATGGATTTAGCGTATTCCATAGCGGATTTGATTGTTTCGAGAGCAGGAGCAGGCTCTATCGCCGAATTTTGTATCGTGGGCAAGCCGGTCATTTTAATACCGTCCCCAAATGTGGCGGAAGATCACCAAACCAAAAATGCGGAAGCCTTAGTCCAAAAGGGTGCAGCAGTGCTCATTCCCGACTGCGATGCGGTGAAAAATTTAGGCAGGCAGGCGCTGGAAATTATTCACGACGACCGGCGACTGAAAGAATTAAGCGATCACATTCAAAAATTAGCTCTGCCTGATGCGGCAACCAAAATTTTGGATGAAGTCGATGCCATTCTTGACCACTCATTCCCGGATGTCCATTTCCAGAAATCGATTGCCCGTTACCGGGCAGTTTATTTTGTTGGCGCCGGAGGCATCGGCATGAGCGCTTTGGTACGTTACTTCCTGTTTCACGGGAAAAAAGTCGGAGGTTACGACCGGATTGAATCGGCGTTAACCAAACAATTGAATAGCGAAGGAGCGGAAATTCATTACGACGACAGTGTTGATTGGATTCCGGAACGATACAAAGACCCCAAAAATACGTTAATCATCTTCACACCGGCTGTTCCGGAAGAGCATTCCGAATTAACTTACTTTCGGGAAAAAGATTTCTACATTCTCAAAAGAGCGCAGGCATTGGGCGAAATCACCCGTAGCACCCGAGGACTATGCGTTGCCGGAACTCATGGAAAAACAACCATTTCAAGTATGATAGCCCACATTCTGAAGCAATCGTCGATCGATTGCAATGCGTTTTTGGGCGGAATACTGAAAAACTACAACAGCAATCTGTTGGTATCCGCACAAAGCGACTTGACGGTGATCGAAGCCGACGAATACGATCGCTCGTTTCATTGGCTCAGTCCTTACATGGCAGTAATCAGCTCGGTAGCTCCCGACCATCTGGACATATATAAAACAGAGAGTGCGTACAGGGAAAGTTTCTGTCATTTTGCCTCATGCATCCGCGAAAACGGCGTTTTACTGATGGAAGCAAGCGTCGATATCGAACCGGAATTAAAAAAAGGCGTGCGATTGTATCGCTATGCCACCGATAAAGGCGATTTTCATGCAACCCATATTCGAACAGGGAACGGAGAAATCATTTTCGATTTGGTCACTCCCGAACGGGTGATCCCCGATATTCCTTTGGGTGTCCCCGTGAAAATTAATATCTTGAATGGTATAGCTGCTTTGGCTATCGCTTTCCTGAATGGCGCTTCAGACAATGAACTGAGGAACGGACTGGCTTCTTTCAGGGGAGCTAAGCGGCGTTTCGATTTTCATATCAAGCGCGACGACTGCGTGCTGATCGACGATTATGCGCATCATCCGGAAGAACTGGCTGCCAGCATTTCTTCCGTCAAAGAATTGTATCCCGGCAAAAAACTCACGGTGATCTTTCAGCCGCATCTATATACCCGTACCCGCGATTTTTATCGTGAATTTGCTGAATCGCTATCCGTTGCCGACGAAGTTATTTTGATTCCTATCTACCCTGCCCGGGAAGACCCTATCCCGGAAGTTTCGTCGGATATGATTTTGAATCTCGTGACTGCACCTGAAAAACAGTTGTACTCGAAAGAAGAATTATTGGAAGTAATACGTAAAGAAAAACGTGAACTCTTGTTAGTTGCCGGCGCCGGCGACATCGAACTTTTAGTTGAACCTCTAAAAAACAGTTTATATGTTTAAAAAAATAGCACTTATTACAGCTGTGATACTGATACTGGCGTATCTGTTGTTTGCTCTGTTTTTCGTCAATTCCCATGCAAAAAACAATTCAATCACTTGTAAGGAATTACGAATAGACGTAGTTGACACATTGGATCGGAACTATTTGACCGAAAAAGATATCATAAACACTATCGCCAAAGCCGGATTATCGCCGGTAGGAAAAGATTTATCAACCGTCAGTACGGCTGCCATTGAAAAGAAATTGGGAGAAAACCGGTTATTCAAACGGGTAGAATGTTACAAAACGATGGACGGTACCGTACGAATCAAAGCGTATCAACGAGTACCTCTCTTACGTGTTTTTTCTATGAAAGAAAGTTACTATTTAGACACGGAAGATGAAAAAATGCCCGTACCGAACAATTATGCCGCGTATGTACCTCTTGCCAGCGGATACATTGAAGACGAGTTTGCAAGAAAACAGTTGTATGAATTTGCCCTGTTCCTGCAGCAAGATAAATTTTGGAATTCGCAGATAAAGCAAATTTATGTCGCTTCCAACGGCGATGTCGAATTGACACCCGCCGTTGGTGATCATCAGATTATTTTAGGCAATCTGGATGACTATAAAGAAAATCTGGAAAAATTACGCATTTTTTACGACAAAGGATTGAGTAGAGTCGGATGGAACAAGTATTCGATTATCAATTTGAAATACAAAAACCAAGTGGTTTGTACAAAGAGAGACACCTGATTTCCTGCAAGGGAAATGGCTAAGAGATAAAGAATAGAAACAATATAAAATACAGGAAAAATGAGACAGATAATTGCAGCATTGGATTTGGGCAGTTCCAAATTGATTGCTCTCATTGCGCAGAAAGATTATTCCGGCAAAATTTCGGTCTTGCATACCGAAACTTTTGTTTCAAAAGATATCATCAAGAGAGGTTGTATCTATAATTTGGATGAGACATACAACCGGGTTTCAAAGCTTTTTGCAAAACTGAACAGTGAACCTGATGTCAGGCAAGTAGAAAAAATGTATGTAGGCATCGGCGCGCAGTCGCTATATACGTATCCGTACAATGTAAAAAAGTCCATTGAAGGCGGAGTAATAACCCAGCAACTGTTAGATTCGCTGAAAGAAGAAGCGCTCCGTTATAAACCGGAATTTGAAAACAATTTAGGCATTTGTTCGTATGAATACTATGCCGACGGGCATCTGGTAGCCAACCCTAAAGGAACAGTGGCTTCCCTCATTGATGCGAGGTTCCTCTTAGTTATAGGAAATCCTTCCCTGAAAAGAAATTTGGAAACTGTGTTCAATGATAAAAAAATTCCCGTTGCAGGCTTTTTTATTTCGCCTTTGGCAACTGCCGAAGCAGTTCTGACTCCAAAGGAAAAAGAATCGGGATGCGCTTTAATCGAATTCGGAGAAGGGATTACCTATATTTCGATCTATAAAAACAAGGCGTTGAAATACATGGTAGCTATTCCCTTAGGCGGATTGGCGATTACAAAGGATATCCGCGTCTTGAATGTGACACAAGAGGAAGCTGAAATTCTGAAAATAAAATACGGAAGCGCTATCGACGATTCGGAAGACAACAGCGAAGTTCCTATAACAGAAGGACAGAGCTCGGCAAGGAAAATAAAATTACGCGAACTGAACACAATCATTGAAGGTCGCTTGGCCGAAATTGTCGCGAACATTAACTATCATATTCAAGCTTCGCAATATTCCCATGACCTGGATGCAGGAATCGTAATCACAGGCGGAGGGGCGCAACTCCGGGATTTGCCCCAATACATCAGTAATCATACCGGGAAAGAAGTTCGCTTGGCAAAAGCAAAAGTGTGGGAAAATCAGACAGAAACCTATCTTTCACCTTCCAATTCATGTGTGGCGGGATTGGTGATTCTGGGAAAAGAAAACTGTGTGAAAGAAACTATACCCAAGGAAAAAGAAGTTGAAGAAACAACCACTCCTTTTGTCGAATTTAAAGAGGAAGGAAAAGTGACAGGAAAAGAAACGGGAAAAAAGTCGGAGAACCCGGTCAATCCAAACCCCAATCCTGTTGGTACTCAAGGTATCGGGGGGATACTAAAAAATTTTCTTGGTCAAGGAGTGAAAAGAGGGACGGAGATGGTCAATAAAGGAAGCGCCTCTATTTTCACGGATGAACATTTTGATACTCCTCCGGTTGAAAAAAAGACACCCACCGTTCGGAATAAGGATAAAAAAATAAGGATTATAAAACAAACAGACAATAGATTATGGTAAATTTGGATTTAATAAAATTTGATTATCCGACCAAGGCGCCCACGATCCTCAAAGCGTTGGGTGTAGGCGGCGGTGGCGGAAATGCCGTAACGCAGATGTATAATGAAGATATCCAGGATGTTAATTTTGTGCTCTGCAATACGGATAGACAAGCGCTGAGTAAAAGTCCGGTTCCGAATCAAGTGCAAATAGGTCCCGGATTAGGAGCCGGTGGAAACCCCGAAGTAGCGCGGCAACTTGCCGAAGAAAATATAGAAAAAATCAAACATATTTTCGACGACGAAACTGAAATGGTATTTATTACTGCCGGTATGGGGGGTGGTACAGGTACCGGAGCCTCTCCGGTGGTGGCAAGAGTAGCCAGAGAATTAGGCATCCTGACGATTGGAATAGTTACGATCCCTTTCATGTTTGAGGATTCATTCAAGATTGTCCAAGCTTTAAAAGGAGTGGAGGCAATTAAAAAAAACGTCGATGCGCTATTGGTTATCAACAATGAACGGCTGCGTGACGTTTATTCCAAACTGTCGTTGCTGGATGCTTTCAAAAAAGCCGACGACACATTGACCATCGCCGTCCGGAGTATTTCGGAAATTATCACCGTTCCGGGATTAATCAACTTGGATTTTGCCGACGTAAAAACTGTCCTGCAAAACGGTGGCGTCGCCATTATGAGCTACGGACTGGGGAAAGGCGATAATCGCGTCTCCAAAGCCATTGATAATGCTTTGAATTCGCCTCTTATAAATAACAACGATATTTTTAAAGCGAAAAAAATCTTATTCAACATCCTGTTTAGCTCTCAAGACCCTTTAATGATTGAAGAACTTACCGAGATTCACAATTTCATGGCAAAGTTCAGTTACAAGATTCAACTGATTTGGGGAACCGCCGTTGACGAAAGTTTGGGTGATAACGTAAAATTTGTTATTTTAGCTTCCGGATACGCTATTGAAAACATTATTTCGATGACCGAATCCATCAAAGATGAACACAGAGTACTCGATGAGAAAGGGCTATGGGTAAGACCGGATATAGATAAGAAGGATGAGGATGAGGATGAGGATGACCGGTTGAAATACGAGGCGGAGTTAATTAAAAAGTACTACGGAGAAGAAGCTTTACGCCAGATCGGGCAAGTTTCCCGCCCACTCCCGTTCATTTTCAAAATCGACAGTATCGATAACAGCGATACGATTGAAGTCGTCATCAATAACCCTGCATTCAACCGGAGCCACCGAGTCTCACTCGAAATTGCGAACAAAGCCGAAGCGCGAAAAAAAATACCGGAAGAACCGGCAGCGTAATTGTGACCAATCAATCCAGCTTGAGGACAGCCAAAAAAGCTTTTTGAGGCACCTCCACACTACCGATTTGCTTCATGCGCTTTTTGCCTTCCTTCTGCTTTTCAAGCAGTTTACGCTTGCGGGTAATATCGCCGCCGTAGCATTTAGCCGTCACATCTTTGCGAACGGCTTTTACGGTTTCGCGGGCAATGATTTTTGCCCCGATAGCCGCTTGTACTGCTACGTCGAATTGCTGGCGGGGAATCAATTCTTTCAATTTCTCACACATTCGCCGGCCAAAAGTGGCTGCATTATCCACGTGGGTCAACGTAGACAGCGCATCCACCGCTTCCCCATTCAAAAGAATGTCTAATTTGACCAATTTTGAAGGGCGGTAATCGTGAATATGATAATCAAACGATGCGTACCCTTTCGATATGCTTTTCAGTTTGTCATAGAAATCAATCACTATTTCACCTAAAGGTAAATCGTAAATGATTTCTATTCGATCGCCGGAGATATAATCTTGCCGTACCAACGTCCCGCGTTTTCCTAAGCAAAGGGTCATAATCGGCCCGATATACGTAGTATTTGTGATGACGGACGCCCGTATAAAAGGTTCTTCAATATGGTCGATTAATGTAGGATCGGGCAATCCTGCCGGGTTATGCACATCAATGCTGTTCCCCTGTTTATCATAAACAATATACGAAACATTGGGAACCGTGGTGATGACATCCATGTTGAATTCCCGGTCGAGGCGCTCCTGGATTATTTCCATGTGAAGCAGCCCTAAAAAGCCGCAGCGGAAACCGAATCCGAGCGCCACCGACGATTCCGGCTGAAACGTCAGCGAAGCATCATTCAACTGTAGCTTTTCGAGCGAGGATCGTAAGTTCTCAAAATCTTCACTGTCGATCGGATATACTCCGGCAAACACCATGGGCTTCACTTCTTCGAACCCTGCGATGGCTTTGCTGCACGGACGTTTGATATGGGTGATCGTATCGCCTACTTTTACTTCTTTCGAAGCTTTAATACCCGAAATAATGTATCCCACATCGCCGCAACGGACTTCTTCCCGAGGCGACATTTCCAGCTTCAGTATGCCTACTTCATCGGCTTCGTATTCTTTTCCGGTAGCAACAAATTTCACCAGGTCGCCTTTCCGAATCGAGCCGTTGACAATTTTATAATAGGCAATAATTCCACGGAAGGCGTTGAAAACAGAATCGAAGATTAAGGCCTGCAAGGGAGCTTCGGGATCACCTTCCGGCGCCGGAATTCGTTCGACAACAGCATCCAATAGCGCAAGCACTCCTTCGCCGGTCTTTCCGCTGGCACGAAGAATATCTTTCCGGTCGCAACCCAATAATTCAATGATCTGGTCTTCCGTTTCTTCGGTCATCGCTGCCGGTAAATCGATCTTATTGACCACCGGAATGACCTCCAAATCATGTTCCAAAGCCATGTACAAATTGGAAATCGTTTGAGCCTGTATTCCCTGGGAAGCATCGACAATCAACAGCGCCCCTTCGCAGGCAGCAATGGAGCGCGATACTTCATACGAGAAATCGACATGCCCCGGCGTATCGATTAAGTTCAAGACATACGCTTCCCCTTTATAAGAGTATTGCATTTGAATGGCATGGCTCTTGATGGTAATTCCCCGCTCGCGCTCCAGATCCATATTATCCAGAATCTGCGCTTGCATTTCTTTGCCTTCTACGGTCTGAGTATATTCCAATAAACGATCGGCCAGGGTACTTTTGCCATGATCGATGTGAGCTATGATACAAAAATTTCGGATATTTTTCATTTATATAAAAACGCACTGATATTCCAGTGCAAAGATACTCAATTCTTTTTAAAACAAAAAGATCCACTTCGCAATGGATCTTTTTATTCAGTTTTTAATAGGCATTAGTCGTTTAAGGCAAAAAGATTGTTTTAGGTTATCGACTACAAAGAAATATGTTTTTTTTCATTTGACCAAATAAAAAATATAGTTATATAACATATTTTTAAAAGTTTTTAGATTCCATTTCGCCTTAAACATAAATATCTATTTGGTTTATATGCTAATACATTTTTTCATTTTTTTACTTTTGCTAAAAAAATATTTAAATTATTTTAGTAATCCGCTCAATTTTTCTTTCAAAGCATCCATATCCAAGCCTCTTTCAATGATAGTTCCTTCCGGATTAATTAAAATGGAGAGCGGAATAAATTGCACGGCATACAGTTTAGCGCCTTGTGAATTCCAGAAATCACAATCCGACATTTGTGGCCAGGAAATTTTCAAATCCGCTATTCCTTTTATCCAGGCATCCTTTTCCTTATCTAAAGAATAGCCTACAATTTCAAAGTTCTTATCCTTATTCGCTGCATACAATTTAACCAATTCCGGCATTTCTTTCCGGCAATCGGGACACCAGGAAGCCCAGAAGTCCAACAGTATGTATTTCCCTTTCCCAACATAACTTGCCAATTCAACCGTATTCCCTTGGGGATCTTTGGCTACAATATTGGTATAAGGGTTTCCGGGAAGGGAACTTTTCATTCGGAATAACCGGTCGGCCGCATATCTAAAAGCACCGGTTTCTTCAAAAACGGAATCGGTAACCGACCGCACAACCATTTCCAACTGGTCGGCATTCAAGCGGCGTGTCCACCGGCTTTCGGCGAAAATTTTCTGAGCAAAAGCCGTATTGATGTTGTTCTTGTAAAAATCGGCATAAACGGCTTTCGCTTTTTCGAATAAAGCATCCGCTTCTTTTTCCGAAGAGGCTTTCGCTTCTCCCGTTAACGTTCCTGCCTTTACGTCCTGTTCATATTTATCAACAAATGCGTTATACGCCTCTTCGGCCGCTACGCAAGCTTGATAATCTTTCTCCGGATTTTGAGCTTTACAAGGGATAGACAGTAAAACTACACTAAGTAAATAGATTAAATTTTTCATACATTTTATATTTTATGTGTTGTTTTCGCTTCTTTCTCCGCCATTAACTGAGCATACGACTTGCTGGTTGTTACAATATACACTCCGAGAAAAACGAGTGCCGTTGCGCCTCCCTTTACCCAGCCGAATCGATCCATCCCAAGCGCTACGGCTACAAGAGATGATACAACCGGTTGTATGTAATTATACATGCTGACTATGGTCGGACGTAAAAATTTCTGCCCTATGGGAATAAGCAAATAGGCAAAAAATGTAGCAAGAGCTACTACATAAATAATTTGCAAATATATATTGAATGGTACTGCGGAGTAATTAACCGCAACAATGTCTTTCCAGCAGAAAGGCAAGCCGCATACCGTAGCAAACAAAAACATCCATTTCATTACGGTTACAGCGTTGTATCTTAAAATAACTTTTTTGAAGGCAGACAAATAAATAGCAAAAGAGAATGTGCTGATTAGACATAATATACTTCCGCCGAGCGTCACATGATGCTGATCGGTCGCATTGACGTTGCGTATCAGCAATAAGGCTCCCGCCGCTCCAATCAATACACCCATCGCTTTTTTCCAGGTAACAGGCTCTCTAAGGAAAAAAGCAGCCAAGAGCATAGTCATCATTGGCGCGGTAGTGGTTATAACCGCTGCATTGATAGGCGATGTATGCGACAGTCCAACGATAAAAGTAGCCTGATTGATGAAAATGCCAAAGAGAGAAGCTCCAAAAAGCAATAATAAATCTCGAAAAGGAACCGGATCCTTTTTCGTAAACAGTGATAACGTCCAAAAAAGCGCCGCCGCTCCTCCGAACCGGTAAAACGTTACAGCTAAAGCAGAGAAAAATTCTTCATGCTCAAGAACGTTCTTGGCGATTGGCGTATTCAGTCCAAAAATAATATAGGCTACAAACAGCGCTGCATGCCCTTTGAAATTTCGATCTTGCATACCGGTTTTTGGCTGCAAAGGTAATCAAACCTTTGCAATTCGAGAATGGAGGCAGGAAATTTTTTTTATCAAAGCGCTACAGACGCTATTTTGCGAATTTCGGCAAGGCGTTCGGAAAATGATTTGTCTTGATTCGCTGAAAATAGTTTCAATGTTGCTCTTTCTCTATTTTCAAATTATTCAACGCTTGTATTTCTATTTCCAAGCTATCTATATTGATATTTATTTGTTGTATGTCCTTTGTCTGCTTTATGAGGTCTTTCCATTCTCCGGAATTGAAATAGTCGCGTAGTCCCTCCATCTGCTTTTTAAATTCCTCCCATTCTTTCGTATCTATTGACGAAAATGCTGGTCGATCTTTCAAACTATCAGGGTTAAAAAAGCTCAACCCCAAATCATTCAGATTTAGTTTCACACTATCAACGACTATCCTGAAATATAACCAAGTAAAAGTACGATCTAAAATCATTCCCGCAAATACCGAACTATCCCCATTCAAAATCGTTCCATTTTTGTCATCACCAATAATAGTTGAGACTTTTACAGCGATTTTTTTTGTTAAACGGGAATCGCCTTCGTTCACAATGTCTCTTGTTTTGTCGTATGATTCCGCTTTACGTTTGCTTCTTTCCAAAGAATCATTTCGCAAAATAAGTTCCTTTTTTTCTGCTTTGGACAATTTTTCTTGTGCCTGAACATCCGGTTTGTTCTCCGGTTGTTTGGATTCTTCAAAAATTGTTGTACCTTCGCTGTCAATTAGCGAATCTTGCATCCGGACGGTTTCCGGGCGGGCAAAAGCTTGTAATAAAACTACCGCTAAAGGCGCAAACAGTAAAAGTTTGAGCCGCGCCCATCGATTTGATTTTCTTTTTAACATCATAGTAATTCTGCTTTTAATTTTAATTTTACTGTGATTAAAGCTGTTGGCAATAGCGTAGGACCTTGCGCCGACAGCTTTTTTTACTAACATTAATTGATATTTTGTTGCATCGATGCCATAATTAATCACTCCCCTATCCGCTTCATATTCGTGTACTTCCTGTAATTCCCTTTTCAGTAGCCAAGCCACGGGATTAAACCAGTGAAACAGAATAAAGAGTTCGGCAAACAGTAAATCCAGCGAATGCCGTTTGCGGACGTGTATGGATTCATGGGTGAGAATTTCATCGGGATTTTGCCGGTAATCGTTTTCATTCAATACGATATACTTTCTCCAGCTAAACGGGCAAATTTGCCGGGCAAGGCAAACAACCGTATATTCTTCTTTCCTTATTTTCGTTCCATTACGAATGATCCGTATCATTTTGAAAATAGAAACACACAGTGAAACCAGCGTTATGATAAAACCCGTAACATACAATATTGTAATTGTTTTTGCAATTGGGAACGAGGCGATAGAAGGAGATACGACCGTTTTTCCGTCCGGTTCAACCGATTGGGAAATCTCCACAGCAGATCGAATGGTAAAATATGGATCGGGATTGGCTTCTACATTTGACGTCTTTGGCGCTTCAAAGAAATTCTCTATTCTTGTAATCGGTTCCCGAATCGCGTTTGTGTGCGATACTTTAATCTCAATTGCCGGAAGAACAGCGCATACAATCATTCCTGCAAGTAATACGAACCGGTTGAAACGAAAAAAAGTTTCCCGACTTAACAACGCTTTGAAGAACAGATAAAAAAGTGTCAGGCAAAGCGTCGATTTGATCATATAAATCAGGAAATGTATCATCAGGGCTTTTGATTTTTAATTTGCCGGATCAGTGCCTGCAATTCTTCAATAGAAATGTTTTCTTCCTCTATCAGCGTAGATACCACCCGCGTATAGGAATTGTCGAAATAGCGCGAGACTACATTCTTCAGCGTTTTCCGGCTATATTCCTCTTCCGAAACAAGGGCATAATATTGATAGCTATTTCCAAACGCCGTATAGCCGATATATCCTTTTTCTTCCAATCCTCGGACAATCGTGGAAAGAGTGTTGTAATGCGGCTTGGGTTCATCGTATTCGTCGGTCAACTGACGAACGAAAAGAGGACCTTTTTTCCAAAAGAATCCCATAATTTCTTCTTCCTTTGCAGTAAGTCGATTCATGATTTTATAACTTTATCTGATTTATGAAGCAAAGGTAACTATAAAATTTAGTTTATCAACTACAAAATATAGTTATTAGAAATAATTAACGCAATTTAATAATCTTTATATAATCCTGCTTTGCAAAGAAGGTTTATTTTGCTAAAAAAACAAAATTAATTTTGTCAGGATTTCATTTTTTTGCACTTTTGCCGGAAAATTAGAGGAAAGATGAAATTTATACAAATCCTAACAAAGAGGCTGAATAAATTAATTCTCCAAACGATTATTTTCTTTTTGTACTTAATGTACGGGAATGTCTATGCACAGCATACAATCAGGGTATTAAACAAAGATAATAGGCAGGCGATTGCTTATGCCGATGTTTTTTTCCCCGACTTAAAAACAAGCACAGCAACCGACAAAGATGGTTATTTTCCGATAAACACGAAAAACGAAGCGGTTTTCGCTCAGATAACTTGCGTAGGATACGCCACTTTCCTTGAAACAATTATCATACAGAAAGACACAATCCTATACTTAGAGCCGTCGCATCAGGATTTACAGGAAGTCGTCATTTCGGGTAACCGTTCAAAATTGCAGGGCGAAAATGTTTTGGATGTAGAAAAAATAAGTCTGAAAAACAATCCTGAATTGCCTGGCATTTCTTTAGCGCAAAAATTAACGAATTTGGCGGGAATCAGTAATTTCAGTACGGGCGCCGGTATCGGGAAACCCGTTATTCGTGGGATGAGCGGTAATCGTATTGCCGTTTTCTCACAGGGGATTCGCATTGAAAATCAGCAATGGGGCGACGAACACGGGTTGGGCATTGATGAAAACGGCTACGAACAAGTTGAAATCATTAAAGGCCCCGCTTCGCTTTTGTATGGCAGCGACGCTTTGGGTGGTGTTGTCTATTTCACGGATGAGCGTTATGCAAAGGACAATAGCATGGAAGCAGTTGTTAACTCGGAATATCACAGCAATACCGGCGGTTGGCGAAATACCGGGGCTTTCAAAGTTTCTAAAAACCAGTGGCATGCTAATTTTTTTGGAGGATACGATACGTATGAAGATTATTCGGATGGAAACGGGAACGCTGTATACAACAGCCGCTTCCACACCGGAAACTTCAAAACGTCGTTGGGATATACCGGTGAAAAGTTTATTACTTCGTTGAAATACAGTTTTTTGAATGAACAATACGGGTTATCGGACAGTACTGAAGCCCTTTCCAATCCGTCAATCAGCAAACGGCAGCCCGATTATCCCTATCAGAATCTGACTACCCATTTAATCAGTTCTGAAAATACCATTCTTTTCGACAACGAAGCGAAATTGAAAGTCGATATCGGCTATATTTTCAATAACAGGAAAGAATTTGAATCGGCTACCGAAGACGGTCAAGCCAATTTGAACATGAATTTGGGAACGTTTTCCTACAATGCCCGCTGGTATTCACCGCAATGGAACAATCGCTGGTCGATTATTGCAGGCAGTCAGGGGATGTATCAAACAAATTCAAACAGGGGCGATGAGCATCTAATCCCTGACGCAGTTACCATTGATGCCGGCGTATTTGTCACGTCGGATTATTACTATACAAAGAAATCGTATGGACAAATAGGCGTGCGAGTCGATAACCGGCACATCAGCAGTCAACCGTATGGTAATGAAGGGGTAGATAACTATTTTCCGAAATTTTCAAAAGACTATACTGCATTTGTTTTTTCCACAGGCGTTTATCATCAATTAACAAAAGCATTGTCGTTGCGGGGCAATCTTTCTTCGGGCTATCGCGCGCCCACTATGTTTGAATTGCTAAGCAACGGAATCCATGAAGGAACCAACCGTTACGAAATCGGCAGTTCCGCATTGAAAATCGAAAACAGCTATCAAGCAGACCTTTCGTTGGATTACAAGACCCGTCATTTGGAATTATTTCTTAATCCGTATTTGAATTACATCCGTAATTTCATTTATCTGCAGCCTACGGGTGAAATCATTGAAAATTTTCCGGTTTATCATTATGTTCAGGACAATTCGTATCTGTATGGCGGAGAAGCCGGATTTCATTTTCATCCCCATCCTTGGGACTGGCTGCATTTCAGTGGGTCTTACAGCAGTACTTTCGGACAGGATACGAAACATAATCCTTTGCCTTTGATACCTTCACAAAAGGTGAATTTAACGGTTCGCGCCAGTTTTCCCGGGAAAAAAGCGCTGCAAACTTTTTCAGCTTTCATGCAAGAGGAGTATTCATTTGCCCAAAATTTAATTGCGCCATACGAAACGCCAACCCCCGCTTACAACTTAGTAAATTGGGGATTGACGTTTGATTTGAATCTCGACAAACAGAAGATTATATTTGACGTGATCGCTGAAAATATTTTCAATGAGGTCTATTACGATCCTCTTTCGCGCTATAAGCAATACGGAATTTACGACATGGGGCGAAACGTTACGTTGCGGTTAAGTTTGCCGTTTTGAAGAAAAATTTTTTTGTTTTCATAACTGAAATATTTTTAAACTTTGAATCTATTCTGCGGATAGGAGTATTATTCTAGAAAAGATCGAAAAACTCACAAAAGAAAATGAATATCTTCGTGCTAAAGTTCGCCAATTGGAAGAAACCATAGAAGAATAGCCGTACATGTTCTACCTATCCCTCATAAGAATACGCAGCAACAGGATAATTCTTATAGAAGCAAGCGGAAAGAAAAGTGGAGGTCAGCCAGGACATCAGGGTCACACGTTATTACAGGTAAAGCATTCCGATGAAATAATAACTTGAGTTCGGGATAAGAGATGGGGCTGTCTTAAAAGTCTTTCTACGATTATGTCATTGCGGGCTTGACCCGCAATCCCCTGATAATAAGTATTGTTTTTCAGGAGATCCCGCGTCAAGCGCGGGATGACAAGCTTTTGATACAGCCTCTTCATATCAATAGAAAATGAAGACGATACAATCTTCCATACACAGATTCTAAAGTTCCTCCTATCATGCAAATAGCGGTATCAATACATGTTTTGTCATTTTTTGCCTCATCCGGAATCTACATAAATTGTATTTATTAAAAAGATATCTTTTCGACCTTAAAACTCTATTTTGCTATTTCTTTGGCTTTTTTACTTTATTTTTGTTTTTCGACCAAGGCTATACCAAGACTATACCAAAGCTATACTAAGCTCTTTTCCGGGATATTTTTTGCCAAATATCATTTTGATAGTCTCAAATTCCAGACGTCCTGCTCCTGCCATTGAAAATGAATACGCATACCAATTCCCCTCGAAGATGTTGGGGCATAGAGACCGGAATAGCTATACAACAAGCAACTCCTCTTATCCCGAACTCAGGGTTAATAGATATCAACCTGGGTATGTGAATTTTGTCGTTATTTCTGTTTTACTTCTTCTCCCCAAAAATACTCCCGTATCGATGGTATTCGTAGGCAATACTTTGTTCCTTCAAATAATGCAGCAACTCTATCCGTCCCTCAACGAGCGGTTTCCGGTCGGCAATGTAGGTACCGAGTTGAGCCGCCTTTTGATAAATAGCATCCGATGCTTCGGAAGAAGTTACACGAATCCGTTCGTACTTTTCCATATCGTTGATAAACTCGGACTCTTCTTGAATGACTATTTTACTATAGGATAAACTTTTAACAGCCTTCCGTACGACGCCGAGATTCGGATTTCCCTCCGATATACTTACCGACAATGTGGTTTTTGCCGTATGGGCAGCCATCATCACTAAAAATATATCCGCCAAGTTGTCTTCTTCCTGTACGCGGAATCCCATCGTCTTCACCGGTAAATAGCGGAAAGTATTATCTTCACCGTAAATATGCGAGACATCTTTTTCCCGGGAAAATTCTTCTTCCCAAACTTTCTGATAATTAGGAAATGCAAAGTTCACCCGGTCTTTATCCTGTTCATCCGCAACCAGATTACTCAATGGGGTAGATTGTTCGGCTTCAAGAATCGGTTTTTCGGTAAACTCGACAAAACAAGAGACATAGTTTGGCCCTCCGGCTTTGATTCCACCTCCGAACGCAGAGCGTTTCATTCCTCCAAAAGGCTGACGGCGTACAATAGCGCCCGTTATTCCTCGATTGATATACAAGTTTCCTGCTTCAATGGTATTTTTCCAATAGGTTTGCTCTTCTTCATTCAAACTTTGCAAACCGGTTGTCAGCCCATATTCCGAAGAATTGGCATAAGCAATTCCCTGTTTCAAATCATCGATGCAAACAACGGACAAAAGCGGAGCAAACAACTCGGTTTTGAATGTATAGCTACCGGGTTTCACACCCCATTTGACGGTAGGTTTCAAAATATATTTCTTTTCATCTACAAATTCGGGAGGGACCAACCATGATTCACCTTCTTCAAGATTTTCAATGGCGTGAAATAATTTCTCGTTCCGATTGTCAATCATCGGGCCTACATAGTTCATCGTATCCCAAACGCTTCCTGTACGTAAGCTGGTAACAGCATCTTTCAGTTTTGATTGGAATGATTTATTTTCATACGTTTTTTTATCAACTAATAACAGTGAACAGGAGGAACATTTTTGTCCGGCATTACTGAACGCCGACGAAACAACATTCAAGATGGCATGATCCTGGTCGGCATGACCGGTAATAATTATCGCATTTTTGCCTCCGGTTTCCGCCGAAAGTGGTGTGCGTGGACTGTTTTCCAATAAGTGGAAAGCCGTATCGGTTCCTCCGGTTAATATCACGTGCTTGATGGCAGGATGCGCCGTCAGATAATCCAGCGATGTTCGCTCGAAAGGACAAACCACTTGTAAGGCATCTTTCGGAATTCCGGCATCCCAGAAACATTTAGCGAATAGCCACGCAATGGGTAGCGCCACTGTAGCCGGCTTCAAGATAACCGAATTACCGGCAGCAAGCGATGATGCCACGCCTCCCACAGGAATCGCCAATGGAAAATTCCAGGGAGGAACCACCAATACGACACCTTTCGGTTGATTCGAAACCGTCGGTAATTCATCAAAAAGCTTCATAGATATGGGATAGAAACGACAGAAATCAGTGGCTTCGGATACCTCTATATCGCCTTCGGTAAACGTCTTCCCTGTGATGGCCGCCATGCAGCCGATTAAATCCCCCCGATTGTTACTCAAGTTTTCCGCTACTTTATGCAACAGGTTGTTCCGGCTTTCCAACGAAGTGCGTCTCCACCCGGACTCATCTTTCTTTGCTGTTGCTATAATGAATTTTATCTGCTCCAAAGAAGATAAATTCGCTTCGCAAAAAGCGACTGTATCATCCCGGCTTCGGTCGTAATAGACTTTTTTGTCCATAGTGAGGCATTCCTTATTGCCTATTTGAACAGGAACAATGAATTTTTTCACATTGACGCCGGTTTCCCATTTTTTCAGAAAATTCAACGCCCATTGCCGATTTTGCGATAAATCGAGGTCGGTATCGGGTTCGTTATGGAAAGTATTGACATCTTCTTCCGGAAGGGCTTTTTCATTCCGGTTCTGTTTACGCAAAGGATTCGAACTCAAAGCGTCTTTCATACTGTACGCTTTAAGAAACTGCACGGCAAGAAAATTCCAATGTGGACTGTCTAATTTCAAATCAAACGCATAGCTTAAGAAATTATCTTTTCCTGTATTTTCGTCCAACCGACGTACAAGATAAGATATCGCATTCAAAAAATGATTGGCTCTCACCACCGGTGTGTAAAGGATAATCTGTTTTTGTAATTTACGCATGACGCGAGGCAAATTATTTGCCATTCCTTCGAGCATTTCAAAGGTAACATATTCCGAAACGCCGTTTTTCTCCGACAAAAGGTGAGCGTAGGCAATCGTGAAGTAATTGTGGGAGGCTACACCTAAATGACATACTTTCGCATTTTCGGGTAACAAGGCTCTATCTAAGATGTGCAAATAATTGGCATCGACTTCTTCTTTGGTCGGAAAAATTGGGCTCGGCCATCCCCGTAAGGAGGAAACAATACTTTCCATCTGCAAATTAGCGCCTTTTACCAAACGCATTTTGATAGGCGCTCCTCCTTCACTTACTCGTTGTTTTGCAAAATTCAGCAAGCGTCGTTGAAATCTGGAAGCATCTGCCAGGTAAGCTTGTACCACAATCCCTGCGGTATAATTTTTAAACTCCGGACGGCTTAAAACTTCCATAAATACCTCCAGCGTTAATTCGGAGTCTTTGTATTCTTCCATATCAAGGTTGACGAACTTCGGCCGTTTTTCTCCTGATGAATCAGTGTATGGAAAATCAATGGCTTTTTGATAGATGGAAGCCACTAATTCACAGAGCTCTTCTTTGTTTTGCTGAAAGCTTAGCGAGTGAATTTGAGCGTAAATCCCCGATAATTTGATGGAAATATAATTGATATCCGGTTCTTCCAACGCTTGAAGGTAATGCAGGTAACGATTCTCTGCTTCCTTATCTCCCAAAACGACTTCACCCAAAAGGTTAACATTCTGTCCGATTTGACTTTTCGCCCGCTCGCCCAGATGCTTGGTTAATTTGGGCCGTTCTTCGGCAATAATAATTTTATTTGTTTCCTGCCGGAGTTTATTTTTGAAAATGGGCATGGCAATGTACGGGAACCAATGGCCGCAAATCAAATATATTTTTATCAACTTTCGGTCGGAATCGTTGAAAAAATCCGGGATGCCGTATTCTTTTATTATTTTCCTTACGCGTTTATTTAATTTTCCTGCATCCCTGATTTGCGAAGATTCGTCCAGCATCCGCGATAGAAATGTTTTATACTCTGGAGTTTGCACTAACGAAGCAAATTTCTTCTGTTCTCTTAACTCATCCTGTGTTAATTCCGAATCGGCTTGCTGAAGAAAACTCTTTGCCCACTCAATGACCTCGTTTGTATTTATTTGTGCCATAAAAATACGGTATTAATGTTAATCAATAATTTGGCACAAAAATACAAAAAAAATAACAAAATGGAAGTATATCGTATTTTTTTTAGCTATTTTTAGAATTGTCTGACAAATGAACCGTTACATTCGGGAAAGGAATCTGTATCCCGTTAGCTGCAAATATTTTATAAATTCTTTCATTGATATCGTAATACACGTTCCAATAGTCGGAACGCTTCACCCAAACCCGGATCACTATATCCACTGAATTTTCACTCAACGCTTTAAGCGCTATAAAAAAATGAGGATCGTTTAAAATCCGTTCATCGGAAGATAAAATAGTTTGAATAATCGATTTTACCTTGTCGTAGTCCGTCCCATACTCAACCCCTATCGTCCATTCGATCCGGCGAGCTTCTTGATTGTTGACATTGATAATGGTATTGTTGCTCAAACCTCCGTTTGGAACATAAATGGTACGGTTATCGGACGTAACAAGCACCGTACTGAATATTTGAATCGATTTTACCGTGCCTTCCTGCCCCTGCGCCTGTACGTAATCGCCGATTTTGTAGGGTCGGAACAACAAAATCATCACTCCTCCCGCAAAATTCTGCATCGTCCCGCTTAAAGCCATACCCAAGGCTATTCCGAAAGAAGCGAAAATAGCGATAAACGAACTGTTGTTGATGCCCAGAATATTGATGATGGCGATGAGTAAACCCACAGTCAGAAGAATATCGATCAGGCTGGTAAGGAAAGAAATCACCGACGAATCCAGCCGTCGCGTGTTCATAAGCTTTCCCAGCGCTTTATTCAAAAACTTGATCAGTTTCCTTCCAACGAAATATACAACAACACAAAGGAGCAACTTCGAGCCGAAACTCAAAGCCTGATGATTTAGAAAATCGATGATTTCACCCCACGAAGAAGTTCTCAGATTAATATCCTGAAAAGACGTTATTACAGCTAATTCCATTTTATAAGTTATAAAAGTGTTACAATGGCTGCAAAAGTACAACATTATTATTTTGTTAACAAGTTTTTTATGGCACTTTTGAAATATATTTTTGACAGGCAACCACCGATACCATAAAATTGGAGTGATGAAAGAATCCGATTTTCAGTGGATTGCCGGTCAATCCCGCAAGGACAGCTAACAATCCTGTCCTAAATAATAAGACTTCAAATGCCGGTAACTAAGTCGTTGTATCCTACTCTCTAAGCAAATCGACCGGCATACGCTTGATAATACATTGTACAACTAATCACTATTTAGTCCTATGACTAATATATGATTAGTCCTACAAGGAATGTCTATTGTCATGCCGGTATGCTTGCTTCAATACCGGGGTTCATTGGCTTAATTATGGGGGTTGGATTGCTTAATTACTTAACAGTAGTTCCAGTAAGCGAGGTGCCTCTTATTACCCCGAGCTGCGCTCCGCTTACACGGGGTTATCAATGAGTGAGACCTACGGTCTTGCTTTTGAAAATGCGTCCATTTGAACATGATTTTAATCTGTTAAAGTAGAATTATCTTTTTTCCATAAATCTTCAACCGTTCTTCAACCGTTCTTCAACCGTTCTTCAACCGTCCTTCAACCGTTCCTTAACCGTTCTTCAACCGTTCTTCAACCGTTCTTCAACCGTCCTTCAACCGTCCTTCAACCGTCCTTCAACCGTTCCTTCGACCGTTATTTCTATTTTATTCCTCAATGAAATTTAGAATATTAAAAAAAATTCTTACCTTTGAAACGTATTAATAATAGTATGGATATTGGTTCAATAAATCATAAAAAATGGCGATTGTTATTGAAATGAAACGGATTTTCTTTTTTGCATCTTTATTTTTATTTGTTGGTTTAAATATTCAAGCCCAGACGCTTGAAGAAGCAGACCTTTTGTTTTCAAAGAAAAAATACGTGGAAGCTGCCGAGATGTATTACCGACTTTATCAATTCAACAAGGCAGCCAAAGCGTATCAGATGCAAATCGATGCCTGGATGAAAAACAAGAAGCCTCAACTACAGGCGATCGATTCACTTAAACCGTTTCTGCAACAAGCCGAAAAAGTGGCACGGATGCTTTCGCACTGTGAAAACATTCAAATCATCGATAGCGTGATTGTTGATAAAAAAGACTTTCTAAAAACCTATCTTTTGGGCGAGGGAACGGGATCCTTAGAACAGACAAACACCTCTGTTATTTATGAAAATCAATTGAAAGACCGTCGCTACTTCGGTAAAGCAAATGAAAACGGCTACTTTCGCTTAAATTCCCAATACAAAATTCAAAACAGCTGGTCGGATGAAAAGCCATTGAATATTCCTTCCGACAGTGCAACCAACGATAATTACCCTTTTGTAATGCCCGACGGCTTAACTATTTATTACGCTTCTACCGGCAACGGTTCGATTGGAGGATACGATTTATTCGTCAGCCGCTACAACTTGAACAACGATACCTATTTGGCTCCCAATCAAATGGGTATGCCTTTTAACTCTATTTATAACGATTATATGTTGGTAATCGATGAAGTAAACGGTATCGGTTATTTTGCTTCCGACCGCTTTCAACCGGAAGATAAAGTCGTCATTTATACCTTTATCCCGAACGATGAAGTCAAACCGATTGAAAGCGACGATGAAGAATGGTTAAGAAGCCGGGCGATGATTCGTTCTATCAAGGATACCTGGCTTCCGAATACCAATTATCAAAGTAAACTTGAAAAAATAAAAGCCAATATAGCCCATGAGCAGCTCAAGGTGAAAAATGATTTTACTTTTATCATCAACGACAGCATTGTTTATAATAAACTGTCAGACTTTGAGAGCGATGCGGCAAAAAAATCCTATGTGCAATCCAAAGATCTGGAGAAGAAAATTCAAACGTTGGAAACGCAATTGGATGCTCAACGAAAAGCGTATGCCGAAGGCAGCAATGCTCAAAAGCAATCGCTCCGGTCACCGATTCTTTCAAACGAACAGCAACTTGAAACGACGACGCTATCTTACAATAAATTATTGGTTGATATACGGAATACCGAAATTAAATATTTGCGAAACAAAAAATAATTGGAATTATGAATATTCTGATAGTCATTGTACTCTGTATCATTGGAATTGTATTGATTCTGGTAGAAATATTTCTTATTCCCGGCTTAACAATAACAGCGATTGCCGGAGCGGCATTTTCAATCGGAGGCATCTATTATGCTTTTCGAAATCTTGGAGCGACCGCCGGAATAATTACTTTACTCTTAGTCGTCGCGAGCATTGCGATCGCTTTCGTTTATTTGATAAAATCCAAAGCGCTGGACAGTATCGCATTGAAAACCAATCTTAAATCCACAGTCGCAGATAAAGAATTACCGGCCATTTTCGAAGGAGATACGGGAATCAGCGTTTCCCGGCTGAATCCGATGGGAAAAGTCAGGGTAAACAATACTACGATGGAAGCAAAAACATTGGGCGGGTTTATTGACGAAAACACAGTCATAAAAGTCATTAAAGTTTCGCCGTCACAATTAATAGTAACAACGAATTAATAATTAAAAATAAAACAGTATGAATACGATGGAACCGGGAGTATTTCTTTGGATTGCGTTGATTGTAGCAGCTATTATCGTGCTGTCGATCTTCTTTTATTATGTACCCTTTGTATTGTGGATTACCGCAAAGGCATCGGGAGTGAACATATCCTTATTGCAACTATTTCTGATGCGGTTACGTAAAGTGCCGCCCCCAATTATTGTAAGCTCAATGATTGAAGCGCATAAAGCCGGATTGAACAACATTGTCCGCGACCAGCTGGAAGCGCACTATCTCGCAGGCGGTCACGTAGAGCGGGTAGTACATGCTTTGGTTTCCGCCGAAAAAGCGAATATTGATTTAGTTTTTCAGATGGCCACGGCTATCGACCTGGCCGGCCGCGACGTCTTTCAAGCCGTTCAGATGTCGGTCAATCCGAAAGTAATCGACACACCACCGATTGCCGCAGTAGCCAAAAATGGTATTCAACTGCTTGTTAAAGCACGTATCACCGTGCGTGCCAACATTAAACAATTGGTTGGCGGCGCCGGCGAAGAAACGGTCATCGCAAGAGTCGGCGAAGGAATCATTTCTTCCATCGGTGGAGCCGAAACCCACAAGGAAGTCCTTGAAAACCCCGACAGTATTTCAAAGGTCGTATTAAAGAAAGGGCTGGATGCCGGAACAGCTTTTGAAATTCTCTCCATCGACATTGCCGATATCGACATTGGTAAGAACATCGGCGCCGTATTACAGATGGATCAGGCGCAAGCCGATAAGAACATCGCCCAGGCGAAAGCCGAAGAACGCCGTGCAATGGCGGTTGCTTTAGAACAGGAAATGAAAGCCAAAGCGCAGGAAGCCCGCGCCAAAGTGATCGAAGCCGAAGCAGAAATACCTAAAGCAATGGCAGAAGCCTTCCGTTCCGGGAATATGGGTATCATGGATTATTACAAAATGAAAAATATCCAAGCCGATACCGACATGAGAGAAACGATTGCTAAGCCATCCACCAAAACAGTAGATAAACCGCTCAAATAGTAAGTAGTAAATAGTAAATGGTAAATGGCATGAGACAAATTCCCCCCGACCAACTTCCAATAAATGAAGATGGCTCTATTTTTCACTTGCATCTGAAACCGGAACAACTGGCAGATAAAATAGTCCTGATGGGCGACCCGGAACGGGTACCTCAGGTGGCTTCTTATTTCGACAGTATCGAATTTGATATTCAAAGCCGGGAATTCCGTACGATAACCGGAAAATACAATGGTAAGCGAATTACGGCTCTATCGCATGGGATAGGTTGCGACAATATTGATATTATTATGACCGAACTGGATGCGTTGGCGAATATCGATTTGCAGAAGCGCGAAGTGAAAAAAGAATTCCGGCAACTCACGCTGGTGCGGATAGGAACTTCCGGTGGTTTACAACCCTTTTGTCCCATAGGTACGTACGTCGTTTCGGAAATATCAATGGGTATGGACGGACTGATTTTCTTCTATGACAACGGAGAATGCATCGTTGACATGGAACTGTTTCATCAGTTTACGGCACACACGCGCTGGAATGAATTATTGGCCAAGCCCTATTTTGTTTCCTCCGATGAAGAACTGCTACAACGTATCGGTTTCGACATGATCAAAGGAATTACAATTTCTGCAAGTGGGTTTTACGGCCCTCAAGGGCGGCATGTCCGGCTGGAATTAACCCATCCGGACATGAACAAACTGATTGAATCGTTCGAATACAACGACTTGAAGATAGCAAATTATGAAATGGAAAGTGCAGCATTAGCCGGATTAGCCCGCTTGATGGGACACAAAGCGATGACGGCCTGCGTAGTTATTGCCGGTCGCTATTCCGGCGGGATGAATACCGACTACAAAGGTTCATTCGACGAATTGATACAAAAAGTGTTGGATAGGATATGAAAAACAATTCTACCATTTGTGCCGTTTCCACCCCTGCCGGTCAGGGTGGAATTGCAGTCATCCGGGTTTCCGGTGCGGAAGCAATGGCTATTTGTGATACAGTTTTCCGACCGGCAAGCGAAGGAAAAACGATCGGCAAACAATCGCCTTACACGATGAATCACGGTCAAATTGTGAAGGACAACGTTGTATTGGATGAGGTGTTAGTCGCCGTTTTTCATCAACCCCATTCTTTTACAGGTGAAGATGTGGTTGAAATATCCTGCCACGGTTCAACCTATATCCAGCAGGAAATCCTAAAACTTTTGATTGAAAAAGGTTGCCAATTGGCTCACCCCGGTGAATTCACCCAGCGCGCTTTCCTGAACGGGAAAATGGATTTATCACAGGCAGAAGCCGTAGCCGATGTAATCGCGTCTTCTGCAGCAGCATCTCACCGCTTGGCTATGAACCAAATGCGGGGTGGATTCAGTAAAGAATTGCAACATTTACGATCGCAACTGCTGCACTTTGTTTCACTGATTGAGCTTGAATTAGACTTCGCCGAAGAAGATGTTGAATTTGCCGACCGCAGCCAGCTTTTTCAGTTGGCAGATGATATCCAAGTGATAATCGCCCGGCTGGCACATTCGTTCAGCGTGGGAAATGTCTTGAAAAACGGCATTCCGGTTGTTATCGTCGGTGAAACCAATGCCGGTAAATCGACTTTACTCAATTTGTTGTTAAATGAAGACAAAGCCATTGTCTCTGAGGTGCACGGTACAACCCGCGATGCGATCGAAGACGTCATCAACATTCAAGGCATAACGTTCCGCTTTATCGATACTGCGGGTATCCGGAATACCAACGACGAAGTGGAAAAAATGGGAATTAACCGGACATTCAAGCAAATTGACCGGGCGTCGATTATTATTTGGATGATTGATACAACCCATTTTAATAAAGAAATTGAATACATTGCCGACAAAATCGTTCCGGGTACCAAA